>Ga0307509_10001712_pt1 | contig 36626 bp, 37 predicted proteins | sample 10_EM_MG_FD_202245 | JGI IMG/M metagenome (GOLD analysis project Ga0307509, IMG submission 202245) | Populus trichocarpa ectomycorrhiza microbial communities from riparian zone in the Pacific Northwest, United States - 10_EM | ecosystem: Host-associated > Plants > Roots > Unclassified | place...
CGACTAAGTAGTTCGATGAACTAAGACGGCCGGCTCCTTTGACCTTTCCAATTCGTTTAAATCCCAAGCTGTCCCAAATTTTGCAGGAGGCGATGTTGGTCTCGTAAACGAGATTGAATATTGAGTAAGTATATCCCTAGATGAAAGGTAAGCCTGATTCTCGAGTGGTCGGGGTTTACTCACGAGTTTCGGAGCATAATCGAGAAAAGCCTCCCCAAGATGTTTACCACAGCCTTTCCCTCGAGCTGTGAACGTTGTTAGGAACCCTGCATTGCAGATGTGTGAACTGCGGCCTGGGTGAGAATCAGCATTTCTGACTTCTCCGTCAATAGCTAATTCCGTAGTCTCACCAGGATAATTAGGCTTCACATAAAAAGTCCCAAGGCATTGTGTGCTCCAATCTCGCTCCACCAAAAGATCAGTTTGCTCCTCTTTCCCACCGAGTAACATGACAGCACCAAAAGTCCCGAACCAAAAACTAGTAAATTGTTCTAGTGGCATCGACTCTTCTAGAGGATAGGTGTCGCCTCGCTCAATTTCGCTATTGAACTCAGTCCAAAGGAAAGCTATCAGCGAGGCTGGAATCTGTGAGGTGTGCATAACCGGGTGCACAGTTGCGATGGAAACATGATCCCGTAAATAGACTGAACGGGGATGAAGGACGGGATTTGGATTTGGGGGTGGGAGGACCTGAGCATTAGGATTTTCAAGTACTGAATTAGTCGAAGAATGCCGTGATGGTGAAGAAGAAAGGGAGTCTCGAGTTTGTTGGTGTTGCTGCTGTTGATGATGTTGCATAGCTCGTTGGTGGTCTGTAGCAGCTTGATCAGCCATGATGGATGTTGCTCGCGGCTGCTGCAGATCTGAGATTATGGGGTGTGGGTGAGTCTGGCCTTTTTGGCTGGACTTGGGTTGTGCTTGCTGCTCGCTGCCCAATTCTTCCCCGCAGAAGGCGTAGTTTGTGGTCCTTCGTGAATCTGGGAACGCAAGGAGAATTGAGAACGGTCTTTCCGGGAAGAAAATGGCTATGGACTCGGTGTGGTATACACAGAACAGTGCTTGGTATATTCCCTGGTGAAAAGTACGCTGGAGGAGAGCTCTGGCTTGCGACACTTCTCCCGGCAGCTAATTTTTATTGGAGCCTCGTATCACACGGTATACCGTAGCCTGATACTTGACAGGCGGGGGAAATGCCAGCTGGAAGCGGCGGCGGTCCGTGATGGGTTGTCCTAACAATGTCTTTGTTTTTTTATTTTTTTATGGGTGTTAGATAATGATAGGTGCTGATACGGGTGCTTACGGTATTAGATTAGATTGATTACTGGTAGAATCGAATAGGTAATCCATTTGTCAGCCACTTCATGAATTAGATTTTGGACCAATAAAGATGTGGCGGACCGATAAGACCAAGCACCCAAAAATTCTTTTAGTTGATCCGGGAAAATACCAATTGGGATCTTCACCGCATGACAGCTCTTCGTCTTCGTTGTTGACGATAAGTCTTCCCCCGCAAATATGCTGAGAACGTCGCGATGTTCAGTGGTATAATTCCTTCCATCCATTTGGCTTTTTATGCCTTATTTGTATCTCATCTCTCTAAAAAGCGAGGCTAATTATGAGACGGAATTTTAAAAATGTGGAAAAAGTCTTCTGGTCTACGATTGTCTTTGTTATATACAACTAGAAATTCCTATCGATTATATCCGAGACTCCTTCATTCTTCCCGGAAATCATCAGAGAGCGACACGTTGGGTTCCGCTGCTCTAGCCGAAGAGGGCGAGGAGCCCTCTTATACTGCCAGTGATAGTTTTAAGTCGTTCCGGAAAGGTGCTTATTCAACTGGGAAACCTGGGACAAGATGGTCCGTACCACCATCGAATGCGTATGGCTCAACAGACAGCGGTATGATAAATGGGCCACCCTCAAGACGGTCGAGTGGAGGAACCTCAGATACCGGAGGGCCTACTCCAGCCTCAGCCCCGATCGCTCGATATGGGATGAGCCAGCAGAACTCCTATGCTCCGCCTTCTCGGTCGGGTAATGCCGGACGAGCAACAGCCAAGGGTGATCTGGATAGTAAATTTGGCTCAAGGTCTTCATGGAGGTCTCGTCCTGCTCCTAAGCCTGCAGCGGCGGAAGGCAGTGCTCGCGATACACAACCCCCACCTTCGGGTCCTACTCGGCCGTGGGACAGCTCTGGGACAGGACCCGGCGTCCTGGGACACAGAAGTCCAAGTACATCGTCTGGTCCGCCCGCCCCAAAACTACGGCGGAATGACTCCCCACCACAGTTCCCTTTTAGAGCAAAGGAAGAATACCAGCAGACGGAGCAAGCTAGAGACATCCCGCCTATTCGTACGCCCTGGAGTGGCCGACACACGGACGATAGGAGGCCCGAAGCGCCAAATGGATTTTCGTCTGGTAAGGCACAATCTAGTAGCCCGGGATTGGGGAAACAAGGATCAATCAATTACATGCGTGAATTCGACCAGGTCGGTCCTGAATCAAAAACAGCAGCCGGGAAAGGCAACCACTCACAATTGCCATCAAAGAAAACTACCTATAGTGGGCTTGGGCAATCCATCGTAGCTGATCAGGAATCGCCAATTTATAGCACTGATACTCCTAAAACGCCCGATGACATCAGGACATTCGAAGGTCACTCACAACAAGTATCAGGAGATACGGATTATTTACAAGCCACTCAAAAAATGAACCTCATAATAGATGAGCTATCAGCTACCTATGTACCAATCGAAGATAAGTTGTCTAGCTTAGCCGGGACTAGAAAAGGGAGCGCTGAGCAAAGGAATGCTCAAAAGGAAGAAGCGAAAATAACGGAGGGACTCAGAACCCGGCCACTCACTTCTGCTGAGCTGGAATACGAGAGGCGGCAGTCGGCCAAGGCTCGTGAGAGGTCTCATAGGCGTGGGTTTGGTACCGGGGAATCTGCTATCTTAGAAGAGGACGAGGGGCCACTGACTGGAAAAGCTGCAAAGAAGGCAAAGAAGGCAAAGAAGAGGGAAAAACGGGTTGAGGCGGCGCCGGCTATGGTACCCCTTTATCTTCCTGAATACATTAGTGTCGCAAACTTGGCAAGAGCGGTAAAGATGAGATTGGATGACTTCATAGTTCAAATGCAAAATATGGGCTTTGAGGATGTCAGTTATGATCACGTAATGAACGCTGAAGTTGCAGGACTTATCGCCATGGAGTATGGTTATGAGCCAATAGCAGATACCAGCAAGGAAGAGGATCTTTTTCCACGGTATGTCCTGATATTCCATTTTTCTGAACGGATCTAAAACTTCATAGCCCTCTGCCTGAGGACAAGTCTGTTCTCCAACCCCGCCCTCCGATCGTCACAATAATGGGACATGTCGATCATGGGAAAACAACTCTCCTTGACTGGTTGCGGAAATCATCGATTGTCGCTACCGAGCATGGCGGCATCACCCAACATATCGGTGCCTTTTCAGTCAAAATGCCTTCGGGAAAGATCATTACCTTCCTAGATACTCCTGGCCACTCCGCGTTCCTGTCTATGAGGGAACGGGGTGCCAACGTTACCGACATTGTGATTCTCGTCGTCGCGGCCGACGACTCAGTCAAGCCTCAAACTATAGAGGCAATCAAACACGCAAAGGCTGCAAACGTGCCCATAATTGTGGCTATCAACAAGATTGACAAGGAGGGCTCGGATATCGATGGTGTCAAACAGGATCTCGCAAGGAACGGAGTGGATATTGAAGACTTTGGTGGCGACACTCAGGTTGTGCTTGTCTCTGGAAAGACAGGGCAAGGAATGGAGGAGCTCGAGGAGGCCACCATCACATTGAGCGAAGTTTTGGATATGAGGGCAGAGACAGATGGGCCATGTGAAGGATGGGTATTAGAGGCAGGAACAGAAAAGAGAGGGAGAGTTGCCACAGTTTTAGTAAATCGGGGGACATTAAGGCCGGGTGATATTATTGTTGCTGGGCGGACTTGGGCCAGAGTGCGGAGCTTGATTAACGAGCACGGCTTTGGAGTCGAATTTGCTGCGCCAGGAACTCCTGTCACAGTTGATGGATGGAAAGACCAGCCATTGGCTGGTGACTCTGTAATACAGGCAGCTTCCGAGGTATGTCTTCCTTACCTCCCGCAAAATTCCAATCACTCATATATACTCCCCACAGGACAAGGCAAAGACAGCTATCAATTTCCGCATGGAAAAGGCAGAACGTCTCCGGCAAGCCGCAGACATGGAAGCCGTCAACAACCAACGCCGCGCACAACGCGAGAAAGAAGCAGCTGAGAAAGAGATTCGAGAGCGAGCCTTAGCTGATAATAAAGATCCCGACGCCGCCGTCGCCGCCAGTGAAAAGCTTGCAGCGGAGAACCGGAAGAAGTACGAAGTTGTCAACTTCATTGTGAAGGGTGATGTCGCCGGGTCCGTAGAGGCAGTGGTAGAAGCCATCTCACCACTCGGCAACGATGAAGTCGGGGCAAAAGTCATCAGGTCCTCTTTTGGAGCAGTGACTGAATTCGACATAGATCATGCCGCTGCAGCCGAAGGTGAATTTCCCTCTCCCACCCATCCCCCTTCTCTCTCACACCCAATTTGATACAATGAACAGGGTACGTCCTCTGCTTCAACCTCTCGGTTGAGCCCGAAATCATCCAATACGCCCGAAACAAAGGCGTGACTATAATGAACCACAATGTCATCTATCGCCTAGTGGATGAAGTCTCCGCAAGGCTCTCTGAAAGACTTGCCCCACTGATAAAGTACTCCGTTAAGGCTGAAGCAGAGATCCTCCAAATCTTCTCCATCAACGTGAGGCAACGAAAGACCATGCCAGTCGCGGGATCCCAGGTGAAGAACGGGAATCTCTACAAGCATGATAAGGTCCGGGTGTTGAGGGCCGGGGAAATCATTTACGATGGGGAGTTTGAATCCATGAAGATTTTCACCAAGGAGGCTACCGAGGTAAAGAAGGGGAGTGAGTGCGGCCTTGGATTTAAGGGGTGGGGAAGCTTCCAGGCCGGGGATATGATTCAGACGTATGAGATTATTGAGGAGGCGAGGACCATCTAGCATCCTTCTATTCTCTTTAATACCTCCCCTTCTCTTTCTTCCCTTTGTACCTTTCAGGAGTTTGCTATATATTTCTTCCTCCCTCCTGCCCATCTCAAAAAGAACCAACGGACTTTTCCACACAAACACAAACACGCAGGAAGCTTTAAGAAAGAAAACAATGCCAGATTGGAGCAGTGGGGGTAAGGCTATTCATTTAGTCGGTCAGCCGACCAACGGCGATTCGGGGATATCTTACAAAAGTTAAAGTGGGAACAGGGCATTAGACATCAGGAGCTATATCATTATATATAGATATATTATCTCCTTGTTTTTTTGCAGCCAGCATTCTTTTTTTCTTTTTTTGCTCTCCTCTTGCCACACATTTTTACTATGCTTGGATCCTCACCTCCTTTCAGACTGCTATCACCATCGCTGGCATTAAATCTGCTTTCTACCTGTCTCTTCCCCCCTCTCTGTATATATCATACTGGCATAGCTTCGGCGTTGTTGTTTTGTGCTGTACTGTATACCGGTAATATAAGATTGATTGACTGGTTGATTGGTGGCTGTCGTATTGTGTAAAGGTTTATTTTTCTCGCGAGTAGATGAGCATTTACTTACTGGTGAATTATCTTAGGTACTCTAACAACCAGTGTGTAAGGTTGTTTGTGAGGGAAGGCAGCTTGTTTATTTGGAAATATTGCTGGCGAGTGACTAGTCGTGCTTTTAGGATCGGCTATACAGGGATCGTAACTTCATAATGGGATAAGGGGGAGCTAAAATGCCCAAAATCAAACATGAGCGCGAATGGAATATCATTCCCAATTACCCACGTGCTCACTTTATCATAAGGCATTCAAAAATCGCTACCAAACAAGACAAAGTTTGTCTCTACCCACAAACGTGAGCCCACTTTTCACCTTCACGTCCCCCACATCATGAGAAGGAAACCCATCCCTCCCAAAGGGTTAAGGGATAGGATGTAACTAAAAAAAATATGACCAGAAACAGGTCAAGCTTATGGAAAAGAGAAAGATGAAAGATGCAACATTTAAGCTTCGTTCCGAGCAACAAAAGAGACGGGAGTTTAGAGCTTAGGTACAACACATGAAACATTGATGAACTTCACCCCCTCCCCGGAACACCAGAAAGTAATCGTATTTCATTAAGTGCAGGCCCTTTATTCCTTACCAATGAGAGCCTCGTTCTCCTGCTGAGCAGTCATAAAGGCCTTCTTAAACAGGTTGGCATCTAGGTGGGGTATAAATGGTTAGTTTTGTCTTAGAAGTTAAGGGCTGTGTTCGTCTTACTTTCGGGGTTGGCAAAGCGAATGGCAAGAGTTTGGGCCTCAGGTTCGCCCTCGCTAACATCGGCAGATGTGTTCCATACCCAACTCCTGTCACTTCCAACATTGGGGGAGAGCTTCATATCAGGGACAACTAGTGAGAAGTGGATGAGCATATCGAATGTGTGATTCACTGCATGCGGGGCCTTACCATAGTGATTAGCGCAAACTTTGTGAGTCTTGTCTCTTCGCATAACAAGCCTAGTCTTGCCATTTTCTTGGTGCTTGAGAAGTTTGACATCGCCGGTTCCACGCTCTTTCCACTCGCGGGAATCTTTATCAAACTTGAAGAGTTTGGCACGCCTTACGCAAACACCAATTAGCAAGAGCCATTTCGAAAAGGGAGAATTATACAGGAGTCCATACATCTTGAAGACTTCCTCCTCGGATTCCTCGTTGCTTTTAACCTCCACCTTTTCAAGAGAAACAACAGGCTCGAAGTGGACGTCAGGGGACTCAGGTGCCTCTTCCTTAACGTATTGTAATATGTTAGTAAAACTGCATAAGGCTCAAATTGCGGATTCTCTCAGGGAACAAACATCGCCAGCTTTCTTTTCCTTAGGCTCAGCCTCTTCATCGTCTTTCTCCTCTCTCTTTGGCTTAGACCCTCCGCCGAACATGGAAAAAACACTTTCAGAGATTTGAGAACCAGAGCCGAAAACGGGTTGCTTGTCGCCTTCCTTCTTGCCCTCAGCTTCCTTTTCCTCAGTATTTATGGGCTCAGTGGCGGCCGCGGGGGTTTCAACAGGCGTTTCCTCCTGAGCGGCAGGGTTGGTATCGGAAGGTGTCATGATATTCTGTTGAGCGAAACTAGAGAATGGGTTTTTTGCGTATTCTCCTGAAGGAGGGGAATGGGGGTTTTGGTGCGTGGGATGGTGGATGGAGAAAAAAAGGATGTGAATAAGGGGGATGGACGAAGGAAGGTTGCAGCAAGAGGGGGCATAGTGGGGTTGACTCAGGCAACACCAAATATTGGTCAGGGTAGGCTCTTGGCACCCACCAAAAAGGCACAACCAATACCTTAACCCAGTAACACGGTAAGTGACATTTTAGGCAGCATGAGCGCGCAGCTCATTGCTCAATGTGTAGGGTTCAGCGTTCTCTTTTCTAAACCTTTCTTATGATATTCATACTATGATATTCTTCCATAGAGTACTAGTACAGTATACTCAAGGCATGTTTGCAACTTTCTCGACTCTATCATATCTGTACAGTACCGTACGATGCAGCACCCAATTTGCACCAGTGCCTGTTAAAGGCTGAGCTCCGCATAAGGGCTACGTTATATAATCCCACATAAGTGAGGAATACCGACCCAGTGAGACCTGCAAAGCGCCTTACTCCTTCTGTCACCGGAATACTGGTATCATACTATTATACTAAATATTCACCCTGCCCTTGGGTTTACCGAGTCCCGGCGATATGTTGGTGCTTCAATCAAGCCTCACGTGATGTGCTGATTCAGCTCTTGGGAACCTGGTCCCCATTTTTTTGGGTTGGGCGCCGGATCATCACCAACAATTTGCTCTCTCTCAACAACCTTCCTCCCTCAACTTCCGCTGTCTCCCTCCTCCAAATCTATACCCGGAATTTTTCTACCGTTACCCCAACACTACCGTCAACATGTTTGCAGCTAGGAATCTCCTTTCCCGCGCTACTGCAAATACTCTCAGAAAGCCCATCGTCAACGTACCCCGAGTAACGGTTTTTCAATCTTTGAAGATACAGCAAAAAAATTATTCCAGTAGCGGTACTAAAGATTACACGGTGAGAGAGGCTTTGAATGAGGCGCTCGGTATGTTGTTCCTTAGAATTGCTGAATTTTGTTGGAGCCGACTCCACTAATGACTTCTACCAGCTGAGGAATTGGAGAGGGACGAGAAAGTCTTTGTTATGGGTGAAGAAGTAGCTCAGTACAATGGGGCCTATAAAGTCACCAAGGGGCTGTTGGATCGTTTTGGTGAAAAGAGAGTTATTGATTCTCCGTAAGTCCTCTGGCATGAGTATGCGAAGGGTTATGCTAACCTTGCCTAAAGAATTACGGAGCACGGTTTCGCTGGTCTCGGTGTTGGTGCCGCCCTCGCTGGCCTCAACCCTGTGGTTGAATTCATGACTTGGAATTTTGCCGTATGCCTACCGTCCAATTTCGAACATGCCCCGAAACTGATCAAGACCAGATGCAAGCAATTGACCAGATTATCAACTCGGGAGCTAAGACACATTACATGAGCGGAGGCATCCAACCTTGCAGCATCACTTTCCGTGGACCCAATGGATTTGCTGCTGGTGTGGCGGCTCAGCACTCTCAGGCAAGTGGTTCAACAATTCCCGCCCATACTTCTGGACACCGGCGGAGAATTAACCCGGTCGTAGGATTACTCTGCCTGGTACGGCAGCATCCCGGGATTGAAAGTTGTTACGCCCTGGAGTGCGGAAGATGCTAAGGGTCTGTTGAAGGCTGCTATCAGAGACCCCAACCCAGTAGTGGTATAGTTCCTACCCCCCCACCTTTGACGGGTAATATGCTGATTGGGTGGTATTGCAGGTCCTTGAGAACGAGTGGGTCCCCTTGGGGATTTTATCTTCAGGATAGAGAAAAATACTAAATTTGCTTCTAGGTTGCTCTACGGACAGGCTTTCCCTATGTCAGAGGAGGCTCAGGGGTCTGACTTTGTCCTACCTGTCAGTTCGGAGCAAACCTCCTTAGCTAAGAGACTCTGGCGCTAACCCTTCTCCGTTTATAGATCGGAAAAGCTAAGATCGAGCGAGTCGGAAAAGATGTTACTCTTGTAGCGCTCTCTCGCTGTGTTGGACAAGCTCTTACCGCGGCAGAGACTCTGAAGAAGAAGTATGGAGTTGAGGCGGAAGTCATTAACCTTCGTTCCGTCAAGCCTCTTGACATCGAAACCATCACGAAATCAGTCAAGAAAACTAATCATCTAATCGCCATCGAGAGCGGCTTCCCCAGCTTTGGGGTTACCAGTGAAATTCTTGCTCTGAGCATGGAATACATGTTTGATTTCTTGGACTCCCCGGCCCAGAGAATCACCGGCGCAGAGGTCCCAACGCCCTACGCAATTGGTCTTGGTTAGTTTCCCATATTCGATTGTTTTGGGAGCTCCACTAACATAGCATAGAGCACTTGTCTTTCCCCGACGAGGACCTCATGGTTAAGAAGACTGCGCAGCTGCTGAGGCTCTAATGGAGGCAAAGGCGGCCGTCGGGTTGAGAGCGGCAGGGTGGCAGGCGCAAGCCCTTGACTGCAGCAGAGCGCTATTTCAGTTACCCCCTCGACAATATTAGTAGTATTAGGTCTCTTTTTTTACACTTCTTTCGCGATCATGAGACTTCTATTTTACTGGACGTACATGTGAAGTGCATGCTCATTCAACTCTTTTGGAGATTGTTTTTTTTCTTCTTCTCCTATTTTACACGACTTACAAGCTAAGCGGGGTGCTGGTGGTTTGAATTGGGCTTTTTATCATCTTTTGTAGAATAATCTTAGACATCCGTTCGATAGAGAAGGCTCTTTCCAGCACCAACCCAAACCCCACGTAGTCTTAGTGCTTTACCTGCACGAACTCGGATGAAGCTTGGAATGTGATGCTGTACTATACCTAGAGGGCTTCAAAGCCTTCAAGATATGGAAAAAATAAAATGAGTGGTTCACTTATGATAATTGATGGCTTCGCGCACAGGGGAGGGGGTTCGCCGGAACTATCGTGACTTGCACCCACGACACGTAGCTCACATCCCGGAGATGTTGAAAAATGTCGAGACTCTCGGTGCACTAGCACGGGTGACCATCCAATGCCTTGTGCATGAGGCTACAGGCTTTGTGCTTAAATTCCATTCTCGCAAGCTAAAACACGTTCAAATTTGCATGAAGATGACTTAGAGTTCACTCATGGGTTATCACTCGCAGGAACGAGGCAGGAGGGTTTCTAGAGGTATGTCTACATAGTGCAAGATATGATTCTGTACGGTAACTTATGATAAACTTACCAGATGCTGTTAGCCAGACTATTAATATCCCTCAGTAATATGTGCGGAGAATTCGGTAAGGTAAAAAAAAATAAAGGATAGAGGGGAGAGATAAGGCGACTGGGGAATTATCGTAGCAAAGGGGAGGTTAGGAGAGACATCGGGGCTAAAGACGACTTACTCACGGATTACACAGCGGGGGGTTGGCCTCGGATTTCGGGGGGGGAGCGCATAGTTACCCGACATCAAAAACTTTGGTTCAAAACGCCGGTTGTTAGCATCGTTCCGCAATTCATGGTATACATGGTATTACTGTAGTTGTATGCTCGGGAGTGGAGGCTAGTGATGAGATACTCGTAGACAGGGGTTTGAGGTGTCGATGTCTTTCTCCTACCCTTCCTACTGTAGAATTATACCTACCAAATTAATTGATTTTTTATGATACCTCTGACAGTACGGTACTGCACGTGTACTTGTACTCTTACAAGTAATGAGCAAGGGGACTTCGAACCCCTGCCCATCATCCCATTATTAACCTCCACCCCCGAGCATAGTATAGGACGAGGCCCTAAGCTACAGCACAGTATCATACTGCACCGATATTACTAGAACCCTCGTGCGAACCCAATTTTAAGTCCAAACTCTCAGGCTCAAATTCTAGAGAAGATTACTAGGACATTTAGTAGCTGGGGCTGACACAAAAAGGACACTGTACTAGTACTATGATATATAGTCTAATACTACCCTTGATTAACGACTTGGCGAAATACGACAGACCCCTCTCGAAACCCTCCTCTTCAGCAGTATTACTCCCAAACATAGGGCTAGGGTTCCGGACAACCCCCTCCCGGTAATTGAGGATCATCACGTATGGTGGGGCATCCATCCCGGGGAAGTTTCCATACACAAACCGCGCATCTCAGTCTATCAAAGAGAGTGTGAGAGCGCCGCAAACAAACTCGGGTTCCCAACACGAGTTAAACGTACCAAACTTCTCTCTCTTCCCTCCTTCGTTCTCTACGCCTTCCGAGCCCGCTTAGTAGGACCCCAATTGCCTGGTTTCTTTACTTTCCCTACTTCCCCAAATAACAATTACGGTAGTTAGGCTCGTGCGGTAGTAACGAGAACCCTTCGAAATGACCGGAAATGACCAAGGAAGTTTGACTAGGACTCTCAAAGACCTGTTTGCCGGGGCTGTCGGAGGGATTGCGCAGGTTCTTATAGGTTTGTTTGCTTGCTTCCGGGGTTTTTTACAAAGAGTGAATTGGATTGGGTTGGGTTGAGCGGAAGCTAATGACTTGATCTGTTTGTAGGACAACCTTTTGGTGAGATTCTTGTTACCTCGACGCAGAGTGCTGTGCTGGCGGCTGGACGGCTTGGGATGGGTAGGGGGCTGCTGACTCTTATTTTCAGATATTGTTAAGGTTAGGTTGCAGACTTCTTCACAGTATGCTGGTGCGCTGGATGCTGCGGCAAAGATTTATAAGAATGAAGGGCCTTTGGCGTTCTATAAGGTTCCTACCGCCTTTCTAAATCCTCCTGACCTGCGCTAATGACTATGCTACGGTAGGGAACCTTGACTCCACTGATCGGGATAGGAGCCTGTGTCAGCATTCAGTTCGGTGCATTCCACGATGCGCGCCGTAGGATTGCGGCGTACAACGCTCAGAGACACCCCGAGAGGAGTGACATCACGTATGGGCAATACTACCTTGCTGGTGCCGCTGCTGGGGTCGCAAACAGTACTCCCCTCTCTGCTTCCTCTCTGAGAGTATACTAACACCTCCTCTCCCCTCTAGGTGTAATCTCCGGCCCAATAGAACACGTCCGTATCCGCCTCCAAACCCAACCTCACGGCGCTGCCCGCCTCTACCATGGCCCGGCAGACTGTGTCCGCAAGCTTCTCAAGACCGGCGGCGTAGCGAATGGCCTCTACCGTGGCGAAGCAGTCACCATTCTTCGAGAGGCTCAGGCCTACGGTGTCTGGTTCCTGACATTCGAATACCTCATGAAGATGGAATCCCGCAACAAGCCCCGTTCCGATATCCCGTCGTGGAAAATCGCACTCTTCGGAGGTCTTGCGGGAGAGGCGCTCTGGCTCGCCTCTTACCCCCTCGACGTCGTCAAGAGTAGGATGCAGACGGACAAGATTGGAGACGATCGTGCCTATAAGAACATGAGGGATTGCTTTGCGAAGACCTATGCTAAGGAGGGGTTCATGGGGTTCTGGAGAGGCCTGGGGCCGACGTTGTTGAGGGCTATGCCGGTGTCAGCGGGGACCTTCTTTGTGTACGCTCTCTCCGTCCTGCTACTCTGGTTTTTCATGGTCTGTTTTGGCGTGAGTGGTGCTAATTTGCTAATTGGGGACTCATTAGCGTCGAAACTGTCATGAGAGCAATTCACTAAGGTAGTTTCCCATTTCGTCCCTATGATGTGTCTCATGTTTGTTTCGCTTGTGGGTAGTAGGTAGACAGCTTGCTTTGGCAGTTTGTCCTGTAGAAAACCTACGATTGATACCATGTGATACACCCTTGTCTTTACTTGGGGCTCTTTCCTTCCCCCTACTTCTTTTCCCTTGCGGTGCGATATCTAGCACTTTCTTTCCTCCTGGTTCTCCCGGAGACACTGTCTATAGCAAGCTCGTTATGTGTTTCAACATTAGAATACAGTAGAGAGCAAAATTGTATATATACAAATAGAGAGAGTCCCGTATTACCACCACCCAACGACCTGCAAATACATCTGTCTCTCCATCCGTTTAATTATCATATTCATATTCTGCTGGCCGCTGCTCATCCTCAGGCCTAGTCCGCACAGACTCCAACTCTGCCTCCCTAATCCTCGCCAACCTCCCCGCCTCGCCGGCCCGGCCAAGTATGCCGGCGACAAGCTGAACAGCCCTCAAACTATCATCATTGCATGGAATCGGATACGTAACCTTAAGCGGATCCATATCCGTATCCACAATCCCAACAGTCGGCACCCCAGCAAGCGCACACTCATGCAAGGCAACCGAATTCTCCATGGGATTCAGCACGACCACAAGATCCGGCACGACAACCCTACCATCAGTAATGGGCTTGGGGGAGACGATGCGATCCGCCATATCCCGTTCGACAACCTTCTTCTTCTGCAGCAGATTGTGAGCATTGGTTATAGTCCCCGCGATCCACCAATCGAACACGTGCGCCCCACCGCACATCTTGGCGGCGTTTATGACGCAGCGCTCCTGTCCCCTGCGAGTCCCCACGAAGACTACGGACCCGCCGGCGCGCGCGACCCCCTCGACGACCCTGGCCGCCCGTCGGAGGTGCGCTGCTATCGTTTCCAGGGCTATTACGTGGATGTTGTCGCGGATGCCGTGGATGTAGCGCGCGTTCCCCGGGTTCCAGAGTGAAGTTAGGTGGCCCAGGTGTGCGCCCGAGGCCATGAGGAGTTCCAGCGTTATGTCCCGCGGCCCCGGGGGGTGGTTGGCGGCGACGTGCGGCCTGTAGACGCGGCCGGGGATGGAACCGAGTTTTCCTGTGGTGTTTTCTAGAAGGTTTTAGGATGTTAAGTCTGTGGTGGAGTTGGTAATAAGTTGGGGGGGAAGAAGGACGTACGGAATTGCTTAAAGTTCTCGTATTCTTGAGATCTGGTGAAGGCTTGCCTTTGACCCTCTAATTGGTTATTGGGTGAGTCGGTCGCACTGGATTGGCTTGGAATTTGGGATTGGTGGTTGTTGACTCCTCCTCCTCCTCCTTCTGGCCCTGTGTTGATGGTGGTGCTGCTGCTGCCATTCTGCTCGGAGGAGATTGTTCTGGCGAAATTTCTTGTTGCTCCGGAAATTGAGATCAATCGGCCTGCAATACGAAGATAACATCAGTAAGCTCCCTCCGCACTTCGGTGATTTAGCAAAACAATTTCATGCTGGTTAGGCGACATACTCTGCCGTAAGATTAATTCCTTGAGGACCATGGTGTGGTTTGATGGTGTGAGGTTGGTTGTTCAGGCATCTTGGCAACATCCTGGTTTCCCCCACACTGGAGCGAAAAGGTGATTTGTCTGGCTCTTTTCTTCTCTTTTTTTTTTGCTTAGACAACCATGTGTTTCTATTTATCTCAAAGTTTTCTGAAGAAAATACATGAGGGAATTTCTGGGCTCAAACAGAATTTGATCTGCCCTAAAGTAAGATATATAAAAAAAACACCCTGCTTCATACGAATTTGGCTAGAAAGCCTCACTCGCATCACTCGTTTGCCTTGCTGGTAACCTGCTCCCGGTGCCCATCAAGGATAACTGAGCGTTAATGAATGGAGGAAAGTGAAGACTGAAACTTGAAAATTGATACGGTACGTGTGGAGAACGAATAAAAACTCGCATCAAGTGTATAATACAAATGAACCACTTCCAATGGAAAAGAAGGTGTAAAAAAGAAAAAAATGCAAACCCCATCAGCGATTGATATACCCTCCCATCAATCACACGGAGCGGGTAAAATCCAAGGTTCATCTGCGAATCTCAAACGAAGACCTCGACGATTCGCGAAGCTCACGCAAATCAAGCGAGCTTCGGCTACCCTGGTCAAAGCTAGTTCTCATGGAGCTAGAAGAGCTCCTGCGTCTCTGTCTCCTAGCTTCGTTAGGATCCACCGGGGTCAAACCAGCGCTCCTGGCAAATATATTAAGAATATCTGTCAAAGATACTACTCCCATCAGCCTGCCACTGAGGTGTGCCCCAGGAAGAGCCCCGGCAGTAAGGGTTGGTGGTGCTGTGATCGGGAAGGAAGGGTGAGGAGGGAGAGGGGAAAGCACAGATAGTGGCGGCACCGCAACAGCCGGTGGTATGGTGGGAGTCGGCGGGGCAGTGGATGCTGGGCTAGGGGTTTCAACAATCCACATCCTGCAAACCAATCCGATGTCAAAACAACATAGAACAAGTGGATTCCTAAAAGGGCCTACTCACCTATGTGCCTGTGTTGCCACAATCTTGGCTACCGTGTGTGCGAGGGTTGACTGAGTATTCACATGGAACACTGGGTATGAGTCTTTGCCATCGCTTAACCCTCTGTCCGTCAAAATGACGGACAAAAAGTGCAAGCAAGAGGATTTCAATAGAGGCATTGAGCTCGATCTTGTGAGATACTATAGGCAGAGATTCAGCTTCAGGATTGTAGCCGAGAGCCAATGATACAAATGAAGGAGAAGGAATAAGCTTACCTTAACATCCCAAGTCGAAATGTTTCCGACCACATTGTGCTGATTGTCTACAACGGCCAAGGAAGATACACCCTCGGAATTCATTAATTCAAGTGCATCGAGAACTTTTTTGTCCCCGCTACAATTATGTTAGCCTCATTGCATTCTAACCTACGAAATAAATTTCGGAGACGATTCCTCTTGTCGAATACATACTTGATTGAGATGACTTCCCCAGAACCTATATTCAAATCACGCAGGGAGCGAGGGTAAAGTTGATCTATGGTAGGGAAACTCCTGCCATGCTCCCAGAAGAAGGATATTAGACGCAGTTGGCTAATCATCCCTATAACCTGATTTGTTCCTTCACGGACAACTGCGATTCGATGAACTCCACTCCCAAACACCTCGACAACTTTGGCAAGGCCCTCTGTCTCTGGAACAGTGATGAACGGATCCTTTTTCCCAAGATCCTTAACAAGTTTTACGGGAATAGTGGACCCTGCTCGGGCTTTCCTCGCCAACTCTTCAAAAGACGACATGTCCTCATCTTCATCGGGTTGGTACAACCCCATTATTAAGAGAAGAAATGCTGTCAAGTCGCTGTAATCAAATGTCCCACATACGGACTCCGCGTTAGGGGACGACCGTATCGGAAGCGACGAAAGTTCATTATCGATAAGGGTCTAAGCACTACGGGTAAGCAAGAAGTATTGATAAGATTTTTCGTATCCCATAGATCAGACGAAGATATGCAAATACGTCATAATATCAAGCGCACAATGCTGGAGCCAGGGTGTTGAAACTGGGGAGGGCTTACCTGGCATGCTGACTCGACCGGGGTATCAAGGTCCACGAACAAGAGTTCCCTATTGCTGAGTAGTTCGCCCACCTTGACAGTTCTCCAGTCCCGTAGTGGCACACCTTCTTGCTTTGGAGGACTAGAGAGGATATCAGCCATTGACTGTTGTGAAGACACAGACGGATGCCGAGACGATGAACGTGGAGATGGAGGGTGAGCAGCTCTTAGACTTCCAGTGCTGGGTCTGGAGGTAAGACTGCTCTTGCTGCTCGCAGGTGGGGAATAAGGAGGGGGTTTCTCGTCTGCCATCTGTAATACTTGGTATTGTGATGTTTAGTGGTGTGTGTTTCTGTTGTTTTGATGCCCAACAAGAAATGGAAGGGTATGGCGCAGGGAAGCTCAGATGAGGGAAGAGACGAGCTTCGGTGAGCCAGTAACCAAGGGATCGGTCAGTTGATTGAACAATTTTGCTTGGCTCTCCCCTTGCTTCCTCCTTCCGCTATCCGCGTTTCCCTTTTTTTTTTATCTTGCCCGCCTTTTTGTTCCTTCCTCACTTAGAGCCGGTTTGTTTTCGTTTCTGTTTCTTGTCTTCCTTAAGTTTGCGGTAAGGAACGAAGGATGTATCGTATGTAGAAGAGAGGGGTATGGGTAGTGCAAAGCAAAGCGACTGACCAGATAGCCGCTGGGCGGGGAAGAAAGGCTTAGCATCGTTGGCAGAGACCATCTGGATTGTGCTTTCACGGTGCGGCATGGCAACCAACGTGTTGCCGGTACGACGCCGCCATGCCGCTAGGGTAATTCTGAGTCGCGCAACGGTTCGCGTCTCCCTCAATTCACTTTACGCGTCAGGCCGCGACGATCCAAAACATTGGGCGAAGCACCGGCACCGTCAAGGGAGTGATGAGACAGGGTACCCCTACGGAAAATTACGACACAGGCACCAACGTTTATATCTCCAACAAAAGCACCGGGTCACAAACGGTGGTCAAAGTCATGGCTTCCAAATTCGATCGCAATGTGACTCAGTATTGCAAACATTATAAGTGACATTATCGTGCCCTTTTATTGCACTTGCAGGGAATTTACACTATCCTCATACCGCACATTTCTCCCAACCTTTCCACTCCTTTTGAAGGGAAAGGGTTATTCCCCAATATCCATATCAAACTCTTGACATGACAATCGCCATAACTTCCTTCTCTTAAGGGCTTTATCACACCATCACTACCGGTATGATACTAGGTTTTGTGCCCACAACACTGGAAAACTCGCACATCAAACTCCTTTTGGACAAACACCCTGGATCGTAATAACGATGCATTCCTGGGGGAAAAGGCTGTCGGCCTAACTTTTCGAAGAATGCTATCATAGGAAGAAAAAAAAATTTGCTAGAGCCATGAAGATCTTGCTCTGTGGCCAAGATCTCCCCCGGACACAACGCATGCCTTCTTAACCTACGACCCTTGCGCCTTTCTTGCGCCTTTATTTCATCGACTCCTCCCTGGCTTCTGCCAATCGCGGGAGGCAAAATACGAACAACCCTATGACGAGACGTGCTGCGAAAAGGGGGGTATGCCCCAAGGATCTCTGTGGAAACGTGAGCAAATGAAAATCCCCTCAATTCATGCCCAATATTCCATTGCGCGTTACCGGCAGTGGCGATTCCTAGGTGTAACTATCGTGGGCGGCCTAAAAGCCAATGCACGAACCCATTGCATTATGATTACCACATATCATGTTTCGTTATCAAGGTGTTTGCCGGCTCGCTATTGATGGGAGCGAGGAGAGGAATAAGGTGAAACTTGTGGGGGTCTTGCATGATCGTGGGGAGGTAATTTCGTATAAGCAATTTGCGTATGATTGTACTCGAGTACTAGTATCTGTAACCCAATAAATCCTTACTAGTCTATACGGAGCCCAATTATCATAAAGTTGAACGGCATGTTCATCGTGAATCACTCGGCTTACCATGTTTGAGGGTTTAATTCTGCATCGGTAGAAGGGAAAGGGGTGACGAAAGTTTAGGCCCCCCAGAGACCCCTGCCACGGCAAAATAAGAAAAGAGCCTATTATGGATGGACCGGTTGAGCCAACGAGAGTCCCTTCCCTGCCTCTCTGAGTTGCACCCAAATATGTCATAGCTGGTGTAGAACTTGTATGTTATCTCGTTTTCAAGGGGATAGTGATCCCCGTGCACCCTATTCCACTCACAGGCGGAGACAACAGACTCGATGGTTTAGGTGGGAAACTCGCATAACCTCGCCAAGCAGCGGCGTGATATAAACTAGGACCTGAACTGTCAACTGTTGAGCCACTTAAGGTTTAGTTTGATGATGATGCACTAACACCCATCTCCTCCGACCGCCTCACATCAGTGCGACTCCTCGGGGCCAATTGGATGGTTGCCTAATCTCAATGGTGTGGGTAAATAGATGCTAAGCTTGGTTTGTTTAGCTAGCTATTACCTGCCGCATTATACGGATTTCGTGTTGTAGGGTTGTGGGGGGAGAGAGGCCTTAAGCAGGGGGTCACGGGTCGTGTCTGTGTCTGCAGGATTCCAATTTTTTTTATATCGACGGCCAATGTGAGTGTCTATAATTTCCTAGTGTTGAAGTACCGGGAATAACACATTATATGTTAAATCGATAAATCCTGAAAGTGCCCGCACCCAGGTGCGATCCGCGCCATGTCTGAGAATCGCAGGTGTTTCCTATTAGAAAAAGCACTGTTCTAGTCTCCGCTCATCTGGGAAAGCAACGACACTACTAGCCTGCTTGGGTAGCACATACCAGTAATAGGTAGTTCTGCACAATGATCTACAATACGCGGTGGTCCATTGTGGAAATCAAGGGCGTTTGTGACCATAGGCATTATGCCTGTGAGGTTCTACCGGTACCATAGGAGAGGTTTGTTGTTTGTATATAAGATAAGCCCCATTCAGGATTGCCGGTAGCTTATTAGATAGACAGCACGCGCGGTGCCATTCGGATTTTATGATCGACGCACTTCTTTCTTTTTTTTTTCACTAGGGATAGTTGAGAAGGTTAGCTGTTTAAGGCAGGTTTCCGGTAGCGCCAGTTGGTAAAAGAAGCGAATGTGCCGGAGTGATAATTAGATGTGGGGCTTGTCTGCAACCAAGCTTTCGGGCCTGTATCCGTCCTTTCACTTTTCTGTACTCAACGTCCTACATTTGTTCACTATCGAGAGGCATCACGAATTGCACCCCACTCCCGCCTGCCCTCCTCCCCTCCTGTTCTCCCCAGTCTTCACTGTAGACCCTGCTATCGCTACCACAAAAACATAGGTTTGATCACGCTTGCCCACATGCGCGTCACAAAGGAGTCGTATACCTAAAGTCCTAACGTCCACTTTCACCCACACGAGCCCTCCCTTCCTCTCTCTTTCCCTTCCCTTCCTCTCTCTCTTCCCTTCCTCTCTCTCTTCCCTCCCTCCCTCCCTTCCCTCCCCTCCCTCCTTCCTTTTCCTCCTCTCTTCTCCACATCTTCTCCCCCCCTCTCCCTCTCTCCCCACACATCTTTCCTAACACCTCCGCCCCCCACTTTGTCCGCCTAACCTCTTCCATACACATAAACTTTACCCATACAAGTAAGTTGATCTCCCTTCATCTAATTCTTAATTATCCTCTGTTTCCACTTTTTATTTCTGCTACCCCCTCGTTGCTTTTTACCCATTATTGCTGTTCGATTGTGTTGTTTGTCGCCTTGGCTTTAAAACATTCACTTCTCCCGCATTATTTCATCGAACCAGTCCTCAGCTAACAACTGAAGAAAGAACTTATCAATTCAACCCAATGGCTACACACATGGAAGGTGTAAGTTTCGTCCATTTGAACTTCCCTTTATTTTTACCCCTCTTAACCATCTCCAATAGGACCTTCCAAAACGCCCTGGATTCGGCACTAAAGGGAGACAAGCTCTCATTGCCTTGAACTCATATGCTGTCTCCAAATTTCCTACTGTCGCCATCAACCAGTACGATGTAAGTTGGTTTCTGTATCTGCTCTTAGCTTTCGGAGATGTTAAATTTGGAGTAGGTTACCATTGGCTCTGGTAGTGAAAAAAGAGCACTGATCAAGAAAATTTGGTACTCTGAAAAATTGCAATCGCAGTTCGGAGCCGCAAAAAACACTGTCTTGTTTGATGGTGGGAAACCTCCTGGTGATTCATATGTAAGGTGATTTACTAACCCATATATAGGCAATAAGTTGGCATGGTCTGTGACCTTGTTTCCTTTCGGAGATCGTCATGTAACCACTATCGACCTTGATGAAGGTAGGGTTATCGAATTTCAAAATTTCTCCTCATTATCAACTATTAACCATCGTTTATTTAGGTGATGGTCGTGAACAGAGGCGAGGCGCTAGACCCCCTAGGGATAACAAACATCGTGTCGTTATTCAAAGATCTGGCAGGGTCCCACTTCAGGTCGTTGAGGCCTTCGTTAAGGGAGACTATCGCATGGATAATGATGTCCTTGTCGGCATTAATTTTCTCGACCATCTCATGCGGGAGACCCCCAGCAAGCACTTTATTACAATTAAACGTTCCTTCTTCCAATCGGCTGGGAAAACCCCAATGGAACGCGGTGTTGAAGCGTGGAAGGGGATTTTCCAATCGGTTCGCGCTACCCAGGGTGGCCGTCTTACCATAAATGTCGATGTTGCAACGACTGTGTTTTGGAGTCAAGGCACCGTGATGGACATTGCATGTCGTATGACTATGAACGGTAGCGTTTCACTCATTAATTTTGATTTATTTTGATCGATACTAACACTCTTAAAATAGGTTCTCCCGAGGATCTTCAGACGAAGATTGTCAAGGAGCACGGTAAAGGCCCGATATCCCGTGATCTGCGTCGTCTTAGGCGGGTCTCCTTCTTCTGCACCCACCGTAAGCGCGATACCGAGGTTCGCAAGAAGGTTTATACGATCGAGGGATTCGACCAGAATGCGGTTGACTACACGTTCGAAATGAAGCGTCATAATGCTGATGGAGGGGTTACCACCGAAACCATTACTGCTTATAATTACTTCCAGCGCCAGTACAATCTGAGACTGAAGTATCCCCAACTTCCCTTGATCAAGACCCGGAAGAAGGGTGAGGTGTTTCCAATGGAACTGTGCTACATTCAGGAGGTAGGATTACCCTCATCCATGGAGAATTAAATCATGCTAATCAGAACTAACACCGCCTCTAGGGCCAACGTTATCCCTTTAAACTCGATGAGCGTCAAACGGCGGAAATGATCAAATTTACCGTTCAGGTACTTTGTCCTGGTATCGCTATACTTTCGAGTGCTTCGTGCTGACATTCCGCTATAGCGCCCGACTATCCGCATGGAACAGATTAAGTCGAATGTGGCCCAATTGGATTGGAGGAAGGATCCCCTTCTCTCCCAATATGGTATGGAAATTGATACCAATATGATTAAGGTTTGTTCACATTTCACTCGCATTTCACGCAATCGTTATTCTAACTTAGCCTTAGTCCAGAGGTCGTATTTTGAACGCTCCTAAGATTTGCTATGGTGACGGTTCGACTGATCGTGTGTTTACTCCACGTGACGGCAAATGGGACCTTCGTGGGAAGAAATTTGCCAAGATTGGTGCCCAACTAAAGGGTTGGGGTTTTATGATCTTCGCGCCTCAGAGGAACTGCGATGAACTTACTGTCAAAAACTTTATTCGGCAGTTGGTCCAGGTGTACATCGGCCATGGTGGGCAAGTCCAAAATAAGGAACCCATAATCATGTACGCGGACCCGAAGAAGTCCGTCGGGACAAATATTTTTGAACTTTACAAGAAAGCCGGAAACCAGGTCCAGGCCAAGCCCCAGATGTTGTTTTTCGTCCTGAGCGCCAAGTCACCCCAGCCATACAATGAAATCAAGGCATTCTGTGAGCTCAACATCGGTGTCGTTTCTCAATGTGAGTTGCCCTCCCCCCCTCCCCTCTTTAACTCCACTGACGCCTTTGGAAATAGGTGTCCAGTCGAGGCATGTGGCCCAGGCAAAGCCGCAATATTGCTCCAATGTTTGCATGAAAGTCAATGCTAAACTTGGTGGCACAACTTGTTTCCTTGACAAAAGCGACCACCCTCTCTTTGGGAAAGAGGCAAGTATTATCGTGGGCGCTGATGTTTCTCATCCAGCTCCGGGGATCAACAAAGCTTCTTTTGCTTCCATGGTTGGGTCCACTGATAGTATGCTCCTCTCTGTTTTCCTCAGCAAGTGTCTTAGTACATTTTATCTCACCATTCTTTAAAATTTAGTGCAGGGTAGTCGTTTCGCGGCTATTTGCAACACCAACGGCTCTCGCACAGAGTGCATTACCACTCCCAATATGGTTAAATTCATGTGTACCCTTTTGCGCGCTTTCAGACAGGAGACTACGAAGATACCTATGCGCATCTTCTATTTCCGCGATGGTGTTAGCGAGGGTCAATACGCACAGATCATTGAAGAGGAGTTGCGCGATATGAGGGAGGCATGCAAGGTTTTGCAGGCCGACTATAACCCCAAGATCACTATTACTATTTGCTCTAAGCGTCATCATACTCGCTTTTTCCCAGTCGACCGCAACGCGCAAGATAGGAATGGCAATTGCCTCCCGGGGACAATCATTGAACGTGACGTTACCCATCCAACCGAATACGATTTCTGTGAGTTCCTCTGTGTATTGTTGCCCTTAAAAGATGCATTTTTGCTAACGTAAAGTAGATCTTGCGGCTCATAATGCCATCCAAGGGACCGCACGCCCGGTTCATTATCATGTTATCCATGATGAAAACAAAATGCCGGTCGATATGTTCCAAGCATTGGTATACAATTCTTGCTACACGTACATTCGTGCTAGTAATTCTGTATCCTTGAGTACGTCAAATACATTCCCTTTTTGAGACTCCTATTAACGATCTCTTAGTCCCCGCGGTTTATTACGCTCATCTAGCATCATCTCGTGCTCGTGCTCATGAGGTTGCTGATGAAGGCAATACAATCATGACCTCTACTTCTGGCGAGAGGAGGGATCCAGGTGATGTGGCTGAGATTAGGCCCCTCCATGATACTATCAAACATGCCATGTGGTATGTTTAGGTGACCGTGTCGTCGGGTAGCATTGATCGCGATTTCAACTTTCGTTCCTATTTCTCCATGTCTGTTTGGATTCTGTTTGGGGCGCATCTTTTAGTTTTCGAATGGCGATCTTGCCTTTTTCCTGTGATCCTAAAATAAAAATGAAAACCTTGGTAAAACCATCCTTCATCTTTCAGTATTTCGCTATGATTGTACGTGTGATGTGATATAAATTGGATGCGGTGGGTTGGGGGAAGGGTCCGATGATCTAAGGCGCCGTTTAGATGCTGTGAAATACTGTCGCTCTAGTAATGAGATGAGTGTTCGAGTCTTAGGCTGTACAATTTTTCAAGGAGTTGAACAAGGGCCAGTATTGGCATTCGAAGGTATTCGGCATATGAAATACGGTACCCAACTTGCGAATCTTGGAATTCTGGCGATGAAATCACTGGCTTCTAGGAGAGTATGTACTGTACAAGCCAACGTTCTGATGTAAAGAGTATACTATGAGCAGAGTGGCACTTGCAGTAATATTGTATCTTCAGGTTTGTGTGCCTTGTGTGATGATAATATACGGTAGCGCTCCATTGTAGACCACTGGTGGGGGCGCGCGCCGTACGTACAGTGCTGTAAAGTTAACCGTAAAACTGTACTCTTAGAAAGGATTCTGGTCTAGGCGCGGGACGAAATTTGTCCAGTCTCTCATGTATTCCTAAGGCGACCTGCTGCGGTAGAGTACGATACTGGTACGCATGGTGCAGCTGGCTGTGGGAGTTGCGGCTGCCTAGGGTTATGGTGCCAACACCCCCTGAGTTGGGTTGATGCCCAACTAATTTACGAGTGCTGATAGGGCTGGGCTATCCAGCATGCTGTACCGATGCTCAGAGTATTCGAGTGCGAGTAGATGATCATCATTTGGGATGCTGTGCTCGAGTGGGGAACTTGAGCCTCTACGAGTACTCTACAGTACGGTCCGGTGCGATCGTGCCGTACAATCTAGTGTCAGATTATCAGCGGGAATCAGCCCCACATCCCGGGATAGGTTTAGGTTGACTTGTTAACAGAATGACAGATATCAGTTAATGAGATCTGAAAAGCCACGGTGTCAAGAAAACGCTAATCCTTCTCAGGCATTTTTGTCTCTCATTCCTGGGATCACAAGGGCTTGCAGAGATAGCGGATTTTATGAGATTTTTACGTTCTCCTGGTGGGGTTGCTTGTCGCTTGCATGGATTAGGTCTAATCAGACAGAACCGATAATCTCACATGGCATGATAAGCACCAACATTGAGAGCTTCAAGGGTAAAGTTACCGCTATCCCAACCACGAGCACTCGGTTATTTGGTCACAAATTTCGTTGGAGTATATTTCTTTTGCTTCTAAAGTACAGATACCGTACAGTACGGTACTTGTACTGGTACAGTAGTATGGTGGGGCAATGGATTGTATCAAGGAAGTGAATTTTGAACCCTTTGATTATGCTCTGGAAGAATCCTATGCTAGTGTCGTTGGAAGGCACTAAGTTAAATGCCATTTTGACTAAATTTAGGAGAGAGCCCCACTGTCTACAAGTCTACCGGTACTCGTATTGTACCTTACCCCTCTATCCTTTCTCTACTACCCTAGCAACAGCCCCCTCAACACCATCACTACCACTACAACCGCTCTGCGGTGCCACACCATGGGTGTTTGTTACTCAGCCTCAGTCCATCAAACTTACCCTCTTGCATTCCCACCCTGCCATGCGCCTTACTCCGCACTGCTTGCCTGCGAGCTGACAGTTTCTTTCTGATCTTCCAAATTCCATCCCATAAGTTAACTGTTACCCCCCCACCACCTCCTTTAGGTACTTCCCCACTTTACCGTCTTCATCCTGCACGCACTCTCCTATCCAACCCAAAAATCTATTCATACATCTGCTCCTTTTGTTACTGACTGGAACTAACTTACCTTTGCCATCAGAGCTATTGACCTGCGCTTCGTTGCCCCACACATTTCTGCCATAACAATCTTCTAACCGAGTCACCCAAACAACAATGAGCGCACTTTCTGAAAATTCATCGGCCCCCCCGAAACCACAGGTCCAGCCTTGTCGTTACAAGACTGGTAAAACTCTCGGCTCTGGGAGCTACAGTGTCGTGAAAGAGTGCGTCCACATCGACACAGGGAGGTACTATGCTGCGAAGGTCATTAACAAGAGACTCATGGCTGGGAGAGAGCACATGGTAGGGGCCGCCTATCACGAACAGTTTTTTTCTTCCCTGCCTAGGACTACGTCTAATTAATTTTATCTTTTTCCTTCGCGCTAGGTTCGAAATGAGATTGCTGTGTTGAAGAAGGTTTCTATGGGTCATCAAAATGTTCTCACGCTCGTAGACTATTTTGAGACCATGAATAATCGTAATCACCCTCGCATACGCCTTGAGGCCCTTTATAGACTAACTATTTTAAGTTTATCTTGTCACCGATCTTGCCCTTGGAGGTGAATTGTTTGACCGGATTTGTCGGAAGGGATCCTACTACGAGTCTGATGCATCAGACCTCATTCGTGCTACCCTCTCGGCAGTTGCTTACTTACATGATCACGGGATCGTGCATAGAGGTCAGCTCCGCAGTTTGAAAGATAGAATGGTGAGATACTAATTTATTTATTTGGAATATAGATTTGAAGCCCGAGAATTTGCTTTTCAGGACTGCTGAAGATAATTCGGATCTATTGATTGCGGATTTCGGTTTGTCTCGAATTATGGATGAGGAGCAGTTCCATGTATTGACCACAACATGTGGTACCCCGGGGTATATGGCACCCGAAATCTTCAACAAGACTGGTCACGGAAAACCGGTGTAAGCTCTGCGCTCTTGCTTGGTCTGCCTCCTTTGAGTACTAACTGTGGCTAGTGATGTTTGGGCTATCGGTGTTATTACATACTTCCTCCTTTGTGGATACACACCTTTCGACAGGGACAACCACGTAGATGAGGTAACTGCAATTTCCCAAGCAGACTACAAATTCGAGCCAGAAGACTACTGGAAAGAGGTCTCTGAGACAGGTCGGCCCACTATTTTCCACTCCCCCTTTCCTTCTGTTCTACTGACAGTAAGATACCCCTTGTAGCTCGAGACTTCATCCGTGGTTGCTTAACCGTAGATCCAAATGCCCGCATGACCTGTCACAAAGCCCTTGAACACCCATTCCTGGTGGAGGGCCACAAAGGCAATGACCTTCTCCCTGTCGTTCGTAAAAATTTTAACGCTAGGAGGACCCTCCATGCCGCCATCGACACTGTTAGGGCTATTCGCAAACTGCGTGAGGGAGGGACAATGGATGGCGCGCTGAGCATCAGCCCCGAAAACCAGAAAGAAAAGGAGACAGAGAAGCAGACTGTGGGGCTTTGGAGGAAGCCTGCAGGTGGAGTTATGAAGCCATAAGTATCAACTGCGTCTATCTGGCTTTATCTCCCCCCCTTCTCTTCTCTATCTTTTCGCGTGTGAACTTTGGCCGGATGGTTGTGGTGGATTTATTAGCCATATGTGGGATCTTGGGAGGATGTTTGAATCAGGCTTAATTTCTGAGCTTGTGCGTCCGTCTACCTAACTCAGTTTCTGAAGGCGGGTTAGAATTTTCTGTTTTTCTTCTTATACTATGGATACCTACACTGCTCTGATATGTCGTTTTGTTGGCTGGCTCATCTTGGATAAATCTACGGCGCGGGACCAGTCGATCGTAGTCAGCTATGATTACTCATCTGTTTGATGGATTTTTTCCTTTTTGCATTTTTCAAGCTTGGCTCCTCCCCCTTCTCCGTTCTTCTCACATTTTCCTAGTAAGGTGCTCTTCACCGGAGAGGAGAGGGAGGAGGGGGACGGCAGTATGGAGTCTTATCTGTCCGGGTGTTTCTGGTTGTGTGGTCTTTGTGTTGCTTCATTTGGCCTTGTTATCTGTCTACGTTAGGCTCGGTGGCTATCCCTAATGAAATTGAAATGTTGCTAAGTATCATAACACATTCACACCTACAACACATTCATGCTCAGTCACTCGATGACCAGAAAATAGCGAATAAGTCATGAATTCTTTTTTTTCTTACGTGCTGCATTACGAGTACCATAATACTCGAGTACATGCCGTAGGTTACGCCCACAGGCGACTCAGACGGGTGCTAATTGGTTGATCTCTATACTTGTAATACCGTAATATAGACTAACGGGGGCATTCAGCCCCATGATTCAAAAAGAGTTTTCTTTCTTTCTTCGAGTGCCAAGTTTCGACTTGACCTGTCAGTTTTTTATGCAATAATTTAAGGCGGAACGCGCACACACCAAAGAAACCTTTCGAAAGACTTGCATACCTTACCATGCCCATACGGTAGTCTAACTGTCTTTTTTTTGTTTTTTTCGGCCCTGGGGCTGGACGGGAAACTTTCCTGTTCAAGTTTAGTCATCTGAGCAAGCGAGTGTCGGTGGCTTGTGGTGTCCTCCACGAACCAGTTTAGGCCACAATGGTCGCCTTCTGGGAGCCTTGGCTTTAATTCTGAAGACGACGGCCTGCAGATCGTAAGAATTCCAAGATAACAAGATATGTGGTGATATCATAAGTTTTCATTGTAGCACCAAGAGGTGCTAAATTGCTGGGCTCCCCCGGCTGTTGCCAAGGATGCACCGGGCAGGCAGGCAGGCAGGCAGGCACTGGGATAATAGACTACGAGTGTATAGTACCTACTTGGGGCGAAGAACTAAATATATATTTTTTTGTTCCCGTCATAGTGGGCGGGGTCGGCAAAGAGATTGGTATTGTAGAATACATGAAATGCGTGGAAAAAAGAAACTAACTAACTCGACCAGCCATCTCCCTGTTTGCTCTCAAAGACTCCCGGCCTCGCCGGTTTTAGCATCTTTAGCGGAAATATTCAACTCCCCCATCCCCCCAGTGACCGTTTCGGCTTCCTTCCCCGTCCCTTTCCCCGCCGCTTCACCTTTCTCACCCTCCCCCGCCGCTTCACCCTCCCCCGTGCCGCCAATAGGGGCCGTCAGCTCGGGACATGTTTCCAAAAGGAAATTGACCACATCCTCCTTTTTAGCCGACTGGGCTTCGTGCAGGACGTTGTGCCCAGCGTTATTGGCAACCGTGGGCTCCGCGCCCCCGCGCTCGATCAGCAGCTTAACGATGTCCAGGTGCCCGTTCAGGGCGGCCCAGTGCAGCGGCGTGTTCCCGCTGCTGTTGCGTTGGGCCACGAAGGCGTGCGGTTTGTGTGGGTTGGGGTTGGTCGGGGTGGGCCTTGGGAGGAGGGTTAGGAGGTATCTAGCGACTTCTACGAGCGGAGTTAGTGAGGAACGGACGGATGAAGTGAGTGGATGGAAGGAGTACCGTAATGGCCGTTCGCGGCGGCCATGTGAAGGGTGTTGTTCCATGATTCTTTGCCTTTGGAAGCGGTCAGGATGTCCAGAGGCATGACCGAGGGCGGTGCCTCGTTCACCAGCGTGAAGAGCAGTTGCTGCAACTCGGTGATGTCGCCCTTCCGACAGAGTTTTAGGAGCTCCTCTATCGAATCGTAGGTTAAGGGGATTGGCAGATCGGACTTTCTGGTTGATCGTTGGAGGTAGTGGGTCATTGTGAGATGATTTTTGTTTTGATTTTTGTTCTGTTTCCTAAGGGGTGTTGTGTTTGTTTGGTGTTTGATCTTTTATGGGGGGTTTTTTTTCTTTCAAGGCTGCCGTGAATGGATCGTGGCGGGGTGGATAGTGGGGTTTAGTCTAGATAAGGGTGGGGAGGGCAACTGATGATAGATAAGCAGATACAAACTAAATTATGACGTTTTTGGTTTAGGCCGGAAGGATGATGCAATGCTCTTAAGCATGCAAGTAGTGATTCGTGACGGCGAAGAGCTGGTGGCGGTTGAAGGGGATTCTGAGAGCACTCCCTCCAGCTCAAGAGGAGGCCTTTTTATACCCCCTCAAAGTGGGATAGGCAGATCTGCTGTTGGAAGAGTGCTGCCTAATAGCGGGGAAGCCTTCGTGTTGCATCGGACAGGGCTGTAAAACACTGGACAATTGGTGGGGCAGAAGACCTTGGCACGCCCCAATATTGCAATTATCTTGCTCTTGGACGTACTCGAGTACTCGACTCTATGATATCTAGCGCTTTCGATATAATAATAAATATATTGATGATTCAGTCAGAGCAAGAAAGCTTTGGGAAGTTATCCTCTTATAATAATTTTTCCACAGCGAAAATATGTTGTCAAGGATGCTTGAGGGATGTTTGATCATTGGGCAAGCAATATTTCCAATTCTGTACCATATAAGAGCTCAACATAAAAGCTGCCCTCACATCTGCGATTATGATACCTTGTTAAGAGCACAAACCCTCGCGGAAAGGCCCAACTATCAGCAAGAATTACCCCCCTTGTTTACCCAATCAGACGTGTTTCATTAGGCTCTTGAGATGGGGTAATTTTTGGTGCAGAATGGGGGGATGAGGAGGAGGGGTGCTGGAGTCTTCCACCCACCCGCTGTAGGGTCATCTCCACTATTGGCCCTCATTGCGGTATGGTAGCGAGGCTCCTGAAATCTGATTCGAAAGATGGGCGCTGTGCCCCGAATTGGTACTCATGGGCTATGGATATTGTGTGACAGTAATATGATATTCTGTTATTATTATAGTCTACTTAGAAATGTACTCGTAGGGTGGTGCTTTGACGGCCATTCGACTCACAGCTTCCGACGGGAAAGTCCGTCCGGTCCTACTGAGCATTTTCCTCACGGGGATTTGGCTGAGAGGCGGGGGAGGGGATGGGAGGGCCCCTACCGCTGAGTATAGATTCTTTTTTAAATTGATGCGTTGGACTGCAGTGTCCTGCGGTCCCGCTGGGGGGTGCAAGGCTGATTGATGGCTTGAATTGTGCCTTGACGTTAGACTTCAAGCGTGGGCGTCTAGTGTTGAAACAATGAAAAGCGAGTGACCTCCTATGATCAAACCATTCAGCCGCAAAGGAGGGAATATAAGTTATCGGTATCTTTTTCGACACGCAAGAAGGCGACAACATGATCCTTAACTCAACGCACGGCCCGAATCGGAAGGAAGAGAAAAAGACGAGAAAATTCCTATCTATACCAAGCACTTTCTCCTCATACGTCATACGAGTGTCCATCGCTCTTGGTGCGCTACATTTAGACCAAACGATCCACGACTCATCGCCCCTAACTTCGCCGTTCTTTCTTGCTCCCTGCCATCCCGTCTGCGGTAGGGAAACGGCCGCCCTCGATGGTCACTTCCAGTCTCGGAAATACATCTCTGCGGGGTGACGTCCGTCTCAGTTTATCCGGTGGTTGTCAGTGCTGAGAACTGCGGCCCCCGAAAATCGCAGTCGGACCCTAAACTGTGGCCCCGCCCCGCCCGGCCCGGTCCTTCTTAGCAGTCTCGCCGCAGGGAGCCCGGGAGCATTGGGGCGCCAGGCTAAATGTTTGATAAGAGCATACTGGAATCTAGTCGTTCCATGATTTAACACCCGGTCTTGCTCGCGAAAGAAATCAAACACGGCTGGCCTATTGTCGGACACCAAGCTTCCATAAACATTGCCGGTTAAAGACAAGAGTTTCGTTTTTCCTCAAAAAACCAACTCTGGACTTCGCCACACTTGCGCTCAAGTACCGGTACGCCTGCTCTCAGGAGCTGCAGGCACAATTACGGCACATACTGCTAGCGGCTCGGGATCTGGTCCCTCGGGCGCCCCATGCGAGGCCGTCCGAACACCCAAACACTCCACATCCAATCTGACTCCAACAAACACTGGTCCCATGATATGGACAGCAAACATTTCACCAACCGTCCCTATTCCACCACTCAACTAAATTGCGCGTATACTTGACAAATTAGGACCTTCAGCACTAGGGCTGGGGGGGATTTTAAGTTATAAGACGCATGCTTCTGTGTTGAAGCACTGTGATGTGTCTGGCTCCAGTCTTTGTACACGAATCTGGTAATTCAACTCGAAGCTTGGTCTGATGCTCGAAAAAACGCCTTCTTAGCCTCAGGGCTAGACGCCTCTATCAAAGAGGGGAACCTCCCCTCCACGCAGCCAAAGGGTGGTTCGCTAGGACTTACGATACTCGTTTTTTTCCTTCTTTTTCTAGTATCTACTACATCTACCTCCGGCGGGGAAATGGGCTCTGGCCTCCCCCGCGCATATTAGCACTGACCGGACCCATAGCCGTTAGTTTGTGGGAATAAGTCGGTGAGGCGCTAGTTTTTTGTCTTTTTGACATTCAATGGAAATCTCTCATTTCCCTCAGGTGACCGGACCCCCCAGTTTCTCACAAGCCCACCTCCAATCAATCTATAGATTTTGTGCTCCCACCGCCCTTAGCTCGAACAATTTTTATGAACCTTCTCTAACTTATTTTTAGACTACAAGATTGCGCTTTTTTCTTCTCCCCTGCTGTAAGAGCTCGAACAGCTTGACCATATACTAGGAGGTTGGAGTTGCCTCTCCTAGTCAGGTCTGATGGCTCTTTATTCTTTATTTATCTCAAAGAGTTTACTTTTCTTTATGCTTTTCGCCTCTGGACCGCCTAGCACACGGTCTGGTACCACACACTCTCGCGCCATCCTGAAAAGCCCCTTCCCTCCTCTGTTGGAAACACCTTCTTCCCTCTTCCTTCCATCATGGAATTCCAGCTCCTGGACTGGCCCATGGGGGCTCACCCGCGGCAGCCGCTAGGACAATCGGGTTGTTTCCACATTTCGACGCACGGCACCGATCGAGAAGCCCCTGCCACACCAAAAACGAGTGATAGGAGAGCATCTTTACGGATGGTATCTTTTTGCTCTCTCACGTGGAGACTAGACCGCTCCGTGGAACAATTGCCTTGTGCTCTTTCATTCTTACCTGAGTTAAGCGGTGCCTCACTACGCTCGGTATTGCGCTCTCTTTCAATCCTATAGAACTCTCTCTCTCTCGCACACCAACGAGGAAATGTCCAACTTGCTAAAGCATAATCCCAGAGGAAACCCGGGACAGTTTCTTTCTTCCCTTCACCTCCACTGATGAATCTAAGCAATCGGTGTGGAATGTTGGAAGATGGTCAGTTCGCATACTGAAAGCTGGTGCCGTGCTAATAGAAGCTACAAAGTCAAAATCCTTTGTCCCTTCCACAACTCATTACTTGATCATGGTTCCTATCTCAGAGTGGGCTTTAGGGTCCAGTACACAGTCAGGCATGGTCCAACTCTATACTACTTTGTTATTTTGTGTGAACCTGAGTGGGATTGCCAGTTGTACAATCTCCTGACCAGGAAAAAAATATAATCTGTTTTTCCAGTCCAGTAATGCTTTCAGGTACATCTCTTCATTCCCCAAATAGGTTGCGGACGCCCTTTATTTGCCGCATGCAATTTTTATTTCTTTTCCTTTCTTCTTGTTTTCCTTATTGTTTGTTTCTCGACCTTTATCTATTGCTTTGTTGATGGTTTGAGTGTGGGTGTCCGGGTGAGTTTAGCTTGTTTGAGCGTATTCCACTATATTTTACACATGAAGTTTCTACATTTCAGAACCACACACAGAAGACCTAGTATGTATGTATTTAACAAAGCCACAATCTTTGTATTAGGATACCAGCTTCTTCACTCAGCAAGTATTTATCTTTAAGTTCTGTGACTTATATGACTTTTGCAACGAAGAGGTTAAGTTAGACATTAATTCATGATCCAGTACACAAGATAGAAACCGAGTGATATGGAACCATTCGTACGGAATTGTGCGGTTGACTTCCGGTAGGGTTTTATCATTAGCTGCTTGAACCCCCTCGCTCTATGTCCGGGTATCATATCTGGGTTCGCACTATATGAGTATAGCGAGTGTAGCGGGTTAACCCGCTCGCAGTCTCTTTCAGAACCCTCCTGCGCACGCACAATGACTGCAAAATATTTGGCCGACCCTGGTATAGTATAAATACCCACTGAATACCACCAATGCTCCTTACTTCCTCGCTTCCTTCTTCCTCAAGTTCAATTTCCACCAACCACTTCCTCCAGTTCAATGTCTACAAATGACAAAACACATAGCTGGATTTCCCAGTAAGTGTTACACTTCCAGCTTTTGATCTCAAAGGCTGCTTTGAGGTTACCATATGCTAATGCATAACTTGGAATTAGGATATGTACAGGTGGAAAGCTAAATAAAGCACCACTTTTTCAATATTAGCAGGAACTTGAATAGTGTTTTCACTTCAATTCCTAGCTTAATATTTACTTGAAAGTTAAGATAGATGCAGTGAGGAGGAGGCACTGCTATCTTGCTATCTCTTTCTTGAAAAGAATTTATTATAAAATCTTTACTACCACTCTCCTTCTCTCTATTACTGCCTCCCTTACTTCCTCAATCCTACCTTTTCTTTCTCCTACATTGGAAAAAGAAGATGAAGAGGAAGTAAGGGAGTTAGGAATAAATAGGGAGTTACACATTCTTCCTCTGAATTGTAGCTCCCTAAAGAGAGTATCTCTTATCTAACCTTAAAATCAATTGAGTAAGTATTTGACAATATTAATACTATCTATTCCACTTGTATAAGTCTTTATAATTATACTAAAACTCTGATTTATAGATTCTCACCACTTCAAAGCGAAAAACACACCCAATCTTCTCCTATGGTATACTTTTTCAACTGTCAACATAAACCTCCTTCGTGGTTGATGAAGAATCTGCTTTTGTTTAAGCAAACTATTTATTATACAAAGCTATCACCTTTCCAGACTCCTCTGGATCCAGGGGTGTTGGGGGGGGGGGGTGTGGTGGGTATAATGTTTATTTTAGCCATTTGGATATACAGGTGGCTAAAGTACTAAAAGCCTTATTTTAACGAAAACGAAATATGGTTTGCTGCTGCTGGTCCAGAAAGAGACTGTTGAGGCGACTACACCTATTATTGGTGTATTGCCCTCTGTCTCTTTTCTGGACCAGTACAGCAGTAGTTTTCCTCTATCTGATTGTATGACAGCTTTTATATTAGTAAGTTATAAGTATTTTTTATCCTTTTTAAAATATAAATTAGTAGCTAATTCAAGTTTGTGTATAGAAAATGCTTCAGTGGTTACGACTGCTGGAGATAAGATGTTCTATTATTTCTTTTTATCAATAAAGCTACCCCCCCACCCAGGCTCATCTGGATCCAGGGTTGGGGTCGGGGAGGTGGTGGGATATTTATTTTATCCTCTTGCATATACAGGTTGCTAATATACTAAAAGCCTTATTTTAATGAAACGAAATATGGTTACTGCTACTAGTAAGGAAAGAGACTGTTGAGGTGACTACACCTATTATTGGTGAATTGCCCTCAGTCTCTTTCTGTATTACAACAGTAGTAGTTTTCCTTCTGCTCCGTCTAATTGTATCGCCACTTGTCTATTAGTAAGTTATAAGTAAATTTTATCCTTTTTGATATATGAATTTAAAGCTAATGCAAGTTTGTATACAGAAAATGCTTATGTAGTTTCCACTGCTAGAGATAGTATCTCCTATTCTTTCTTTTTATTAACAAAGCTACCCCCCCATCCAGGCTCATCTGGATCCATGGTTGGGGTGAGGGTAGTGGGTGGGTAGATTGTTTATTTTGGCCTCTTGCAAATATACAGGGGTAAAATACCAAAAATCTTATTTTAACGAAATGAAATATGGTTTGCTGCTGATAGTCAGGAAAGAAACTATTGAGAAGACTATTATCATTACTGTCGTATTGTCCTGTGTCTCTTTCCTGCACTAGTAGAGCAGTAGTTTTCCTTCTCTGTCTAATTGTATAGCAGCTTTTATATTAGTAAGTTACAAGTACCTTTTATCCTGTTCACTATATAAATTAGAAGCGAATGAAAGTTTGTCTACTAAAAAAGCTTAAGCAGTAACCACTACTTGAAATAGTTCTTTCCTATTATTTCTTTTTATTAATAAATTTCCACAACCTTTCTCATAGTAAACTATTTAACCAACACTAAATCTCAGAAAGCTTTCTTTATCAAAGAAGTGTTTATAGAGTCACTCCTGGTATATGAAAATATTCAGTAAAGAGATAGCTAATAGCTATTACTTATGTACTACTGCATTAACTTAAATAAGATAGAGATTGTTATAACATTAAAATAAAGTAAAATAAAGTGACATAATAGCATAATGTAAATCTGAAGCTTGTACAATATAAATATCACTTTGAAATGTAAGTAAATTATATATTAAAAAATAGAATTAGATAAATATTAAAGTTCATTCCAGCTCTTCTAACTCTGCCTATAATGGCTTAATCTTATAGCCTATAAATTGATTGATATTATCTTCAGTTAGTAGAGACTCTTCTTCTTCAGAAGTAGCATTTCTGTCTATTATTGGTTGTACTACACTCACAATTTGCTACTTTTCACATAACCTACTAACTTATCCCTATGTATTTCTTTAACGGATATTGCTGTATCCTGACTGCTATCAATTGATGAGATGTTATGCACAGGTGAATAGCTCACCTATAATAGTACAAGATATGCAGCTTAATCAGAATAACTGTGTATCTGAACCCTAAAAAGCTCGCTAGAAGTAGGATGAACCGGGAGGCATCCTGTTAGGCGGGAGCCTATCTCAAAGTCTTGCGAGATAACTCAGGCCGATAATCTTAATCGTAGACGGAGATTGTCTAGGAAGGCTCAATAATTCAAAATAGAGGCAGGTAAAGTGATAAAGATTTTTATAGCGTAAAAACTTATATTGATAAGATCTCTTCTCCGTTGCTTGATAATATTCAAATAGCTCGGGAGGCACCTCGATATTTATATGCCGCGTCTGGGTGGTCGCGGGCTACATCTAGTTCTCCTACTAACTAAGTACCTGGTAACAAACTCCAGCTTTGTTCTAAAAGTGCGAACACCAATTGACCCTGACAATTCTGTTATCTCACTTCGACTTCCGAATCGCAACACCATGAAATTATCTGACGGTGCTCCCACACATCAGTCCATTGGTTACGATCCATCTTCGTCGGCATGGAATCTTGCTTACCATTTGCATACGTAGAATGGTTTCCATGATCGAACCAACAAAGGGGCCAGCTTTGTTATCGAACCTCTCAGCATTGCAGACATATTCTGCAACCGACATCTGCGAGGCATAAGATAGACTTGTCACGATAATCGCTCCAA
>Ga0307509_10001713_pt1 | contig 36608 bp, 27 predicted proteins | sample 10_EM_MG_FD_202245 | JGI IMG/M metagenome (GOLD analysis project Ga0307509, IMG submission 202245) | Populus trichocarpa ectomycorrhiza microbial communities from riparian zone in the Pacific Northwest, United States - 10_EM | ecosystem: Host-associated > Plants > Roots > Unclassified | place...
TCGCTTTCCGCAATCGTGAAGATGCGGAGGAAGTGCTGTCCGCATTGAAGTCCGAGCCGCACATCGTCGTCGCGGCGCTGTATGACGAGGACGGACGCCTGTTCGCGCGCTATCCCAGGGATGCGCCGGATTCGGCCTTTCCCGCCGCGCCCGGGGCGGCGGGTTACGCGTTCGACGACGGTGCGTTGTCGGGCTTCGAGCCTGTCAGCGAACATACGGAGCAGCGCCTCGGTGCGCTGTTCATTCGTTCGGACATGGGCGCGTTGTATGAACGGCTGTGGCAATACGGAGTGATCGCCGCCGCCATTTTTGCCGCGTCGCTGCTGCTCGCGTACTTGCTGTCGCGCATCCTGCAGGGACAGATTTCGCGGCCGGTGCTGTCGCTCACCGATACGGCGCGCGCGATTTCCGAACGCGCCGATTATTCGGTGCGCGCACCGATGGTCGGTGAGGCGGAGTTTCTGGTGCTCACGGGCGCCTTCAATCAAATGCTCGCGCGCATCGGTGAGCAGAACTCCGAACTCAAGGGCAACGAGGAGCGCCTGCGCGGCGTGATGAACGCGTCGTTGAGCGCGGTCGTGCTGATGGATGCGCAGGGGTTGATCATCGAATGGAACACTTGTGCCGAACGCGTTTTCGGCTGGTCGCGCGCGGAGGCGGTCGGCAAGGAGCTCGCCGACACCGTCATTCCGCCGCGCTACCGGTCCGCGCATCGCGATGGCTTGAGCCAGTTCCGTGCCGGCGGCGCGGCCCGCATCCTCAACCAGGCGCTGGAGATGTGGGCGCTGCGCCGCGACGGCAGCCAGTTCCCGGTGGAGATTTCCATTTCGGTGCTGCGCACCAACGCCGACGTGATGTTCTGCGGCTTCATCACCGACATCACGGAGCGCGCCGAAGCCCGGGCCCGCGTGCAGACGCAACTGGCACGACTCGATCTGCTGCAGCGGACGACGCGCGCTATCGGCGAGCGGCAGGATCTGGCGAGCATCTTCCAGGTCATCATCCGCAATCTCGAAGACAACCTGCCGGTGGATTTCGGCTGCATCTGCCTGTGCGATCCGGCCGGGGAGAAACTCATCGTCACCAGCATCGGCGCGAAGAGCTCGATCCTGGCGCACTCGCTGCAGCTCACGACGCAATCCACGATTCCGGTGGATGCGAACGGCCTGACCGCGTGCATCAACGGCCGGCTGGTGCACGAGCCCGACGTGGGCGCGGCGGCGTTTCCGTTCTTGCAACAACTCGCGAGCGTGGGATTGCGGTCGCTGGTCGCGGCGCCGCTGCTGGTCGAAAGCAGGGTGTTCGGCGTGCTGATCGCCGCGCGCAGCCACACACAGGGTTTCAGCAGTGCCGATTGCGAGTTCCTGCGACAACTCAGCGAACATGTCGCGCTCGCCGCGCATCAAGTGCAGCTCTACACGGCGCTGCAGAATGCTTACGACGAACTGCGCCAGAGCCAGCAGACTCTGCTGCAGCAGGAGCGGCTGCGCGCGCTGGGGCAGATGGCGAGCGGCATCGCGCACGACATCAACAATGCGATTTCGCCGGTCGCGCTGTACACCGAGTCGTTGCTGGAACGCGAACCCAACCTGAGCGCGCGCACGCGCGAGTACCTGACGACCATCCAGCGCGCCATCGACGATGTCGCCCAGACTGTGGCGCGCATGCGCGAGTTCTATCGGCAGCGCGACCAGAAATCCATGCTCGTAGAAGTGGACCTGAACCCGGCCGTGCAACAGGTGTTGAACTTGACGCAGGCGCGCTGGCGCGACGTGCCGCAGGAGCGCGGTATCGTCATAGCGACGCGCACCGAACTGGCGTCGGATGCATCGCACATTCTGGGCACCGAGAGCGACATTCGCGATGCGTTGACGAATCTTGTCTTCAACGCGGTGGACGCCATGCCCAGCGGTGGCACTCTAACGATCCGAACTTCCAATGTCCGCAACGCGCAGGGGGGCGACGCCGTGGAACTCGCGGTTGTCGATACGGGTACGGGAATGGATGAAGACACGCGCCGGCGTTGCCTGGAACCGTTCTTCACCACCAAGGGCGAGCGTGGCACCGGCATGGGGCTCGCGATGGTTTACGGTATGGTCAAGCGCCACGGTGCGCAGATCGATATCGACAGCGCGCCGGGTCGCGGCACGGCGATTCGCATCGCGTTCGACGCCGCAGCGCCGGGCAGCGCCGCAGCCGTGAAGTCCGCGGCCACGAAGCCGTCGCGGCGTTTGCGGCTGCTGGTCGTCGACGACGATCCGCTGCTGACTCGTTCGCTGTCGCAGGTTCTCGAAGGCGACGGCCACGAAGTGGTGACCGCCGATGGCGGCAAGGCGGGTCTGGAATTGTTCGATGCGGCGCACCGCGCCGGTGCGCTGTTCGATCTGGTGATGACGGACCTGGGCATGCCTTATGTCGACGGGCGCGCGGTCGCAGCGGGTGTCAAGAAACTGTCGGCGCGCACACCCGTATTACTACTCACGGGCTGGGGCCAGCGCCTGAACACCGAGCAGACCATACCTCCCTTCGTGGATCGAGTCTTGAGCAAACCGCCGGGATTGCAGGAACTACGTAAGGCACTTACCGAATTGACGGAAAACCGCGAGCCCGCGCCGCGTTCGTGATGCGATCATTGTGACCGACCTCAAGGTGATCCGTAGCAGCGAAGGCATAGGGTGTGTACCCAGGGGAGCGCTCGGTCGAGAGGCTGAAAGATGACGACAACAGACAATCCGACTCCACACGCGCGCCTGCTGATCGTGGACGACGAAGCGGCGCAGCTGCGCGCGTTGTGCGACACGCTGGAGATGGAGGGCTACTTCACCACCGGCTTTACCTCGGCGCGCGCAGCGCTCGCCGTCGTCGGCGTGCAGCAGTTCGATCTCGTGCTCACCGACTTGACGATGCCCGAAATGAACGGCATCGAGTTCCTGCAGGCGGTGCGCGAAGTGGATGCGAACATCGTGAGCATCGTGATGACCGGCCACGGCACCATCGATACCGCCGTCGCGGCGATGAAGGCCGGTGCGCTCGACTACATTCTCAAGCCGTTCACGCTGCGGATGATGCTGCCGGTGCTGGACCGCGCGTTGACCATTCGCAGCCTGCGCTCGGAAAACGTGCAGTTGCGCCGCGCGGAGGAAACCATCCGCCGCCTGAACGCGAACCTGGAGCGCTGCGTCGAAGAACGCACCACGCAGCTCATCGAAGCGAACCGCGAACTGGAGGCGTTCTCGCATTCCGTCTCGCACGACTTGCGGGCGCCGCTGCGCGCGCTGGACGGCTTCTCGAAAATCCTGATGGAAGAATACAGTGACCAGCTCGACGAGCGCGGTCGCGGCTACGTCGGCCGCGTCGGCGATGCGGTGGAGCGCATGCGCAATCTCATAGAGGATCTGATGCGCCTGTCGCACGTCACCGGTGTCGAACTCAATCGCCGCGACATGGACCTGTCCGCGATCATCGGCACCATCGTCGAGGATTTGAAGACGCAGGAACCGGCGCGCAGCGTCGACGTATCCATCGAGCCCGGCGTGCACTGCAGGGGTGACACGCAGCTCATGCGCATCGCGCTGGAGAATATCGTCGGCAATGCGTGGAAGTTCACCCGCAACGAAGCGCGCGCGCAGATCGAATTCGGCGTGCGCCGCGGATCGGGCCCGGGGCTCACCTATTTCATCCGCGACAACGGCGCGGGCTTCAAGGAGGAGTACGCAGCCAACTTGTTCGCCCCATTCCGCCGCCTGCACACTGCCGCCGAATTCCCCGGCACCGGCATCGGCCTGTCCATCGTGCAGCGGGTCATCCGCCGCCACGGTGGCCGCGTCTGGGCCGAGGGTTCGGTGGGTAACGGCGCCGTCATCTATTTCACCCTGGACGGCCACCGCCCCGAGCAGCGCCTGATGGAACGGCCGAACACGGAGTCGCTGGGTGCGACGGATGCGTCTCACTGAGTTTCCGATCTTCGATCTCCCGCAGCGCCTCATTCCCTCTTGATCGCAACCCTCGTCATCGCGAGGCGATAGAATGCCCGCCGCTCGGTACGGCGAATTGGCTTCCCGCCACCTTCGCGACCGCTGCTTCGTAGGTTGGGCTGAGTCTTCGAAGCCCAACATCTGTGCGGCACGAAGGATTGTTGGGCTTCGAAGACTCAACCCAACCTACGAATAACTAGTGCCATTCGTTCCAGGGGAAGCGAGGAATGTGGAGTTACGCACCGCCACTGCGCGACATGCGCTTCGTCATCGAGGAAATGCTCGATGCGCCGTCATCGTGGCAACGCACACCCGCATTCAGCGAACTGGATATGGCCACGGCGGAGGAGATCCTCAAGGAAGGCGGCAAGTTCGCCGCTGAAGTGCTGCTGCCGATCAATTCACGCGGCGACCTGGAAGGTTGCAAGCTCGAAGCGGACGGCGTGCGCACGCCACCCGGTTTTCGCGAGGCGTATCAGGCATTCGTCGCGGCGGGCTGGCCCGCGCTCGCGTGCGGCGCCGATTTCGGCGGGCAAGGCTTGCCGCAAGTGTTGAACGCGGCGATTTATGAAATGCTGATCGCGGCGAATCACGCCTGGGCCATGTATCCCGGGCTGCTGCATGGCGCGTACGAATGCGTGAAGTCGCACGCCGACGCGACGCTGCGCGAACGCTATCTGCCGAAGCTGGTGAGCGGTGAATGGCTGGCTGCGATGGCGCTCACTGAACCACAAGCGGGCACCGACCTCGGACTGATCCGCACGCAGGCCGAACTCGCCGCCGACGGCAGCGTGCGCGTCACCGGCGGCAAGATTTTCATTTCGGGCGGCGATCACGACATGACCGACAACGTCGTGCATCTCGTGCTGTGCCGGCTTGCCGGGGCGCCGGCCGGAACGCGCGGCCTGTCACTGGTGCTCGTGCCCAAGGTGCTGCCCGATGGCGTGCGCAACTCGATGCATTGTTCCGGCATCGAAAAGAAGATGGGCATCAAAGGCAGCGCGACCTGCGCGATGCAGTACGACGGCGCGACGGGCTGGCTGATCGGGGAACCCAATCGCGGCCTGCAAGCCATGTTCGTCATGATGAACGCCGCGCGTTTGCATGTCGGACTGCAAGGCCTCGGCCACCTGGAAATGGCGTCGCAAAACGCGCGCCGCTACGCGAATGAGCGCGTGCAGATGCGAGCGCCGTTGCGGCCTGCCGGCGCGACACGCGCAGCCGATCCTATCGAACTGCATCCGTCGATGCGTCGCACGCTGTTCGCGCTCGCTGCGAACACGGAAGGCGCACGTGTGGTGTCTTACTGGACCGCTCATCTGCTCGACGAAGCGGAACATCATCCGGACGCCGCGCGGCGCGCGCGCGCGCAGGATCTGGCCGCGGTACTGACGCCCATCGCCAAAGCGTTCATCACCGATCTCGGCCACAACGGCGCGAACGCCGCGTTGCAGGTGTGGGGCGGCTACGGGTTCGTGCACGACTACAACATCGAACAGACCGTGCGCGACAGCCGCATCGCGATGATCTACGAAGGCACGAACGAGGTGCAGGCCATCGATCTGCTGAATCGCAAGGTGCTCGACGACAACGGCGGCCGGTTGAATCAACTGCTCGCGATTCTGGAAGAGGAAGCGCAGCGCTGCGCGGTCGGCGCATTGCAATCGCACGGCCGCGTCCTGCAGGAGCAGGTGGCGCTGGCGCGCCAGGCGACGAATGCGTTGATCGACGGTCGCGCGAGCGATGTGGAATGGCCGTTCCGCGTCGCCGACGATTACATGCATGCAATCGGCTACACGTTGCTGACATGGGCGTGGGCACGCACGGCGCGCGCTGCTGCCGCGCATGCCGGTAGTGCGTGGCACGCGGCGAAAGTGGTCACCGCCCGGTATGGGATCGAATGGCTTACGCCACGGGCGAATCTGCATTGGCAGCGCGTGATGGCGCGTGAAGCGCAGCTGCCGTTGTTGCCCGAGGTTTCCTGATAAGTGCTGTTCCTGCGCAACCTTCGAGCCGCGTCGCGCATTATTGCGGGCCGAAGTCGAATTCCTGCAACTCACTTAAGAAGGAGAGACCCATGATCAGGACCGCTTTCCCCTCATCGTTCATCAAGGGCGCCGTAGCTTCGCTGCTAACCCTGGGCGTCGGCATGGCGATGGCCGGCGACATCAAGGTCACGCTGAAGGGTGATCAGGAAGTCCCGCCCGTCGCGACCACCACCGCGACCGGCACGGGCACATTCCACGTTGCCGACGACAAGTCCATCACCGGCATGATCAAGACCACCGGCATCGAAGGCACCGCCGCGCACGTCCATGAAGCCGCGCCGGGCAAGAACGGCCCGCCGATCATCACGCTGACCAAGGCTGCGGACGGCTCGTGGGCGGTGCCTGCGGGCTCGGCGCTGACGGATGCGCAGTTGGCCAGCCTCAAGGCAGGCAACCTGTATGTGAACGTGCATAGCGCCGCGCACAAAGGCGGCGAGATTCGCGCGCAGTTGAAGTAGTTTCTCGCCTCACCCTCCCCCGGTCGTCGGGGGAGGGTAGAGCGGGGGCGACGTTTGGCCGGCATACTCCGAACAGGATGTCGCCAGCATCTGCAGCGGGAATGTGTTGCGCGTGCTGCGCAAGGCAGAGGAATATAAGGCGACACTCACACCGCAACCATCCGCATGTCCTTGCTGCCTTACCGACTCGCACGACCGTTCCTGTTCAAGCTCGATGCGGAAGCGGCGCATGATTTGACGCTGAATGCGCTCGCGCGCGTGCAACGCACGCCGCTGGAGTGGCTGTACCGCAAGGCGCTGGTGAGCGATCCAGTGGAGCTGGCGGGCCTGAAGTTTCCCAATCGCGTCGGCCTGGCGGCGGGGCTGGACAAGAACGCTCGCTGCATCGATGGCCTGGGCGCGATGGGGTTCGGTTGCGTCGAAGTCGGCACGGTGACGCCGCGGCCGCAGCCCGGTAATCCGCGGCCACGACTGTTCCGGCTACCGCAGGCCGACGCCATCATCAACCGGTTCGGTTTCAACAACGACGGCCTCGATGCGTTCGTTGCCAACGTGCGGCGCTCCGGCTTTCGCCAGCAGGGCCGCATCCTCGGGTTGAACATCGGCAAGAACGCTGCCACGCCTATCGAGGATGCGACGCGCGACTACTTGATCTGCCTGGACGGCGTGTATCCGCACGCCGATTACGTCACCGTCAACATCTCCAGTCCCAACACCAAGAACCTGCGGGCCTTGCAGAGCGATGCCGCGCTCGATGAGTTGCTGCAAGCCATAGCGCAGCGGCGCGCAGAACTCGCGCAATTGCACGGCCGCCGCGCGCCGGTGTTCGTGAAGATCGCGCCCGACCTGGACGAGACGCAGATCGAGGCCATCGCCGCCGCGCTGCAGCGTCACGGCATGGACGGCGTCATCGCGACCAACACCACAATCAGCCGGGATGCCGTGCGCGGCCTGCCGCATGCCGATGAACAAGGCGGATTGAGCGGCGCACCCTTGCTACAGGCCAGCAACAAAGTGATCGCGCAATTGCGGGCCGCGCTGGGAAAAAACTTTCCCATCATCGGCGTGGGCGGAATACTGAGCGCGGCGGATGCAGTCCGAAAGATTGAGGCGGGCGCCGACGTCGTGCAGATCTATACCGGTCTCATCTACCGCGGCCCGGGGCTGGTGCAGGAAGCCGCGCTGGCGCTGCGGGCGCTGGCGGCTCGATAGTGCTACGCCCTCAATACTCTTTCTTCAGATCCACCACCGACAACATGCGTTCACCCGCGATGTAGCGGCGCAGGTTCTCGCGCGCCAGCAGCATGCGCTGGCTGCCGGGCAGGTCGGAGAAGCTGGAAATGTGCGGCGTGATGATGACGTTCGGCGCGCGCCACAGCGGATGATCGGGCGGCAGCGGTTCGGGGTCGGTGACGTCCAGGCCGGCGCCGGCGAGGCGTTTTTCAGTGAGCGCGGCGATGAGATCCTGCGTGACGACGCTCTGGCCGCGCGCCACGTTGACGAAGAACGCGCTGGGCTTGAGCACGGCGAAGAACTTCGCATCGAAGATGCCGGTGGTGTCCTTGGTGAGCGGCGCCGCGTTCACGATGACGTCCGCCGTTTTCGCCAGTGTCAGCAGTTCGTTGGACAAGCCGACGTAACTGACGTACTCGGGGCCGGTGCGACTGCTGGCGCGGGTGGCGATGACTTTCATGCCCAGCGCGTGTGCGCGGCTGGCGACCTCGGTGCCGATGCCGCCCAGCCCGACGACGAGCAGTGTCTTGCCCTTGAGCGTCTGCATCTGCGTTTCCGCCGCGCCTTGACGATTCCACTGTGCTTTGGCCTGGCTCGCGAGGAAGGTGTCGAAGCCGCGCGCCATCGCGAGGGCGAGCGCGATGGCATGTTCGCCGATGGTGTCCGACTCCACGCCGCGCATGTTCGTCACCAGCAGGTTGCGGCTGGACACCGATGGCACGGCTACACAGCGTTCCACACCCGCAGAGAGCGACAATATCCAGCGTAATTCCTTCGCGGCATCGATGATCTGCGGTTCGCAGATCCCGGGATAAGAGGTCAATCCGACGACAACGTCCGCATCCTTCGCCGCTGCCGCGGCGCTCGCAACGTCCCGCGCACTGATCAGTTCGACGCCGGGAGCGACTGACGCATACGCCTGCGCATTGCCGAGCACGACGATTTTCTTGGGCGGCCGCCAGCCGGTGCGCTCGCGGACCGGAGCGGAATCTTCCTGCAGGCGCAGCTCCTTGATGAGCGCGTCAATCGACTCGGGCGCCGCCGCCGCGAGGCTCGCGGTCGTGGTGCACCAGGCAAGCATGGTGAACGTCAACGTTTGTAAGATTCGTGTTGGCATGCGCGTTTGCATCGGCGTTGAGTCGATGGTCGATCTTGCCCGTGCCATCGGTGCCGGGCAAGTTGCGTGTGGCCGGAGCGCTAAGTGGCTTCGATGACGCGCCCGGCGCGAATGCGCTGCAGGTAGCTGACGAATTGCAGGCGAAAGCGCGATTCCAGATAGCGGGCGCGCACGTCGAGCTCGCGTGCGGCGGGCGCGGGCGCGGCTGCATTGCAGGCGACGAGCAACACGTTCTCGTTGGCGGTGACCGGCGCGATCAGCGCACGGCCGTCGAAGGCCGCGCGCACCTTGGCAACATGCGAGGTGTAGCGATCCGGCGCACCATAGAGATTCATGATGAGGGTGCCGTCCGCCGTCAGGTGTCGCATCGCTGCGCTGAAAAAATCCGAGGTCGCCAGCGACGGCGCGACACCCGCGTCGTCGAACGCATCGATCAGGATCGCATCCACGCGCTCGCCGAGCCGCGAGATGTAGTGCGCGCCGTCGTCGCACACGACGCGCAAGCGCGCGTCGTCGGGCGGCACGTGGAACTCATTGCGCAGCGCGATCACGCGGGCATCAATCTCCACCACGGTAATGCGCGTTGCCGGCAAGTGGCGGTAGCAGAACTTGGCGAGCGAGCCGCCGCCCAGGCCGATCATCAGCACGTGCACGGGATCGGGATTGAACAGCAGGAACGACATCATCTGGCGCGTATACGCTGCGATGAGCGCGTACGGATCGTCGTGCCGCATGCGGCTCTGCAGCGCATCCGCAGTGAATTGCAGATGACGCTCGCCCCGCGTGTCGACGATGTACGGGTCGGCGCCGCTCGCCGCGCCGCGCGTGAACACGCGGGGCTCGTCAACGGCAGGCGGTGCGGGTGGCGGTGCTTTGCGCGGCGGGCTGCGGCGCAAGCGCCGGGCAGCAGCAAGACAGCCCATTTCCTGCAGCAGGATGGCCAGATACTCGCGCACGAGGGCGCCGCGGACGCGGCGCAGCGGGGCTGGAACGTCGATGAATTCAATCTCCGCCGAAAGCTCGTCGTATCCCGAAGGCTCGCCGTATCATAGTGGAGAACTCTCCGCCTGATTCCTAGAAATGCCCCCCGCTAACGACGGCCTGCCGTTTCCGCAACGCTATTTTGCCATCCTCGCCGTGTCGCTCGGCACGGTGGTCGCCGTCATCGACAGCGCCATCGCGACTGTGGCGCTGCCGACGCTGGCGCGCGAGCTCAATGTCGAGCCGTCAGCCGCGGTGCTGGTGGTGACGGTGTACCAACTCATCCTGGTGATGACGCTGCTGCCGTTCTCGGCGCTGGGCCATCGCATCGGACTGCGCCGCCTGTATCAATATGGGCAGCTCGCGTTCGCGATCGCGAGCGTGCTGTTCTTTTTCGCGAAGAGTCTGCCGTTCCTGCTCGTGGTGCGTGCCATCCAGGCGCTCGGCGCGGCTGCGGCGCTCAGCGTGTCGAGCGCGTTGATCCGCTCCATTTATCCGTCGCAGCAACTGGGGCGCGGCCTGGGCATCAACAGCATCGTCGTGTCGAGTTCGGCCGCGCTGGCGCCGACGCTGGGCGGGCTCATCCTGTCGCTGGCGTCGTGGCCGTGGGTGTTCGCAGCGGCGGCACCGGTCGCGCTGCTGTCGCTCGTCGTCAGCAAGTACGCGCTGCCCGAGCCGCCGACGAGCGACGAACCGTACGACGTCCTCGCCGCCGTATTGTGTGCATTGACGTTCGGGTTGGTGATCGCGGGCATGGAAAGCGGCCTGCGCGGCGACTCGCCCGTGGTGTCGATGGCGATCGTCGGCGCCGGGGCGATCATCGGCTTTGTGTTCGTACGGCGCGAACTTGAATCGAAAGCGCCCATCCTGCCGGTGGATCTGCTCGCCACCCGAGTCATGAGCCTGTCGGTGCTCGGCGGGCTGACCGCGTTCATCGCCTCGACCGGGCTGATGCTTTCCCTGCCGTTCTGGCTGCAGATGGAATTCGGCTATACACCCGGCGAAGTGGGCGCGGTGATCTCGCCCTGGCCGCTGGCCATGATGGTGGTAGCGCCCGTCGCCGGCATTCTGTCCGACCGCGTGCCCGCCGGATTGCTCGGCGGCTTTGGCATGGCGGTTGCGACGATCGCCTTGCTGCTGATCGCGTATCTGCCTGCGGACGCGACTCACTTCGACGTTGCATGGCGCATGGCGTTGTCGGGCGCGGGCTTCGGCTTCTTTCTCGCGCCGAATGCGCGCCTGATCGTGGGCTCCGCGCCGCTGGAACGCGCGGCGTCGGCAGGTGGCCTGGTCTCCACCACGCGCCTGACGGGGCAAACGCTCGGCGCGACACTGGTCGCCACGCTGCTCGCGATGAATCTGGAAAGCGGCCGCACGCCCGCGCTGGTCGCAGCGGGGCTCGCACTGGTCGCCGGCCTCTGCAGCATCGCGCGCCTAACGCCGACGCCGCGTAAGCCGCGCGCGGAGGACACGCCGGATATTTAGATCTGTCAGGTTAAATCTTCTGGCTTGCCAGCCGTAACCCCCGATGTTGATGACGATGCCGACGACGTTGGCCGTCACGCCGAGCAGCAGCAGTTGCCGCCGGCGGGTTGAGAGGGAGGAAGGGCATGCTATGTTCGCGGCCGCAAGCGCAACCGCGCACAACCACCGCAATCACAACGAACGGAGCCGGTATGACGGCTGCAACAAGAACGCTGCTGCGCGAGCGAGGCCATCACGACAGCGGCAAGGTCGGCATGGTCGAACTCTTCTTCGACCTGGTATTCGTCTTTGCCGTCACGCAGCTTTCGCATGCGCTGCTCGCGCAACTCACCGTGCAAGGTGCAGCGCAGATCGCGCTGTTGATGCCCGCTGTCTGGTGGGTGTGGATATACACATCGTGGACGACGAACTGGCTGAACCCCGAGCGCATTCCGGTGCGCCTGTGCCTGTTCGCGCTGATGCTTGCAGGCATCGTGCTCGCGGCGTCGATTCCCAGAGCGTTCGGCGATTATGGCGTCGCGTTCGCGGCTGCCTACGTCGCCATGCATGTGGGGCGCACGCTGTTCATGCTGTGGGCCATGCGTGGCGAAACCGTTCTGGTGAAGACTTTCCAGCGAATCCTGGTGTGGATGTTGATTCCCGGCGTGTTCTGGCTGATTGGCGCGTTCGCGCCGTCGGATCTGCGGTTCGCGTGGTGGGCGTTGGCGCTATCGCTCGAACTGATTGCGCCGGCAGCGTACTACTGGGTGCCCGGGCTCGGCCGCTCCCGCACCACCGATTGGAAGATCGACGGCGCGCACATGGCGGAGCGCTGCGGGTTGTTCGTCATCATTGCACTTGGCGAATCGCTGCTGATCACCGGTGCAACGTTCGCGGAGTTGCCTTGGACCGGCCATGCCATCGTCGGCATGTTGATCGCCGTCGTCGGCACCGTCGCGATGTGGTGGGTGTATTTCGACACCGGCGCGGAGCGTGCGCAGCATCGCATCGTCGCGTCGGGCGATCCCGGGCGACAGGGCCGCAACGCGTACACGTACCTGCATCTGCCCATCGTCGCCGGCATCATCGTTTGCGCGGTCGCCGACGAGATCGTCCTGGTGCAGCCGGGGCACGCCAGTACCGCGGGCATACTCGTGATTCTCGGCGGACCGCTGCTCTACCTGCTCGGCAACGCGCTGTTCAAATGGGTGATGAACGATCGCTTCCTGCCGCCGCTATCGCATCTGACCGGCATGGTTCTGGTCGGCGCGCTGACGTTCTTCGCGGGCGAGCCCGGGTTGTCCGCGCTGGCGTTGTCGACGTTGACGACGTCTGTGCTGGTGCTGGTCGCGATCTGGGAAACCCTGGCGATGCAGCGCGTGGAGCGCGGCGCATGAGCCGGCAGCTGCTTATGTCCCCGACTGCGTGAAAGCCGCGGGCATGGCGCGGTTGCGCAAGCGCACGTGCATCTCGTGCAGCCGATAGTCGATCACCAGCGCATCGACGAGGCCGAGCACGTCCATGCCGAGCAGCAGCGTCGGTTCGCGGGTCAAATTCCAGTGCTCGAAGATGAACATGTCGGTGAATGTCACTCGCATGCCGCGCACGGCCACGCTGCCGAACGTGATAGGCGGCGTCTGGATGCTGTCGCCGGTTGCGACATCCAGCGTCACGCCGATGATGTCCTGCTGCTTCCATTCACGTTCGCGCCTGACCAGCGCCTCGCGCAGCGCTGCGTTGCCGATGGTCTGCTGCGCGCCGGTATCGATGATGGCCTTGGTGCGCACCGAGCCGATCTGCACGTCGATGGTGAGCAGCCGTCCGCGCGACAGCGTCAACGGAATGCGTTCGTAGCCTACGCCGGGGCGTTCGCCGCGCGAGCGTCTGATCTCGATGTGGTCGTGCCGGAAGTCGATGAAGATGCGCATGTCCGCCAGCCCTTCGCTGCCGAGCACCCCATCGGCGCCGCCGAACACGTCGGCGACCACCGGCAGCCGCGTCCCGTCGATCTGCAGGTCGCCGACTTCGAGCATATCCACTTTGATCGACGAAACGATCGCCGTGCCGGTCACGCCATGGACGCGGATCTGCTTGGAGCCGAGCAGCGGAATGCCGAGGCTGTCGGCGACGCGCGGCAACACGGCGGAATTGTTCGCGCCCGTGTCGAGCACCAGGCGGAATGGGCCTTTGCCGTTGATGAGCACCGGTGCCCAGATCCGCCCGATGCGGTCGCGTAGCGTCGGTGCCACATAGCGCGGTTCGGGCGCTTCGACGAGTACTTCTTCGACTGAGGGCTTCGCGGCCTCGGCCGGGGGCTGGGCCGCGGGCGGGGGATCGACCGGCAGGGTGACGAGCGGCGTCAGCACGTCGTCGGCCGCGCCGACGGCCGTCGGACCGAGCAGCAGAAGACTCAGCAGCGGGAGATAGAATCGTGCCATCGTCAGCACCCCCAAGTACGTTGAGTGTATTGGACTGCGATGGCAAAGGGGAGTTCGCCGGCGCCGTTCTGTGCGTATTGAGCACCGCCGCGCGATTGCATGTGCCGCACGATCCGTTCAGGAAGGCGGATCACGCCGTTCGCCATGGCTGCCGCCACGACCACCGCCAAGGCAATCGTCAAGGAACTCGCATCCCTGGGGTCGGCCGCGACCTGACGAAGATCCGCCAGCGTATCAAGACGGATTGTCCGCTTGCGATCGAGCTGCACGATCAGCCCAACCTACGAAGAAGCGGGACTACATATCGAGCGTGACGCTCACCGGACAGTGGTCGCTGCCCATCACGTCGGCGTGAATGGCGGCGGCCTTGACCGATTTGCGCAGCTGCTCCGACACCAGGAAGTAATCGATTCTCCATCCGATGTTGCGGGCGCGTGAGTTGGCGAAGTTGCTCCACCACGAGTAGTGGCCGTTGCCCTGCGTGAACAGACGGAACGTGTCGACGAAGCCCGCGTCGACGAAATTCTGGAAACCCTTGCGCTCCTCGTCAGTGAAGCCTTTCTTGCCCTTGTTCGGCTTCGGGTTCGCCAGGTCCAGCTCGGTGTGCGCCACGTTCAGGTCGCCGCAGAAAATCACCGGCTTCTTTTTCTCCAGCAGCTTGCAGTACGCGAGGAATGCCGGATCCCAATGCTCGTGGCGCAGCGGCAGGCGGCTCAAGTCATCCTTGGCGTTCGGCGTGTACACGGTGACGACGTAGAACTTCGCGAACTCGGCGGTGATGACACGGCCTTCGGTGGCGCTGTCGCGCTTGAGTTCGTCGGCGAAGCTGAAGCGCTTGGCGAAATCGTCGGGAAAGCCGTTGACGACCGAGAGCGGCTCCTGCTTCGAGAAAATGGCCGTGCCCGAATAGCCCTTCTTCACCGCCGAGTTCCAGTACTCGTGATAGCCGGGCAGGTCGATCTCGATCTGGCCGCGCTCGGCCTTGGTCTCCTGCAGGCACACGATGTCGGGGTCGTGAGTTTTCAGGTACGGCTGGAACAGTCCTTTTTTCAGCACGGCGCGAATGCCATTGACGTTCCAGGAATGCAGTTTCATGCGTCGCGTCTCCAAACCTTGAGTCGAGGGGTGCCGGGCACAGTTGCCTGGCATCGGGCGACGTGCATTATGATGGATGCCATCGTGTCCGAACACCTCCCTGCGTCCCCAGGCCGGCGAAAATCAGCGGCCAGGCGGCGTTCTACGAAGACGGACTGGCTATCTACGAGTATGCGATCCAGCGAGGTGTGCGGCCGGAACACATCGTCGTGATGGGCCACAGTCAGGGCTCAGGCGCGCTCGATGCGCGCGGCATAGCAGCCATGCTTCGCGTAGTGAGCGTGCAGGTAGGCCACCTTCTCGTTGGCGAGTAGCCGCTCGATGCAGCTCTCCAGCTCGCGGCCTTCACTGATATCCGCTTCCAGCAGCATGCCTTCATCGTCGTACGCACGGAGCGAAAGCAGGCGGCGCCGCAATTGGTCGGGCACCGCGTCGACGGCATCGTAGGTGGCTTCACCGGCGCGGATGAATATGGCGCAGCTCGAGCGGAATGGTGTAGTCACCGGAAGATGTTCGTAGTTCACGAGCAGCACTGCGTTGCCCGCCGGCGCATCCGTGAGACTGATGCGGCAGGGAAAGCCCGTCCCATCCGAGACCATGCGCCGGGCGTTGCGCACTTTCAGTTCCTCGTCCGATAACGCGAACAGATGTGAGAAGTTCGCGGCTGATAGTCCTGTGATCCTGAAGTTCATGCGAGTGCTCCCGTAGGTGATGCTTGTCAGTGCTCGCACTGTGCAGCCCTGTACGAGCGCCGGCGCTCCGCTTCTTGCTCTCGAATCACTTGCGCAGTGCCGGACCTTGTCCGCAAGATCACGCTCCACTGTCCGAAGAGCTGCCGTGCTGAAACTGCATAGAATTCGCGAGCTGACGCTGGCAAAGCCGAGCGCTCCCGGCCGTCCCGCGCACTTGAGTGCGGCGAGTGGACTGGTTGTCGTGCAGTCGTTGCTGTACGTGGTGGCCGATGACGAGTTGTCGATCGGCGTCTTTCCCGCCGCAGGCAATGCGCCGGGCGAACTGATCCGGTTCATCGACGGAGAGTTGCCCAACTCCAAGAAGAAGCGCAAGCGCGTCAAGCCGGATCTGGAGGCATTAGTGCTGTTGCCGCCGTTCAAGCATTACAAGCATGGTGCGCTGTTCGCGCTGGGCTCCGGGTCGAGGGAGAATCGCCGGCAGGGCGTACTGTTCCAGCTGGACGCGCATGCGCGGACAAAGGGCGATCCGCGGCTCATCGATTTGTCACCCTTCATGGCTGCGATCGAAAATGAGATTGGCGAACTCAACATCGAAGGCGCCTTGGGAACGCAGGATCGTTTCGTGCTGCTCCAGCGCGGCAACCGCGGTGGCGGCATCAATGCCTGCATCACGATGAACCTTGCCGATTTGCTGCACGCGCTTGCGTCCGGAGATTTCATGCCGGCCATCGCGTTCGACGTTCGACGCCACGACCTCGGGGCCATCAAGGAGAACCCGTTGAGCTTTACGGACGGCGCGGCGCTTCCCGACGGCCGCATCGTCTTCACCGCGGTTGCCGAAGATGCGGACGATGCATACTCCGATGGCGCCTGCCTCGGCGCGGTCGTCGGCGTTATCAAGAGCGATGGAACGCTGCAGTCGGTGCAGCGACTCGAACCCGGAGCGAAAGTGGAGGGCGTCAGTGCGCGCCTGGCAGGCGACGGCATCGAATTGCTGCTCGTTTCGGACGCCGACGACGCGACGGTTGCCGCTTGGCTCTACGCTGCCACCCTCAAGTCGCGGACGAACTGACGATACGCGCTTGTTCTGTATATCCATACAGGTATCATACGGCGGCGATTCCGCGCGCCCGGGAGAGCGGCAAGGCTGACGTAACGACGCGTTTAACGAGGCTCGATGGGAAAATTCAGTACAGCGAAGGCGGCGGCAGGATGACTGCGATGCGCGGCTTCATCCTGCAAGCCAGCTATCGTGTGATATCGCAGTCCCACGGCCCGCGCGTGCCCGTCGTTCACATCTATGGGCGGCTGGAGGAGGGCGGCACCTTCCTGATTCGCGACGACCGGCAGCGCCCGCATTTCTACATCCGCGCCGCCGACGCCGAACGCGCGCGGGCATTGCGAACACCGGAGCCGAAGTTGGTGGACAAGCGCACCTTCGACGGCGCGCCGGTCTGCCGGCTGGAGACCGAGACGCCACCCGACGTCCCCGGCGTGCGCGATCGCTTGCACGCGGCCGGCATCGATACGTTCGAAGCCGACGTGCGCTTCGCGATCCGCTACCTGATCGAACGCGGCGTCAAAGGCGGCTGCGAAATCGAAGGCGAGGCGGTGGCCGGCGCTGGTGTGACCTGGGTCTTCGACAACCCGACGCTCAAGCCTGCCGACGTGCTGGTCGAGCCGCGCGTGCTGTCGTTCGATATCGAGACCGACGGCAAGAGCGAAAAGCTGCTGGCGATTTCGCTGTATGCGCCGGGGCTCGATGAAGTGCTGATCGTCGACGGCAGTGAGCGCGCCATGCCGCAGAACGCGACGCGCTGTGTGAACGAATTCGCGGCGCTGGAGGCTTTCTGCGAGCGCGTCCGCATGCTCGATCCCGACGTGCTGACGGGCTGGAACGTCGTCGACTTCGATCTCACCGTGCTGCAGAAAATCGCCACGCGCGTGCGCCATCCTTTCAACCTCGGCCGCGATTCCGGCGCCATGCGCCTGCGCAAGGCGGAGGGCTATTTCGGCAGCGGCCAGGCCAACATTCCGGGCCGGCTGGTGCTCGACGGTATCGACCTGCTGCGCGGCGCGTTCGTGCGCATGGACGACTATTCCTTGGACGCCGTGGCGCGGGAAGTGCTGGGTGAAGGCAAGGCGGTCGCGGGCGACGTGCGCGACCGCATCGGCGAAATCATCCACAACTACAAACACGACCTCGCCGCGTTCGCGCTATACGCGCGCACCGATGCGAGGCTCGCATATCAGATCATCGAACGACTCGATGTGGTGCGACTGGCATTCGCGCGCAGCAAGCTCGCCGGCATGACGCCGGACCGCGTCGCTGCGAGCATCGCCTCATTCGACTTTCTCTACATGACGGAGCTGGAGCGGCAACGCATCGTCGCGCCGACTGTGCGCTCCGACGATTCACGCGTGCACGCCGCGCAGCAAGGGGGACACGTGCTCGAACCGATCGCAGGGCTGCATCGCAACGTCTGGGTATTCGACTTCAAGAGCCTGTATCCGAGCGTCATCCGCACGTTCAACATCGACCCGCTGTCGTATGTCGCCGCTGCGCAAGCGCAGGCAGAGTTGATCCAGACGCCGGGCGGCGCGTTTCGCCGCGACGCCGCCATATTGCCCAGCATGCTTGATGAACTGTTCCCCAGGCGCGAAGCGGCAAAGCAGGCCGGCGATGCGGTAGCGTCCAACGCCATCAAGATCCTGATGAACTCGTTCTATGGAGTGCTCGGCACGCCGGCCTGCCGTTTCTACAACCCGGCGCTCGCCAACTCCATCACCGGCATGGGCAAGGAAATCCTGCTGTGGTCGAAGCGCTGGTTCGAAGCAGCCGGCTTCAAAGTGCTGTACGGCGACACCGACAGCTTGTTCGTTCAATCAGGCAGCAACGATGCCGCTGCGGCGCGCGAGCAGGGCCGACAGTTGGCGATCGCACTGAACGAAGAGATCGCGCGCTATATCAACGAACGCTGGCAGGTGGCGAGTCGCCTGGAACTCAAGTTCGAGAAGCTGTATCTGAAGCTGTTCCTGCCGCGCGCACGCGGCAGCACGCGCGGCGCGAGTAAGCGCTACGCCGGCCTGCTCGCAGGCAAGGATACGGACAGCGTGGAGTTCGTCGGCATGGAAGTCGTGCGGCGCGACTGGACCGCGCTGGCGAAGCAGGTGCAGCGCGAGCTTTATCATCGACTGTTCACCGATCAGCCTGTGGATGTGTACCTATCGGAGATTGTCCGGCAGGTGAGAGAAGGGGCGTTGGACGAAGAGCTGGTGTATCGCAAGAACCTGCGCAAGGAAGCGGAGGAATACACCGCGACGACTCCCCCGCACGTCGTCGCTGCGCGCAAATCGACGCAGCCGCTCGGCAAGCTCATCAGCTACGTCATCACGACGGCCGGCCCCGAGCCGCTGGACAACGTGAAGCATCCGCTGGATCGCGAGCACTACATCGTCAAGCAAGTGCAGCCAGTGGCAGAGCCGGTGCTGGCGACGCTGGGATTGGAATTTGCAAATGTGATCGGGGACAGCAGGCAGTTTGATCTGCTGGGAATGTGATGTCGCTCGGAAGGGCAACACTCTCATGATGCAGATCATGGTTGATGACCCGGATGCATGGTGGAGTCATATCGGGTCACTGGATCTGACAAAGACGTTCGGCGTCCCATCACCGGGAGCGCCTGCGACAACCTTGGGGACTTCGCGTCGCATATGTCGTCGACCCATCTGACGTTCTTTGGCATGTTGCGCAACGATGCGAAGATGCAATGCAAGATCAATGACAGCGAAGCGCCGAAAAAATTGCTGCATGCGTGTGAGCAATGGTGTTGGGCAGTGAAGGTACGCCTGCAACAAGTCTTTGCTTCTGGCGTACTTTTCCCGGAATCACTATGACCGATCAACCAGACCTATCGAAAATAGAGCCCACGCCAGAGATCGTGCGCGAGGCGAAGAACAACGCTGGCGGGTGGGTTTACGCCATCTCAGGGAAATATGGGCCGAGCGACGCTGTTCCGCCGGAAGCAATTGCGGGAGCGTGGAAGGTTGACGGTAAAGGTAATATTATTCCGGAAAGCTACCAAGCAAACCCAAATTACAAAGGAAAATCACAGTAGTGGCAATGTCCGGCAACACGCTGGTTCCGAATCGCAAAGGCAATTCGCGTTTGCTCGTCGCACTGCGCGGTTGTTAGACGTTCAAATGTTCTCCATTGGCCGCCACAACTTCGATATCGCGCACACGGAATTTCGTGCACATGTGTCAATTGGAGAGTCCGGCTGGAGTACGAGCGGGAGGGTTGAGGTCGTTGCGCAGCCTCGCGCCGTCAACGAGATGGCATGGGCACCGAAGCTGAGGTCACACACGGGGCTTTCAGGACTACCGCACCCGCTGAAGCTTGCCGAAACCAAGTTGGGGCCGCTGCAGAACGATGAATGGGATGAACCGGCATTTCTGCTGTACAACTTCGAACATAACCCGATCGAGGATCCAGTTCTTCTCTTCAAGGACAGAGGCGGTCCTGGATTTCTCTTTGAGTTTCGAGGCATGGTTGCCAATTTCATTGACGAAGCGGCCGCAGACCTTGTACCCGTCATCGTGGAATGCCGGCTGCGCTTTGACGGAGCCTTCGTTGATGAGTTTCGTGTCGAGCCGGCGCGGCGGCGCCTGGAGCAAGTGTTCGGGTCATCTGGCTGGTTCGCTCCTATTCGCCACGACAATCTGGCTTTATGAGTTACGTCCGGATGCCTAACAAGGAGTACCGCATTCCTGCGCGCGCTCCGGCTGAGCAGCGGCGGTGGGCTTCAAGATGAGATCTAGATTGGTCGGCGCGGCTTTGGTGGTAGGGATTGTTAGTGCGACCTTCGGATGCGAACGGCCGTTCGACAGAACACCGCCGGGTTTTGCGGAGGCGTGCTACGGCGGTAGGAGCGAAGCAGCGAAGAACTGGGTGTGTTCAGATGACCGCCTGGTGTTGAGTGTTGAGGGGAGCGAATCAGACTGGGCTACGCTGGCCAGAATCGTTTCAGACTTCGGCCGCAATCGTGGACTGGACGTATTCGACACAAGTTCGAACATCCCCAACTACATTCGGACGTTGGAGGTCAGTGTCTGTAGTTCCGAGGGCCTATTTCTGCTGATGGATAAGCGAGTCTATTCCGACCGGTCGATGAACACAGACGGTAACCGGATCACAGCTCATCTTAGAACGTACGACGCGGGCTTCAGCTGGAAGCCATTGGCCGAAGAGTTTGTGGCAACCTTTCGCCAGAGCTGGCGTGGTGGGGTTCAGGTGGAATGGCCGGAGTTCATTCCTGCGATTGAGAAGAAGGCTCTGCCGGACAGCGTGAAGAGCTGCGACTAGGATCCGAGCTCAGGCGCCCAACAAATCGCTGGAGCGCGCGCGTGGGGGATAAGGCACAAAGCCCAAGCCGCCGCAGCCCTTGGCGCTCAGCTCAACCTTTAAACGTGCTCGGAACGGGGTCATAAGCAAATGCAAATAGTGTGGGATCCGCGGAAGGCGGCGGCGAACCTCAAGAAACACAAGGTCTCCTTCGAGGAGGCCAGTACGGTATTTGCGGACGGTTTGGCTCTTACGGGCGCAGATCCAGATCATTCCTTGGGGGAAGCTCGATGGATTACCTTCGGGGAATCTGTCCGAGGCCGCCTCCTAGTGGTGTCGCACACCGACGAAGGGGATATCATCCGAATCATCAGTGCACGAGTGGCAACCCGCCACGAGAAGAGATTTTATGAAGAAGGCTAAACGATCCGATGAATTGCGCGCGAGCTACAGTCGCGAAGATTTTCCGAAGGGTTTCGTGCGGGGGAAGTACGCCGCGCGCTTTGTGAGGGAATCGAACATCGTTCGACTCGATCCAGAGATCCATGCAGCCTTTCCAACCAGCGAAGCTGTCAATGAAGCCTTGGGGGGGTTGCTCCGCGTTGCGCAGACAGCACGTCTAACAAAGCGTTCCAGCGGACGCTCGAAGACTCGCGCCGCTGAACGCTGACGTTGGGCATCGAACAGCATAGGGAGTACAGATGCTTGATCAGCAACCATCGGTGGACCGGCTCGTTTCGAAATGGATACTCTCGGTGTTCGCAGTCTCGGCTTTGCTGCTGTGCTCCATCATTCTCTTTGCGATCCTGGAGGCACCGTCTGGACAAAACCAGCGTCTGGAACATTGGAAGTTTTGTTTCTCCGCATTGCAGTTTGTACTTGGAGGTATCTCTATGTTCTGTTGCCGCCCCACAAGCCCAACACCTATGAGGCGACGCGCGAAGACGCTCGCGCCTGAGGACGTTGGGCCAAAAAAGTCGAAATAGTCAGCAGGAGGGGATTCAATTGAGCGCCATAGAAATGTTGATGGAGACTCGAACGTTGCGGTGTATGAGAGAGGAGACGATTTTATCAGCGGGCACCTCGACGCATCGCTAAGTGAGCGATGGCTTGGCGTCGATACTCACGCGCATTGGAAATTCGTGCACGAGTTCTATGAGTGCGTTCGCGGCCTGTACCCGGACCTTGTCGTAGCGGACCAGCAGACGGGGAGCTTCACGATGGGGGCAGCTTCGCTGCGTTCGTACGAGAGAGCTATGAAGAACCTAACTGTAATGCTCACGCGATTGAATTTTTAATTCAGCAATCCTGAAAAAATGAAATGAATGGAATCAACATGCGAACGCTCTTAATGCCGATGCTGCTCATCCTTCTCACAGGCTGCGCTGCGGCGGGTGTTCCTTTTACTCCGGAGACGCACACTGGAGGGAATAAGGTAGTTGTATACGTGTACAGGCCCTCTTTGGCCGTCAATTGTTGCGTCGCTCCGTACATCTTCATCAACGGCGAAAAACAGAGCCAGCTTAAGAATGGCGGTTACCTGCTTTTCATATTGGATCCGGGGCCGATCTCATTGGAGGCAGTGAATGAGGCCGTGGGCTTCAAGCCTTTGCGAGTGGCCATGTATGGCGAACCAGGTCAGTCCTACTACGTAAGGTGGGCTCCTGCTGCAATGATGGGATGGAATCCTAGCAAGGATGCATCGGAGAAGGCGCCGAGGATGAAGCAAGAAGGCATCTTTGTTTCGACCGATGAAGCAAAGAAGAGAGCCCAAGAACAATCTCAAGGCACGCTCGCCAATGTGCAGCGTGCAACGGACACCGATAGTACCGTCGACAAAAACGCCGTCGCCCGCGAACGTAGTTTCTTCGCCATAGAACACGAGAGAGAGTTGCGTGTGATGGATAGCACGACAGCCTTGAAAGAGATCGCACTGACAAGGAAGTCCGAGTAGTAGGTCAATGGCTAGCAGGCGCTTCGCGGCGGATGGCGATACGCGCGTGTGAAGCGCGACGCAGGGCTTCAGCGGAGTGAAAAGAAGTGGCGATGAAGAAGTCGAAGCCAGCTGCCGACCCAGATGCGTATGTCACCGGGCTTTCAGGGTGGCAACGCGCCTGCGTGGAGGGCATCCGTAAGGCAGTTCGTGCGGCGTCGGACCTGGAAGAGGTCGTCAAGTGGGGCCACCTTGTCTATCTGTCGAGCGGGCCGGTTCTGCTGATCCGCGCCGAGGAAATGCGCGTCCTGTTCGGCTTCTGGCGAGGACAGCGTTTACGCGCCATCGAACCGCGCCTGAAGCCCGGCGGAAAGTACGAGATGGCAACCTTGGAGCTGCGCGAGGAGATGACCATCAGCTCTGTAACAGTGCGCGGTCTGACGAAGGCGGCAGTGGCGCTCAACGAATCTCTCGGCGACCCCACCCAGAGCGTGAAGCCGGACACTGCGTTGAAAGCGCGACGTGCGAAACGCCCTCGCCTTTAACGTCAGGAGACGCAGGCATGGATCCTCGGCTGCCCATTCGCAGTCTCGATTACACGGTTATCTTTGCTCGCCAAATGAGTTCCGCATTGGATCCAATCTTCTGGCCCTTACCGAGCGCGGCGTCCTGTTCGACGATCCTTCACCCCCGGCCGAGGTGACGCTGTGGCACAAGCGTACCAAGTGGGCACTTTCGGCCGCGGGGGGGGGCCTCGGCCGCGCCCCCTCCCCGACCCTCCCCCGCGAAGCGGGGGAGGGTGAGAAGAGAAGATCAGAACATCACGTCGCCGTGAATGACGCGCGGCGCATCGGTCACCGAAGGCTTCACGCCGATGTACGCATCCGAGTTCGGGTCCGACGGATTCTTCAGGTCCGCCGACGTCGGCAGCGTCATGCCTGAGGGCAACGTGAGACCGGCTGCGGTGCACACGCTCGGATCCTTGCGGGCGAAGCGGATCTCGCGATCCAGCCACTTCACCAGGTAGCTGCCTGTGCTCGTCGTCACGCGACCCGTCGTGGTGTCTTGCGGAATCACGAACGCAGGGACGTAGCGGGAATTTTCATCGCAGTTCGCCAGCACTTCGTTGGTGGCGCGCGAGACGCAATGGCCGGGGATGCCCCACAAGTCCCCGAAGCCGTTGTATTGCAGCACGATGCTCTGGCCGGCATACGCGCCGTAGGCCGCGCCGCTTGGCACGTTGAAGGTCACCTGCAGCGGCGCGTCGAAGGCGATGAACTCGCCCGATGCATCTTTCACCGCGGCGAACTGGCTGTAAGAGTTCGCGCCAGTTTCCCACTGGTAGTACACGTCGAGCGCGTTCACTTTGTAGTCGCAGTACGTGCCTGAATTCGTCGCGCACTCCGCCTCCGCAAGCGAAGTGAACAAGCGGCCGCTGCGCACGCCGTACGCATACTGCTGGTGTGACTGCATCGCTTCCGCGTCGGTGAAGGTCACCGCGTTGTCGCCCGCATCCTTCAACAGCGCCGTCGTGGCATCGCTGCTATAAGTCACCACTGCGGCTGCGGCGGTCGGATTCCAGTTGTTGAACGTGGCCGTAACGTAGGGGCTGCTCATGCCGCCACCCTGGTTGGGGTCCGACGAGAAATAAGTGTTCAGCGATGCCTGGGTGGGGCAATCGCGCAGGCAGAACAGCTGCGCGGGCAGCTGCGACGGATACACGAGATCCTGGGTGCGATAGACGACGTTCACGTTCGCGGAATCCAGCGGCAGGCTCACACCCGCCAGGCTGACGAACACTTCGCCGCCGAGCGACTGCGAAAAGCCTTGCACGCCACCGCGGTTCTGCCAGAACGATGCGTCGACCGACTGCACCTGCGGCAGGTTGGTCATCTGGCAGCCATTGCCGCCATTGCAGCTCATGTAGCCGGTGACTTTGAAGTTGCCCGCGGCGTCATCCCAGTACAGTTCGTACTGTACGTTCGCTTGCGCGCCGCTGAAGAAGCCGGACGCTTCGTTGCCCACGAACGTGTTGAACTTGATGCCGTCGATGGCATGCAGCGAGCGCGTCTGGCGCGTGAACTTCAGCAGCTTGCCGGCCGCTTTGACGACGGTGTAGTCCGTCTTCGTCGGTGCGCCGCTGCCGCTGTAGTCGGCCTTCTGCACCGTGCTGCCGCTCGTCATCAGGTTCATCGCTTCGGAGGGCAACTGCAGGCCGTAGTAGCCGAGATAGCCGCGATAGGTCGTGGCGTTGCTCGTGTACTCGATCGGGAAGCCGGAGTTGCGCGTGACGCGCGCGCCGGTGGTCGCGTCGTACAGGCCGTAACGCCACACGGACAGGCCGGTGTCGGGGTCGGTCGCGTCGCGGCTGAAGCACTGGTTGTCGGTGCCGTCGGAGCGGCGATACAGCGAGGCGTTGTAGGCGAAGTCGAACGCGCCCTGGCCCTGGCTGCTGTCGATCTGCATGCGGCCGCTGCCCGACGTCGTGCCGGTGGCGCTGAGGCGCAGCGACGTGGATTGCGTTTCCGGGCCGTTGCCGTCGTCGCGCGTTTCGGTTTCGAAGTAGCGGATGCCGGTGTCGCTGCCTTCCAGGTAGCCGTTCATGCGGCAGGTCGCGAGGTCGGCGCGCTTGCCGCAGAAATCGAGGCGGAAGAAGCCGTACGGATTGCTCGCCGACGGCGCCTGCGTTGCGGAGACGCGCACGTCGATGGTGGTGGTGTGGCCTTCTTCTTCCTGCGTCAGCCAGATCTTCGAGATCATGGGATCGGTGTTGGAAGCGCGGCTCGCATTCACCGTCGCCGTCATGAACGTGGCTGCCTGCGCGGCATCCCCGCCCGAGCTTGACGAGGAACCGCCGCCGCCGCCGTTGGGTTCGCACTTGGATTCATCGACGAGCGCGTTGTAGTTGCCCGTGTTCACCAGCGCTTCAGGACGCATCGCCGACATGATGCAGGTGATCATGTTGACCTGGCCCACGCCCTCGGAGGTCGCGTCTTCGACGTGGCTCTGCTGTGGATCGGTGTAGTAGCTCGACGTGGACGCCGGATCGGCGCAGGCAAGCGTTGAGCAGATGGCCAGCGCCAGCGCGGCGCTGTAACGATAAGAAGTCTTCATGGGATCTCCAGAAAATGCGCTGCGTTAGCTGGCGTTGGTGGCGGTGACGACCGAGACACTGCTTGGTGTCGCGATGCCTTCGATGACCGGCGTGACTACGACCGGAGGCTCGGTGTTGCCCGCGGGGGCGCCGCCTGCCGATGCGCCGCTGGAGCCGCCACCACATGCTGTCAGCAGCGTGACAAGCGTCACGGCAGCCAGCGCCTTGCTCAACGTCGGAGCGATACGTGTCATCAAGAGATCCCCCATGAATGCAGTTGGTAACAGCCCAGAGGCTGAAGCCGCGCCGCTGCAATGCAATGCACGCAGTGGCCGGCAATCACGAAAGAGGAGCGGCAGCGCGTGAGAATTCTTCAGGAGGAAATTGCGGTTCCCGGCGAGGAATGCGGGAACCGAGCGCAAGCGCACGCTATTGGCCGGGAGGCTCAGCAAATCCCGGCAGCAAGGAAAGCGATTACGACGAGTTACGTTATTTCAGAGAGCTTTCGATGAAGGCAGCGTCGCTGGCATTCATACGTATGAACTGCAGTCCGATGCGGAAACCGTCAGCGCCGCGCATGCAGTAACACACGCGCCCGGCAACGCGAATCTCCGTCGCCTCGCCGCAGGCGGAGACGTCGAAGCTCACACTGCATTCGTCGCCGACGGTCAATTCGAACGGCAACACGACGCATACGCCGCCGGAGGAGAGATCGATGGTGCGTCCGCCGAGTTTGCGTCCGGAGGGGATGCCAATGGTGGCATGCAGCCGCAGTGCGCGACGCAATGTCGTGCGACGTTCGTCGTGGGTGACGTTCTCAAGTTCGACGGCTTCGTACGACATGGCTGCTCCGTGAGTGGTTGTTGTAGGCTCTTCCGTCAGCGACGCCATTAAGTCGTGTTCGGGGATGTGTCGTAAATCAGGCTTTCCCCGCAGCGAAGCAAAAATGTGCCTCGACTGAGACAATGTTGTGGAAACAACGCGGAATCAACCTGCACGGCGGGCGATTCTGCGAAACCGAGGCAGGCAGTACGTGTCACTACGTATGGGAAAAACCCTGCACGAACCGGTCTTGCGAAGCGACTATGCGCGGCGATCGAAAGTCGCCGTACTAAAGAAAGGCCGGCCGCTGGTGATAGCGGCCGGCGCGCGTTTCTATTCCATCAATCAATAATGCGGCTTAGCGCATGTCATCAACGCTGATCGCGACTGCTGCTTTGCTGCGGGGTGTTGCCCGAGTTCTGGCCGGTCTGGCGATCGCGACCGCTTTCCTGATTCTGCTGGCCCGTCTTGCTGCCGCCGCCTTGCTGATCCTTGCGCACCTGGTTCTGATCCTTGCGATCCGAACCGGGCTGACGGTTGCCGTCGCGATTCTCTTGCGACTGTTGATTGGTGCGGTCCGCGCCGCCGCTCTGCTGGCCGGGTGTTCGATTCTGATCTTGATTCTGATTGCGTTCATTCGACATGTTGAATCTCCTCTCGCGACGCAGGGAATAAAGGGCTTTGCGAAAGTCTTACAACGTCTGCGTCTTACGTCGTCGCCTCTAAACGCCTCAGCACGCGCCAGGTTGCGCGGGTGGAGCGGCAAAGCTCCTCGTAACAACGTTTTAGTTGCGAGATGAACTCATTGTCATCGTGTTGTTTACCGGCCGGATGAAATCACTGTCAGGAAATGCTGCATCGCATGGCTATCCGCCGCCGCACATAGCCAGTAGTGGCCGATACATCGGTGCGCTTTGCGCGAGAGACGCCGGCAAGCCGAATGTTTGGCACGCAATTCCCTTACGCACTCAGTGCTACCTATAAGTATGCACTGAGGGAAAACCCGCGATGGATATGGCCCGCGCGAAAAAGTGCGCGCGGGCACTGCGTTGCTACCGACTTTCCAATAGTATTTCCGACGTAATCATTCAGCGATATCGAGCGAGTCAGTGACAGCGCGCGTCGCGCGCGACTCCTTGCATCGATGTCAATAACGCTTCGTGAGCTGCTTTTTCTTGAGATGACGCCTTTGTGGCATGGACAAAAAAAATAATCCTCGTATCGAGCATGCAGATCTGCATTCGGATGAGCCCCTGTTCGTGTTGTTGGGACGCGATCCGCAAGCCGCCGACCTGGTTCGCCTCTGGGCCGAGGGCCGCGATTTTCTGAACGGCTCCGACGATCCGAAAATCGCCGCTGCGCTGACTTGCGCGGATGCGATGGCGCAATGGTGTAAGCAGACGACGGGCAGCGAACCTGTCAGCGCGTTGACGCTACTGCCTTTCGAGTGGCTGGCAGCCGAGCTGCGCAGGCGCGGTGCCACTGTCGATCCCTGCAACTACGACGCGGAACTCGGCGACGGCGATGACCTGGGCTTGTAGCCAGTATTTGTAGCAATCGCTGCAGCAGCGCGTGCGCGGGGATTCTTGCGCCATCCGCTGTGCCGCTTCCCCTTCACCTTGAGTCTTTGCCATACTGCGGCAATGAATCGCCCGCCTAAAAGCGCGCCCCACTGGCTGCTGATCGTACTGCTGGCCGTCCTCGTGACGCGTCTGGGCGGCGCGCACCTGCATTTGTGCTTTGATGGCCAGGAGCTGCCCGCGACACTGCATGCAGGCGACACGGCCGAACATAGCCAGGGCCACCACCTCGGCGAACAGCACTCCGACAAGGACGTGGACGTCCTCGGCGCGGTGCTGATGAAGAAGAGCAGCGGCTCCACGGACATGCCGGTGCTGCTTGCCGTGTGTGTCGTGTTGCTGTTGTTGCCGCGCTTGCTCGGGCAATGGCCGCCTGCCGTGTTCTATCAGGTCTTTCCCCACCAGCCGTTGCGGCTGAGGCCGCCGTTGCGCGGCCCGCCTCTTTGACACCGCCTAGAAGCATCTAAGGATCGGTGTTCGTGCACTGGCTCTGCGCCCGTGCACTCGGAGGCTCGAAATGAATCAGTCAAGGTGGCGCGCGTTGCGCGCCTGCGTGTTCCTGTCCATGTGTGGTTGGATCGATGGCGCGAGCGCGGCGCAGGAGCGGGTGCTGACGCTGCGCGATGCGTTGGCGCTGGCGGCGCAGCGTAATCCCGACATCGCTGCGTTCGCGTCGCAATCCGAAGGCGCGCGGCAACAGGCGGCGCTGCATGTGCTGCGGCCGGCAACGACGCTGGAAGTGCAACTGGAAAACTTTGCCGGCACCGGCGCCGTGTCCGCCACCCGCTCCCTCGAGACGACGCTGCAGCTGTCGCACATCGTCGAACTCGGCGGCAAGGCGCGACTGCGGCAGCAATTCGGCGACGCCGGGCTGGAGCAGATCGACGCGGCTCAAAACGCGAAACGCGCCGACATTCTTGCCGAAGTGGCGCGGCGGTTCATTCATGTGCTGTCCGATCAGGAGCAGCTGAAATCCACCGAGCGCGCGACGCGGCTGGCAGAGCAAGCGCGCGATGCCGTGCAGCAACGCATTGAGGCGGGCGCGGCGTCGCCGGTGTTTCTGAGCCGAGCTGAAATCGCGCTGGCGCGCTTGCGCATCGCACAGGAACACGCCGAGCACGAGCTGTTGAGTTCGCGAGTCGCGCTGTCCTCGCTGTGGGGCGACGACAGCGCGCAGTTCTCTGAGGTACGCGGTCACCTGTTCGACTTTCCCGACATCGAGCCGCTGGCCACGTACGTGCAACGGCTGGGCGAGAACCCCGATCTGATGAAGTTCGCGACCGACGCGCGCGTGCTGGATGCGCAGATGCGTCTGGCCGAAGCACAACGCACACCGAACATCACCCTCAATGCAGGCGTGCGGCGGCTGGAAGGATTGGACGGTCAGGCATTCGTTGCGGGGTTCGCGCTGCCGATCGGTTCAGGCCGGCGGGCGCAACCCGAGTTACGGGCCATCAAGGCGGACCGCGACCACCTGCAGTTCTCGGAGCAGTCGCGGTTGCTGGAACTCAAGTCCACGCTGTTCGGCCTGTACCAGGAAACCATTCACGCGCGCACCGAGGCGCAGGCGCTGCATGGGGACATCCGCCCTCAGGCCGAACGCATGCTGCAGACCAGCGATGCCGGCTATCGGGTCGGGCGCTTCTCGCTGCTGGAACTGGCGGATGCGCAAAAACAGTTGCTCGACATCGAGCAGGAGTCCATCCGCGCCGCGGCTGACTTCCACACTCACCTCATAGAGATCGAGCGTCTCACCGGCGCGGCCGTGCACGCGCTTGCGGACAGGTAAGCCATCATGAAGAAACTAATTGCGACATTGACTGTTTCGATGGCGACGATCGTAGTGCTGGCGGCATGCGCCGATCGCGGCGGCGAGCACGCCGCAGATCACGACCATGAGCACAGCAGCGGTGAAGCTGATGTGGAAGGCGGGCCGCGTGCGGGCCACACGCAGATCACGGCAGCCACTGCGGACTCGATGGGTGTGAAGACCAAGGCGGCGGGCCCCGCCACCTTGAAAGAAGAGCTGACGCTCTCCGGCACCGTGCAGGCAGATCCCACGCGCATTTCGCGCGTGCGTGCCCGCTACGCCGGTGTGGTGCGCGAGATCGCCGTGCAGCCGTCGAGCGTCGTGGCGAAAGGCGCGCTGCTCGCACAAGTACAAAGCAACGAGAGTCTGCAGAACTATCCGATCATCGCGCCGGTGGGCGGAACCGTCGTGGAGCACCGCGCCCAGATCGGTGAGGCGACAGGTGATGAGCCGCTGTTCACTATCGTCGATGTGTCGAAGGTGTGGGTGGAGTTGGATGTGTTTCAGAGTCAGCTCGCGCGCATCGACGAGGGGCAGCCGGTGACGTTGTTCGATCTCGATGGCGTGCAGGTCGCCGCCGGCCGGCTCGGGCGCGTCGCGCCGCTCGCGGCGCATGGCAGCCAGAGCGTGCGTGCGCGTGTCGTCATCGACAATGCGTCCGGCAAGCTACGCCCCGGCCAGTTCGTCACGGGTCGCGTGACCGTAGCGGAAACTCAAGTGCCGCTGGCGGTGGAGCGTGCCGCCATTCAGCGCTTCAGGGATTTCGACGTGGTGTTCGAGCGCGTCGGCGATCAGTACGAGGTGCGCACGCTCGAAACCGGACGCGCCGACGCGAATCACGTCGAGGTGGTCGGCGGATTGCGGGCGGGCGCGCAGTACGTCGCCGACAACAGTTACCTCATCAAAGCCGACATCGAAAAGTCCGGCGCCAGCCACGATCATTAGAGCATCGGGGCAGCCGGCAAAAGCCACGCCTTTTGCCGGCGGCCGACGAAGTGATGTTAAGAAAAAAGCGCCTCGGCGACTTTTTTCCAATGTACTAGAGGCGCGCCATGCTCAATCGAATCGTCGACTTCTCGCTGCAGCAGCGCTGGGCCGTGCTCGCGTGCATCGTCCTGCTTGCCGCGCTTGGCATCTACAACTATCAACGCCTGCCCATCGACGCCGTGCCCGATATCACCAACGTGCAGGTGCAGATCAACACGGCAGCTTCCGGCTATTCGCCGCTGGAAGCCGAGCAGCGCGTGACATTCCCGATCGAGAACGCGCTGGCCGGCCTGCCACGCCTCGAATACACGCGCTCGTTATCGCGCTATGGACTGTCGCAGGTCACGGCGGTGTTCGAGGACGGCACGGATCTCTACTTCGCGCGCCAACTGGTCGGCGAACGCCTGAATGAAGTGCGTTCGCGCCTGCCGGCGGGCCTGGAGCCCAGCCTCGGACCGATAGCGACCGGCCTCGGCGAGATCTTCATGTACACGGTCACCGCGGAGCCTGGCAGCAAGCACACACCGACGGACCTGCGCACCGCGCAGGACTGGATCATCCGGCCGCAATTGCGCCAGGCGTCCGGCGTCGTCGAAGTGAATACTATCGGCGGCTACGAGAAGGCGTTCGTGATCGCGCCGCATCCGGACCGGTTGCTCGCCTACGATCTCACTTTCGACGACATCGTCGCCGCCGTCGCGAACAACAACGAGAATGTGGGCGCGGGCTATATCGAACGCAGCGGCTCGCAGTACCTGATTCGTTCACCCGGCCAGGTGACCGGCATCGACGATTTGCGCAACGTCGTCGTCGCAAATCGCGGCGGTGTCGCCGTGCGGCTCACGCAGGTCGCCGACGTGCAAGTCGGACACGAACTTCGCGCGGGTGCGGCAACGCAGGATGGCGAGGAGATGGTGCTCGGGACGGTGTTCATGCTGGTCGGCGAAAACAGTCGTACCGTGGCGCGCGCCGCGGCCGACAAGCTCGCGGCCATTGCACCGTCGCTGCCTAAAGGCATGCGCGCGGAAGCAATCTACGACCGCACGTCGCTGGTCGATGCAACCATCAACACCGTCACGCGCAATCTGGCCGAAGGCGCGCTGCTCGTCATTGCGGTGTTGTTCGCGCTGCTCGGCAACTTCCGCGCGGCGCTGGTGACGGCCGCGGTGATTCCCGTCGCCATGCTATGCACCGTCACCGGCATGGTGGGCTCGCGCGTGTCGGGCAACCTGATGAGCCTGGGTGCGCTGGACTTCGGCCTCATCGTCGATGGCGCAGTCATCATCGTCGAGAACTGCCTGCGCCGGCTCGGCGACGAACAACAGCGCACACAGCGCCTGCCGACGTTGCCGGAACGATTGGCCATCGTGAGCGGCGCGACGCGTGAAGTGATCCGGCCCAGCGTGTTCGGTGTCGCCATCATCCTGGTGGTGTACCTGCCCATCTTTACGCTCACCGGCATCGAAGGGAAAATGTTTCACCCCATGGCCCTGACCGTGGTGATCGCGTTGACGGCGGCGCTGGTTCTGTCGCTGACGTTCGTGCCCGCAATGGTTGCGCTGTGCGTTCGCGGTCCGGTGACTCATGGCGAGAATCGCGTGATGCGCGTCCTGCGCGACATTTACGAACCCATGCTGCGGCGCTCTCTCCAGGCGCCTTTCGTAACCATAGGCGTTGCGGCGGTGCTCATCATCATCTCGATGTTCGCCGCATCGCGGATGGGGCGCGAGTTCATTCCCAATTTGGACGAAGGCGATATTGCGTTGCATGCGCTGCGTATTCCCGGCACCAGCCTCACGCAAGCCATCCAGATGCAGAGCGCATTGGAGCGGCGGTTGGCGCAATTGCCCGAGGTGTCACACGTGTTCGCCAAGCTCGGCACCGCGGAAGTGGCTACCGATCCGATGCCGCCGTCGCTGGCGGACACGTTTGTCATGATGAAGCCGCGCGACGCATGGCCGGATCCGCGCAAGCCGAAGGCGCAGCTCGTCGGCGAGCTCGAAGCCGCCGCGCGGGAAATACCCGGCAACAACTACGAATTCACGCAGCCCATCCAGATGCGCTTCAACGAGCTGATCTCGGGCGTGCGCGCCGATGTCGCGGTGAAGGTCTACGGCGACGATCTGGACGTGCTGCTAAAGGTGGGCGAGAAGATCGAGCACGTGCTGAAGGGGATTCAAGGCGCCGCGGATGTGGCGGCGGAGCAGATCTCCGGACTGCCGCTGCTGTCCGTGACGCCGGATCGCGAGCGGCTGGCGCGTTACGGCCTTGCGGGCGCCGATGTCCAGAAGGTCGTGCGCACGGCGCTGGGCGGACAACATGCCGGCGACGTGTTCGAAGGCGACCGCCGCTTCAGCATTCTGGTGCGCCTCGACGAGGCCTTGCGAGCCGATCCGGCAACGCTGGTGCGGCTGCCGGTCAAGCTGCCGGAATCCGGCCGCGTCAATCAGCGCGCCGCCGACGAACTTGCCGCGGGGGCGGGCGCGCCCGAGTTCGTGCCGCTGGGCGAACTCGCGAAAATCGAAGTGACGCTGGGTCCGAATCAGATCAGCCGCGAGAACGGCAAGCGCCGCGCCGTCGTCACCGCCAATGTGCGCGACCGCGATCTCGGCTCATTCGTCGCCGCCGTGCGCGCCAAGGTCGATGCCGAAGTGACCTTGCCGCCGGGCTACTGGGTCGAGTACGGCGGCACGTTCCAGCAACTGGAGTCGGCCACCCGTCGCCTCGCCGTCGTCGTGCCATTGACGCTCATTCTCGTGCTGGGCCTGCTGTATGCGGCCTTCGGCTCGGGCAAGGAGACGTTGATCGTGTTCAGCGGCGTGCCGCTCGCATTGACGGGCGGCGTGCTGGCGCTGCTGGTGCGCGGTATGCCCTTGTCGATTTCGGCGAGTGTCGGCTTCATCGCGCTGTCGGGCATCGCGGTGCTCAACGGTGTGGTGCTGGTGTCGTTCGTCAGGGAACTGCGCGAGCGCGGCGCGGCACTCGACGACGCGATCCTGAGCGGCGCGCTCACACGATTGCGGCCGGTATTGATGACGGCGCTGGTCGCAAGCCTCGGCTTCGTGCCGATGGCGCTCAATGTAGGCACCGGTTCCGAAGTGCAACGCCCGTTGGCCACCGTCGTCATCGGCGGCATCATCTCGTCCACGCTGTTGACGTTGCTGGTGTTGCCGGCGCTGTATCGGCTGGCCTATCGGCGCGAACCGCAGGCGGCATTTGGGGGTAAGATCGCAATGCAATGAACGACGCCCGCGCCGCACTCGATCCGGAACTGCTGAACCGCCGCATAGCGGCGGAGCAGGTCGCGCTGATGTGCCGGCTGACGACGTCGCCGCTATTTGCGAGCGTGCTGCTCGGCGTCATGATGGCGTACCTCGTGAGCGCGGAATCGGGATTGACGGCCAGCGTCGGGTGGTACGTGGCGCTGCTCGTGGTGTTGCTCATGCGCTGGCGCGTCGCGCGAGCGTACTTGCGGCATCCGTGGGCCTACGAGCAGGTGCGTCGCTGGCGGCTGGTGATGCTCTGTCTCGCCGCGCTGGGCGGTTCGGTGTGGTCGATTCCCGGCTCGCTGCTGCTGCCCACCGATCCGGTGCGGGAGATCATCATGTCGGTGATGTTCATCGGCGCCACGGCATCCGGCCAAGGCTCGCAATCACCGGTGCGCCATGCATACACGGCGCTGCTCATCCCGTTCATCACCCCGTACATCGTCACGCAGCTCATGATGGGGGGTCAGCGCGTGCTGCTGGCGATAGGCTTCATGCTCTACATACCGGTGATGCTGGTGATTGCGTACCGCCAGACGCGTGCGGTGGAGCAGCAGATTCGCCTCGCCATCGAGAACGAGGCGCTGGTGGACGAATTGCGGCGCGAGCGGGATCGCGCCAACGAGGCGAATCGCGAATTGCAGATGCAGCTGGAGCAGCACCAGCGCTCCTCCGAACAGATCCGCACCTTGAATCACGACCTGGAGCTGCAGGCGACCGAACTGCGTACGGCGAACAGCGACCTCGAAGGGTTTTCGTATTCCGTTTCGCATGATTTGCGCGCGCCGCTGCGCGCCATCGATGGATTCTCCCGGCTGCTGGAGGAGAGCCAGGCGGCCGCCGTCGCGACTGTCAGTCCGAACAGCAGCCCTGTGCAGACGCGGCACTACCTGAACCGCATCCGCGAGAACATCGCGCGCATGTCCATGCTCATCGACGACCTGCTCGCGTTCTCGCGCTGCGGGCGCCAGCCCGTCGACATGAGCGAGCTGCGGATGGATGAGCTGGCGCGAGCCGCCGTGGCGGAGACGCGCGCGACGAACGAAACGTCGGCGACGCCAGCCATCGTCATCGAAGCGCTGCCGCCGGCGCGGGGCGATGAGCGCCTGATGCTGCAGGTTTGGATCAACCTGATCGACAACGCAGTGAAGTACAGCAGCAAAGTCCCCGCGCCCAAGATCACGGTGCGCGGCCACGTGGAAGACGGGCGCGTCGTTTACGAAGTGATCGACAACGGCGTCGGCTTCGACAGCAGCCACACCAGCACCTTGTTCGGTGTCTTCCAGCGGCTGCACGCCATCGGCGAGTATCCCGGCACGGGCGTGGGCCTCGCCATCGTGAAGCGCATCGTCACGCGCCACGGCGGTGAGGTGTGGGCCCGGTCCGAGGTCAACCAGGGTGCTACTTTTGGGTTCGCACTGCCTGTTCCGGCTCCAAGTCCGCTGCGATCAGAGCCGCGACCGTCAGTCGCGGCGCACTGATATTTCCGGACGTCTGCGAGCAGCGCACATTGTCTTTCTCGACGCGCACCGACAGGTAAGGCAGGACGAACCGGCGCAGCTGCTGCACCAGCTCGCAATCGCCCGGGCTCAGCCGCATCTTGCGATCGCGCGCAAATGAGATGGTTTGCCAGGACGCTTGAAAGCGCGGCAAATCCTCCGCGGTGGGCAGCGGCTCGCCGCGGCTGCGCGCGATGAGCACCTGCTTGCTGTCATAGGTGGTGAGTGCGCGCACGTTCTCTTCGGTAGCTTCCACCGGCGATAGGAACGCAATCCGGAACCGCGCCTGGCCGCTGCCGTCGTTGCAATCGTAGGTAGTGATTTCGATGCCGTCGCGGGCGCCCAGCGTCTTGAAGATCACCTCGAGCTTGTCGCGCAGGCCCGTGCAGGTATAGACGGTGCTGTAACCGCGGTAGGCGAAGTTCATCTGCTGAACCTTCCACACCGCGTCCACCAGGTTCTGCGGCTGGGCAGGTTCGGCTCGCACCGTCGAGGCCAGCGCCGTGGTCAGCAGGATTGCCAGCGCGATGCAGCGACCCACCCGGTATGGACGCGCCATCCCTTTCTCCTTGCGACATTCAATTGCAGAAATCGAATCCGCATGCGCAGCGGCGCAGCGTGACCGCACTGTAGTGAAGGCCGGCCGCGATGCCAGCGACCGCCGGCCAATCGCAAGCAACTGCCGGCGAATACTCAGAACAAGCCGAGAGTTTTCCTGCGCGCGATATTGCGTCGCCGCAGGTCGATGACGTCCTGGATGCCGTGGTCCAGCA
>Ga0307509_10001714_pt1 | contig 36602 bp, 43 predicted proteins | sample 10_EM_MG_FD_202245 | JGI IMG/M metagenome (GOLD analysis project Ga0307509, IMG submission 202245) | Populus trichocarpa ectomycorrhiza microbial communities from riparian zone in the Pacific Northwest, United States - 10_EM | ecosystem: Host-associated > Plants > Roots > Unclassified | place...
AAAGTGCTTGGGGGAGGCCTTCTTTGGCTTGGATTTTGGCATTGGTGGTCGGGTGGTCTTGGAATTGGGGGGTGGGTTCTGGCCATTGTGGGGCGGCCTTTGGTTTATATGGGGGGTGGTGGGCTGGGCTGGGGAGGGGAGGGTTATCTTGGAGTGCGATAGTCTAGATCGTGGGGTGCTTCTGGACTGGGAAGGGGCATGGAGGAGGAGGAGGAGGAGGGGGGGGGGGACTCGCTTGTCGGTTCGAGCAAACCACGGGCGAATGCAGGAGTAGCAGTGGATAGGTGGATTTGGGGGGGTCAGAGTGTGATAGCATGATAGGTATGTTTCCAGGTTTGATGGTTCGTATATTCTACTTGTTCCGTTCTCCATAGGGTGTACAAACATTAGTACTCTTCAAGAGCTCTTGGCAATGATATCAGACTGTGGTTATTATACTATGCCTCTGAAGAATGTAACCTCGGCGGTATCACACGGATAAGGCTTGAAGCTCTCGATAAATATATCCCTTGCCACTTACTGTACTCGCCCAAGTATGATAGCCTCATGGCCGTGGAAAAATCCAATTTTCTTACCGTAGCATTCAGCCCCCTTCTCAAAACAGCCCCCGAAATCAGCAAACATAATCAACCCCCCCACCCGGCCTCAAACATCTACCCGGTCTCAACTTCCCCAACCAACTTTTTTTCCGGCAACATCCCGGCCACTTCAATCTTCGTATTAGGCCTCAGGTACGGCTCCACACATGATAACTTGGCCCCCCAGCCGTACATGCAACATGGCGGACTACCCGAGGCCGTGAGTGTTTTGTGGGATATGATATTTTTTGCCTGCTCTATTGAGTTAGAGTGATCAGCCGTGAAGTGGTTGGTGTCGGTGTTGGGGTTGAATTCTCTGGACCGGTAGCAGGGAGCAGGAGATGTACCCGAGAGACAGCGTGGAATAACTGCGTGTTCGGATGAATGAATGAAATGGTTATTCAGGGGGTAGGCCGGGAAGACAATTGCGAAAGAAGGCATTGGCCGGTATATTTATATATGTGGCTATAGGACATTAAGAGGATGACGACTCAATCGCCATCAACATAGGAGCGGATTGTGATCTACCACAGTATATTCAGAGGAATAATTCTAATACCGACTTTCGCCGAGATGGATGTGAAGAGAATGTGGTCTACTTGTAATTTTCTGGCGTTTGTAAACACAACTACTATAGCATCTGGGCAAAGAATCGACCAGAGCCTCAGGATTTTGGTGGTATGCAATAGCAGTTGTGTTTACAAACGTCAGAAAATTACGAGTACGTTGTTTTGCCTTTGGGTATATAATGGAATATGGTCTGGATAAAACTCTTTTTTTTTTTTTTTTTTGGTACGGAATTTACCATCTTCGTTCCAATGCTCTGGGGGCATTGGCAGCGGGGGCCTGGTACTCGCGATGGGGAATGCCGTGTACGAGTCGCACAATGTAAACTGGTAAGTGCAATTCTGACGGAGAATGCGAGCACTAGCCAACAGATTGTGATCAATCCGGATGGGTTGGACATGTCACCGCTTCGTGGTATTAAGACAAGGGTGGCTATCGTCTTGTTTGAAATATGGCAGACCACAAATGAGATTCACGCTGGGAACCTATCACATCATAATTTTTGGGCATAAATATAAGCGGGGACACCTGCTGATAACCACCACATAGTGCTTTTCTCTTTCTCCAGGAGCCTTCTCCAAATAAGCCATGCATCCCTGCACCCACCGTTTATTTCTCCCTCTTCTTTCCGCGAATGTTCTTCCTTCGTTGTTTAATCATATGAGTGTATTGGTTATACAATCCTGGCCTCGCCGTTAGCCCATGGCCCACTCCGATCCTTCAATTCTGTAGGGGAGAAAATTTACCAGGAGGATACGTAGCCAGAATCCCGACAAAGACCCAGTACAAAATCTCATTGTAAGACCTCGCCTCGCCAAGAGCACTGTAGATGCAAAGCGCCTCACTGCCAGCGCCCATAGGATACAGGATGTAAAAAGTGTTGTATCTCAGCCAGGTCAAGAACGTTGGTGTTCGGCCAACAATGCTAGTTACATAGTAGCTATAGCGGCAGATCTCGGTGACCCCCCAAGCGAGGAGCATAGTCGAGTAAAAGAACGAGTTCTTGGGTTCTTCAAAGGGGTTGCAGACACCCCATACTAGGAGAATTCGGGAGGAGACTTGGAGGAGAGTCGTCGAGAAGGAGCTTCGGAGGAGGCCTGGATCCACGGGTCAAGTTGGCAATAGATTCCCGGTAGAGTTGGAGAGGATGGGGGATTACCAAGAAGAATGTGGAAAACTTCCAGGATCGCCAATGTCTGTGTCCATTTTGTGTAGTTCCCTACACCGGCGTAGACGTTTTCGTGCCCGACAAGCGGGAGCAGGAGAATTGTGCGGCCGGCGACACCAAACCAGAGCACCACGGAGATGGCATTGTAGGCGATTAGACTAATTCCAATTGTTAGCGACGATTCCCCTGCCCAACACGTAAAAGCAGAGGGGAAAGGGTTACTATTGGTCCTTGAAAGGTCGGCGAGCCTTAGAACGCTCCATATTTGCCTGTTGTGAAAGGCGGTGATGGAGAGGTTGTATTTTGGGAGAGGGAAAATGGTAGACTAAATTGTTGGGGGCGCGGCTCAACGGTGAGGACCCTGCAGCATGTCACTCGAGTGCAGGGGTAATTTAAAGGATTAGGAGTAGGACATTGTGTCTTGGCACTCCCCAATATTTCTAGACTGGACATACCGGCAATAATGGCAAACAATTAAAAAGTGAATAAATAAATAGGAAGCATGAAGAGATAACCAAATGAAACCAGATATAGTATTCAATTGCTAGCCCGTTGGCCCTCTATGCCTCCTCACAAGCATAGCAATTCTTGTTGGTATTCTATTAATATTTCTTTGCCCCCGGGCGGTTGATTTAATGCAATACCGGTAGTTATTGGTTCCCGTAGCCTTTACACGTGTTTCCAAGAAACTGCTAACCTTAAGGTTTGCCTATTTGTACTAACTTACCAGGCTTAGCTCAACTCCTACAGGTTACCAACTTCGCCCCGGGGGCGTAGACTGTAGATTGCTGGATGTTTTGTCTTTTTTATGGGGTAGAATTCCCCTGGAATTAGAATCTTCTGCGGATCCATGAGCGACCACCTAGCTTCATGAGGGTATAGGATTTGTAATCCTTTTTAGGTAGTTCTATCGCTTATGAGATGTACGGTACCTTTCTTGAATACTGGCATTGCAAGGGAGGCCGTTAAATAGAGATGCCTAGGCACTATCGTATTGTTCACAAGGTTGACAGTATTAGGTTGCAGTGAGGATTAATGCCTATGTGCCGGGGTGATCTCAGCTAGGTAGTGTATGGTTGAGGAAATAGGAGATTGTCACTAGGATCATGTGTTGTGAACTATCTATCTTCCTCGTTCCTCTTCGGTATTGCTAGAGATCTGGTATCCTATTGCATGGGTTTTTATCTAAAAACATGTCCAAGTCCATCTAGTCTGCCTGTCCAATCAGATTCATTTCTTCCTTCTGCCTTGCACACTCGCCCTCGGCAACAACGAGGCGTCCCTGGTAGGCTGGGGGACAGGAGGAAGAGAGAATGGAGGAGGGGGGGGGGTGAGAAAAGCTCTCAAGTGATAAAGCACGCTTCTTCCAAGAGCTCGGTACCGTAAAAACTGGAATAATCGAGTCGTGTGCTGTGTAGTCAGAGTTGCCTCCTCTGGTAAGGTCTGATGTTTTTTTGTTTTTTCATCTCACTCAGAGGGGGCTCTTCTTTTGCTGTGTTTTTCGCCCTTTTTCTAAAGGAGGGAATTCTTAACGACATAGCGCACGACTCGATTATTCTAGATTTTACGGTATTAGCGATCCATGGCGGGCTTGGACCCGAGGCATGAAACTGGCCTGAAATCAGCCTGGGACGATGAGGAAAGGGCAGAGTCTTATGAAGCTAACCATTTTAAGCTCCCTCATGGTCTCGAGGAGCCTTTGTCAGTATAATATCTTGCCCACTAAATCCGATGGCAGATCGAGTACCCGGAGGAAGCGAACTCCACATAAGAGCCCACATCTTTACTAGTTTTAGGGGTTAAAAAATCAGAATGTGCATTTCTCTCTGGTGTTGGGCTCCCGAGATAGAGGATGCCATTGACTGGCCCTCGTAGTCTAACTGTTAGGGGGCTGGGCGCTGCTCGCATTTACAAGGAAGGTTGGGAATTCGATTCTCCGCTGGGGGCAGGATATTATGGATTAGGGGCGAAAAAGAGTCAGCCCTGAGAACCATATTTTCGCCATCAAGATGCTCAAGCTTTTTGCCTTACTATTGCCCCGGAATCCCAGGGCGGCTTTAGAAATATTGGTTGGGTATAGTAAGATCGGGATGCTTTGGCTCACATACTTTTTGGGGTGGACCTTTCTAGCAACTCTTGCTTTATGTTGTAAGAAGGGTATTGGGCGAACGTATATTCCATCAGAATCCTTGAGAAATAGACGCCTTGTATTCCATGCCAAGTCGGTAAGTTCTGTAAGGGGGCTGAATATCTTGTATTATAATTGGCGTGTGTGTCGCTCTTTTTGACTCTCGAGTATGATGAAAACTGGAAAGGAAGTCGAGAAATATTGAAAGAGTTGTTTCTTGTAGAGTGTGCATGTTCATAATCACATTTCCTTTTTGATTTCGTTACTTTCGGGAGGCAGCAAATTATCAGCTTTGTCCATAGGTATGATATATATCGGACAAGGAATTTCTCATGGGAAATCACTCGATTTGTCGAGTCCTGAGGAGTTCAGACCCTCGACTCAGCGACCCACTTGGGCTCAAACTTAATTTCACAATAATAATATAGTGGGGCACAATGCTTGAAATCTGAGCCCGACTCTGAGCCCGAAAAATATTTCCATCAGGAAGCTGGTTTTTGCCTTATATCGAAGCCGCCACATCCCCTGGACGTATTGCTCTCCTTCTCGACCCCTGGAATCCCTCATGACCTACCCCCGAGGTGGATTCAGAAAGGCAGAGTAGTATCGTATTATAGTGTTCCGAATGAAAATCTGGTGGAAGCTGCAGCATTACACTGGCTTTCATCCCGGGCACGGACAACGTTCGCCCACCTGGTTTACTTCCTCATGGATCAATAGCGTCCTCAGGGGTGACTGCCTCCGGATGAGCTGGCAATGATTGCTTGTACTTTTCCCCCCTCTCTTCCCCCTGATTTATGAAGTTGTCGTTCCTTTTTGCTAGATTTTGGCTGCTCGCAGTGTACAAGTAAAATTTATGTGAGAAAAAAGAACTTGGAATAGTGCTGGCACTCCTCCATGTTCATATACAGCATGTGTGTCCCCTTTATAGACTTCGTCAAATCCTTTTATCAGTGCTCTCGGCGCTGTAGTCGGTTGTCCTAGCATAAACCTCAGACGGACTGCAATTTTTCGTTAGAGTCTGGTCCTTCAGCGGATATGGGCGGCAAACCCACCAATCCGACTGGGAGAGTGAGAGGACAGAGGTTGCTAATGCTTTATATTGTCCGCCCTGGTCCATTATTTAGAAATGCAGAATAGATTTGTAGTCGCAGAATCCTAACCGGAGGTCTGGAATGTGGAGGCTTTTTCGTTTGTAGTAGTTCCCTAGTTTCAGGTGTTGATTAGAGTGTTGGGTAGACATGGTATCGCATTACCTCCAGAATTAAGAAAATTGAAGTAGGGGGGACCACGATCTTAACAAGATATTTTATAAATGGCGGTTCTTCTCGATCATTATCGGTGTAAAGGAGAGACTCCACATGAGGGTTGACTGTACTGAATTTTTTGTTCATTGGTTCTGTCCAACAGATAGCTCTAAGTGTGCTACGGGAAATAGATAAAAGATGGCTGATGGATCTAGGACACGCCAGCTAAATTTTCAGTTCAGCAGTAAAACTAGAGAAGAACTTGTGATGAATTTAATATGTATGAACTTGTATAATAGGTGCTCAAGCCGTTGTGTGTTCTAAAATGTGGGCGCTGTTATGAAGGGAGTGTCACAGCCTAGATCTCCTGATGGGTTGTCTAAAATTGCGAGAGGATATAAGCTAGGGCCCATTTCTGCCTTCCTCAGCACCCTTCTCCATTTCTCCTAGTCCTCGGGGGACTCTGGCCGTCTTTCTCGCGCCATCGCCTAACAATGCCTCATATGGTTGGGTATGTCTTCCTCCCTAAATAGCTGCCATCCCGGAACTTTCATGACGAGAGCAGACCATGTTCTACCATCTGCTCTTCTTCATCCCTCTGGTAGTCTGTTCTCGGGGCCCCAGAGTACTCACTTCTAGCAAGGCATGAGTTATTATGGGAAGTGGGTATCTTGTAATGGGAATTGGGATTGCCCTTTCTATCGTGTCTGTAACAGCCTTTGGTTTTTTTATTTTCCACTTGTTCTTTCCCTCCTTTATCACAATATTTTATTGCTTGGAGGGATTAGGACTCTTGCAGCAAATTCTATGGCGTGTTTTCTTCAAAGGAGAATAAAAGTTAGAGTTATTTGTGAGCTCCGGTTTTCAAGCCGGCACACTCTAAATCCTGTAATGTATATCTTGGTTGGTAGGTCTAGGTTCAAGTTAGTGGTTGGGAGATACATTTGTGTGCTCTTGGTCTACTGGGGACTTCGACCTTTCGTGTGGGTGGAGCCTGTGGACCTAACAGAGGGTGAGTGACTGGGTATTTGTATCTCTTCCTCTACCTTTCGGAACTGAGAATATCAATTTTATTTCCAACCTAGAGCGGAATAGGCCCTGGTACAGAGTGCTCTTTGGAAATAGTCAGGTCTATCTTATAGGGAAGCTTCCTTGGCTGGTATGAGAATATTATGATAATAATATTAGGATAGCATTTCATAGAGGTTTAACGGCGGTGGAATAGAACTCCTGCCCATACCACTGTACTTTCGATTCTCGCTCCCTTTTAAGCCCTTTAGCGAGCCCACCTTCTCTCTCCCACCTTCAAACCAAACCTCAGCTCTCCAAACCCCCACACTTCCCTAAAACATACACATCACTCGACTTCGCAACCATGAACATCGCCACCAAAACTCCCATCTTCTCGGGCAAGCGTACAATCCTCTCCCCGATTGACATCTCTGTTCTCGGCCTGGTTCCCCTCAGTATGATAGTCTACAATCTCTACTACCACCCCTTCTCCTCCTTTCCGGGCGTGCCTTTGTCAAGTACCTGGTCTGGCTGGCTTGCGTGGCAAAACGACTGTGACCCTGAAGACCTAGGGCCTCTCCTGCACGAACACTACGGCCCCATCATTCGCATCTCGACTAACATAATTTCTGTCGACGACCCCGAGTACGTCAAGGAGATAAGCATCCAGGCCAATCCTCCCACGTGGTGGTTACCCTTTGCGCATAAGGGGGTCGACGATGTGTTTTTCGTCCCTCCCCCGGAGCTGCGTGCTGAGTTGGGGAAGTGGACTGTGGAGCCTTGCTCTGTGGGCATGGTGAGGTTGTGGGAAGGTGTTGTGGATTACAGGATTAGGGAATGGATTGGGAGGTTAAGGGCTGAGCACGGCAATGGTGAGGTGAGGTTCGACTTTTTTGAGTGGGCTAGGCATCTGAGTGTTGATTTGGTCGGGCGGGTGGTGTTCGGGGTTGATATGGGGTGTGCACGGAATGGGGAGGATGTGAGTATCTCTAGTGTTTTTAAATCGCTACCCCCCCGGCAGAGAAGGAGCTGATTTTAGGATTCATGTCTAGAATGAAGGTCGATCCCGGGCATTTGAAAGTGAATTGGGGGGTGTTGGGGTCCTTGCTAAGCTTCGTACTATCTGGAAGGGGCTTGCGTGGGGGTCTGTTCCCAATGTTTCGGCCGCTAGGGCAGATAGGGAGGATCTTGAAGCTATGCGAGTGAAGGCTGGGGTGATCGTTGATGCAGCGTGGGAGGCTAGGGAGAAAGAAGAAGCCCGCAGAGAAGGATTGCATCCCAATATCAAATATGGAGCGCAAGCAGTTACTATACTTGAAAAGTTATTACCTTCCATCCCTCTTCCTATTTAGCTCTATGCAAATCCACGATGCTAACTACCAACAGAACGATGTCTGCCAAAAACTCTGAAGGCACTAGGTTCACTAAAGAAGAAGTTCACGCCAAGTGTTTCCCTCCCTTGTACCTACCCCCCAATCTCAAACACTGCGCGAAAACTAACACCCTCACTAGTCTTGCAGGCCAGGACTCCACGGCCTTCGCTCTAACCAACACACTCAAACTCCTCTTCGGCAATCCGCGTGTCCTTGCAGCCCTCCTTTCCGAACTCGAAACCTATTCCTGGCTAAAACCCCCCTCTCAAATCCCCTCTTGGGCAGAAATTGAGGAACCCGGCACCAAACTCCCTTACCTCTCTGCTGTCCTGCACGAGTCTCTACGCTTCAATCCCGCCTTTCTCATGAGCGTCCCACGCATAGCCACCTCCTCTGGAGTCGAGCTTAACAATAACAACGGTCTCTACACCCTCCCCGGGGGCCTCCAGATCAGCCTGAATCCTACTGTTATTTGTAGGAACAAACGCATTTTCGGAGAGGATGTGCATAGTTTTCGCCCCGAGAGGTGGTTGGAGGGGACTAGAGAGGAGATCGAGAGGATGAAGGCAGTCGGGCTTGGGTGGGGCGCTGGTAGTAGCGATTGTTTTGGGAAAGATCTTGCGCAGATGATTGTTGCTAAGGTTATAGCTGTGGTCTTGGTGAACTATAAGTTGGTGGATAGGTATTCGAGGGGGATGAATGGGAGTTTGTGACAACGGGAGCGTGCCGTGCTACCGAGCTTTGGGTGAGGATGAAGTCGAGGGCATGGGATACGGCTGGGCCGAGTGAGCGTTTGTGATTCATTTGAGTTAGTCGTGATTTCTGAGGGTGGGGCAAGGAGGTTTCCGGCCCTTGATGTCCTGAGTGGACTAGACTGGTGTACTGTAGGCTACCCTCCAATATATATATCTGCTGTCTAAAGTGTTTGATAATGTTGTTGCTGGGTGCTCATGTCCTACCATTATATTTTCTTCCTTACTCGTGCCAAGGTTGTGGCTCCACCACAACCCATGATTGCTTGCTGGCTCGCAACTGTTGGCACTCTCAAGAGAGCGCCTAACAACTCAACGGTCCCTTACAGCTTAGACCCTGTTTGGTTACAACGGTTCCGTTCCATAGGGCGACCGTTTCTGCTGTGAAAATGATCTTCTCTCCGTTTTGAAACGGAAGGAAAAGGACCATTTGTATGGGAGAACGGAACGGAACCGTCGCAACCAAACAGGCTCTTATTAATGGCCCTCTGTAGGTTGCCATAGAAACATGGTGACTTAGAATCACTCTGTAGCTGACATCAGATTATGGCTCAGTTAGGATCTGCTGTGATAATCTGTGTCAATATCCGTTTGTCCAAGGGAATTACTTGGAATTGGGAAAAAGCGGGATGTTGGTAAGGATACCGAGCGGGTTTGCTTTGGTCTATGGTGCAAGAACAGAAGAGTGCCAACCACACGGACCCCACTGGTGCAACAATTAGCGTTCCTCCTGCTCCTGCCACCAACTAAAAAAACCGTACTATCCTTCAGTTGTACTTCACACACATTTCTATGTTTTTCCCCCATGATTTGGTCCAGTATTAGGTAGGTTATGCTATGTTGCAAACTACAGAGTTACAGTAGGCCACAAAGTCTTGTTAAGCCACCAAGAGATGCCGAGTCACCATGTTACTATGGTAACCCACAAAGTCATGTTGAGCTGTCACTATGCTGCTATGATAATATTATGATAGTCTATAAAGGACCATTGAGCTGCCGGGCAGCAATCGTGGGTCGTGGTGAAGCCACAACCTTGGCACGAATAGTTGCTTTGTAGAAGCAAACTGGCACCATCCGCTGGGACTAGAGCACCTCAACAGTGGGCAACAAAAGTCATCCTCACTCACACTTTTTACACCAAAGTGGTAATTTTTGCAACCACACGACAATACCATTTTGACCTCAATTGATAATCCGTGGCATTAAGGAATCGGGTGCTGGTCCGGACTTTGCAATATCCTAATTTTGCCTGGATCAGATCTGCTTTGCGTTGTTGGTGGGCCTATGAAAATCTATAGTTTCAAAATATAATACGTATGATACCCGAGTAACCCTTAAAACCCCTTCCCTCCAAAGGAGAATCCTCCTCCAACCCATTTAGCACACAGCAACCCAGGTCCTTCAACTTCCCAGGCACGCAGATCGGCACTTAATCGGGAAAACCACGCATCATCACTCGATGCCAGTTCGGGGTCTTGGTGGCTGAGATCTAACATCGGCCACCATGACAGCCATTAGTCTCATTCTTCAAGATACACCTCGCTGACCCGGTATCCTAGGCCTCTAATCGGAGTACCAGCACCGGAGTCACTAAGCAGGGCGATTCACCCCTTAACTTTACAGCCATAATAATCTCGGGGTGAACGCTAATCAGCAAATTTCTGGAAAAACGGCATCCTTGACCGGATACCATACGGCCACAAAACAAACCCATTATATCACTACTATACCAGAGTGATATAAAGCCTACCTTTTTGACTTAAACATCTCAATCTACAGCAGTAGACGTCTCCATCTTCACAGCCTTCGCCCCTTACACACTAACCCGCATAAATACAAAAAACGCACACAAACACCAACAAACCACCGAAACCACCTTCCAAAATGCGCATCGCCCTAACAGCCCTCACAGTCCTCACCCTTCTAACGCTCTGCACCGCTGTCGCCATCCCAAGCAATCCGAAAAAGAGCCATCACAGGGCCCCATCTACCTCAAGCCTGAGCACGGAAACCTCCTCCTCCTCCTCCTCCTCCAAGGCAGAAGACAGTGGTGAAGTTCGAGACTCGTATCCAGTCGTTGGTTCTTCGCTGCGGAATGAGGATGTTAGTGATGATACCGGTACTGGGGTAAAGGATGGGGCCAGGAAGGAGGAGCTTAACACTAGCGGGGGGAATTCGGGCCCGAAAAAACAAAAGAGTGCGTTAAGCGCCAATCGCGGCGGCGGCGGCAGCAGCAGCAGTGGTAGCAGCAGTGATAGCAATCCTAGGGGATCTTCGCCGCCGAAGGTTACTTGACCAACTGTGATGACAGTGGGCGAGCTAGGGTAGGTGGAGGTTGGTTTGGTTCGGTTTGATTTATCATTTTTGTCTAAGGAATTGAAGGTTACAGTTAGTGTGAGGTCATGGGATATCATTCATTTATTAGATATATTTGCGATCCCCTTGCTCGATGTTCAGCAGGCCACTGTTGAGTGCCAAATGTCGTTATTGGTGGGCGTTTCCGCACAAAAAATGGTGTTTGTTTGAAGCAGGAACTCGACCACCTACTACGCTGAATATGGTTTGTGTAAAGTGCAGCGAGCTGGGCACTATTAATAAGGTATACGAGTAGAAAGCTTTCTCCCATTCCTTGGCTGCTGTCCTAGTCACTCGTAGCGTAGAGAATGCCTGCTACTTACTGGGTGATGTGTAAGAGGAGTTTCGTGGAATGGATCGTCGTGCGTCTATTATCATACCGTAATTCTAAATAAATAAATAAACACCTTGCGATTTTTCCAGAGCCAACAACATGCAAATAACGAAAAGAGAAAGAAGAAGAAAAAGAAAGAAATCATGAATTTTTTTTCGTTGTTTTATGATAAAAACCATAAATCCATACCCCCCTTCCTGTCCTAAAGTATTACCAAACTTCATGAGGCAGAACCCTAACCTCCCTTCCATTCTCCCTTACACTCTTCCGGTGCTTATCCCTAGGCATAGGCTTCCGCATATCATAAGCGTCCTCATCCTCCTCCCCTTCCGCCCCCACCTTACCCCCACCCCCCCCGCCGCCGCCCCCAGTACTACCAGAGGAGTAATACTCCACGACGGTGCGATAAACCGAATACCCCATCCCTTCGTACATCCTAATAGCAATCTCGTTTGAAACACGCACGTACAGGTCGACAAAGTAGCTGTTGTAAACGCTCGTCGTCACACGCTCGAGTTCGTCCATCATTGTCTTTGCAAGGCCGAGGCGGCGATAGTCAGGCGCTACCGTTACGGCGGTTACATGCCCGTGCCAGTCCTTGGCGGTGCCTTCAGCTTTGCCCATTACTAGGATGTTAGTTAGTGGTGTGTTGGACAGCAGCGGCCGCGGGCCGAGGAGGGTGAGAGGGGGGAAGAGGGGGAAGAGGGGGGGGGGGGGGCAGATACTGTAGCCCATTATTTTTCCTCGAGAAGACTCCATTACTGACATTAGTGTTGGCCATTTCGCGAGGTAGCTGAGGTAGAAGCTTATATCGTAGTTTTCGGTTAAGACGTCGAGGTTTGCGAGGTTGAGACGGAGGAGGTCGAGGGGGTGGAAGGGGCGGAGGGAACTCATTCTCTTTTTTTTTGGTTGTTTTTTGTATTTTTTTTCGAGGGGGAATGTCTGGTGGGGTTTAGTGGGGTGTTTGCTGTCGCCGCTGTCGTCGCGTTAGGAGTTTTGTGAGGCTCTTTCCGTTCTTTTTCGGGGATGGAAGTGGGGCGGGTTGAATTGATTGAATTGATTGAATTGGATTGTTTGAGAGATGGTTAATTGTCGAGGGTTCATTGGTCCTATATTGCCTCGTATGGGTTTGTGTATCGGGTTGTTCAACCCATTCAAGGTCGGGGTCATGGTTGTTCGATAGGGCTGCGCGGGTTTTGGCAGATAATGATAAGATGGGCGAAAAGCTCCACTACTCGAGTACATCGGAATGTGACTTATAGTTGGGTAGGACAAGGCAAGGGAAGAAATATCATATGATAAATAGAACACAGCAGATATCCTACCGTGTATATCACCGACACCATTATCTCACTCGGGAAAAGTTAATACCCACAGTCAATTTAAGTTAGTACACGGTCCTTGGCTTTTTCTGTCTCAGTTTATTGACCTTCATTTCCACTATCTCCCATCAGCCCCATCCATTGCTTTGCACTACACTACACTATCACGACCACTGGTCTTTCCTCCTCCCTCCTCCCTCCTCCCCCACCGCGCACTGGCACTGTACTCGAGTACAGTATGGCACTGCGCTCCCCTTCTCCTTCTGACTTTTCTCTCTTCTCCGAGTCGTCCTCATGATACTGTTCAGCACAGTAAGACATACCAGTAAGCAACCACGACTGCCAACATAGCGCGTACTGTGCACTAAATACAAGTACAGTACACATACACACACATACACATACACACATCTCTCTCTCCCTCTCCATCTCCCTCCCTCTATCCCTTCTTGGCTTTGATTTGCCTTCTCATCATCCCTGCAACGAGCTGATACAGCCACCCTATCACCTCAACTTAAATCAAGCCCCATTCAGGGGAGCAGGAACCAAGCAACCGACAAATTAATGCAAAACAAACAACTTCCGACCCAGCTTTCAATTCTACCACCACCTCCTTCACCGGTGCACATACACAGCTGGACATACAACTAGACACACTAGAATTGTTTTATTCTTCTCCATCTTCTATTCACTGCAGCGTACTATAGATAGCGGTAGATCTCCTTCTCTCTCTCTTTTTTTTTCCTTTTTTTTCCCGGCCCATTGTCCAGATCATGGCGTACATTCTTTACGAGCCACACATCGATGCCGCGTTCGCCGACGAGGACACTTCGATAGACGGGTATGATGACGACAGCATATTGATTACCTCCCAAGGGGACGACGGCGGGGGGGGTGACAATGCTGGTATTGGCAGTGTAGCCGGTGGTGCTGGTGGTGGGGGGTTGGGCTCTCTGGCGGACGAGCTTGCCGGGGCCATGTACGATTCCGACGAGGAGTATGATGATGATGAAGAGGCCGGTGAGGAGAGTGGGTATAGGGAAGGCGGGGATGGGGGGCAGGATCGGGGTGGGGACGGTAATGATGGTGGTGGGGGGACATTAGATGGCGGTGGTGGGAGTGGTGGGGCAGGGAGGAGAGTGGGAGTGGGAGGTGCTACGAGTGATTACGACGGGAGTGAATATGGTGATCTAGAAGATCTCACAGGGGGAATATCAGTTGCGCTTGAGGACAAGATTGGGCAGATCGAGAAATTGGCTGCCCGGAATAAAGTAATGATGACGCGAGAGGAGGACGGTGAGATGATACCTAGATTGATGGAAGGTCTACAAAATCTGCCACCGCAAAGTGGTCTTGAATCGGGGAGCACTCGGTAATCCCTTCCCCCCCTTCTACGCTCCCATCACTAACTCACCCCCCCAGATTAATAACCGCCCACACCGCTCTTGCAACCCACATGATCCACCAAGCCCGCACCCTCCGCAATCTCTCCCTCAGCATAAATTCCTCGAACGTGCCACTAGATGACGACATTTCGGACCTCCTCCTCCCACTAATAGATCTGATACCGCGCCCGGCTTCCAGCGCGCTCACCGAGCTTGCCAGCCTCCACGCCCTAACCCTCTCGCTCGTCTCACAGCTCTCCTTCCTCTCTGACACCCTCCACATGGCGCGCCAGTCCTCCATCGCCGCCAACCGGAAACTGCGCGTGGCGAGGGAGGCCTGCGCTGACTGGAAATCGGAGCTGGAGCAAATCGAGCGCTCCAGACGTTGGATCGAGGACGGCGATTGGGACGCCAAGTGTCGAAATAGGAGTGCGGCGAATGTCTGCGCTGAGGTCACGGATGGGTTTGAAGACGTCTGTAGGGGGTTTGAGGAGAGGTTGAAGGCTCGAAGTGTTGCGTGATTTCTTCTCGTGGAGGGGTAGAGGGGGTATATTTTTCTTGCATAGTGAATTGTGTTTTGTTCTCTTCTGTTTGGTTTGGTTTGTTTGGTAGGGGTAATCGTTTGGTTGGTTGGTGGGTGGTTTTGCTCGGATGGGTTAGGGGGGTTGATTTGGCTTGGCTTGGACTGGACTGGGGTTCGGCGTAGATAGAGTGGTGGGGTTAAACTTTGACATGATATGGAGAACTCTATGATTTTTGCTGCCTTTTTTTGGCTTGTATTGTTTAGTTTTCTAATCCTGCTAGGGAGAGTTTCCCCTGGCCAGGCCTACTCCTCCTAATATGTGTAACACAATCGACAGGACAGAACTGGATACCGCCTCAATCCGATCCGCAACTGAACAAAACTAGGAAGACTCCCCCTTCCCACGAGTGACACCCCGTGACTGCAAGGCAGGATTAGACCGCCCTTTGTACCACAACCCCACATCTCCACCCGGCAACCTCTGCGCCCTCCACCTTCCTCATAAACCCCCTCAAGCTGTGCGCATAACCCCCCCTCAGCCACCCCCCAAACACTCCGGCGACCGCATCGTGGCTGCGGAGATATACACCGGACTGATCGCAAATAAGCCACCACACCCAACCGGCCATTACGATAGCGAGCATCATGAATGAAGGGTGCGCACCATGAGCATACCCGTGTAGGATTCCTCGCATTCACTACGCCCCCCGAATCCTCTGTTGTTAAGGTATGCCCCTATCAGTATTATAGTACGATAGCACACAGCAGCATCATACTTTTGGCACGAGGGGCAACTGGGGGCGTAGACTTTTTAGGGGAATTCGATTATGTTGGCGGGTATGTATGCGTTTTCGAGCGCCGTGGAGGTATATCATAGAGCAGAGCAGAGCTTTGGGGGGTTGTTGCCGCTGTGGTTCTACAGGAGAGGTGTGGTGGTGGTAGATTACCCGCCGACCACGGTTTTACGTGAGCAACATCGTGGTCATTCCTTCCTGTGGGTGTTTCGATTCGGTGGTTGTTGTATGATACTATCATGACTCGCCCTCAGCGCGCTCGCTCGAGCAACAACCGAGTGCTATCAAGGAGGATTAGTATTATACTACCATCCCAGATTCTAAAATCGACCTTGGTGTCTTTATTGCTGTATTTCTTGGCATATAGACTTGGATGGGAGGGGTGTGGGATCGTTGGCATTGTGGAGAAGTTGGGATGCTGTGCCTGAGAAGGGGTACGGGGATGGGTAGGGGTTGCCGGTTCATGGCCCGGCGCATTTGGGGAGAATGTAGGTGATTCTGCTGGAAGGACTTGACCCGTGGTAGTAAGCTGATTTCATTGCCTGGCGTTGGGAGGGGGGGGCTACGGGGTTCTTTGCTGGGAAGGTGACTTGGTGTGCTGAGAAGATACCGGATATATGGGCATGGTCAGTATGATGCGTGTGCTTCCTGGGACGGGCAGGCCTCAGGAGCGAGCAATCGATCCAGTGTCGGCGAAATCAGAGCAACACCGCAGGCAAGCCCCAAAAGAACCGCAAGCTAGAGGGCACTCGAGAGCTACCCTGCAGAACCCTTCTCTACTAGTACCTCAGGGTTCGACCACGCCTCACGAAAATCACCAAACCTCACTCGATTAGGAAACACGATAATGAACATTTTATTCACAGTCTACCGGAAAATCGCTCAACATCATAGGAAAAAAGAGACACATCACCATATCATGCTCGTAACCCTTCGAATTTCGCCACCAATTCTTGTAGGGTCTTCTCCTCCGCTACCATCTCACTAAGCCGGATTCTGTCCGCCTCCTGGACCTCAGCCTTCACCTTGCTGATGTAATCCTTGACAGCGCGAGCCTTCTCCAGTCTCCTTCTACTTTCAACCGCCTTCGCGATCTTCTTCTTTGTCTTGTCAATTTCTGCGTCGACGTCTACGCGGCCTTTAACGAGGAGGTAGACAGTGCAGGTTTCTGAAATGACAAAGGCGCCACAGCCATCTGGAAGAGGGTCGTCCCCCCCTAGGATTTGGAGGGACTCAAGACCCTTGACGAGCGCAGAGATACTAGGCCTTTGGTCCGAGGTAGTAGAAAAGGTTTCGGCGTCCTTAGCGTGAATGTATGCTAGGGATGGTTAGTGATTTAGTTATAATGGGAGTAGTAGGGAGGCTACCTGTTGCCTTGTCTTTCACACCGTATTCAGCTTGGAGTGAACGGATACCCTTAACGACGGAGAATGCAAGGTCGTAAGACCTCTCAGCGTCGGGATCATTCAGCTCTTCTGTGTATCTAGGGTATGCGGCCTTGACGATGGTTGGATTAGTATCATTAGGACGTCTTGGGAGACGCTGCCAGAGTTCTTCCGTAACGAACGGCATGAAAGGGTGAATCAACAACAGCGCCCCCTCAAGACATGTGTATAGGGTGTCTTGAGCCGAACGTTTCTGTTCTTCACTACCCTCCAATATAAGGGGTTTCGAGTTTTCCTTTACCCCCGTCAATTATTACTTCAGAATCCGAAGAAATAGGTCTAGGAGTCTCACAATGTAGATGTCACACAGCTCGTATAACCAATACCGATAAATCTCATCAGTAGCCAATAGGAAGTTACGCTCCTCTAACCCCTTATTGGAACCCTCAGCGGCCTTATTAAACTTGTGCAATATCCACAGCTCAACCAAGGACTCCTTGCCGGTCTTCCCAGCGTCAGGTCTAGGAATAAAACCATCTCCCAATCTCATCAAGGCAAACTTAGTAGCCTGATACATCTTGTTGCAGAATTTCCTGTAGCCATCAACAACCTTAATATCCATGTTAATATCTCTGCCACCAGTGGTGTAATGGCAAAAGGCGAAGTGCATTGCATCGCTACCGCATTGAGGAATGCCATCTGGGAAAGCTGTTTTTTGGTAATTGGTTGCTTGCGCTACCTCCTTTGGATCCAAGTTTCCTAGCAATAGCTTTGCGTGCAGTTTATCCAGCGAGATGCCAGTAATAATGTCCAATGGGTCGATGACATTCCCGAGCGACTTGGACATTTTACGGCCATCTGAGTCTCTAACAAGCGAGTGACAGAAAACCTCGTTGAAAGGGACTTTCCCTGTCATTTTTATACCAAGCATAACCATACGAGCAACCCAGAAGAACAGGATATCCCATCCAGTCTCTAGGAGGGAATTAGGGTAAAAGCTTGACATGTCGGGTGTCTATAGGGGATTAGCAGCAGCGGGCACAAAGACATGGGCGGGAAATACCTTCTCGGGCCACCCCAATGTAGAAAACGGCCAAAGACCAGAAGAAAACCAGGTATCTAAAACATCAGGATCTCTCTCTAAAGTGAACTTCTTGCTCGGGTACAGCTTCGCAGCCTTTTCCCGGGCGTCCTCCTCAGTACGAGCCACCACCCAGTTGTCATTATTAGTGTAGTCAAAATCAGCGATACTTTCACCCTCAAAGTGAATGGACCTAGCCGGCGCCTGATGCCCCCACCAAAGCTGCCTAGAAATACACCAATCTTGAATTTTCTCAAGCCAGATGAAGAATTCTTTTTCAGATGTAGCAGGCCTAATCTTAATCTCCCCATTGCGCACAGCTTCCATAGCAGTATCAGCAAGGGCCTTCTGCCGCACCCACCACTGCGGCTTCATCTTTGGCTCAATGACATCCTTCGATTTACTGCATAGCGGCACACTCATAGGATTGTCCTTCGTCTCCACGTAAAGGCCCAACTTCTCCAGCTCCTCAACGACAACTTTCCTAGCAGCAAACCTCTTCATTCCTCTGAAGCGCTCACCTGCATTCCCATTGAAACTGCCGTCATCGTTCAAAATGTTGATGAAATCTAATCCATGTCGTTCCCCAATTGCATAATCGTTAGGGTCATGCGCAGGAGTGATTTTGACAGCACCGGTACCGAAGTCCTTCTCAACATATGTATCAGTGATAATAGGGAGTAGGCGGTCAATGAAAGGATGCTTGGCATGCCTGCCATGGAGGTGCTTGTAACGCTCGTCGTCTGGATGGACGGCAATAGCACTATCTCCCAACATTGTCTCGGGCCGAGTAGTTGCCACAACAATCTTCTCATCGGTACCTTCGATAGGGTACGCAAAGGATACAATCATACCAAACTCAACCTTCTCGTCATAATCTGGAACAGAAAGCATTGTTCGGCCCTTAAGCTCAATGTTGTCTACCTCCAAGTTTGATAGGGTAGTGTTGAGTTTACAGCACCAGTTGACAAGACGATTGGCCCTATAGATGATCCCCTCCTCATGCAGACGAACGAAAGTTTCCGCGACAGCTTTCGACAAGTTCTCGTCCATAGTGAAGGCTTCTCTGGTCCAATCGTAAGACGCTCCCATCCTCTTGAGCTGGTTCTTGATCCTGGTACGGTACTCCTCTTTCCACTCCCACACCAGTTTTGTGAATGCTTCCCGCCCGAGATCATGTCGGGTCTTTTTCTGCTTCCAGAGCATTTTCTCAACCACACTCTGCGTGCTGATACCTGCGTGATCGAATCCGGGTAAGAAAAGGACTGTCTTCCCTAACATGCGATTCCTACAAAGTTGTGAGCGCAATAGCCCATCTCACTAGATTAAACTAACAAACCATCTGATAATGGTATCCTGAATAGCAATGGTCAAACCATGCCCGATATGTAACGCACCGGTAACATTCGGTGGAGGAGCCGGAACCATGAACATCCCCTGAGGCTTGATTCCACCTTCGGGGGTGAACTCTGGCTTGAAGAATCCTTCCTTCTCCCACCAGTCGTACCATGCCGATTCAACAGCCTCTGGATTATAAGACTTGTATGCTGGATCATCAAGAGATTTCAGAACTGTCGCCCTGTGTTAGCCCCTCAATTCGCCTCCGAAAAAAAGAAAGAAAAAAAGTGAACAATAGGACTCACTCTTCTTCTGTCCCGGAGGAGTCTCCTCAACATATGGTTCAACAACAGCAGTCTCTACCTTCTTCTCTTTCTTCTCGGCCTTTGGAGGAGCGTTCTTTTTAGCTTCGTCAGCCTTTGCCTTTTTCGCAGCAAACCTAGCTTCCTTTTCGGCCTTCTTGCGTTCCCTTTCAACTGTTCCGAACGCGCATAATCAGCCCCCACTCGCTCCTTCCTTCCTTCAATATGTAGCCTTAAAGAATCAGGGTGTCCATACGCTCTTTTTCAGTCTTTGGTTTTGACGGGCCTGCGGCCCCAGCACCAGTATTTACGGCATCTTGAACGGCTGTCTTTGTTTCTGTCGAGGGGCCAGGGACGGAGTCTGTGGCGGGGCCTGTGCTGCGACCAATCGCTTTAGAGAAAAAGTTAAATTTTAGCTACTGTAAACTGCGGCGACCTAGGGGGGGACAAACGATTTGACGATGATAAATCTGTCGCCATGGTTTATGTTTTTGGCGGCGGACTGCGGGGACGTCGATTTCAAGTAGGAAGGAGTGGTTATTTGCGGGGTTGAGGGATGGCGGGTGGGGCAGTTTATCTTATTTATGGTGCGGTAGCGGGGACGGGTTTGAGGTAGCTTGAGTCACGGTACGGTGAGTCGATAAAGAGCCCCAATCTTATCGATATTTTGAGATTTAGAAAGAAAGAGTCATAATAATTAACAGCAACTTACTCAGAATTGAGCGACACAGCCAATGCCTAATTCTTCTGACACAAAGCTCTCACAAATGTTCCGTTGCATACAGTATGTAGAGCCAAGAAACAGACAGAAGAGGAGTGATGAGACTGTACTTGTATAATAGTAGAGACAACACTCGAACCGTTCAGTACTATACGAACGCTAATGCTATCACACAGCCCAAACTCCAGGCGACGCAGCTACACCCAAGTGCAGTACCAGACTCAGAAAGAGTGCCACCTGTATTAATTTTTTGTGATCCCCAAAACCCGGAAGGATCATGGAATCCCTCGTTTCATTGATAACAGCATTTCTTGACTACCGGTAAACGCTGACATATTTCCAGTTATAGCAGAAGTAGGGATAAAGCAGACTCACAACACCAAATAATAATAATGAAACATCCTTTTGTGTTAAAGAAAAAAGGAGAGGGAAAGGGAAAAGGAAAAGGAAAGGTTGGATAGGAAAATTGCAGGTGCATCTCCTTCAATTAAACATATCTTCCGCCTTATCCCTTCTTCTCCCTTTGCTCCTCTTCCCACCACCACCACTGTCCTCGAACACCAATTCTTCACCTTTAGAAGCCCTTAGTTTCTCCGCGAATAAATTGTCCCTCTTCATCCCTCTCCCTCTAATTTTGAGGCCCTCTCCTCCATTGCTTGTTCCGTCAAGGTTGATCCTATCCTCCAGACTTCTTCCAGGCATAGAAATTCGATTCTCTAATTTCTTGGGGAGTAACTCCAACCGCCTATCTGCCGAACCGCCCCTCCCCGGAGGAGACGGGGGACTAGGTGAAATGTCCTTCTGCGGAGATAGAGACCTATCTGATCTAAAACGTTGGTTACTGAGCTTGTTAGGGAATAGTTCTCTAGAGCCAGAGCCCTCACGCTCCGTGCTCAGTGGATCGCGATCTCTGTCTCGACTCAACAGAGATCCGACGCGCTCCGGGAATAACTCCTTAGCTACTCTAACCCGTGGCCCAACCTCCATTGGTTCCCGCTTTCTTTCAGGGAACAGTTCTATGTTCTTTCTCCGGCGGGGAGAGATAGACCTTGACCGATCATAACCGCGGGACTGCCTGGCGCTGTTACGGCTTTCCCGAGTTGCCGCATCATCATCGTAAAAGTCTGTGCTAAATTGTTCAACGTTGTGCTTACGGCGGCGATCATGTTCGCGGGAATCGAAATACCGTCTGTCGTAATCTCTGTCTTCTCTACGGCGGGCGCCTTCGCGTTTCCTAAACAGTAGGCGGTGAGGATAAAGCCCATTACACAGGGTACACCGGTGGATCCAGAAAACATACCTTCGCTCTATCTGTTCCACACGATCTTCTTCAGGATGGAATAGATAAAATCTACTTCTGTCCCGAGCGCCGGGCTCCTTCTTATCATCCACACTCGCGATCCGAACGTGCAACCGGGAATCCGGATGTAAGGACGCTGCCTTAGCAGGCCTTAGCTGAAGAACAGGTAGCCCCGCAGGTTCAGCCGCGAGAGAGCTCAGGGCCGCAAGTGCAATATCGGGCGATTCGTAGATGAGGTTGCCTGCAGTTATCTCTCATCGTCAGTTCAACCCAGATAACAAAGCTCAGGATTACTTACAAGATGTATCGTCAATCCATTGCACTCTAGTCGGTGCTGGTTGAAAATGTTCGCTCGCAAACGCCTCGACCTCGCTAGTCTTCATATTATCCACGCCTCTTAAGTGCACCTTCTCAGATACTAGCTTGTCGTCTCCAGAGATTGGCTCGTCGAGCTCCATGGCTTCGTCTCCGTTATTTTGTGCCTGTGCCTGCTGTTGCGCTGCTGGGAAGACAGCGGAAGCGGCCTCGTAGTCCATAAGGTCATCTTGATAATCGTTATAACTCAGCTGGACATCGTCCTGAGCGAAGGTCTGTGGAGGGGGAGCGAACCCTGTCGCCATATTGTCTGTCCTCAGGAACAAATGTTGGGGTTGGGGTTATTTGGATAGGAGGAAGATGGTGCTTTGTCCTGCCAAGTCGGAGGTGGGTTTGTTCGAGCTAAGATATGAACACGTTTGAAGAGAGCAGCCGGAGAGGTGTTTAGCGGTAAGGTAAGCCGCTGGAAGGTGTTTGCAGGCCAACGGTTGTTGCTTTACCTTAGGCCGCTGGCATTCTCTGGGCTGCTAAGGAATCAGGGTCAGAGAGGGCTTAGGGTCCAATGGAGCCTCAATCCTTGGCGGTTAAAGGTAACAAGGGAGAGAGAAGCCAAAATTAAACAACAACTCTAACTACAAGCCCCCGTGGTAGAGATCTGACAGGCCAACTTATCGCCATCTATGCACTTTTCCTCACAATACCGGCAGGCCATTAGAATCTCATACCATGAAAACTTGAGAATAGATGATCACAGTACCGACACATCTGTAAGGCACAATCACGGTACCGAGTCTCATAAGTGGGGCTCGGGGCATGGCGTCATAATCCTGCATATCATATTCCGTTGGAGCACAGACAATTGTACCCCGACAATTCATCTTCCCCACCATGCCCGCACTAGACTCCCCCGCACTTCTTGTAGCCCGCTTCCTGCAATCGAACGGCTATGAAAAGGTTCACGGCTCTTTCTCGGCTTTAATGCAGTAATGCTAACTGTCATTTCCAGTCCCTTAAAATCTTCCTGGAAGAAGCCAACCTAGGCGATATCTCAGTAGATCCTGGCCCAGGCGGTGGCCTGACGATAGAGAAAGTGCTTGATGAAAAGCGCCAGTTTGACTTGTCGCTCAGCCTAGAGAAAGCCGTAATATCCGACAACGATGAGTCGGATTTCTCCATTCCCTGTAACCCCAGCTCAACCCTCTCCATCCCTCACAAGCCTCAGCTAACAAAGAAAAGATCCCTCTATCCCACACTCAGTATCGGACCCAGACACCCCAGCTTCAAATGTCCTCTTCGTATTAGTAGCAGATATCAGGGTCCTCGGCGGGCCCGCCCTAATTGTCACCACCGCTGATAGAGCCCTCCGAATATACTCCGCGACAGCACCTTACACGCTGCTAAGATCCCACACTCATCTACACCCATCAGCAATTCTCTCCTGTGCAGTTCTACAGTCGAAGTGGCTCATCTCGACTTCGATGAGTGGGCATGTGGTGATATCCGACGCCGCAAGTGGAGATGTCATATCAAGTGACAAGCCACACGATAAATACGCTGTGAAGGTCCTTGTACACGAAAAGCTCCCTTACATCACAACCAGCGGATACGACAAGACTATTGTGCTATATTCTCTAACCTATGAAGGCGAAAGGGCACCGAAGCTATCGGAGCTCCACAGACTCCGACTCCCAGCTCATCCAGAGGCAATATCATTCGTTACTCTCCCAACCGGCGAGGAAGCCCTCATCTACTCCCTTCGGGATAGTACCTTTCTAAACTACCATCTCCTAGCCCCCTCACTTCCGGCACATTCGAAGAGAAATCTATCTCCTACGGCGACGTCATGGGTAACCTTCCACGCAATGTCCATCCTCCCGCATCCCAACGATAGCTCCCTCTTAGGGATTGTTACGTCTTCAGTACCTCACATGAAACTTCTGCTCGTACGGGCCGACAGCGAAGAGGTAATTATGGAGGTATTTACCGGTGCACCGCAAAGCGCGTACAGCACGGCCGTATTTGGCTGGCGAGTGGGTGGAGACGGAGTATGGGTCAATGGCGACGACGGAGTAGTGAGGGGGATCGAGCGGAAGACCGGGAAAGTGGTGGCGAGATTAAAGGCATCGGAAGGCAGCGAGAAAGTTAGATCGCTGTGGACCGGAACCGTCGACGGGAAGGAGGTTCTGGTTACTGGCGGGTTCGATAAAGGAATAAAGGTTTGGGTTCCGGAGGGGGTAGCCACTTAGACATACTCCGGGCCCTCGCCATCATATTGCCATAGCTACAATGTAACCATCCAAAAATCTTAAAAATCAGGTATCAATTAGCGAAATTACACAACTCCCATAAGCGTTCACGAAAAATAAAATAAAAACCCCCCTTCCCCAACTCCCTCCTCACTCCCGCTGATCCCCCTTCCCCATCACCGGTGAGCGAAAAAGGGAAAATCAAAAAATGCACACCCCAATCACCCTCTTCCTCCCCCTTCTCCTCCTCAGCACCCTAGCACTAACCGCCACCACCCTCCCCGCGCAACCCCCACCACCGAAAGACCTCACAAAAACCTACGAACCAAACTACCTCACCAATTTCGTCACCAGCAAGCTCGCCACTCCCCGAAAATGGATGATGAGAAAAAAACCAGCACCCCCTCCACCACAATCACCACCACCACCCCGCTCCGTAACCCCAGGCACAGCCCCCCCCACCAACAGCAGATCATCATACATGGACCCGGAAAGACTCCAACGCCTCGTACAGGACCTCCGCGCGACCCGTAGACCTAACCGGCTCCACCGGCGGGGCATCAAGTCGAATTCCGAGTCGCTGCCGCCACCAGGGCCAGTGGCGGTGGAGGAGGTGATGGTGCCCAAGGAATTGACAGAGGCCGAATTCAACGCTATGTTTGAGGAGTTTAGACGCAGGCATGATATTGCGGCTGGATTGCTGCCCATGGGGCAGGGGCCGGATAAGGGCAATGGAACGGAGTGTGGGGGCTTTATTGAGCGCCTATGGGGACGCCGGGGGGTGTTAGGGAGGCGCTACCGTAGGAAGGGGAGAGGGGGAGAAAGAGGGAAAGGGGGAGAAGGGGGAGAAGGATGGAAAGGGGGAGAAGGGGGAGAAGGATGGAAGGGGGGAGAAGGGGGAGAAGGATGGAAAGGGGGAGAACGAGGAGAAGGATGGAAAGGGGGAGAAGGAGAAGGGGGAGAAGGAGGAGAAGGGGGAGAAGGGGGAGAAGGGGGGGGAGAAGGAGGAGAAGGAGGAGAAGGAGGAGAAGGAGGAGAAGGAGGAGAAGGAGGAGAAGGAGGAGAAGGAGGAGAAGGAGGAGAAGGAGGAGAAGGAGGAGAGAAGCGACCTACAACGGGGCCGGCCAGTCGGCCAACCACTGTCTGAGCACTACTTTTGTTTGGGTAGATTTACTATACTAGGTTAAGAAAAGTTGGTGTACGGAGAGTCGAGTGATTAATTGTGAATGTGCAATTTGGTTATTGGGCGATTTAGGCTTGGGAATCCAATTTAGTCTAGTCCAATGCAGTCCCCTCTCTCCGCCAATTGAGCTGAGCCGCCTCTAGGGCCTCCCTACGGCTCTACCGACTAAGTGGCGTTGAAAACCATACTCGAGTACTCGAGCACTAGCAGCACACGCCTCTTTCAATTATAGAATACATAAAAAAAGCAATTCTCGAACCACTTTCTACAGCCAATCTAACCTATCATAAAATATCTCACAAAGAAAAATAAAAAGAGCCCCCTACTCCTCCATCTCCTCCTTCATCCTCCGAATCTCCTCCGAAACATCCATAAACCCTTCCCGAGTCCCTACAACCTTCTCGTAGATCCTCAACGACTCTTCCAGTACGTCGTCCTGGAGCGCTATATCCTGAGTTAGTGGATCTAATATCACAGCGCCATCTGCCACGTCGATCTCCGGGCTGGGAATAGCAACAGTGTACTGGAGCGAATATAGTATCTTTGGCATGGATGAGCATGTTTGTAAGACCCGATCGACAGCGGTGGTCATGTCTTCGTAGGATGACGCAGTGATCGCGTGGAGTAAGCCTACCCTTATTAGTAACACCGCCAGAGACTCTAAATTTGTAAACTCACATTGACCCCTTGGGCACTCTCCTAACACGCCCGATCTCGCAAGGACATAAACAGGAGCCCCCTCACCATTTCCAGGGACAACTACAACCGCCGCGGCAGGGGTAATGTTCTCATCTTTATACTTCCGCTCAAACAGCCACCCCACCTCGGCGTCGATGATGTAAATTCCCCTAAACATTGACTTCCCACCCGATGGCTTAACCTCCTTTGCCAGATCACTAGCTTCACCAATGGCCCAGTCAGCATATACCGTCTCACCGCTTTCCAGCTGCGCCTCTAATCTCCGATTTCCGTCGCTTTTTTCATTGGAGCACAGCGACTTGACGCCCCGGCCGAGAACGTTGATGCCTCCGGCTACGGCGGCCGCGCGGGATAGGACTTGGCAGAGCTCGGCGGAACCACCGTATGCGATTGTGAGTGCTGCGGCTGAGCGCACGTCTGGGATTTGACCCAGAGATGCGAAGTGCGTCGCGAGGCGAGGGAGGGCTTGCTCGAGGGTGACTTCAGAGGGTGCAGACGAGAGGAGGGTTAGTGAGCAGATGGAGGTAGTGATGAATGGGGGTATTGGAAAGGTTGTTGAGAGGAATGTTTGAAAGGGTGTTTGGCGGTTTTCTGGTGATAATACAGTTAGTTTTGCAAGAAGAATTTATCCAGATACGGGAGAATACCCTCGAAGATTTGTGTATACTTTTGGTCGGTGGGATCGTTGTGTTTCATCACAAAGCGTAGAAATTCACCAAGTTGCCCTCGGTCCTTGTCCGTTAGGTCCTTGCTCCAAGCAACGTCTTCGAACGTGCAAGCGACCTCCCGAAAATTACCAACCTTCCGTAGAGTAGTTCCGCTATCTGCTTGGGTTGCCTGTACTCCCACCAGTCCCTCCCCCCCCCCCAGAACAGCTTCAGCAGCTGGCTCTTTCTTCCGCCCTTTATTCCACCCAGCCCTTTTCTTCCCAGCCGCAGACGCGAGCTTCGCAGCCTTAATCCCGACTTCCGCCAGCCCAACACTACCGCCCACTCCCGCCGCCATCGCCGGCACCGCAACCTCCTCTTCCGTCAAACACACCCACCAACTCCCAACAGCATGCCAGGAAAATCCATCCGTCAAGTCCGCCCTCCGTAGCATTCCCAAAACGCTGCTATGCCAGTAAACCAAATGCGGCGCTAAAGAAAGCGTATACCCCCTCCCACCACCCCTACCAACCCCCTCTCCAACGTTCGAAACGACAACAGCATTTGTTACTCCGACCTCGTCTCCAGTGTTTACTCTCGCCGCCCACGCATCTGCCTCAGAGAGCGAGTAGAAGCCTGCAGCACTACCCCCGTAGTAGGAGTTCTTGTCGAGCTGTAGGACGGTTTTGCCAGCGCGACAGAGTGCTCTGGGCTGCGTTAGCTCTATAAGTGACCCGGATGGATGGTGGGGAGAGAGAGTGGGATAATAACTACACTGCAAGGAGGGATTGTTTGATTCCGGTGCCGGAAATTAATACGTCCCAACTTGCTGTAGGGAGTGGTGGGATGTCAGAAAAGTCGTTCATATTGTCGCTGGGTGGTTGTTGTGCAGGAATGGGGATGTCGGAGCGTGGGACCAGTATGTCATCATGGTGGGGTGACACGCAGCTCGATTTAGAAATGGCTTGGCACGATTGAGAGGTGGTGATCAGGGGCCCCACTAAACTACCACTCAGCGTGATAGTGGCTCACGGGTGACCCGAAGACAACGGTTTTTAGGCAGCAAAGGAGCCTGTTCATCCCAACTATGGTGAGGGACATCTGTAGCGAGAATAGGCCGACATTCATACTAATTTATCAACAGCAGGTTAATTTACTAAGACTCCCCTTTCGAGGTCAATATCTTAGCAAATATCAACCAACAGTCCTTGCCAAGGAAACTAACAATAATTAACCTATCCCAGATCTTCTCTTGCTTCTACCAAAATTTTTACCCACTTTAAACCCTAATATCTCCATGAAAACCTGTGATGCCCCCACCCCCCCCTTAAAGTTATCAGTGTGCAGAGGATCACCTACTCTATCACCCGGTAGAACCTTAATCCTCATTATACTAATAGTTGAAAATCCTCTAGTAGTTGAAGATGGACAATATTTCCCTTGCAAATTACTCCAGCCACAGATATCCTCCATCGTAATGTTATTCACAGAAAGCTGGGTGAGAAAAAAATGGGCTTAGACAGTTAGAAGAATCTTAATTCCTAGCCCTTCAAACACAGGCGCACTCAGGAGCAAATGACAGAAAGGCAAAAAAATAATTCCCTGAATGCATTGGCCCTTATCCAGAGAACCCACATTCTCAGTACGTATTTGGGTTAACACCCCATTTCAAGTAGCAATGTCCTTAATGCGAGAAACAAGACAGGCCCCACCTTTCTTACTCTCCTTCCCTCAAGCCCTAGAGGATGAGAGTCTGCGAGTGTTATCATATGATACAAAAAAAACCCCGCCTTCAACCCATCTACCCACCCAGCAATCCGCCCAAGGGTAAACCCCACCACTCTACTGGCCCACGCGCACCTTATTTACCACCCTCCCTCCCCCTCTCCTTCTCTATCCCAATACTACTCCGCGCATGCGAAACTCTAGTTACCGGTTCTCACACCAACGTCTCCCCATCTTTCCCCATCGAGTCCAAGATGCCCACCATGAATGGAAGCATCGGAAAGCGCAACACTCCGACTCTCACTGCCCGCCTGAACAAGGCTATACAGCTCTTTACTCTTCGCACAGACATCCCCATCTTGGCGACTTATGCCATTCGCGATGTTCTCCGTGAGTACCTTCGCGACAACACGATTATTTTCTGTACCAGACCTCCTCCCTGGGCCGGCTCCAAGACTGCCCTTCTGGAGAAGATTCTTATGGAAAATATCGGCCCCGTTTACTTTACTGAAGCTTCCCCTGGCAAATACAATTATCTCAACCCGGAAGATAAGAAGATGTAAGAGATTGATATCCCTTCCAGGATTTAGGGCGGTAGATGTGTGTTTTAGGAATATGCTAATTTAAATTCACCTCCTGGTGAAAGACTTGGAGCTGCACTTAGAAACTTCATGGCAAATGTCGAGATTTGGCAGCTTAAAGCTAAGGATAAAAAGAGGGCCAGGATTGAGTCTCACTGGGGCGAATTAAAGGAGGCTCCTGAGAAAAATTAGAGGTGGACTTGATCAGCACTACTTCTCCAGTGTTTGAAATTCCGAAACCCGGGGGATCATCACAATAAACTGCCGGCGTGCATCTTTCTTTCTATGGTTACTTTTACTTGACTTTGGGTATTAGCTACCTGATTCAACGGGTTTTTCTTTTATCTTTTCAGTTTCTACTTCGCCTCGTGGCATTTCCAGTGACTGTTGATACATATTCAAGATTTGACTCGATGCGATAATTGATTGATCTTAGCTGCCTCACACTTCACGCTCATGAACTCCCACATAAATAGTAGCATGAAGTATGCCATTCCAGAAGCACTATGAAAGGTAGACTCCGCGAGAGTAGTGAAAGGAAAAAAGGGAGACCTATTTTTTACACGCTTAAATAAATCTTGAACGCTGCTGTTGAGATAGCCCGATGACGAGAACTCTTGAAGACCAGTGGTAATGGAAATGATTGCCTCAACAAGTTATTAAAAGTGTCTTCTTAAAGCGAGGTGGTAGTAGACGGCCTTCAACCGTACTAGTATTACTAGTATAGTACTTAGTAGGGTGAGTACAAGCGACGAGGATTCGGTCAAAATTTGGCGAGTGTAATCATGGAAAGAGCTGATCTCAACTATTTTTTTAGCAGGGATTAACATAATAACGTTACTAACTTCATGGAATAGAGGGACTGTCAGTCTAGCTTGGGTAGGGGGAAAAAGTCAGCCGAACGCAAACAGCGCCCACCACAGAAGCTTCATGATATTCTGCCCTCTGACCGGCCAAACCTTCCAGGAACCTATGAGCATGTCCGCCTCATTTGCGCTTCAAAGCCTTACAGTACAAGTATAGTACTGCAGGCTGCGTTAAGTTTACTGGCGGTTGGACTCCACCCCGGCACGCCTCGGTTCAGGACCCAGGAGACCGAATTCTGCACATTATTCACAAAACTACCCGCTGCATGCCAAAGTCGGGGTGCGCGTGACCTGAAACTGCAGCAAGTGCAAGTCTACCCCACCTCAACCAGCCTCTCATAAACTCTCACTCGCAAAACAAACAAACGCGCCAGCAGTCTACGGTGTTAGACAAAGAATTCATAGGCCAAAAGACTTCCGGACTTTCTTAATCCCTATCCGCCGACCGAATACTCGAGCCTGGGCCTGTACGACAATTACCGCCCAGAGTAACAGAGTAACTTCCGATACCGGGTAACCAGCGCCTTACACGATCCCACTCACATCTTTCCATTCCCCCGCGTAAGCCACAAACAATCCCCCCTGTTAACGCCACAATGACATAGCTCGAATACCCGCCCACCAGGCATTCCCGAGCAACCTCGGTACTGCACGGGTCCCATCAACCAGCTTCCTTGGGACCGTGCAGATGCTCTTATCATAACGTTCATCTCTCTTTCTTCCCTCTTCCTTTGTTCCTGCCTGCTCTTTACAAAACGATGGCAGGACAATCAAAGGAAGCTCCGTTGCCGAGTTGGGGGTACGCTCTTGCGGGTGCGACGGGTGCAGTACTGGCTAACGCTGCGGTCTATCCCTTGGATATGTACGTTCTTCTTTCGTCTTTTTTTATTGTTATTATGGGATAGAAATGGTTAAGGAAATGAGAGGTTAATGAGGAGTGAGGGGTGTCGCTAGAGTGAAGACAAAGCTTCAAGTTCAGGTCAAGCGAGAACCAAAAAACACCGAAAAGTCGCTAGAGAATGGGAATGTGTCAAAGTGGGCCTCTTTCTGCAGCTATGTTCTGCTCAGATTACAATAATCTAACCGAAGTCCTCCCAGATGCGGCGAGGAGGAAGAAGGGGAGATTTACACCTCCGCTGTTGACGCGATTCAAAAAATTATTGCGAAAAGCGGCGTCAATGGGCTTTATACTGGAATGGTAGGCTCTCTGATCGGTGTCGCGAGCACAAATTTCGCATATTTCTACTGGTACACTCTCGTCCGGAATTTCTACCTGAGAAAATCGACAACTGGCGCACCTTCTACCGCTATTGAGCTGTCTCTAGGAGCAGTAGCGGGAGCCCTAGCTCAGTTGTTCACTATTCCCGTTGCGGTCGTGACAACCAGACAACAGACCCGACCATACAGCGCGAAACCACTTGGTCTGTTCGCTACCGCCCAAGAAGTCATCGGCGAGGATGGCGTGTCGGGATTATGGCGGGGGTTGAAAGCTTCGCTTGTGCTGGTGATTAATCCTGCGATCACGTATGGATGCTACCAGCGGTTGAAGCAGATTCTGTTCAAGGGAAGGGGTAGGTTGAGCCCCGGGGAGGCTTTCTTGCTCGGTGCTCTTAGTAAGAGTTTGGCAACGCTAGCTACCCAGCCGTTGATCGTAGCCAAGGTTGGGTTACAGAGTGCTCCTCCCCCAGGAAGAAAGGCATACAAGAGCTTCGGGGAAGTTATGAAGGTGATTGTTGAAAAGGAGGGGGCTCTGGGACTGTTCAAAGGTATTGGGCCGCAGCTTGTGAAAGGGCTGTTGGTCCAAGGTGTTCTCATGATGAGCAAGGAGAGGTAAGATTCCATAGAAACCATGAAATACTCCTGGATAGGCGCTGATTTGGGTGTTTAAGGATGGAATTGATCTTCATCCTACTGTTTAGATGGTTCAAGAAGATGCGGGCACAGCGATTGGCTAAAGTTGCTAGCGCTTTACCGCTTGTCGTGAAGAGTTAGAAGATTGAGTTCATGTACAATAGGTGATAGACGGTCCTCTGCTTTTCTGCGATAAAAACGATCATTCGGCCTCGTTGTTTCGTTGTTACTTTTTACTTGTTTTTTTCTTGTAGAGGGGGTTTTACTAGCTAGATATCTATTTGCTACTAAATAAGTTGGAAAATAGGGGAAAAGCATGATAATTGAATACCAAAAAAAACCCCGCATCAAATCCAGAGTCGCCATAAGTGAAACATATTAGAAACCGCGACTCAGGGACAAATTGAATCCGATGGTGACATTCCCAATACCGCTATCGCGGGCTACCGATAGGTAGAAGACCCGCACCCGCACATCCAGATCCCAAATTACCTTGGTTTAAAGATCAGGGATCATTATTTGCCATAATTTCGTATGGCCGTCAAGCAAAGCCCCTCAATAACGACCCTCTTACTCGAGTACCCCCGTCTCCAAAGTTAGTCCCCGCATATCTTGGACCCTGGTCCCGCAGCCTAAACCTATCGAGACTTCCAGCCCCAACAGGCTCAAAATGCCAAGACGCCAATCTGACTAAGCCACAGGGTCCAAGCCCTAACCGTGACTCCCACACAAACACTCTCCACACAACCTCCATCATCACCTTCATGCTATCGTCTAGCAAACAACAGCATCACTAACAACACATCTGCCATCAACAGCCTCACACAATGGCCAAGTCTAAGAACTCCTCTCAGCACAACAACAGCGCGAAAGGTATTTCCAAGAGAATCTCGCCCGGGCGAAACTCGCGAATCCGGAGGAACTAATTCGATGGTGGAAAATAGCGCACAGGAATGGCATCAAGAAGCCGAAGACCTACAGATATCCTTCCTTGAAAGGAACTGATCCCAAGTTCCGAAGGAACCACAGGTTTGTCTTGCTTACTTATTTCCCTTAATGAGGCTCGTACTAACAGAATTGCCAGACATGCTCTTCATGGAACGATGAAGGCCTTGGTACGCCCACTCCCCCTCCCCCACTCCATCACCGCACCCTATGGGTTCGCATGAATGACGACTAACTCTCCAACAGAAGGAGCTCAAAGAGGGAAAACGCGAAACTGCCTAAGCACCTCTTGCGATTCCGACTCTCTTTTAGCTTCTCTTTTCTTTTCCGGGCGGAGTTTGGTGATCGACTTGGCTATGGTATGGCATGGTGGATGAGTGGGGGACGCAAATGCGAAAATGTACCAGCCATAAAATGTCAAACTTTTCCCACGCGTGCGCGACCAGTTTGTTTGCGATCAACTTGTTTGTGACATTCCTACTCTCTATTACCCGACGGGGGCGACCAGCGGAGGAAAATAGGGGGTTGGATTTTTGCTCTGTTTTGAGAAAAGGCATTAGTGTGTACAACTACGAAGCTCTCTATCTTCGTTAGTTGAAGGAATACTTTTCTTTTCGTGCCGAGATTGACGTCAGGTCCATTACCAATCACTTCCAGATAGATTATATGTCTGCGTCGTGCATGGAGGACTTGATACATGTTTGATACCGCTCCGGCTATTCGAGGGATTAGAACGAAGGCTCGCTCCAGCTCGGTTTTAAGCTTTTGGCTATCTCGGGATCTGGACCCTGGTTGGTTTATGCAAGATAAGATACGTATGTTCCAGGTTGGACTTCCCTCCGCCAGGCTTTGGAACTCCCACCCCGGGGTTTTCTCCGTACTCACGTTCTCGGGCTGTTCTCCTTCCCGCGTCTTGTATCACCACCCGCTCATCGGACCGTGATGCTGGTTGTTACACCTCAACAGTTCAGGTTCTCCAGGGAAATAAGTAAATGGCTTCCAATTACCGTATACTCTGAACCGTATTATTTTTTTCGTGATACCACACGAGTTAAATCACGGTTATTATGTAAATTACCGTAGCATTATGGTACAGCTTGGTAATAAATTAGCAACACCCCCGGCATATGTGGCGGTGTCTTAGCAGCAACCTGGCAACAATAATTAATCGCCGTCCACAATCCAGGGGCGCGGTACAGTACTCGTACTAGTACAAGTACTCGAGTACATCGTCGTTGCCAAGACACCGCCACACACCTGGCATAGGTCGGGCGTTATGAGAACTTTACGGATGCGAGTGCCCGAGGGCAATTGCACATTTCCAAACAGGCTAGAGGTTCCCGAGAGTGCTAATTGTCAATGGGAAACCCCCTACACCTTTAGCATAGAGAGAAGAAAGCACATATAGTGCTCTACAGCAGGGAAAAAAGAAAGAAAAAAACCACCTTTTTCACAGTTCATTACCCGACATATAGTAGATATGAGCACACACCGACAATAATTACTATAACATTCCCCCAACGAGTCTATTACCGGTACTCGAGTATATCACGACAGCACCTCAACCAGAGAAATGATCGCAACAACAGGTCGGACCAACAACTCTAGCCCCAATAAGTAAACCCCCAGCAACGAATCCCAGATCTCCACCCTAGCATCAGTATTTCTCCCACCACCACCACCACCACCACCACCACCACCTTCTCCTATTCCCATAATACACACCGAGTAACCCAAGCAAGAGAACCACTCCATCATCACCGTCGCCATCATACTCCGCGGAACAAACAAACAAACAAACAAACAAACACAATCTATCATACCTCTAGCACTATATCTCCAAACCCCACAATGCACATCCAAAAACGCCCACATCCCCGGAAAAGCCCCATCCCACCATCCCCTATATAAAAATAAAAATAAAATAAAAACAAAATGTTAAGAAATCTTTAAAATCCCTATCTGTGCACCCACAGTACTACAAGTAAACCTAGTAACGAACCATGGTGCTCGTCATCAACTTACTTACACTTACTTACCAACCAGCAAATAAATCACCATAATACCATTATTCATAGCTATATATATACAACCTCCACAAGTAGACCAACCTACGTATCACAGTGAACAAACCGCTTCTACTTTTTTTTTATATAAAGAAAAGAAGAAGAAAAAGAAAGAAAGAAAGGGACAGGCTAAAGGGGCAGACAGAACTCCCCCTGTACGACCGATACACCCCCGTAAAACAGAAGTGCTCGAGTATCATACAAGTGAGTAAACATCCTACGCCAGGGACTCGACACCAAAAACGTGGTTAGCCAAGACTTACCTTGTTTGTTTTTTCAGGGGAGGAGGGGGGGGGGGGAGTAAATTTCCCCCCCCCCCCCCCACCCGGGGTTGTGGTTTTGACCTCCCGGCATTCTATCGTATGTATGTATATAATATTATGTATGTATGTATGAATGTGAATGTAAATGCTTACACGGCCGGTGCGTGAACCGGTGGGAACGGTTTGGGGTGGTCCGAATTATTATTATTATTATTCTTTTTTTCTTTTTTTCTTTTTTCTTCTCTAGAGGGAAGGGGTGAGTGAGTGAGTGAGTACGCGTATATGTAGGTAAGGTAGATAAGTTATTCATGTATACACATATGTATGTATGTGTGATGTATACTTGTTTATCTACCTCTCCTTTCCGGGTGTAAACATATATTCACTGACCTTTGTTTTTGTTTTTTTCCAGATCCCAGGTATGATAAGTAAGAGCAATATTCTAGTGCTAGTAATATACAGCACTATCCCCCGAACCATGTATCGTACCGTTTTTTTTTTATAAAAAAAAAGCACCGCAACCCATCTATCATAGTACCATACATACTTCCCCCGTTATGTCAATCTCCCACTCCAAAGTTCAGCCCAATTACGTACCCGAGTACACCGCGATGATTCCCACCATCCACATAATCCAACAAGAACATCCTCGCAACAAAACCATCACCACTACCACCACCACCACTACCATTACCAAAAAAAGAAAGACAAAAAATAATTAAGAAACGGGAAGAAGGAAAAAAAAACAAAAACAAGACCTTCTCCTACATTACCATTCCCCTCACCCATTCCCATAACCAAACCCGCATATACCCATATCCCGAGCCCCCCCCCCCCCATAAATACCCGAAAACAAGGGTTTTGGCGGATATAATAATATTATGGTAAATTTAAAAAAATAAAAATTCCATGCGTGTACGGTACAAGTACGGGGGCTAATTCAGATATACCGTAATCTTCCCACACCTATGATATGATACCCACACTCACGCCCCGTTCTCGGAGGGCACCGTGCTTTTGGCTTGGGGCGAGTACGTACCCCCCCTCCCCCCCCTCCCTCTTCCCCCCTGGTAATTAACACTCTTACCTACCAACCAACCAACATATAGATTAGAATTCGAGAGAGGAAGGAAGGAAGGAAGGAAGCAATGAGAAGAAATCAAGAAGAAGAAGAAAAATATCATCCCTACCTACCTGACCTTCATTTATCTTATTCTATGATATCTACTGCGTCAGTCAGTCAGTGCACACGAGTGATGCCCCATGATACCCACCAAATGCAAAAGTATGATAATATCATATCCGGAAAAGGCGCCAACCCTAACCCCCGATTTCTTAAATAGATTTTTTTGGGTTATTACATTCTTGCCATGAGATGAGATGAGAGAGAGCGGGACCGTGCAACAAAAAAACGGCGCCCCCCCCGGATATCATACTTTTGCATTTGGCGAGTACAGTAGTCCCCCTCCGTCCTCAATACCTCTGGGGAAAAAGGTCCCCCCCCCCTCCCACTCCTCCTCCCCTGCAGTTCTCTTTTATGACGCTGTAACT
>Ga0307509_10001715_pt1 | contig 36579 bp, 12 predicted proteins | sample 10_EM_MG_FD_202245 | JGI IMG/M metagenome (GOLD analysis project Ga0307509, IMG submission 202245) | Populus trichocarpa ectomycorrhiza microbial communities from riparian zone in the Pacific Northwest, United States - 10_EM | ecosystem: Host-associated > Plants > Roots > Unclassified | place...
AAATACTTTAGATTAATTTTTTTGTTTAAATTTTAATTAATACTCCCTCTTTTATTTATTTATTTTGTTATTTTAGTTTGCATTAGTTTTTTGTTTAAATTTTAATTAATACCCACTCTCTTGTTTTTAAAACTATTTAGTTCACCTATTTAAAAAATAATTAATGTTTTAATTTTTTTTTTAATTTCATAATGTTTCAAAAAGACTATTATAATTTTCTTTAATTTTTTTATATTTTATAGAAATAAACTTTATTTATATGATATATTTATAAAAATAAAAATTATTTGTTCTTGACAACTAAAGTTACCCTCTAAGATAAAATAAATAAAAACATATAAAATAAAATATAAATTTAAATATTTGTATGTGTATTTATCTTTTGTTTTTATTAAGAAGATTAAATCTTCACTTTAATATTTAATTAATATTAATAATTCCTTTTTAATTTATTGATTTTTATATTTATTAATTTATTTTATTAAAACGCAAATACTATCTTTTCATTTATTAATTAAAAAATCATAATATCTAAAAACATATCTCTAATGCTTGAAATTAACCTGAAAACGTAGCTAAAACAAGCAAGTGAAGGTCAAGATTACAATTTTGGATAGTCAACTCGGGTCAGTGCTAAAAACATTTATTTAAAAAAAAATCAATAAAAAATTGAAAATAATCAAAGAGTTGAAAACTCAGGTTAGATGCGAATCAACTGAATTAGCAGATCAATTCAAGTTTTTAACTGGATGATCGATCAGTTTCCAAGTCGATACACAGAGGGACTAATTAAAAGTAAAAGAAGAGCCACTCTAGCGTTATACCGACCATTCTTCCTCAATTTTTAATTTGTCATCGCCCTCTCTATATATTTCAAGTTCTCTTTAAAAAACACACGCCCGAAACTCTCTCTCTCTCATACGGTCTCTCTCTCTCTCTCTCTCGATCAGACCGAGTTCGCTCACTTCCCATCGCTAATACATGCATATGCACCCCCGCCTCCTATTTTATGGTCTGTGATAAAAAAAAAAACCCTAACTCACCGAGTCCAATCCTTCCACTAACTGTATCTGATCTCAACCACTCGAGTCGTCGACGCCGCGTCAAAAGCAAATTACAGCTCAATTAATTAAAGCTTATTTCAGGTAAATTTCGATCCTTTTGTTAATTACTTCTTTCTCTCCTTTGATCTCACACTTTCAATATCTTTAAACTCGAATTATTTAAATGCCTTAAGTTTTGAATCATACATAATAGTTCTATAAGCAGATTTTGCATTAGGGTTACTTTAATACAGCCCTTCTTTTGTCTGTTGAGACTGGTTAGAGAATGCATTCTTATAAGATTAGGAGCAAGACTGTAGAAATAGTAGTGGAAGTAAGAGGGTAAGAATTCTGAAAATGAGAGCGACGGGAAGGAACTGAACTAATGGGATTTTTGTTGACACGAGGCTATTCTAGATTTGAGGAAATGAGCTATATAGTTGCTGGTATTGGGTAATCTTAGTTTTCCTAAGTTGTGTATTGGCACTTGTCTATATGTTATATACTAATTTAAAGGTGCATATAAAAGAATGATGTGGATAATAACCCATATTGCTAAGATTAATAAATGAATAGAATAACACATATGTAGTTAGCCCCTTGAAAATTGTCACATCTTTTAGGAGCGTGGTGATATCTTGTCTATTATGCAAGTGCTAAATCAGTAACTGCATGGTACCCGTGTAACTAAACAAGTTACTTGTTTCAAACATGTCAGGGATGGGTAAAATTATATTTCTAATGTTTCTTTATCTAAGTTTATATTGCCTCCATATGCGTGGAAATTTTGATGTACCTTCCCCCCCTAAAATCTGTTTGCTACTGCATCTGTAAGTGCTTTCAAGGGATCTACACTCATCTTTGGTGCCATACTGTATCCCAATGATCTGAACTGATTTCAAACATGTTTTTGTTTGTCAGAAGAGGGTGCTGCTGTTGAGATGAATTTGCCACAGGCTATGCATCCCAAATCTTCTGCTAATGGTTTTGGTCGTCGGAGAGCTGAAAGGGATTGGGGGACGAGGTTTGAAAATAAGGTGCAATCTGGAAAACCACATACCAATAGATCGGGTAATGCTGGTAATCTCTCATGGCCTGAAGCACTTGTCACTCTAGATTATATATTCTGTTCTAACAATATTGATATAGGTGCGATGGGAAAAGTTGGAGTTTATGAGAGTCCTTCGCGTGAACGGCTCATATATTTAACAACTTGTCTTATTGGGCATCCTGTGGAAGTCCAGCTGAAAAATGGATCCGTATACTCTGGAACATGTTACACAACAAATGTTGAAAAGGAATTTGGTAAGTTCTGTTGATTTAGTTTAGTTGAAGAGATTTCACTCATGTTGTTAGCCGTTTTGTAGATTGATTCTAATTATACCCAGCTTTTACATGGAATCTTCTGTTTAGTCTATTTCCTTCTCAGCATTCTCTTGCTTTTCTCATTCAGCCATAATTTTGAAAATGGCTCGCTTGATAAAGGACATTTCTTTCCGAGGCCAAAAGGCAGAATTTGTCAGCAAGGCTCCATCAAAGACTTTGATTTTACCTGGAAAAGAAGTTGTCCAAGTTATTGCAAAGGTTCTGCTACATTTTCTTTCTTTCATATTCTGCTTGTTTGAATCTGGTCTCTTGAGTGAAGTTGATTTTCAAGTTGTTGACCTGTGGTTCTGAATGGAACCTGGGGTGATATTTATTGGATAAGTTAACAAAGAACAATAGAGGAAAAAAATGCATGTGATTTGTTAGTTAATGTTGTAGAGAACAAGTTTAGGTTGTGTCAGATTAAATGGATGTTTATGTATGCTGTCTGATATATGGTGCCAGGATGTCTCCGTTACCGTAGATGGGATGTCCAATGAGCCCCAACATGCAAAGCAGCAAGAAATTATGATTGACTCCTATATATCACAACCACGACAAGTTGAAGCGGAGAGAGAGCTGGAACCTTGGATCCCTGAAAAAGATGATCCACAATGCCCTGAATCAGAGAACATATTTGATGGCCATTGGAATAGGTTGTTATAATAAGTATTTCTTTCCCCAAATTTCTTGGTAATTGTTCTACTGTCTTTAATATATTCTCTGGTTCACTAGAATTTCAACTGCCTAATCTTTACTTTGCTGTCAGCAGCTTGTATTTTCGTGAATGAATTTGTTTTCTCCAGCTTTCTAATCATGTTTTCTCATCCTCTCCCTATTTAAACTCATCACAATTGTAGTGTTAATTTGGATTGTTCTACAAGATACCATAGAAAACTTATTCTGAAAACTTGCTTTCTATAGATTACTTCCCCTGAGAGATGTCTTTGGGAAGCATGTGGACATATTTTCTGTTGTGCCTGATCCTTACCTGTGGTTAGGTTTTTCAGGATTCAGTTAACTTTACAAAAACAGAGGTGTTGAAGTTTGGTTACCGTAAGGCTAAGGTTAAACCTTCTGTGGTTGATACAAATATATAATTGAAAAGGGATCCAGTGTAACATAGATCTTAGAGTTCTAGCTTATATTACCCATGTTAAATGTCTCCTATCCTTTCTCCATTAATACATGAGACTTAAAATCAGTATCCTTTATTTTTTTCTCCTTGTGGTTGTAATCTTATGGTATCCTTATGTAATTTTTATTACTGATTTGATACTTATTTTGTTTATTTGCATATTAGGGGCTGGGATCAATTTGAAACAAATGAAATGCTGTTTGGAGTAAAAAGCACCTTTGACGAGGAACTTTATACAACAAAGCTGGAGAGGGGTCCTCGGATGAAAGAATTGGAAAGGGAAGCTGTGAGGATAGCAAGAGAGATCGAGGGGGAGGAAACAAGCGACCTTCACTTAGCAGAGGTGAGGTTATCCCTAATGTCATTTTCTGCTTCTATTTTGGTTTATTTTTTCTGTACATTTTTTTGACTGCTTTTGCTACTTCATCCAACAGGAAAGAGGCATCAATCTTCATGAAAGTTGTAATATCGATGAGGAGACCCGATACTCATCAGTCTATAGAGGTGGAGCCATTGATGATGGTGGGTATGAAGAACTTGATGATATAGTGATGAATTCTCACAACAGTGAAACTTTTGGAGGGCCATCTGCCTCTTCCATTAAGAAGTTGGCTGATTTGAGCCATGCAAAAAGCAATGATGGGCCTCGAGTGTTATCAAGCTCTTCCTTGGTATTTCCTCAAATAATCACTAAGTTTATATAGAAATTGTTGTATTTCAAAATGGAGCATTTTTTGACTTGCTTTGTAATTCTAAAGAAAAAATTTCAGCATATTTTCTACTTGGAGCACTATATAGTCATTTATTTTCATGCATCTCCTGCCTGGCAGTTAGTCTTGATTTATGTTAATTCTTCTTTAAGTAATTACTACCTGCTGTCGTACTTGTATTGAATTTCTGTGTTTCTTTTTGTCCAAGGATGAGGCACAATGCTCTCAATCAAGTACTTGTGCAGATCTGCATCATCCAGGATCTCATGATCTTGCTGCACAGCTGTCATCAGAACCTTCTAAAGGTTTCTCCACTTCAGATAGTGACAGCAGGTTCTTGCTATTGTGTTTAATTCAGTATTTCCTCAATGATAACTTAAATTGCATCTCATTTCACAAGAATTGTTCTTGGGAGGACAAATGAATTTGTTGATTTTTGAAATTCTTGAATTCTACAATTGCAATAGGGTCCAAGAGGATCGGCATCATGAACATGGAGAACTTGACAGCATCAAGGAGCTTGTAGAAGAGCAGATAGTGAGTAAAACTTTAATTACTTACAAATTTTCTGCTCAAAACTTAAAAGAGAACATTATTAATTGCCTTTGGTTGTGATGCCTCTAATATTGGTGTGTTCTTCATTTCTGTTCATGTAATCTCCAGCTAACTCAGGATGCTCAATTGCCAAAAGGTGAGGGTGAGTCAATTATTCTGCTATTCCTTAACTTCATCCATCATTTAAGTTGTAGTATGAACAACTTTTATTATAAAGTTGTTGCATGAACTTGTCAAAAAATAAATTGAGTTATGAAAATATCGTAATGAAGTAATCATTAATAAAATATGTTGGGTTTACTCTCTTACATTTTTCCAGCTGCACCTGGCCTATATTGTGTCGCATGTTTTGCGTAGAAATGTAGGATACTTACTTTAATGGAACTTATGAATTCTAAACTTCATCTTCTTCTTTCAAACAATCTTTCTTTTATTTTCTGTAGATTCCAAGTTACTGGATGGCAAGAAAAATGAATCTGATAAAGGGAGGCCATCCTCTAATACCACTGCTTATGCCCCTTCATCCAATGTCTATCCAAAAAATAATGAAAAGGCTAGCCCCCCTGGCCAACCGTTAGAGGATGCAGCATCTGCCAAAGGATCTGGAGAAACGCAGCCTGTGAACTCTCGTGGACGACCTGGTAGTTCCACTTCATCTAATTCAGATTGTGCAGGTGCCTTGCTAGCTTCTAGTGGTCCTGGTTTATCACCAAGCTCATCAATGGGTTCATTATCTTCTGAGAAATCAACATTAAATCCCTATGCCAAGGTTTGTTTGGAAATAATAAAAAATATTTACCTTGATTATTTTCTTAACATGCCCTTGGCTAATACATTTGGGTGTTTGTTTCTATTTTTTTATTTCGGTTATCAGGAATTTAAACTTAATCCCAATGCCAAGAGTTTCACCCCTTCTCAAATGCCTCCTAGGCCCCCTTCCCCAATGTCAGATGGTCCCTTCTATTTTCAACCTAATGTTTCTAATCTACCACATATGCATGGCATGCCTATGGGAATTGTAAGTACTGAAATAACTTTATTGCCTCTGCTAAGATATAACTTGATTGCTTGATTGCTTATTTGTTCTCCTTTTTGTGTTTAGTTTAAATATAAGAAGAGTTAGGTTTTCGTGATGCTTTATTATATATTTTTAGTCTCCGCACTGTGGTTGGAAAACTGATGAATGGTTCATTGCATTTTTCCCTGTAGAAATGAACTCTAAAATAATGGTGAATAATGAAAAACTGATTTCCAATATCGTTCTTGGATATCTTGATTTAATGTTGTGATTATAATATCTCCGCATGTTTTCAGTACTCTGGGGATGGTGATTGTGTCTTTTAAATGTAAGAATGTGCATTCAACAGATGTTATGGGTGGTTCTTTTCGAACTTCACATCCAATTTCATTTATTAAAAGTGACTAACTACCAAGATTTTGCAGCTTGGACCTTCATTCAATGGGCAACAGCCTGTTATATTTAATCCACAGGCTGCACCATTGCAAACTCCGCAAGCATATTTTCATCCAGGTGGACCTCAGGTACAATATTTACCACCTTGTATATTGGGTGATTCTGGCATTCTGCAGCGCATGTCATCTCAATGTAAAATTGTTCATGTATACATATGAACACACATGTATAATTATATATGACTAGCTGTATGCATATAACTGCAGTTTGGGCAGCAGATGCTTGTTGGCCACCCTAGGCAAGTCTTGTACATGCCAAACTACCAGCCTGTAAGCAAAATTCTGATCTTTTAATTTTGATAGAGAAGTGTCTTGTTTTTTACTATATTGCATTATAATTAGTGTTCTATTAAGAAAAAACACCGAAGCTGGTTTCTTTATGTAGTGAAATTGAGAACAGTATTCATAATTTGTTTTTTTTTAAAAAAACAAAAGCCTAAAATAGCAATTTCCATTTATTAACAAAAAGAGAAACATAAGCAATCCCATAAATCACTAGTCATGAATGTGGTTGAAAAATTGAGGAATATATTACTATTTTCTTGAAAATGGTGTAAAGCTCACCATTCCGTGCTCTTATTAGATCACTGGAGCCGGTTTCAGTCACCTCATGTAGATTATTTTGTTCTCCATACAGGAAATGCCATATAAAGGACGAGAGTTTTAAGATTCTGTATTTCTCGACACCCCCGGTTGGGGCGGAGGAAGTGGACTTGTGGGATATAACCTCATGACTTGTGTGCCTCGTTTACACTGACTGGACTTGTGTGCCTCCTTTACACTGACTGGATTCTTGTTTTTCTTGTACTTATTTTCTTTTGATAAAGTAGTTTTGGACAAAATAAGGTGCAAAATTTCCTTTATTGTTTATGTCCCCGTTTCTTCGCATTGTGCGATCAACTTTCCGCTTGATGCATCGTCATCTCGTGTCGACCCAGTATAATGCTCATTGTTAAAAAAAAAAAAAAAAAAGAGAAAAAAACTAAAAGAATTAGAATGGATTGTTAGATTATGATCTTAAAGTGTAATTTACTTGTAGGTTTTACTATTTCAGTTTTTTATTTTCCTTAAGGTATGTATGCATGTATATAACGGTCCATTGTATTTTTATATCTGGTTGTGTGTGTAATTCTTTAAATATTGATTCATTACATATTTACATTACAAGCATTGTATATATGATGGGTCATTGCATGATTAAGAACAATCATATAGGAATTTAATTGTAAAAAGTCTTTAATTATTAGACTTAAATTCTAGTTTTTATAAAACACAAGGATCAAGAACATTTTCAAAAAGGGAGCATTTGTAAATAAAATATGTGGATTAAAATAATTTTTTTTGAAAATCACAGAGAATTTGTCGCACCTTCATTACATATGATTAAATCTTAGAAACCGAAGTAGCTATTGAATTATCCTATTACGTTACATTACTTTTTTTCGTTGCATTATAAATTTGATTATATTATATAACATTGTCTCAAGTATGCCGTTAATGTTTGACATTATAAATTATTATAACTGAAAAACGAAACAACGCTTTATTCTAGGGTGATGTTGTATGAAAGAATAGTTTCACTTGTTCTTTGTTTGTTCTTTTTTGAAAATACATGAATGAAATTTTTTATTTTTATTTTTATTTTTATTTTTCTTTTGAGGTTTGTGAGTATTAAAAAAAAAACCTAAAAGCCATCAACAAAACTTTGTGATCCAAGATTTAGAGCGTGTTTGGCAGTGTGGTTGCGGGTGCTTTTCAAATAACTTTTTGTGCTGAAATGCATGCCAATGATGTTTTTTTATTTTTTAAAAATTATTTTTGACATCAGCACATCAAAACGATCCAAAAAGTACAAACCGCACTCAATTTTAGCAAAAAAAAAAAATTCAAATTTTCACAAAACACAGGTAGAAACGCACTACCAAACGCTCCCTTAGTGGAATGACTATTTTGCTCTTAAAAAAAAGGTGTATTTGAGGGTGAAATTATCTTTTCCAGAGAATTCATTCGATATTATAAAATTGATTGGGGTTAAATTCATCTATATATTTATTTTAACACAGTAAAATGATTTTGTTACCCCTAAAAACAAAAATATATATATTTTCTTTTTATCCAAGGTTTTTTTTTGTTTTCTCACTATTTTTTGCAAAGTAAAATTATTCTTACACCATTAAAAGCTAAAAAAAAAAAAACTAAACTTGCATGAAGAAGCTTATTTGTTTTTTTATATTTTTTTGAATAGTGAAGTGATAAAATTACACTTGGATTTAAAAAATTCTAAGGTTGGGTTTGAGGGTGTTTTACTCTTTTTTTTTTTTTTTTTTTGTAGTATTAAGGTTTGTTTAGGGGTTATTTGGTAATTTTCAATCCCCCACCACATTTTATTTCATTTATTTATTTTATTCAATTATGTTACTTATTATTTTTATTGTTATTTTTTATTTATCATTTTCTTAATTTATTTTGTTTTTTAATTTAGTCCCTATTTATTTTCTTTCATTTAGTTTTTATACCAAATTTGATTCTCATTATTTTTATTGCTATTTATTTTTTTTTTAATTTTTTTTATAATTGAAAATCTTGCTTCATGATTTTCTATGTTTTCCTTTCTATAGCGTAATCTTGATCTCATGATCGGTGCCTGATTTAAGTTCAGTTTTTTTTTATATCCTTTATTAAAAAATGAATTTTTCTTGGATTTATCATTGAGCTTCGTTATTTATTCCACTTTTTTTTTTATGGGTTATCCCGAGTAACGGGTTAGTTGAGTTAATCTAAGTTAACTTTTTTTTCCTAATGTTTTACTTATGATTTTTTTTTCAATTACATAATTTAGCATTAAATTATTGGTTCTTGAGCTTTATGATCAAGTTAACTTGGCCCTTCACTTTTCTTTATGTAGAGTTATACTAAGTACAAGTTAGTCAAGTTAACTTGATTTTTTTTGCATTCTTTTTTATTTATTTATCTACGCTCTATTTTTGCTAGTTTTTTTTTTAAATCTAGTTTTTTTATCCCGATCTCAAATTGTGGGTGACGGATTGGTCAAATTAACTCAAGTTTTTTCCCTTCGACATTAATTTTTTTGAATTTTTTTTTTGTTTCATTCTTTGATATTTGATTATTGGTCCTTGAACTTTGTGATTTTTTTACTTTCTTAGAGTGGTTATCTTTATTTTATATCATGGGTGCATGTTAATTAAAATTAACCCAAATTGACTCGAATTATCATCACCTATATATCTTTTTTAAGTTTGGAAAAATTTAGCGCAGCACACGACATAAGACATAAGACAACCACCTATTTAGTAGGATAACTAAAATTCAACCCCTTAAAATCCTTACATTCAAAAGAGTTGTGGTTTTGACTTTCTTTTTAGACATAAAACAATGAAAATTGACTACAAATTGTTATTTATTTAGGCATGTTAGTGCAACCGATTCTTATAATTAATGATTTTTACTATTTGTAAACTAGTGTTGAAATTGACAAGCTCTTGTTTGCCATAAAATAATTTATTTTTAAAAACTAGTTTCTATGAAAAGTAAATTCTTAAAAAATGAGTTATTTTATTATGTTTGACACTCTCACGAAAAACATTAAAAAATATTTTTCGATGTTTTGTTATGCCATGAAAAATAAGTTGGAAAATAACTTATTAATGTTTTGATTTTTTTTTAAGTTTATCTAACATATATAGAATATTAAATATAATTATTTGACCATTTACAATAAAATAATGAGATATAAGAAATATAATGGTGGAATTTTTTATTATTATATCATATATGTATATATAGTTTATTTTATAAAATGTAACTATACATATAATATAAATATTTTAAATATAATTTTATAGACATATAACCTTGTTAATTATTTTTTAAGTAAAATCTACTAATATGTTTTTCATTTTTAAAACCTTAAAATAACTTTTTTCTCATATTAAGGTTGTGTTTGTTTGCTAGAAAGTGAATTCCTTTTAAAAAATAATTTCTAAGAAAAATGATTTTCAAGAAAAATAAATTGGAAATTATTTTCTAGTATATAAACATATCAAATAAAATAAGATAAAAAATAATATATTTTGAGTTATTAACTTTTTAAAATAGTAGAATTTGTAGAGGATGGAGAGGATGGAGAGACCTTTCCATTAGAAGAGGACGAAAAAGTGGCACATGGACGGAGAGACTTAGAAGCGAGCAAAAAAATTAAAAAACCGATTAAATCGGAAAAACAGAAAAAAATAATAACTGAAAAAATTGAACTATGAAAAAAAACTGATTAAACCGATTAGAATTTTGAAAAAACTGACCGGTTCGGTTTGGTTTTATAAGTCTGAAACCGAAAAAACCGAACCGAATCCAAACCGAAAATAACCGAAAAAAACCGAGCCAAACTGGTTTGAACCAGTTTTTATTATAAAAAATCAAACCGAAATCAATTGGTTTGAACCGGTTTTGATTTTTTTTTTAAATTTCAATTTGATTACTTTTACCTCGGGTTGTTACTCTCAGGAACCTTTCTCTGCAATATTATCTAGACCACTTTTTAGCATTTGTAGAATTTATAAACTACTATCAAGGTTCTTTTTTTGGGTGAAATTGTCAAGAAACTTCCTTTCCATATGCATCCAATGTGGCATGGTTTTCTTTGGATTTTATTACTCAAATCATAGGAAACTCATGTTTTTTAAAATTAAATTCAAACAATATAGAAAATTAAAATATAATAAAAAAATCATAGGATATTATACAATATTAAAAAGAATATAAAAAAGGCACCTAGGTGCCTAATATGCTCGAGACTTTCTTGTAATTAATATGAGAATTCATATAAAATATAGTTTTTGAAATAGAAAGTTTAGGCAAAAGGAGTGGAAATTCTCGAAAATACGTTCCCCTTTATTCTATTTTTTATTTTTTTTTTACTTTTCTGGGTGACATATATAGAAAATAATGTATACGGAAACAAGATCAAAAGCACCATACTTGGAAAATAAGATTTGAAACCAATTTATTGTGGGAAAATTTCCATTTTACTACCGACGTGCCGTTTAGTCAATAAAAACTCCGAGATGTCGTTGAGAACTTCTCCGCAGTGCCCAAACGCTTCAATTAGGCTACACGCTGCTTTGGAAAAGCCTAAAATCACAGGAAGAGGGTAGAATCAATCACAATCACAAGAGTAGAGAGAAGAAAAGGAAAATGGGTTGGATCGGAGACACCGTAGACTCCGTTAAATCGATCCAGATTCGGCAGCTACTCACCCAGGCCGTCAGTTTAGGTCATTTGTTAAAGTTTGAATTTTGAATTAATTTTATGCTTTTTTTATTATTGTTCTTTGGATAGTTGAATTGTTATTTGGTGGGTGAAGCAGCTAGGCAGGCAGTGATGATACTGAGAAGGGTTTGGACTTTAATTGGGAATTGCTGTTTTGCCAAGGTTTAAGAATTGGGGCTTTAAACTGAACTTTAGTGTGCTTAGTGTAGTCACTGGACTCATACTGCACAGTAAAGTGAGCTTTATTTTTATTTTTATTTTTTTAGAGAGATGAATATGCCATAGAATACAAAGATGCAAAATGGCCAGAAAATTTTCATTTTTGGACACCGTCTTGTCTTTATATGTTCTCAATGAATAGTTGGTTTTAAGCGTTCGAGGTTGACTATGATTTTGTACTACTTGGTTGCTTGCCATTTAATCATTTATTGAAAACAAACTGTGAAATGATTGCAATCTGTTTATGTAAATGCTTAGCCCTTGCATGGTTCAAAGCAATTTTCAGTTACAATTGAGCCGAGTTTCAATCTAGTATAATTTGTTCATTTGAGTTTGGGACGGGTTGCGGTTGACATTATCAAGCGTCCAAAATTCCCCCCTTTTGTTTGGTTCCCAATTGAACTACTTCATGCAAATCTTTAGATCCTTTCATAAAACAAATAACATGGCACAAAAACTAGCAGGTAATAACTAGGCCCTCTAATGTTTGATCTACTGTAGTTCCTTAATTACTACGCTACATAATTCAGTTTAGGACACATTAAGCACTCCTGTTATATTTGTAATTCGTTGGCACATGGTTAAGTTACCTCTCCTTAACTTTGACATTTTGGATAGTTCGCATTATTGAATTTCAAATATTCAAGCACATTCAGTTTGCCATTAGAGAAGAAACTGCAGTTCTAGAGAACTCTTACTTGGTGTCTGGTTGTATTCTATCTGCTAGGATATCTGTTGTTTTGAGACATCTGCATTTGGTTCCAGGAATGATTGTTACATCTGCGCTAATAATATGGAAGGCATTGATGTGCATCACTGGCAGTGAATCTCCTGTGGTGGTTGTTCTTTCTGGAAGTATGGAACCTGGCTTCAAGAGGGTAAGCAGAATAACATGGGAATGATAGGAATTATTATTGGTATAAGATGATCCTTAATTGGTCATGTTGTCCCATTTTGCACTCATATTCGTTTTCTAAGTATGTGATAATATACACAAACAGTTACAATAAAAAAGGAAGAGAAATGCATTTTTCTGTTATTTTGTCAAGCATGGAGGACAGAATCACTCGCTCAAGTTTTCACAATTATGGAAGCTGAGATTGAATTCTTCCTCAGGCTTGATGTTTCTCTGTTAAATGACCTTGTCTCTTGGAGGCTTCAGAAGAAGTAAAAAAGTACCATGTCAATTTCTGTGAACAGTTACGTTTCACATGCAGATGCTTTTATGACAGAATGTTTAGCCATCTGCATGCATTCCTCTTGTGGTTTTTACCTTCTCTTTTGAAGTTCTTTGATTCTGAGCACCATTTTACAATTTAGGGGTGCAACGTCCAATTTGTTATTACCAATGCTTTGTCTTAGCACAATATGATTTTATGTCCTTCACTAGAATTACACACTTTTTCATAGGATTTTCATTTTCATTAGAAAAAACAGAAATATGATTGGAAATTTACATTTTTTTAACCATGCACAAATGAATGGGACTAAAATATTTTTTTAAGTTCATTATATTGCACCTCTATGCTTGAATTGCTGGTGACAAAAAGTGCCTTGCATCTCATACTAGCAGCCTTGATGATATTTAATTTACCCCTTTCCCTATACATAGCTACATAACTATTTGCATTATCTGACCCATGCTTCGGGTTAAGCTTAAACAGTGGCAAAATAAACAACATTTTGTAAATAATTGAATTGGATGCACTGGAAGTCTTACAGGACATCATTTGCATGTTATTTATGTATTTAATTGCTCTGATCTTGCTGAATATTTGCAATGAAATTTAACATCAAGCTTTAGTTTGCTAGTTGATTTAGTAAAATCCATTTTGAATATTTTAGGAGATTATCATAAAAATGCTTTGTCTAAATATTTGCAACAGGAAGTTATTCTTAATGCTTTAATTGTTATTTTTTAGTTTTGATGATGATAATACAATTTCATCGCACTTAAACTCCTTCAATTTTTACTATTCAAACTGTATGACTAATTATAATCTCTTTTTGCAGGGTGACATTTTGTTTTTGCACATGAGTAAAGATCCTATTCGTGCAGGAGAAATTGTTGTTTTTAATGTTGATGTAAGTTTCTAATTATTCTTATATTTTGTTTTGCATAATATCCCTGGTTGTATTTTCAGTCTGCTTTTGGGTAAATTGATGAGGCTTCCTTCTGTTTTCCATCGCCTGCTTTCTTTTCAATGACTTTGAAATGAGGTTTTGGTTCCTGTGACACTATAACTCTATTATAGTATAAGTTGGATGCTTGATAGTAGTGGAAATAGTGGCTGGCATTTGGGTTATGATTTTACAGAAACGAAGGTCCAAGGCTGTTTGTACTTGAGATATATGCTTGCCATCTCAGCATGGATAACAGAGGAACATGTTTGGGTTCTTAGGGGCCTTCTCTTTGTGAAGGTTTTTCATGTGTTTTTATTTATCGCTATTTAGTCTGGTTTGAGATAGCTTAACACAATTTTTCTCTTTCCTATTATTTCAAGCCTTGTATGTAGGTTACCATGTTTCCTTTAGTTTAATATTACTATGACATTAAAACATAATTAACTAATAAATAGAACTTGCTTGCTATATGAAGATTGGAGATTAGGGAAAGAACTGTCGATTTGATTGAACAATTGCATGAATCATATTTATAAGTACTGCCATGTTGCTTTTACCTCTATATTGGATGAAAGGTGACAGAGTTTAATAATGTATTTTTACCGTAAATCATTTGTTATTTGTGAAACAAAAATTTGTCGGTCGTTCATGAAAACTGCTATCAAGTTTTTACCGTCAGATGTGAAAAGGCAAATGGATGGAAATATGTAAATCTAGCAATTAAAAAATGGTTTATGTGTTTGAGCATTGAAGTTTCAGTTGATGTGATTATTTGGGGCTATAGTTTGAATACATGTATACATGTTGTAATGATCTTGCACTTTAGAATATCATTTGTTGCTTGTGGAAATTCTATGATTTTTTTTTGTATGCTTGTAATAATTTTTCCTTCAATATCCGCTGAGGTTTTGTCATGCTTCTACCTGCTTTTCCCACCAATATGCTAACTCTGAAAATACTTATTCATTGACCAGGGTCGTGAAATTCCAATTGTTCATCGTGTAATTAAGGTAAAGATTTGGCTGATCTTACTGCAATTTAGTTTAATGCTATATTGATACTGAAAACTATGTTTGGATAAGTTGAGTGCACTCTGTGTGTGACAACAAAATTGAAGTGATGCATTCTGGATGCCCATACAAGTGTGAGAGTGTATATGGGGTGACAGTAGGGGTGGGAGGGCTGTGTCCTGGTTTGCCAATCAGTGAAACACATCTCAAGTATGTGGAAATGGATGTTGACAATTTCCTACATTTGCTAAGAAACTACCAGGGTAGATAAAATATAAGTTGGATAGTTGCTGATATGGCCTCCTTATCCTGATCTCAAATCAACATTTTCTTTCATGAAAATAAGAGGGAAAACTGAAAGTCCATCTTTCTCAATTGTCAATTTCACTCGTAATTTAGTTAATTATCATCAAACTATTATGTAGTTACATATAACATTTACTTTTTTTCACAGGTCCATGAAAGGCAAGATACTGGGGAAGTTGATGTCCTCACAAAAGGTGCTGGCTGCTTCTAGATATTAAAACTGTTAAAATCATAAGTTCCATTAAATAACCCTTCTCAATATTCAAATTTTGTATCGTTTCGTACGTGATTGATCTTACAAAAATGTTAATCTTCTTGTTCTATTAAAATCCCTAATTTTCTAAAATGATGTTTTTATCAGGAGATAATAATTATGGGGATGACAGGCTTTTGTATGCTCAAGGGCAGCTCTGGCTTCAGCGGCATCACATCATGGGCAGAGCTGTTGGGTACAAATTTTGACCGTAACTCTATCTTTTTTTTCCAGGTTTTTTCTTTGTAGGATAGTCAGGCTGTTTGAATACTGGGTTTGTGTCATGGTATTTGAACTCAATAGTACCAAGCAGGTTCTTCATGTTGCTTGCATCCATTTTTGCAGGTTCTTACCTTATGTTGGTTGGGTAACGATTATAATGACCGAAAAGCCTATTATCAAGGTATGGTTTCTCTGTCGATCATCTGCGAAAACTAAAATCTTGTTTCATGCTCACCATTTGTTGTGCGTATTACTGTCAGTATAGTACAATTATGACCTTCCTTCATTTCTTGCAGTATATTCTTATTGGCGCATTGGGACTGCTTGTTATAACTTCAAAGGACTAATGGCTGAAACAAAATTCAAGAGCTGCAATGTAGTAGTTAGCACCCGCCGTCCTGGCTTGACCTTGAATGTATCAACTTTGCTATCCATTTTGTAAGGTGGACAAAAGAAAGATAGATGATTGTGCACCAGAAGCACTGTGAACCTTGTTTTGTTCGCTATGTTTGTAGATTTTTGGCTGAAATGTTCCAGGATTTCTGCTTATGCCTAATCCCGCTTGCAAACCATAAATCTGTTTGGATCTTAGGTTTGTTTGGAAACACAGAGCAAACTGTGTTTCTCAAATTTTAATTTTTTTTTGTTAAAAATTGTTTTTTTTTTAATGTTTTCATATCTTTTGATGTTTTTATATTTAAAATAAAATATATTATTTTAATATATTTCTAAATAAAAAACAACCTATTTCAAACAAACTTACAGTCAAGAGATGCGGAATGTAAGTCAAAATTAGTTAAATGAGAGTTCTTGTGGTTTAAGCTGTAAACACTCATGGAATAGAACCGAGCTAAAAGGGAAAAACGAACTTGGTTATTGAACTAACATGTAACAAACAACTCAATAGGATCTTCATTTTTTTTTTTTGAAATAACTTTAAAACAAATCAAATTAACAATCTTAATTATTTTATTTTTAATTCTAAAAAAATTCATTACAAATATTCTTATATTTATTTTTCCTTTAATTCTTTATTGAATGATGGGACTTGTTAATAATCTTGAAAGCACAACACAAGAAGAAAAATAAAACCCAATTATTTGCCTCTAGTAGCACGTAATCGATTTTCCCATTTGGGGTGTCGATGATTATTTTTAATATTAATTTTAAAAAATAATTAAGAATAATTGATTTTGCAAATAAGAGAGTTTCTCGTCTAATCTGTGACACGGACCTTTTGGATCATAGTTTTGAAATCCAGTCCGACGAGGTAAAATCACCTGAAATCTAGTTGATTTAAATTAAAACTGTATTAGATTAAAAAAATTAAATTAAAAAAATAGAATAAAAAAAATTTAGTTGATCTGGTGTTAATCCAATAAAAAATTTAGTTGCAATTAGAAAGTTATTCTGATTTTTTTTTTTAAAAAAATTAACTTGACTAATCAATCCGGAGAAAACCCGAAACTTGAATTTTAGACTAAATCAGCTACCGAGACAGGTATTAAAACTATGCTAAAAACTCACTCTGGAAACTTTTGAGGGTTAAATTTGTGACACGAAACCTAAATCCTACCCCAAAAAATAATAATAAATAATAATAACAGCATGGCAGCCCACAGTATCTTTCTTTCTGGCTTTACCATGATCTTCCCAAAACACTTGACAAAAAACTTAGAAGTCCTAACTCCAAAACCTAAATCCCAAAACAACAAAAGCCCCCTTCCCTCCCAGAAGATCCAATCCTCACTCTTTTTCTATTCATATTTGTTTCTATAGCCACTACTGTCACTCTGTGTAACACTGAACAAATATATCCATACACTGCTCCTTTTTGCTTAATTCTTCTTCTTAATTATCTCAAGATTGCTTTTTTTGAGTTTCATCTTGTTGGTTTTTCTATTTTCCACATGGGTTTTGAAGATTTCTTCAACTCAGTGCCTGGTATCATTGTTTTAGCATATGGGTATGCTTCTGTTTGATAAAATTCCTCTGCGAGTTTTCCATGTGTAGTGGGTATGGATTTTCATTAAAAATCTTGTTAAGATAATCTCTTTAATGTGGGCAGGCTTTTGTGTTTGTTTGATAGAAATCCTCTTTTTTGGTTTTTCATTTTTTTTTAAATGTGCTGTGAAGGTTTCTTGACGTTATTGCATTGGATCTTGAGGATGGAACATGGGTATGTTTCAATTTGAGGAAGAAACCAAGACATGCTCTCTCTGCGAAACACTCGCAGATTCTGCAACTTTGCTGCTTCCGTTGCATTAAGTCGTAGTCCTGCAGCTGTATCTAACCGCATTCAGAATCAAAACCAGAAACCTTTGGAGGAACCTGCACTTGTTAAGCTTAAAGCTGAGAGAGACCCTGAAAAGCTATTTAATCTTTTCAAGGCCAATGCTGAGAATAGGCTTGTTGTGGAGAATCGGTTTGCATTTGAAGATACCGTTTCTCGCTTGGCTGGTGCTAACAGGTTTGATTACATTGAGCATTTACTTGAGCACCAGAAGCCTCTTCCACAAGGTAGGCGCGAAGGGTTCATGGTGAGGATTATAATGTTGTATGGAAAGGCTGGAATGATAAAGCATGCTATTGATACTTTCTATAATATGCATTTGCACGGCTGTAAAAGGACTGTTAAATCCGTCAATGCTGCACTGAAGGTTTTGACTGGAACCCGTGATTTAGCAGCAATCGAGGCCTTTGTTAATGAGGCGCCGAAGAAGTTTGATATTGAGCTAGACATATTTTCTGTTAACATCATTGTTAAGGCTTTATGTGAAACGGGAAATTTGGATAAAGCATATTTGCTCATGGTAGAGATGGAAAAGTCAGGGGTAAGGCCAGATGTCATCACATACACCACACTTATGTCAGCATTTTATAAGAACAACAGGTCAGAGATTGGCAATGGATTGTGGAATCTTATGGTGCTTAAAGGATGTTTACCCAATCTTGCAACATTTAATGTTAGAATTCAGTATTTGGTCAACATAAGACGGGCATGGCATGCAAATGATGTGATGCGTTTGATGCTAAAAATTGGGATTGTGCCTGATGAGGTTACATATAATTTGGTTATAAAAGGCTTTTTCCAGACTGGTAAACTTGAGATGGCCAAAATGGTGTATTTTTCTTTACGTGGCAAGGGGCATAAATTTAATGTTAAAGTTTACCAAACAATGGTTCATTATTTATGCAAGGGTGGGGAGTTTGATTTGGCTTATACAATGTGTAGAGATTGCATGAGGAATAACTGGTTTTTGAATGTGGATACCATTCATACGCTGCTTGAAGGGCTGAAGAAGAATGGGCAGCTTAACAAGGCTAAGGTGATCGTGACTTTAGCTCAGAAGAGAGTGCCTCCTTTTCCTTCAAGTCATTTGCGTTCCTTGCAAGCTGTATTGTCTAGAAGTTGAATTGAGGTTATGGAAATGCTCAGATAAGCTTGGTTTTGTAACACCACAGCCTCACAGCAGGGGATATTAATTTCATTTTGTCCTCTGATACATCCACAGAACCATATGGATATCCTCGTCCTTAAACATCAAACAAAGGGAACGTTCCCTTTATTCAATTAATTTGTTGTAGCTTTTAATAAGTTCCTGATGAAATGAAATTTCTAAACTTCTAACTGGATGGTGCCATGATTCTTGTAAGTTTTCATTCAATTTCTTCCATTATCTTTGTCTGTTTCAAATGCATTACTCTTTTCTTTCTAATCTACGAGTGTTGGAGCATGTGAGTTTTGGATGTTCACCTGTCAATAATTGCTCTACTTACTGAATACTGATGTCTCATGCCATCTTTTATACTTGTTATTTGCATCTATCTTCATGGATTTGGGGTGTTCTTTTTAAATCATCATGCAACTTCCTCATTGTATGTATTTATGAGTGTGAACGTGTCTTCTGCTCTGACTTTCATGTTAGGCATATTTACATCAGATGTGATATAAATTGGCTTAAAGTTTTGATTTGATTTGATTTTCTAATATGATGCCTTTTATTTGAAATTTTTGCAGTTTCAATTGACGAAGAGCTGGTTAACCAGCCAAAAGAGTGTGTTATCTCTTTGTTATCTATTGCTTAGATGCCAGCATTGGTAAGCATCAATTATTTTGCTCATTATTGTTTGTTGGGCTTAGCAGATGCATCAAGTTGTTTTGCAGAACTTACCGCTTCATTGTTCTAGATGCCTACTTTTTCTAATTTGAACTTTTGTGAAGTATATCAATGTAAGCTGATATGTGTTGATAGTGATGGCTGATGTTTTGATTCAAATTTTTTTATGTTCAATGTTGTATTGAACTACATGATAAAGGACAGCTTTGGTGCTGTTTTACAGATGTGGACATTAACATTTTAGGGTTTGAGTTGGTCTTTTGATGGTCAGTAACTATAGGACTGATTGGGCTTGAACGTCTGGATGCTTAGTAATTCCATAGAGGCTGTTTGAATATGGGATTTGAGTTGCTGGAAATTGTAGAAGCTATCAATGTGGTTTCTAGGAGTCACACCTAAGAGAAGATTGAGTCACACTATCAAAGGCAAATTGCTGGATTTTTTTTTTCATGAACTGATTTTCTCTTGTATTGAACAATTACATAACCTTTATATAGAGTTCTTAGGACTTATCTTCCTATATAAGAAAATGCTTATAATCCTATTTGAGAATCCTAATAAAGCTAATTACTCTTTAGGACTAATAAAATACTAAATAGAAAAAAAACCAAGACCTATAGAATTTACAGCAAATCTAGAAATTTCAGAAATACCTTGTCTATGAAAATCATGTTAGAAGACAACAATTTTGACTCTCTTGTTTTCTGCATCATCACGACTAATAGTTCTAGTGGGTGTTAGTGGTTTCATCTCTTAAAAAATAGTTGTTGTAACATGAAACATCCAAAAAATAGCACTAAGATAAACTGTCAAAAGTTATTTTAGTGTATGTTTACATCAAAGGAGCATATTGTAGTTATAAAATATGGTTACCTTTTTTTAGGGTAGATAAACTGTCAAAAGTTATTTTAGTGTATGTTTGGTAATGCGGTTGAAAGTGCATTTTTATATGTAAAGGCACCAAATTGATGTTTTTTAAAATTCTTTTTGATGATTTTGATATTTGCATAACAAAACCATTAGAAGCACCTAAAAAGGCATCAATTTGGTTCTTTTCAAACAAAAAAAACACTTTGAAAAGAACATTAAAAAGCACCTAAAACGCAATGTCAAATGGTGCCTAATTTGGTGAACCTGCTGTTCTGATAAAATAAAATTGAAAAGCAGAATTGTATAACATTTTTTCAGGTCTTGCATGTTCCTAACAAGCGATTCAATGGAATTCTTTTTTTGGAAATATGCATACACAAACAAAAGGTGCTTCCTGAGCTTCATGAAATGAATATTCAACTTTACTTCTTTATGAAGCCGAATTCACATTAGGTAAAAACCAAAACAATATGGTTACCCCTTCCTTGGCATCCCCACAGTGCACCACCACTATCTGTTCCTTCCTTTTCTAAACAAGCTGCTGACTTGCCTGAAGTTGCATCAATATAAAGATGAAGCAAGCTTCATCGTGCAAAGTCATCTGTTGGTGATAATTGTTTTTTATAGTTCCTTCTGATGATGACATGAAGTACATCAAGTAATATAGTTTGTTTATCAATAATAAAAAAGGTAGATTTTGCTCCTCCAGGTGAAGATGCCTATTGGAGTGAACGGCTATTACAAAATCATACTATTCCTCACCCTTCCTATCTCCTAATCTACATGTTAAATTTCCTTGTAGAGTCGATTGCTGCATGAACACTAGGATTAGACTGAATCTCTTCTATTAATGTATATTTAATAATAGATAGGTAGGAACAGAAACTAGACACATTAGAGGTTTTAATGAAACTTATTCATGAATGCATTCTGCCATAAGGGAAGAAAACCAACCTTTTCGGTTCTTCAAATCCATCCTTTTGCTCTAATGATAGGAATTCTTAAACCTTTTTCATAATTGTACCTGTGCAGGACAAAAGTTGCAAATCAAAATTGGCACAGCCTGAAAGGGAAGAGAGGAGTGCTGGAGAAAGGATACTGTTGTGAAGTAATGGGGTGACGGTTGCAAGGTGGAATGTTTAATGGTGCTCTTTGGCAGCAGAAATTGATTCTGAAGTGTTTCTTAGTTTATAGCTTTCTAGTAGAAATTTGATGTCTCATTTGACTGAGGCAGTCAGTGTTCGACGGATTAATTCTTCATGGCTAGATTGTGGTTGCAGATCTGGATAACTAGCCAATGTTGTCAAAGGCGAAAATGCCCATGGTGTTAGGTGCACGCCGGAATGAACCAAGATGATATGTTATAACATCAAAAAATATGTATGATATTATATACATAATCATATAAAGTTACATTTTTTTTCACCTTGAAAACAAAATAAACAAAATAAGAAAGTTATTTCGCCGCGAAAAGGCACCATGTAGTTCGTTGAAATTCTTTGTCTAAGCATCTGAGCGTCTTTTAACAACATTTTATTAGCAATGACTGGTGTTGCATCCTTGGACATGGACGATAATTTGTTATGATTGAGTTGCCTGAATGCCCTCTGCTGCAGAGAGTTTGGTTGTTTATAGTAAGTGCTCTTATGTTTTGCCTGATAAACCGGCAACCTCAGATTTTACTTATGAGCACTAGTGCGATGTACGAAGCTCCATCCTGTTGCTCGGTTCCATGCTTCAAATTTTTGCTCCTGTCAGAGATATCCAAGCATATTTCTCATAAATCCAATACAGAAAAGCAGCTATTGGCAGAGATGTATCCTGCATTCCCAAGATGCCATATGTATAGTTGGAGTTATTTAAATGGAGAAATTATTGTTTGAGATTTCAAGTGGTTTTTTATTTTGTCTTCTTCGAATTCAACTCTTTGCTGTAAAAAAGGCCTCAGAAGGTATAGTATTCATGTTGTTTATTTATTGGTGATTAGTGAGAGGCACACACACACACACACACACACACACACACACACACACACATATATATATATATATGGTCTCTCCTTTGAGTTTTCATGGTGAATAATTGGTTTTCCTTGTTACAGGGGCGATAAACTCAAGTGGGTTTATGGAGAGGATTATAAAACTTTTTATGAACAAAAAGTCTCCGACAAGGCGACAACCCATGGTTGTAGAAATTCCTACAGCCCAATGTGGCAATTTCTCAGGCAACCGCATGTGCATAATTAATACAATATTAGTTGTTCATAATTCTGTGGTCAATAAAAATTCTCATACTATCTTTTGCTCATTCAGAGCTGCTAAGAGTAAAATGTACTGTTTTTGATACACTGACAATTTCGACTTCCAAAATGCTGCATAACACATCTCGGGGCAGTGTAAATTCCTCGTTCCTACTTCCAAAAGCTACAGGAAGGTCCTGAGATGAAGAAGAAATGAGGTTAGAGAGCGAAATGTCACTCCTAGAATTCACAGGAGAACAGGGAAGAAAACCAGGACTGTAAAATTACTGTGAAAATCCCAGTTGAAAGAAGCACGACTTCCAGATAATATGAATCTGAAGCCTGTTAAAATATGCATAATGAATTTGCAGCCATCTCGTTTTTTGTTGTTCTTCTGCCAAAGGTTTTGAGGGCATTTGTTTTGCATGAAGCAATTGCAAAATAAATTATAAGGAAATTCGAACAATAAGCTCTTGGAATGGGAGCTGCAATCAGTGTCAAATTACATTACAAAATAAACTGAAGGATGTAGGGAAAGGTACAGTGCGTTGGTTAATTTCCTCCATAACCATATCCATTGTTCATTGCATTGTTTATATGAACACCTTTTCTTTTAGATTTTTTTTTTAATTTCATCTTTTTCAAGTTATGTTAGTATTTTTACATGCTAAGATTTTTTTTTACTTTAAACTGTATGCAAAATGTTGAACAATATTCTAACCATAAACTAAAATCAATTTTGTGAAATAGAATTTTTATTTGTAGTTAACAATAAAATTAAGAGAACAAAAACATTTTTTTTTTAAAAAAGAAGAAGATTCATTTGTATTTTGGTGTGGAAAACTTTAGTACTCCTTGAAGTTTTAGTTTATATATTATTTTGATCCTTTTTTAATAGCATTTTACATTTCGATCCTAAACTTTATCTTTTTATATTTCAATTCTTAAATATTGAGAGACAAGAGAAAATAGCTAAAAAATATTGAAGATGAGAAAAGTGCTTCGATGATTACATTCTTACAACTAAAATATAGGTCTTAGTGCTAATAGGTTTGTCTTTTGAATGGGAGTTCAATAAAGGTTGTGTTGCTTTTTAATAATGTCAAAAAAAAAAATAGAACATGGTTTATAAAGTTTTTTTTTTTAAGTGATTAGAGGGTGTTTTGGTTTTAAAAATAAATTTATTGATGTTCTTAGATTATTTTAGATGTTTTCGTATGAAAAAAAAATTATAAAATAGATTTTAAAATCCCAAAACTCAAACCTTAATTTTTCAATCTTCCTTAGTGATTAAAAAATTATACAGATAACAATCAATTATCTACCACAACAAACATGTTGTCCCCTTAAAAAAAGACCTGAGCAAACGACTTAAAAACAATCTAATCAACAAAGCACGAGGGTTAAAGGTTTTTTTTATGATTGGCCAAGGCCTAGAGGTGCTTGGCCCTTTTTTTTTTTATTTAATTTTTAATTCATATTCTTTTTTTAAAAAGAAATGTTTATTTCAATTTTTTTAAAATAGTAATTAATCTTTATTCTTAAAAGAAATTATTGTAATTTATTTTTAAATTATTAAATTTTATATAAATAAATTGTATGAAGTATAAAGTTCATAAAAATAAATATTTTTTTTTAGCACCAAAATTAACCTCTAAAGATAAAATAAATAAAAATATATAAAATAGAAAAACAACCATTATAAAATATTTGCATACAATATCTTTAGCTTTTACTAGAAAAATTAATTTCTCATTATAGTATTTAATTTATGTTAACAAGTTATTAATTTTATTAATTTATTTATTTTATCATGCATAAACAATAAACTTTTGTTTTCTAATTAAAAAAATCATGATATCCAATGTCAATAGTTTCTCTTACATGTTACAGGACTAGTCATATACAAAGAAATTCGAACAAGTCAAATCCTAAAACATGAAATCACGATTTGAAGTCACAAAAGCAGTCAGGCAGAGCAGACCCTCTTCCCATGGCATAATCTTCTTTGTGAGCCAGCCATAAGGCTTGCATCAACTCCTTCCCATCCAAGCCCTTAGAAGTGAGCTCTGCATAAGCTCTCCGGCTTAGGAATAGGGTATTATGCAACCCCTTATAAGCTCGCATTGCAGCAACCATCTTATCCATGTTACCGAAAAAAGTAGCCACGTAAAAATCACTGTTGATTGATACAAAATAATCCAGTGCAGCTTTTGTGTTCCCGTGCATATTTAGGAAATCCTCGCCACTGAGAAGTGCAGATTTGGTGACCACGTTGGTGTAAATAGATTTTAAACCTTCAATTTCCATCAGGCCATCCCCAGCTGCAAGGTATATATTTGTGTTCGTAGGGATGGAAAGTGCCTGAAAAATGAAGGCTGTCTCGTTAGGCGTGAGGGGACACTTCCCTCGGTTTCTCCAAGTGCGAGCCAGCTCCCCAGTCCATGGTTTTCTGTCTCCCCTTGCAGCTTCAATGGCTTCCTTGGAGGCAGGGGAAAGGCCTGGGTATTCACATTGGCTATATGCTACCATGTCAGGTTCAAATCGAAGATGAAGCGAAAGAAAGGGTTTTGGTATAGCTTCCAGAAGTTCTGCGGCTTTCTGTTCCAGGGTTCTTGTAAGGCGTAATGAACCATAACAAGCTTGACAAAGTGCAGCTTTTGCATTCAGAGGATACCTAAACAAAGAAAAGGTGCAAACTCTTACATAACAAACTGCATGCTATTTTACCATTTCTAAAATGAAAACAAAGCCTAGGGCTAATAAAAATATGCATGTAGTCAAACTTACAGGCCTAACAGTCATTGTCATGTAATCACTACACACAAAAAAAAAAAATATTGAAATTGAAATGCAATCTGGTACCTGTCCCTTCTTTGACTCATTGCTGGTGTAATTGAAATATATTGGTATTTCAATAAAGATGGAAGGACACTTTCAATGTAATCAAATTGGCCTTTTCTTTTGCTACAGTCTACATGAAAGGGTTCTTTTAATGCAACCTCTGGTGGCAGTTCCTTAACAACTTTAATGAAGCCATCCATCTGTTGAATGAAGTAATCAACATCAAATACATCTGCAAATCCACTGAAGTACAATTAAAGGGTCATTTACTGATATTGTCCATGAAATGACAGCAATCAATTTCAAACACATAAAGATGCTTTTAGCCTACATTATTTGATATTGGATTATAGTACATCTCAAACATTTTCACAATGCTACCAAGAAAAGAAGAGTTTCCAATTCAGTCTATTACATTAGATACACTGCTTAAAACAGTAAGAATAATACGAATATCAAAAATGAAACAAGCGCAACAAAATCTTCATATTACTTATGGATAAAAGAAGACTTTCCCTAGAAGAGGAGAAATAATTCCCTATTGGGGGGTTGAGTGGCGGGGAGAGTGATTATGAACAGGGAAATTACACTGTATATCTGCTTATTTTGAAAAGAAATAGAAGTAGAGATGAGAGCTTTACTGCTGCTCCACAGAATTTTCTTTCTTTTTGTTTTTATGAATGGACATAGATAATCTTAGAGTAACAGCACATTACTTAAACTTCTAGTGGAAAGCATCGTGCCCTTTTCACCATATCTGCGACCTTCACATTTTTTCACTACACATTGGATTGGCTGGGGAAGATAAACTAGGTGCTGTTTATTTCCTTTTGAATTAGTAGTTTGACTTTTAGTTATGAATTGGACCGATTTAACTTTCAAAAACCCACCTTATTTGCACCATCTTATTGACCTCTTATAAACTGACCAAAGAAATCTGCGAGTGAAGGAAAAAGGAGAAAGGAAATAGATCATGGCACTGGGCCGACACTGCCAAAACCTAGATGACCCTTTGTCAGTTTGTTGTCATCATCATATTCCTTTGCCCAATTTACATGGCTTTTACACCTAAAATAAGAAGGATCAAGGAAAAAAAATTAAGTTGTTTTCATTTTGTGTTTAGATCTTGAATTTAAAAGATGAATTGAGGTTGAAAACTGGAAAGACAATTTAGTATTGTCTTGGGATCAGATTTAATTATTTTGGCGGCCAAAAGTTCATAAGAAAAAATGTGTTCAGCAGAGGACTCAAATGACACTGAAACGGTGACGTTTTACTCCTAAAAGAGGTGCCAACTAGTGCAGATGACATGCATCCGCTGGTGAGAGCAAACAAGACAACATGTCTTTGGGTTTGATGCATTTAGATCTCATAATCATATGCCATCGGTAAAGAAAATGAAAAAAAAATGAAGCACCAATATAAACATGCGGAGCGGCAATATCAGCTCCAAAAAAACACAAACGTCAATCTAACTGCACTGAATCAAAGTTCAATACCTAAACACTCTACACTCCATTAAAACATACCAAATCACCACAACGTCAAACACAGCACATCCATTTAAAAGTATGTTCTACCAAACATACTAAATTTTGATCCATGATGACAATAGCCTAATAATGTTGCATGGAAATGCATACAAAATTTGAAGTCCTGAAAATCCCAGACACAATCTACTTGGAGCAGTTATAACATCTGGCAAAAGAATAAAGTAAATCAACTCATGTTTGATATTACTTGGATTTCAAAATTTTTCCTTGGTTTATCTAGTTATTCAGAATGCAGGAATGAGGACCATCTCCATAGGTTGCACATTCAATCTAAATTATTCTGAGTTTGTAACCAGTGGTAATTGATAAACGTGATCAACAACTACCTTGACTCATTCCAATAAGCAGCTGCTTCAAACTTTGGCAAAACCAGAGTAGCATTTAACAAGCGGGCAATGCCAACGCCATCACAGAACTGCATAGATCATAAACAAAGAGATTTTATGAACACAGCATACATTAACGAGCATTACCTGGAAATAACAACAAATAATGTTTACTCCACACTCACATCTCGTCTCATCTGATTGAGGCCACCATAGCAATCCACACGGATATATCCATTACTCTCTGCTAGTAGGGCTGCATGATTTCAACAAAAAAAACCAATGCAATTTTCTGCAATGAAAACCAATTAAAATTGACTCAGGGAAAAAAAAAAAAGAAGAAAAGAAAAATGCAGGAGAATTCCTTTACTTTGACTCAAACCATATTCCGAGCAGCATAGATGATGATTAGAAAAAAACACCTGAATCCCTCCCGAAACAGCAGATTTATCCCAGATTTCAATATTAAGTAAATAACGAAAAAACTTGTGCATAAACAAATCTTCACCAAAATCCAAGCCATTTACAAACCTTGAAGCAGTAAAAATTTTAATTGACAACACAGTAAGAAAAGAACTTGCTTCCCATAACTCAAACTCACTGCCATTCTAAGTTTCCAAATTCTGTTCTCTTTCTATTCAAAGCCAAGTAAATGAACTATATCTCGTATCTGCTTTTAAAAAAAAAATTAAATCTCACTAAAGCTATATAGAGAGTTTGGATTTATTACCAACACCCTTTAAGTGCATAATTCAGTAAAAGAGGAAAAAGAAAAGAAACCAGAAACAAAAGAGCCCACGCAAAAATCAGATGCAGAGAAGAGACATACCGATGCGAGGTCCATGAATCCACCACTTGCACGGCCTCCAATCCACAAGCCTCTTAACACCCCATATGTCCGATTTCCCTCTAAATAAAATACAAGTAAATAAACCCAATTACAATCGCACTACATAAAATGGCATCAAGCAGCTCTAGTATAATGTGACTTACGCTTGTTTATTTGAAGGGACCGATGAAAACGGCGAAGAAGGAGACAGCAAAACGATAGCTAGGAAAAGCGAGAGTGTGAAGATGGCCGTGAACAATGGCTTCACGGAGACAGTAATCATTTGATGATTCAGAAAACAAAAGATTTTCTTTTTAATGTAAAAAAAAATGATGATTGGTTTGGTGTTTTGTTTCACTGAGAGAGAATTTGCTATGCTAGATCGGATCGAGTCTTCAAGGTAAGGTACGGATGGAGAAGGTATTCTCATTAATTAAAACCTGTTTTTAAATATGTCATTCTTCTCTATTTTGGCACTTCTAATTTACTTTTATTTCCATTTTAGTCACTATAAAAAAGATTGTTACAATAGTAGACTCGGAGATTTTTTATCAATGCAATTTGCCACCTTCATCTCTTGGATATTGACATATATTTGCTGAGTTTTTCATGGTTGAATTCTACTCTAGGATAACTTAGATTGCTTTTGAAAAACTAGACCTCATAGGAATAGAGGATATTTTGATACTTAAATCATTAAATATAAAATGATAGAATATGTATAAAATAAAATAAAATAAAGTTGTAAAGAATACTTATCTGAATGTAGTAATTAGAAATTATATGTTCTGACTCTAGCTAAATGCTCTAGCTTTTGTGTGGCATGCACCTTTGTATAGCTATTTTTGTGTGGTCAATGGATGGGATCGATATTTTGCAGGGTGATTAAGTGTCTTTATACACTTGGAACTTAGACTTCCTTAATGAAAAAAGAGATATATCATTAGTGGAGAAATTGATGTGCTATCATCAACTAGCCATGGTGGCTATGGTGGTTATTGTGTCATGTCATGATTATTGTGCATGTGAAATATTGATGATGAGCAATGTTATTATTGGCGGAAAATAATGCTTGCTCTACACAGAAAAATTTGGGTGTGCATAAAAAAAATTGTGTGCATGAAAAGTTTGTGTGTGTTGCTTCTGGAAACTCAAAAAGATTAATTGAAGGTTGTGTTAGGGTAAGATTGGATAGATCATGATCAATTTTAGTGTCGTGTTGAAAATCCTAGCCAGTAAGGGCTTGCATTTTCTTATTATGCATAGCCTAAATGACTAAAAATTGTTTTTCTTAAGTATTATCAATGTAAATAAAAAGCTCATACCTACTCATTTACATGTTTTTTCCTTTGGAAAAACAAAAGCCCTACTATTTACATGTATCAAGTAAAGTAATGATAGTTATGGTAATAATGATAATGAGGTAGGAGAGAAGATGGTGGTTGTAGAGTAATGGGATGATAGTGGTGAGATGATAGTGATATTAATAGTATAGTTGTAAAACTTGAACCGACCGACCATGAACCTAAACTAGTTGAGGTTGAAGGAAGAATAGAAAAAAAAATTAATTTGGTTAAAAAATTAGGTTGACTTGCAACGTAGTTAACCCAGGTAAAACCCCTGTCTAAAACCCTAAACCCCCAAATTGAAAATGTCTTCTCTTTATATAGAACAAATGATAGAGAAATGGATTCCATAAAAATTGATTTAAAAATTCTTGAAAAAACATAAACAATAAATCCAACACATATTAGAATGTAAAAGATTTTTCACCAAATTTAGATCTAGGTCATCTCTCAAACTCATAAAATCACTCTCAAAACCTGTCCCAAGGTTAGAGCAACTATAACTTTGGGTTTTTCCAACTTCAGGATCATGAAAGTTAAGATGACAACCAACCTTATGTTTTGTAACATGGCATGATTAAGAGAAGTTAGGAGAAGGTTTTTTAGAGGTATGAAAAATATAAATATTGATAGTTTTAGTTTTTGGTTAGTGAAGGAGCAGAAAAGATATAAAAGAAAGAAGGAGAAGGTTGAATGTTTTGTTACATAAAATGGGTGGAAATGATGTTGTAAGAGAAGAGAGGGTAGAGTCAGCTAAGGCAAGATGAGATGAGATTTTAGTTAAAAAAACAGATTTTGGATAAGATATAAGAGAATGAAAGGTTGTTTTATAAACCACATAGCTGATTTTAGATATATTAAATTTTTTAAGTTAACCGGGTTTATTCTTTCAATCTATGACTTGAATTTTATCTCTAGTCAGTCCTCAATTGAGTTTAAAAACACCTAGTAATAATATTGATGATAATAAAAATGGTGATATGATGCTAATGATAACAACGTGATGGTTGTTTAAAAATAATTAGAGGTGAACTATCTAGTAGGTGGCTCAGTAGTAAGAGCTTGGGACCAGGATACTTGCTCTTCCTGTTGTCTCAGGTTCGAGCCTTGAGGTTACTAATATTGATGGCCACTGGAGACTTACCTGGTCGTTAACTTCAGGGCCCGTGAGGATTAGTCAAGGTGCGTGCAAGCTAGCCTGGACACCCCACGTGAATAAAACAAAATAATTAGAGGTCACCAGTTCGAGTCTCACAAACCTTAGAGTTACTAGAGGCTTACGTTGTCGTTAACTTCAGGGCTCGTGCGATTAGTTGAGGTGCGCCCAAGCTGGCCCGGGCATCCACGTTAATAAATAATAATAATAATAATAATAATAATAATAATAATATGAAATTTTGAATGAAATATTGTTCAGATTTTTGAAATTTAATTAGTTTAAAATTGTTTCTAATAAATAAAATAAATGTAAAATATTTTATATTGATTAATTTTTTTATAAAAATATTTCAAGAAAAAAAAATTAAAATATTTTATGCAAGACATGAATCTGGTTTGATGTATCAATCTTCCATTTAAGTTATTTTGGAAAATACGTTGGACTTCGGAGGATTAAAGAGTGTTTGACTTAGAGGTGTGGTGGCTTTTTTTCAAAAGTACAATACATTTAAGCACAAATCACACCTCCAAAACCTATAAAAACATGCTTTTTACTCAAAAAAGCACAAGCTACCTCTCCTCCAAACACACCCTTAATTGTGTGCGAGATGGACCTTTTTGTTTTTTCATGGATCCCGGAAAGAGAGAGAGTGTGTTTTGGCAAACTGGACTTTGATTTGGTGATATAAGCCCACCTCCTCGTGGGCTTGACAGGTACGCTTTTGCCTTCAATTAGATAAATGAAGCGAGCGAGCACCTCTAACATTTAAATATTTTTTTTCTTCGAATTAGCCCCTAGGCATTGGGCTGGAGCCCAGCAGTACTTGTTCATCAACTCCTCAAATGAAGGTGTGAGGACGCGGGAAAATAAACTCTTCGTTTGTGGCTGTTTCAGAGAGGGTTGTTTGGGTGGAGTTGGAGTCGTGGATGGGTTGAACGTTAACGGCGTTGCTGGTTATTGTGGGTGGAGGAGAAAGAGAGTGACGAAGTTGCGGAAGCTGTCGTCGCCGGCGTGCAAGGGCAACGTCACTGCTGTTGGTCGTGAGAGAAATATTGAACAGTGGAGGGGCTTTCAAATATGAGAATGATGATTTTGTGTGAGCTTTGGGGTGTTGCATGGACCATGGGTAAATAGGTCTGAATGGAGGTTGAATCTTCGGCTAGACTTTTGTGCTGACCGCTGGAGCAATGTTGGAGGGTCGACTGTGTGGTTCACGGCGTGGAGAGAGAGCGTTTGGAAACGTGAGCAATCTGTGTTTCTATAAAAGTTAAATTTATTTTTTTATTAAAATTTAATTTTTTTTATATATTTTAGAATATTTTGATATTTTAATTTTAAAAATAATTTTTAAAAATAAAAAAATATTATTTTAATATATTTTAAAATAAAAAACATTTTAAAAAGTAATTCTAATCACATTTCTAAACAGCCCGAAAGCAGTGTGTTGCTGTCGGCTGGAATTGATGGTGACCAGGAGAGGGACACGATGCTCTGTTTTGATTGATTTAGAAAACAATAATAAAATATTAATGACTTTTTATTTTAGAAAGCATGAATGTAATAGCTCTTTTTAATCAACTAGCTAAAATAATTAACTTTCAGCTATTTTGGTTAAAATTAGAGAGTAACTGAGTAAGGGTATGGATGCTTATAGAGATATAAAGAGATTGTTTGTTTTTGTATTTTAAAAATATTTTTTTAAAAAATTAAACTTTTATTTTATTTTATTTTATTTTATAAATTAATATTTTTTAATGTGTTTATATTATTTTAATATACTAATATCAAAAATAACTTTTATAAAATAATAAAAATATTATTTTAATGTATTTAAAAAAAAAATATTTTAAAAAATAATTACTATCCTGTTCTTAATAACCAAAATCATGTACATGTACAACTGATTCATTAATCAATCACTATGTAAATGGTCATATTCAAAAAAAAAAAGAAAAAAAAAAGAGACGGAGGAGAATAGCGTGTAAAAGGAAAGAAACATGTGTAGGTATTAGGTATAGTGTTAATTTGGTTTTAATCACTTGAAATTTATTGTAATAGGCATTCAATATTAATTTCGGGTGTTTGAAAATGTAATAATGATTGTTTTAAAGTGTTTTTTTATTTAAATATGTATTAAAATAATATTTTTTAAAATTATTTTTAATATTAACATATCAAAATAATTTGAAAAACATAAAAAGATTTTAAATTTTTTTAAAATACTTTTAATACACGAAAAAAAAACCCTAATTCTTGACCAACCTAATAAAACAAATTCCATAGTCAATCCTTTGGTGCCAAAGAAGAATATTTTGTAGAAGAAAAGAAACCAATAGGAAATTTTTTAAAAATTATTTTTAAAACATAAAAAAAAAAAGACCTGAATTCTTGACGGGCCTAATAAAACAACTTCCATTGTCAATCCTATGGGGTGCCAAAGGAGAATATTTTGTACAAGGAAAGAAACCAATAGGAACATAATAACCTTCCCCACCAAGGACCAGCCCAGTAAATGCCTCCTCCAGATGAAAGAATCACGGGACTTATTTTGAATTGATGTTGAATTTGTTTTTTTTTTAATTGAGTTTTTTTTTAAAATTATTTTTTTAATGTTTTTGAATTGTTGATGTAGAAAATAAATTTTAAAAATAAAAAAATAAATACTTTACAAAATAATCATTATAATACTACAAGAAAAACCCAAGTCTTAATGGACGGGGGAAAAAAAAAAGAAAAAGAAGAAGAAGAAGAGGGGGCAACGGACGTCTTATTTCTCTTTTATCAGTCCAAGTGTGAGATTTAAAACCCCGGAATTTGAGCAGTGATTTGCCTTGTCTTTACTCAGATATGTCTGTCTTGTGATTAATCACGTCCGATTAATAATTAACTATATAAATGATCTATGTCGTCGTACGAGCTACAAGTTGCTGCTGCATGTTAATTCGTCTCCATCTATCTGACAGCCAGTCTCAAGCTATCTCTCCGTTCCTCTTCCGTAGATCTTACTTCCTTGTTCTAATTATTGTTTAGTGAATAAAAAACTGCAGGTGGTCTGCTTTAAACATCATGAAAAGGAGCTTTTCAGTTCCAAGCTCACCTAATTTTACCAGTTAGTGGACATCATGCTTTATATCTTGCAATAATGTTAGTGCTTGTTGACGAGGATGGACGTGGAAAAACATAGGAAGTTCTTGTAAGCTACACAACTTTCTTCATCAATCGCTTTCATATACATGCACAGATTCATGTGTCTGTAAGGCTACTTGTTCTTTAAGTTTGTTTCCTGTCTCTTTTTCTTGGTTATTTTAGCTTCCTCATTGTCTTGATGGCGTGACCTTTCACATCATATTATTTAATGACAATAAGAAGGCACTGACGAGAGTAAGGTTACAAACACTAACCTGTATGCCCTCAATAGCGATCAAATTTAGGTTAATTCTTGATGCGAAGCTCAACTGATTGCATTTTAAGTTTGTTTTTTAATGGTCATGAGTTCAAGTTTTTTTAAGGGGTCATTGGAGGCTTACATGATTGTTAACTTCAGGACCCGTAGAATTAATCGAGGTGCGTGCAAGCTAATCTGAACACCCACGTTAATAAAAAAAAAATTAGAATGTGGTTGACGTTGCGTTCTAAATAGGGTTTAGTAAAATTTAAAATTTTTTATTTAGTTTTTTTCATGTTTTTTAGATTTTTTGATGTGTTGATAAAAATAATTTTAAAAAAGTAAAAAAAATATATTATTTTATTATATTTTTAAATAAATAAATATTTTAAAAAATAATTATTACCATACTCTCAAACCCTAGTACATTTTCGTCGGTCTCATGGAAACTATTTTGCATCCTTTAGTTTAGTGCTATTTTGCGTTGAATCCCATTCTTGCCGGCCACCGCGTAATGGAGGAAAAATATTTATAATATAATACTATGCATCGATGCTTGACAGAGACGATTCATTCATAAACTAGTGCAGACAAAGACAAGATAAATTAACAAAATATGGGAATTAACCCATATTTGACTTATATGTGATGCCATGGAACCTTTCGTGTATCTCTGTACTATCTTGTCTCCATTGAATTCTTCTATAAATGAACAAGTGTTATACGTCAGTGTTTGACATTGGTGAAGCTTTTGCCGCTGTGATTTAAAGATTTTAAAAATATATGTTTGATTAGAGTTATTATATAATAAATTTTTGCATGTAAAATTAAATAGCAAAATATTAATGTGGGTCCTATTTAATTAATCAAACAATTTTTATATATCTTATTAGACAAAAAAATAAAATAAAAGCTATCACGAAACCGAATAGTTTTTAAATCCTAGTTAGAAGATAGATCGGTTGAAATACAAAAATAAAGTAATTTCTTAACATGAGCATATTTAGTGTATTGATTAAGATTAGCAAACGTAGAAAATATGATTGCTTCTAGTTAGAACATCATTTTCTCACTTTAATTTTAGTTAGGTGAGGTTCCATGATATGATTTATATTATTGTTTTACACATCCTCTCAAATGAAAGCTCTTTGAACTTGAAACTTGCACAGACTCACATTACCCTGTACTTAATTTTTATCAAATAAATAGAAATGATGAGATTCAAACTCGTGACCGCTTGGCCATCAAGGCTCTGATACCATGTCAAAGAACCAATTCAACCCAAAAGCTTAAGCTGTTAAGTGAGGTCTTATAATATAATTTATATTATTCTCTAACAATTATTATAATCATTTTTTTCTCATCTTATAATAGTTAGAACATCATTTTTTTTATTATAATTTTTCAATTTTAGCAAGCATTTTTATTTTTTTAATAATGAAGCTATCAAACAACATTTTATGCTCGATATTTTAGACAACCCATCAAAATCAAAATTGAAGTAGTGTACTTGTTGAAAAATATTTTCTTTTCTTAATCTCTTCATGAAACCAAACAGCAATAACGTGTATAACAAATCTCTTTACCCTTGGACTCAAGTCCACAAACTTGTAATTTGCACACGCTTGATCTTCGGGTGCTGTTCGGATAAAATACAAGATTGAGAATGTAAATTGTTGTTAAACTTGTAAATTATATGATGAGAAAATATAATTTTTATTTTAAAATTTTTATTGATTAGTGCATTTAGTAATGTGTTGGAAGTTGTATTTTAAAAATATTTTTTTAATTAAAAATATATTTTTTTAGATTTATATTTTATTTTTCACACAACACATCAAAACCATAAAAAAAACAATTAAAATAATATTAATTTAATATTTTTATATAAATTTTTTTAAAAAAAACACAACCAACTACGATACAAAACCCTTCACTGCAAATTGTTGAAACCTTATTATATTCATATGATAAAGACAAGATAAGTTTTGTGACAGTAAGACAATGGAAGGCAACACTAGTGTGCTTCTTGACAAAACAAAGAAAAACAATCAAGGCAAGTGGACATAGTATTGCTGGACTCTTTCAAATTATAAATTTTAAAAGATACATAATTTAATAAGGAGAGAGAGAGAGAGAGAGAATAAAATAGAAAAGATTTTGAAAACATACTGAACTTTGATGATGACTGATACTGTTGAAA
>Ga0307509_10001716_pt1 | contig 36577 bp, 33 predicted proteins | sample 10_EM_MG_FD_202245 | JGI IMG/M metagenome (GOLD analysis project Ga0307509, IMG submission 202245) | Populus trichocarpa ectomycorrhiza microbial communities from riparian zone in the Pacific Northwest, United States - 10_EM | ecosystem: Host-associated > Plants > Roots > Unclassified | place...
CGCCCTGACAATTGCGCAATAGAATTCCGGAAGCTGAAGATCCCGATTCTAATCCCGAAACTTCCGAAGATCCTGAACTGCGCGGTTGCAAAGACTCTGGGGAAGCCTTAGGTAGCGACTACCCCGAATCGCAATCGAAAGATAACATAGTAGCAGCAAAACCTTACAACCTCCTACTCCAATCTCTGGTAACGAGCAATTAGTCTAACCAATGTAATCCTAATCCTAAACGCCAAAAACTTGATCACACACAAACCGAAGAGGATAGGATCATCTTGGAAGACGGTGAAGATTTAGCAAACGAGCCTGAGGAAGAGGAAGAGCCCGAAGAAGAGGTCATAGGCTTAGGCTCAGATAACGAGGATCAATCCGACCCATTTCAATCACATTTTGCGAGTCCCTCACCCTCTATATTGGCTTCCATCTCCTCCGCTTCACAAGGTGAGTGGAAGGATAGTACTAAGCTGCCTAAATCTAGACTACTTGGGAATGCCTACTTATCCATTCCCGGAGGCTCGGAGCAAACCACAGGTGGAAGAAAGATTGAAGGCCTAAAAGACCTGAATTTGAAGAAGCTGGTCGCTGAAGAGCTGACGCCGCTACAGAAGTCATTAGGGCAGCATGTCTTCAATTATGTGGATGTTTTATATGGCGAACGAACGCTAGGCAATGCTAAAGAGTTACGGAGGATGTATTCCTTGCATGCGCCAAATCATGACAAAAAACCCTTTCAAGGTACATACTACACACCCCCGGATGCCGAGCGGATTATCGCCAACAAGCCCGAAGACTTCCGTGCTCTCTTTGGCGGAAACCACGGCGACCTCTTCAGGTTAGGCTTAAAATTAACTCGGAAAACTCTCAGATACTTTAGTCAATTCTGCAACTCCGATATAATCCTCGCTTCACCGCCTGGGTTGCGTATGACTATTGGTGATGAGTCCGACAAAAAAGCGCGCCTACGATTTCCTCTTCAGTATAGAATTGGTGGTGGTGGATCAAGCCGACGCATTGCTTATGCAAAATTGGGATCACCTAGAGCATATCTTCAAACACCACAATTTGATACCCAAGGATCCGCATAATTGTGACTTTGGGCGCGTGCGGAACTGGTATTTAGACAGATGTTGGTGCTCGGCGGGTTCGTGACACCGGAGATGATGAAGTTGTTTAATCAGAGTATCTTAAACGCTGCTGGGAAAGTGAAGACTCAAGCAGAGTATGCAGGGTCCATGATTGATTTGGGGGTTCAAGTTCGACAGGCAATACCCCCTCCCGCTCCTAACCCAACAGTTCTCCTTACTAACTACCATATTACAGACATTCACAAGAATAGATCCCCCAACCTCAGCGGCAGACCCAAACGCCCGCTTCGACTTTTTCACAAAAGCAGTCCTACCCTCACTCCCCCGAAACACCTCCACAAATATTAATCTTCATACCGAGTTACTTTGACCTGTCCGAATGCGGAACCACCTCCACAACACCCCTATCTCCGTCGGTGCCATCTCAGAAGAAACGCCCGTCTCCTCCGTCACGCGCGCACAGTCACATTTATTTACAGGCCATCACTCGGTTCTTCTTTACAATGGGCGAGCGCACCACTTCCGCCGGTATGACATCCGCGGAGTTACAAGGGTGGTATTCTACGCCCTGCCGGATAACTCTCTTTTCTACCGCGAGATCGTGGGAGGCTTTATCAGTGTTCCCAACGGGCCAGGCCGGCCAGGCTTCGGTAAGGCCGGGCCCGGCCTGTCCAAATTCTCTCGGATCTAGCCTGGCCCGAGCCTGCAGGCCTGGTTAAGCCTGAGCCTGGCCTGGCCGGGCCCGCCTATAGGCCATATAGGCTTTTTCCCGGCTGCCTGATAGGCCGGCCTGGCCTATACGGCTTCGGCCGACCCACTCATCGCGAGTGGCTGCTCTGTGTCAACAGTAAAATTCACGGTAAATGTTTCCCAATTACGGAATATGATTAAAAATAAAGTATCATAACAGTTTCGCTTATTAGCAAAAAAAAACAAAAAATACCAGAGGTAGTGAATTGAATTGTGTTAGTTGAGTATCACTCGTTTTGTGATTAATTATGAAGTATCATAATAGCCAAAGGTAGAGGAGGAAAAAAATCAAAGGTGATAAACTCAAAAGAGAGAGGGAGGGGTGGGGGGGTTGAATATCCTTAACGCAATCTGTTCTCAACGCTAATCTCCGGGCCTATAGGCGCCTATCAAGCCTGATAGGCTTTCGTAGGCCGATCGAATTCGGCTTACATGGGCCTAGGCTGTCTTCCGGAGCGGCCTGCCTTAGCCCGGCCTATGGCCTATAGGCCGGCCTATCATCGGCCTGGCCCGTTGGGAACACTGGACTTTATTGGGCGGAGCATTGGCCAGGGGAGGATTGCGGGGCAGCCAAAGGCGCATGTGATATTCTCCAAGTGGGATGCTATAAGCTGGAGAGGGTCATTGGTAGCAAGAGGGTCAGGGTCACGTGTACGGATAAAGGTTACAAGTTTGAGTCTGTTTGATGGGCCACAGTGATTGCGTGATGGATATTTAAAAGCGCTGTATATAATATTGTAACTTGATAATAGAGTACAGTTAGCTAGGAGGTGCTATAATTTTGGGCTCTTGGCGAAGTGTTGAATAGTCCACTCAAGTCGAAATAGATTCATGAGCCTTAGGCTCCCTTTCCCCCTCAACCATAATTATTCGGAACTAGCACACGGGTAATTCCAGCAGTGCCGTCCTCCCCCGGTGAATCAAAACGCCAAAAGAAACCCCCCCGAATGCTGCAGCGCGCCCCGTATCTTATTTATTTCACAAAAGAAAATAGTCCTGCTCGCGCTCTTAAGAAACGAAAGTAACAACCTAGAACCACCATCCCCCCCCCCAATTAGTCCTACTCACCCATCCCCATTCACTCAGGAAAACAGGAATCAATCCACTCACACTAATCACACAGCAAATACTAACGTACGACGACAGTCGCTCCCCGACACACGCGAACTTCCAAAACATACCGAAGAAGCTGCAGTAGGCAAACAAGGTCAGATGGACGAGCTGGAGGAGGAGAAGAGAAAAGGAAGGGAGAAGAGAACAGACACATTCTTATCCTTCCTCGAATCAACCATTCCAGGGACTGTCTGGCGGATGTATGTGCGTGTACAGATTAATAGGAGGATTGCTAGGAGTAGGGCGTCGAAGTGTTGAAGAGGGTGGACTGCATTTTTCATTTAGTTTTCTTTTTTGCTCGAGTGTAGTGGTGATGAGGGAGGCGGAAGAGGATTGATACCATCGCAGCTATGACAGTACTAATGGGATAGTGGGATAGTGGGCACCGGTAGCGTGGATGGCGGGGGGTTTGCGTCGAGTTGAGGAATGTAGGTATGATAGGTGGGCAATAGGTATGGAAGGCAAGGTGACTTGAACTTGAGAAATAAAAGGGTTGGAGAGAGAGGGTAAAGGTGAAGGTGAAAGAAGAACCTACAGTACTTCTTAAAGTTACGCCACCGCCGACCTCAGAAATCAGAGACAAAATAAAATAAAATAACAATCAAATTTATGACAAGATATTCAAGCAAGTGGTCAATGCTGCCGGCATAATTATCTAGGTTCTAGATGCTCAAGACTCCGAAGGCACCCGTTCCCGCGATGTGGAAAGACAGATAATTGGGGCTGGTGGCAGCGGGAAACGACTTATTCTTATCCTGAACAAGATCGATCTCGTGCCAGGAACGCCTGAAAGGGTGGTTGAATTATCTCCGCAGATACTCCCCAATGCGGCCACTAAGGGCGAGCAGGTCTGCTGCGAATACACAGGCCATAGTATTAATACTCAGTATAATTGTGATTGCAATTGGGGTCACTGCTGGTATTTTGGTGATCATGATAGTCAAATTTTGTTGGGGATGGTAGTTGTGCCCGTTGCCTCAGGATATCTTCTGGCCACAAGTAAAGCATCTTTCTTTTCTGAGCCTCACAAATATGTTACTTGGTTTCTCTCAACATGATTGGCTAATTCTGCAAAGTACTCTAATGCAAGATCCTGCGCTAAATTTCACTCGAAATTCTTGTTTTTAATTTTGAATACCTTTAGTGCGTACCGCCGGTGCAAAACCTCGATATTCTGAGCACTGCACCAACCCCCCGGAAGTAACCCAACCTGTTGCTCCTTAGTCCCGATAACATGACTTAGCCACATCTGGGACGGTTCCTGTCGATCACAACGCCCCGCAAACACTAAAATGCTGTGAAACTCCGGGGAACAAAGGGACGGATGAGAATTGTATCCAATCCTTTGTCCGCCCCGGTTGAGATCATAGGCCAATTAATAAAGCTTGCCTTCAATATCCGTTGTTGTATGAGAATAAAGGAAAGCAATATCTACTATAACCTGACCTACAACTAACTACCAGCCTCAGATAGGCCGATCGGGTTGCATCCCAGTACCTATATCTAATTCACTCTCCATAACTTCATACAACTAAATAGCCTATAACCTCATCCCCTAAGCGTCCCTGCCGGACCTAATTTCTAATTTCAGTGCTACACCACAAGTACAATATGCTGTTAATATAAAAATCATGATAAAGACTTGCTAAATCGAGACTATTTTAGCAGTTTTCCCGTGAACTTTTTGTCTAATGTGATAGTGGAATACCACTTTTGGTGTAGCGCTGTTATGTCCAGGGACAAAGGAATTATTGGAGTAGGCGGCAGACATGCCAATTGATATCGGTTAAGTTAGATGTATATAATTTAGCCACTGCCTCCCAACCGATTCCTAACAGAAGCAGAACCAACCAAACATTTCGCAAATGACGGACTTACAAACAAAACCTCGCTCTGGCCGGCTCTTGAACTCTACAGCCTACACTGCACTTATTGACAACTACCTGGATATGGGGCATAGCAATTACGAGACACATAGGGACTTCGCCCAATCCCGCGGAGACCGGCTAGCGGACCACGAACGGGCCATGGTGACAAGAATGCGGGTCCCATTCGCACCGTACTATGATACTACCTTCATTCTCAAATGGTTCCAGGGGGAGGGCTTTCCTGAGGTAGCTAGTGAGAAAGTGGATAAGGAAGCTGCTAGTCTGCATCATGCCGCCGAAGCCTTCCAGCGCAACAACATTGGCCGGGTGCCGAGGGTTTATGCTTGCCGGCCGCAGGATAGGTATATTGCGATGGAACGTATTCGCGGGAGGACATATCGCCATCGCGATTCGAGACCGTACTTATGGCCGAAGGAGAGCATGATTAGGTTTGTAAGGCAGATGGCGGCTATCAGGCTTGCTATGATGACCCAGGTGGAGAACCAGCTCGGTGTTCCAAGGGAGGCCCCGGACGGGGGCAGAGTGGGGCCCCATTGCGGGCCCGAATGGTGCGAGAACGATAGGGTCCACCCCCCCCCCCCCCCCGCTTCCTCTTCCCCTTCCTCTCTGGGTCTCGTTTTGATTGCTTTACTCTTTGCATAATATAAATTCTTGAGCTGCTGCTGATCATTCAAACAGATCATGGTCTGGGGGTTGCCTGTCCGTGGCCCATTCCGAAACCGCCACGAAATGGTATTGGGCTGCCTGAGCCGGGAGTTAGGCATGGTCCGTTTTATGCAATCCACCCATAAACAGTTCCCCTCCATCTCACACTTCAGGACCTGGCCAGAAATGAGAGAATACCTACGACAGACAATTCGGAACTTCGAAGCGGTGCCACCACCAGCCAATCCCGAATTCTTTTCCCTGAACCACAACGACCTCCAACGTGGCTTTAACATAATGATGCGTGGCAGCAAGATAGCAGGGGTGATAGACTGGGAGACTGCTTCATACGACCCTCTACCCCAATGCATTGGAGACTTAGCTACAAGTAGCGACTTCAACCCGAGGCTATGGAGGGAGCATGCGGGTCCCAATGGCGAAAGGTTTCACATGCTTCCTTATCGGATGCAGCGGGATACCACCCAAGAACAACTGACAGGTGCGACGGCCGCAGGCGCAGAGGTGAAGCCGTTCCCAGACTGGGAATTAATTGAGAACCACGGCGGACCTCTCGGCGAGGAAGACTTTTGCGGCGATTGTTACCCTGAAGATATCAGCTCCTGTGATGATGAGAGCATGGCGGACCCAGTGGAAATTTTCTGCGACTCGGACGCTGAATTGGATGATAATACCCCGGTGGGGACTCGCCGGCTCGAACATGATTGGTATTACCAGCCTGTGCATGCCCTCATCAAGGAGTTCATTCACCACCAGCGCGGAGAGGGCGTGGGGCCAGATGGGGAGTGGGGGAAGTTGCCGGAGGAGTACTCGAGGCCGCTGGCAGACTGGGAGGATCCGCTATTCTGGAGAATCACAAACCTCCTCTTCGAGGGAAGGTCAGATCAAATTGTCGGCAGAGATCGGGTAGGCGAGGGGGTTGTGGCCAAGGCTCTTCGGCCTGAAGATCAGATTGCTGAAATGGGAAAACGGGGGCGACGCCAGCCACCCCCGCGACAACGAAGGGCACCTACACTTTTGGGTGGCTGGGGCAACACCACCCCCCCCGAAGTCACGGAAGGAGTTCCCTCTGAAGCCCCGGTGGCCCCGCATGGCCTTACTCGTGTGCAGGCTGTGAGAGATAGAATGTTCGCGAGAATAGTGCAGCAATCGAGGGCTTTGATCATGAAGCGGAGGTCTTCAAAATCCGGAGCAGATGGATAACAGGTGGATTGGCTTAGTACTAGGAAATGATTGTCTGGTCGTTTCTCGATTGAACTTCCGATGTTCATCTTCCCCATCTCCAAGCATTTCTGCCAGTGTCCTTCATGTTTCCTTTTCACTGTAGTCGCCTTGATAATTTCGCCTATGCGATGCAATAGGAAGATAATCTCATTTAGTTTCCTTTCCATTGGTGTGTATCATGAATTTCTTGAAAGATTGCCGTGATGATATGGGACCCTGGGAGGGAATCCCAGCCCCTGGTTGACAATGATATTGTGAGATTAGGCTGTCGTTACTTACGATAGATTTAACCCACTTAAACTCACCCCAATCACTCACCCAATCCCCTTTCTCTCGAATCTCGCAAGCCTCAGCCACCGCCCACCAGTGTTCGCAGTCCAGCCTAGGCTTTTGTAGGAGCCTGCTAGACCTGACTGTTGGCACAACGCCTTGCAAAGCTCATGTGACCTGGCCTGACCGGATTGCAGATATCTGCAAGCTTTCCAGTGATCGAGCATGACTGCACCGAGTTTGAATAATATATTCGGTTAAAAACTATATGGATTAAGGGCCTGTTTACCTATAGACGTCCGTCTAACAGGCTGAAAAGATGCCGGCTGGTAAGGGGAGTGCGGCAAAGTAGATGGCGTTTACCTAGAGTAAGCAAAGTAACTTTTTGACGGTCTAGCTACAAGAGTCTAGAGGCGCGGAAATTGATTGAGACGCCACCGTCTACTCCACCCATCTATGACTTTCTCTGACGGTCGGCACTCTCTCTGGTTGCTAGACCGCCCTATATCGGTAACTGGGCCGTAAATACACGTAGCTACATGCGAGTGATAAGTGATGCAGTAGTGATCTTCCATTGATATTACTTGTAGGTAACGTGAGCGTGGTCCCTAAATTAAAAACAAAAGGAAGAAGAAAAAAACAAGTGCCGAAATATACGAACGGGATTCAGCCGATTCAATATCCAAATACATCACAAAAAATCTGAAAAAAGTAATAATAGTATTACAACTCCTCCCCCCAACGCCCCGAAATCATTCGATCAGAGTTCATCCCTCCACCTTCCCGCTGGTGCAACCCTAAAATAGTCACGAACATCTAAACTCCACCCCCGCCAATTGACCTCGCTCGCCCTTCTCCTCCTTCTCCTCTCACTATCACCACCACTATCGTCTGCATTCTCCTCATCCAAAGCCCTCTGTAATGCCTCTCCTCTCGCCCTGACATTCTCCCGGCGAATCAAATCCAGTGCATCCAAGTCCATTCCAAACTCATCTCCAGGATAAGAATATCTTCCTTCTAAAGTCGGGCTTATCAAGTCCAGGTCCGGGAGGCGGAATAGTTCAATGTGTTCGTCGGCCATGCGGACAGTTTGGTACCGTACTCTTCTGCTCCACCATTTAGTATACTGAATCTGGCCATTTGGGGTTATGGGTGGGTCCGAGATTAAGAGAGATATTAGGGCGTTCAGTTCGTCCACCCTGCGTGGGTTTGAGGGCGGGGCGGCTTGGTGGGTTTGGTCGTAGAGGGTCAGGTCATTGAGGAGGTAGGTGCACCAGGTGGGGAGTTGCCAGGTTGTGGGTGGTGGAGATTCTACTACATCGGGGGAGTCACCTACAATTTCGTCTGGCTGGGCGGGCGGGAGTGGTGAAGGCGCCCCCCAACTCGGGGGGCCCCGAATGATGTTGCCCAAGAACGAAACAGCTCGTGGAATGCCTCGTGAGATAACCCCCTGTGTAGCGCCAAGGGAGCGAAGGATCGCGCTGAGTGTGTTAGGTATTATATGCTTTGCGATATTCCTACGGGGGCCGGTGTAATCTATGGGTACACCTGCGTCCTCGCAGACGTTCACAAGCAACCGAGATAGCTCAATTTGGAGTTCGTTTAGTTTAGTGAATTTCTCAACTTCTCCGACAAGGTGGTACATAATCTCGTCCATATCGCCGAAACCGCATTGCCGCTCAACCCGAGACGCCAGAACCCCACCCTCAGCCAACACCGGTCCAATCCGGACTTGTAACCTTTTATACCAGAACGGTTCCTCGTATTGAAACACCCCACCAAGCTGCAGCCTATCAATGGCACTCCTTGCCTCCGGGGTCTCGTATATCGACTCATTCATATACGCTGCGTAGTTTTCTCGTATAACCTCCAAGTTGAGTGCAGTTCTCCTACGGCCGTCCAGGGCCTCAAAATTTGATACCTCATGCATCAGCATAACAACAAGCGTTTCGGTGCAAATGTCCTCCTGGAGCCTTCGGGTGGCGTTCCTAGCGGCCCCACGGTCCGCCGTATACCAATTACGTAGATTCCGTATTCTTCCCTGCTCCTCGGGAGGGAGAGAGCGATACCAAGAGCCTCCCAAAATCCCAGCAACTAGACCGTCAATCCCTTGTCTTAATGTCGCGTCCATCCCGTCAAAGTGCGCCTGAATCAGCAGCAAAAACCGAACATACACCAATATGTTCTGCCTCGGATTCTCCACCGCCTCACTTGCAAGGCCGAGATTGTCGCTCTGGCTAGCCGAATGCTTTATCAGACTATTCACTGCATAATTTGTAGCTGAAATCTCCTGTTGGAAGTTCCCGTTGCTCCCTAGCCTATTTCTGATGGTTCTCGGACCGAGTGATTGTCGGGGATCATCTATTCCGGGTTGTTCATTTTCTCCTACTGACGGTGGAGGACGAACCCAGCCAGGGTACTCCATGCCCATTTCAGTGAAAGACCGCCTGATTTCCATTTCCAAGGTTGCTGGTAGAAGCTCGTGGGTCGGGAAGAACTTGTACCTTTCCGAGTCTACAATTAGTCCGTTAACTACGGTGGAAGCTGGCTCAGGATTCCTCCTATTAAAAGCTCGGTCGTAGGCCAACTCTAATTGGTAGGTGCCAAGAACATTTCTCCCTGAGCTCAAAACACCTATTTCCGGAAGTGGTCTGAAGAGAGCAGTCTCAGTGGCCCATGGGTGAACTTCTACATTTTCCATATATCCATAGTGGCTTAGTCTCTCGGCTGTACTGCTCGCAGAAGTTAGCCATCCTAACCCAATCACAATTTCTGGGCTAGCGTGCTACTTTACTTACACTCTCGGGGTTTCGCAAGTGAGAAGCAGTCTATAGGCTAAAGCGATACCAACACCTGTTCCAATGACATATCCAAGAGTTCTGTCGTCTTGCTCAAAACCAGCTGAATCTCTCAGAGTTCTAGCGAAGTTCCGTTGCTCGTTTTGATATACTCCCAATTGTGCCTCGTAGGTTTCTCTCGCTCTATTAGCTTCCCCCTCGCTCAGATCACGCAACACAGGCATGATCGGCTTCCTCACACCCCCAGTTCTCAGGTGGTGTAGCAGGGGTAGATACCGATCGCCGGCAAGCATCCACGATATAAACTCCTCGTAGTCAAAAGAGACCCTCAGCTCAGCCCAGCACTCCGGAATAGTAAATCCAGTTGGCTGCCCTTCCTCATCTCTCCCTGTCCCCATGTGTTCCGTATAGGGAATGAAATGATAAGATCTAAGTATCGTATCAAGCAAATCTCTAAAATCAAAGTTCCCGGAAAAGCAAGGGCACGATCTATTAGCATAGTCAACGATATTGGCGTGAAGCCCTAGAGGGCAGTCTCTCGAACCACGCGGGAAATTGAGCTCGGCTGGTCTGTCGACATAAAAATGGTCTGCCGGACCAACGTCTTTGAAGCTAGGGTATCGCATGACCGATCCGGGAAACTCTTTGAATGGGCGGCGCTTAGGATAGGGCTCGTCAGGTGCGTGGTGTCCACGGTAACAATGTTCCATTGTTGCATCCAGCGCGGCGATCCCTCGAGGTAGGTCTAGCCAAATCTTTGCACGAAGTGGATTCATGAGAAATCTAAAAAGCCGGCGGAGCTATATCACCGGTCTCCAAGTCAATAACGTCAAATTTAGCTTGTGGGAATGAATCTAAAAATACCTCTTCCAAGCTTTCCAAATTGGATGTCCTCAACATATAAGCAACATGAAAAGTAGCCACACAATATCGATCAACTATTTTCAAGCACAGAAACATTAGTATACGAGCCTGCTAGCACCACGGGGGACAAAAGCTACCAGTAATAGTCAAAATATTAATCAACTCCCGGTCCCTCTGAACATAAACACTCTCCCTCCCATCTCCCGTACTTTGCGTCTCTCGCTCATCCCTTTCCACATCAACATCAAGCTTCCTCACTGTTCCTCTCTCGAACTCTGGCGGGAAGCGTAGGTACTCGACATGAATCGCAACACCCTCACGCCACTTCCGGCGCTGTGCATGCAAGCCACTCCTCATATAGGTCGTGGAAAAGAACCTGAGATGGTTAAAGGCGCCTTTGATCAATTTTAGCGCAGGCCTGATATCAGCAGGCCTCATAACTGATATCGAACCAACGACCAAATCTTGGTGATTCGCCATGAGATCCCCAGAATGCCTAGTTTTGTACCCGTTAAAACAATCGATCACTCCAGTACGTATATCTGTATGCCACCGTACTGGCCTGCAAAACCGATGATTTGAATCAAACTCCCGGAGCATGTAGATCGAGGTATCCCAGCCAGCGCGATAGTACCCGTCCAGAACCGATAATATAGGAAATTCGTTGTTCTCCCGGCTGTATTCCCTGTAACTACCGAGCTGTGCTTGGAGGGCTGTCTCCTTCCGTATCCTGATACCGTCCACCACCGTTATAACCTCTATAAATTCCTCTGCCGTCAGCAGAGGAGTCTCTGGAATATCACGATATCTCTGCTCCCTCCGCCGAATCTGCCTCTCTTCTAGCACCTGTGCTAGCCTATACTGCAACCTCCAGTCAAACCTATCCCCGCAGGTCTGCCAAAACCAGAGCTCGAGAGGGTGGAGGCTGCCACTCCGAACTATGCGAAGATAGGAGAGCGTAAAAGCGGCCATGAGCAGCGGGATCACTGCAATTGAGACGGAAGGATACAACACAATCTTGTTGATAGTGATGGGCGCCCACAGGTTGAGCCAGTGCAACGTACGTAAAGGATACTGCGCATCATTCGCCCATATATCCCAACAGAGCAGAACGAAGGGAGTGATGTAATGCGAGAAAATTTCGTTAAGCAGAAGGTGCACAGCGACCGGCTTGATAACTATCCAGGCATACCTCCCCAGGCTATCCCCAAACCCTGAAAGGCCGATTGTCTTCAGAGTATCCATATTGAAAGCGCCATTCGTGTAGGCTTTCGCAGCCAGGTCGATATATAATCTTGCTTCGTCCATGTTACGCAGCCGCCTGGAATAAATCAGGCTGATAGATGCCGAGCGATAGAGGAAGGTGTTCGTTAAGTTCTCCAGTCCGTGAGTACTAAGAGTGCCGCCAATTAATGTTAATTGATAGAGTATATATCCTCAGCTGCGAAGTATGACTATAATCTAGGATAATACCTACCTACTCACTAAGATACTAAAAACATATTTAAATTCACTCTGAAAAAAGCCAGTACTTGTATAATAATCAACCGCCCAAACTTTAAAGATAATATAAAATAAAACCCTCCCAAAATCCTTCACTCGGGCCTACTGCATACTCTCAAACAGTGCGACAGGCTCAGAAAGAATTGCGTACAGCCTTCAAGAATAAGGTTCATGACCTCTTTGTCTTTACGGGAACCCACGTTAGAATTCAGATTATTATTTTTCCCCCTCCATGCCTGAGCACTCTGTAAGTTATAAGTAACCCAAAATAAGAGGGCGAAGGCTAGGTACAATGCCCATAGATGATTTAGCAGCAACAGAAGGGCTATTCCCTCCCGTTTGCAAGCAGAACCAGAGTGTTGACGCCTCTCGCCATACTTACCATATATCTTCAACCAACAAACCTCTACCTCCAGCAAACCAAAGACCCATTCAGGGACTACTGCATCCCATAAACATACCACCCCCTTCATGTAAAAACTCAAAGAAAGCCAGCGCAGTCTACCAGACTCGCCCTCACAGCATATTGTTCGACAGTCAGCAAGAAGGAAAAAGGAAAAAAGAAAAAGAACGTTGAACAAAGAGGTGGCAATAATGCCGACAACCTAAACAAAGAAAACAGACTGGAAGACAAAGATTTCCACAAACGGTGACAAGTGAGCCCCACAAAAACATATTTACTTGTACGAGTACATACGCAAATGCTACGCGTAGGAATAGATGTTCTATCACAGAGACCGGATAGCAGGGTGCGACTGGACTCGAGTACGGTAATGCAATAGTCTACGGTACGGCAACGCACCGGTTTGGGTGTGGGGACCTTGCAAGGCTGCGTGTTATGCCACGTGATCCTGAGTCAGGATCATTCATTTCCTCCAACGAACACCCCTTCAACACCAACACCAACAAAGGCTGACCCTCAGCACTGAGCCTTCAAACGCGAAGCGCAAGGCCACTATAATCGCACTTTCTTCGTCCTCCTTTTGCCGCTCCGCGAACCGCCACAGCTTTTGTGAAAAACCCTGATTGTTTACGCTTGACTAAAAGCCAACTCAGATACCTACTCCCAACTATTTGACGGTCAACACAAGTCTCGAATTCCTACGGTTTCCCTTTGTAGCGTACGGTGGTGAGTGAAGCTCCGCCAGCAGTTCCATTTCCCTCCCACCCATCTGTGCATTGAGTGCCTCCATGGGGGAGATAACGGTTGCATTATACCTAACACTTCCCTCTCGGCAACAGAATCACCTGACGAAATCGAATCTGGGGACTTCTACAGACAGTTCTCCTCAGCAAGACTGACAGGCCATCACAGATGCCAATCCCCCGGGATTGGATCACATCAGGAATTTCTTGTTATCTCATTGGCCTCCACAGACCTTCCTTCCTGCAGCTCAGTCTCGTTGTTCTATTATTTCAGTCCCATGAGGTGTTTTGTACTCATTCATGGCCAACCCGCCAAAGCTCAGAACATGTATGATACATTAAATAAAATCTATTATGGAAAGAATATGGGAGAAGCGAAAATCAAAGGAAACTTCACGATAAAAAACCTGCGCCCATTTCCGATCGTCAAGGAGGTTTGTTTCCACTGTCGGATGCGTTGGGGTGAGTGGATTGCTGCCCTTGTCGCTCGAGATCGTTGGCATCGAAATCTCCCAGCTGACAATGTGGGCGCTTCCTGTCCAGAGCGGGTGGCGGGTGGGAAAAACAAAGAAGGCGAGCTGTAGAATGATGTGAGGATCTCGTGTTGGGGGAGATCTCGTGTTTGGGGGAGCTCGTGTTTTGAGAGCTGCCACTTGTCGCGGGTGGCTCACGGACCCACCATGGTTGAGCTATGGTCCCGAGCTTGACGCGCCGTCGGCCATACCTTTTTCCGCTGACCTCCGAGACACTCCTCCGTCCTTCAACTTGTTCCCCGCATCCTTTGCCCAATTGGCAATGGGTTGTCCCAACCCGTCATTCAATACTGCTTTTCCATACCCCCTTCTCTTTCCCTTAGGTCATTTAGGTTCAGTTATTCTGTGTCGGTCAGTAATGTCCTATGTACTAGCATTTCTTAAGAACTCAGACAGGAACTACATTTGATCATCAATACAGATATCTGTTACTAGTCCGACCTATGGATATCAGCATATTGTATATCCTTTGTCCATTGGGATTGTATTGGCAGTGTGGCACATAGACAAAGTCATTTTAATAGGTAATCTAGTGAACGAGATATCTGATCCAATCTAGGATATTGCGGTGGAGGAATGGCAAGACTGTCTTGCCATCCTCAACCTGTCCTTTGAACCATTGGAGATATGCGTTGTACGGATCCAATGCATAGAGGCAATTCCCCAGCGCATACATAGAGCTTAACCTTCTGACACAGTACCTATCCTTCCACCACATCGGTCCATTTTCTTCCACCCCTACAGGTACTCCTGCGCATTTCCCTCTTTCCCTTCCGTACAAAACTATCCTGCTAACAAAGGAAGCAACACATATCACCGAAAGCTTCATGGGGCTCAATAGCCTCCATACATTCGGCTCCTTCCTTCTGGCACTGCTCCGATCTCAAGCACTTCTCCGGAGGTTTGTCGAACGACATGAGGATAGGCTGCACCCAGGCAGAGCTTGCTGGGCAGCATCAAAGACTTTATGCCTTCGGGCTTCCGCCTTCCTTCCGATGAACGTATAGATCCTAAACGCATATTCGAAGTTCTTTGCCTGAGCGATAACGGAATAGGTCGTGTGCATGGCTAATAGATCAAGTGCGCGCCCGACAGGTTTAGTATGCCGAGCAGCATCGAGTAATTCCAACAGTTGGAAGTCATTGATGCTGCCCGGCATGCCAACTCTTAACGCGCGCACGCACGGTTTATTCGGATATAGGCTTCAGATGCACTCTCAGGATCGATGCAGCACCGGTAGCAATACGGCATAAAAGAGTTGGAGACAGGGGGCATGCGTGGAAAATAATGGACTTGTGTTGCGATCGATAGGAGGATAGGAGGAAGGCTCGGCTGTCTTTCCATATGGTCCCGTCTTTACCGTTAGTTAGTTTAGTTAGTCTAGCGTCGCGAGCGTGCGAGAGAGCAGTTGAATGGGAAGAAGTTCCCGAGTCTAATGCTGGGAAAGGGAAATTGTGGGGTTACTGACAGGGCTGGACTAAAGTGCAGGTAGAATCGGGCAGTGTTCTCAACGGGGCAGTCCGTCCATCCTAAAGGCGGACGGCGTTAAGCGGTCCCGTCCCGCCTTTTCCGAAACTTGCCCGGCGCCCCGGCGCAAAGGACTATCCCCGCCGTCCCCCGTGAAAAATGTTTCATGCTTGGCTGGGAAATCTTTCATCACCGCTCGGGAACCAACCCCAATTAGTAAGCAATCCCTGGCCGGGTTGCTTACATCATCCCATATTCCCCAACACCCCGAATGTCTAGCAATATGGAGACCGCAAGATGGGTATGCGGTTATGTGTGTCACAGGCGTGTTTTAACACATGAAACTCATAGGGTTCACCACTAAAGTAGAGTGGAAAATGATTGTACAACGAGAGAATAAAAGTAGACATCAACTTCAGACAACAGAAGAAGAACGAAGACCAAGTAAATAGAACTCCAGTTCCTTCAAGCTGCTTTCCATCCAATTCATACATAGTCCCCCGCAGTCCCCCGCAGTCCCCTGCAATCCCCACGCTAATTTGTCTCACCTTGCAGGGCCCGCCATCCTCCACAATGACGGCCGCCCTGAGGTTTCCAGGACGGGTGTGGACCGCATTTTGCCGTCCCGTCCCATCCAGGGCTCTTGGCAGTCCCCCCGCGGGGCCCTATAGGGCCCCGGACCGTTGAGAACACTGGAATCGGGGACTTGGTTCGCTCGTCATCTTCACTAAACTAACTAGACAAAACATAAGAATATATAGAGCATAAGTAAACTATCTCTCCCAATACATGGTTCCCCACATTCATCCAACTCTCTCCATGTATGGCCCCATTTGCTTGTATGCTTCATAACGATGAAAAGGAAAGACATGATCACAAACAATCTCCACCGATCCTTCCATATCCCCACCGCTTCATCTTCCATTGTACTTTTCCCTTGCGTCCACTCTCACATTTTCGTTGGCCAACTATCCAATTCCATTAACTCTAGCGTCTGAGTTGTGCGTTGGCGATCGAAGGCTTTTGTGCTTCCTTAATCTTGGCGTTTCGTTTGATAGCCGCGGTTTCCTCCTTTCGCTTCGCCGCCCCGCGGCCGTTCGTTGTTTGTCGTCCAAGTCGCCGTCTCCGTCGTTTTCGCCGTTCAGTCGTCGCCGTTTACGAGGCAGGAGGGGTGTCTTGCCGCTATTATTTGTTGCGTCGGATTGACATTGCCGCGCTCAAGTAGGATCTCCACAACCCTGGCATGCCCCTTGGAAAGAGCTAACGAAATTGGCGTTTGGTCATGTAATCTTGGGTGTCAGTGAGACCATCTCCCCTCCCCGAAGGCACGCGTACTATCCCTTGGTGCCCGTGACAAGCGGCCCACGCGAGTGGTGTTGTGCCATATTTGCGGTCTATCGCATCTAGATAAACGTCCTTCCGTTTTAACATCTTTACTATGGTGTTTGGCCATCTACACCAGCATTGATGTTGATATCGTTCCGTTCGAGCAGCACTTTGACGACTTCCTCATGCCCATTTTCCGCAGCGAAGAATGGTGGTGTTCGGCCAGACATAGTGTCACGTGTATTGAGATTGATGACAATTTACCCCACGATTATCCTCACGGCCTGGTAATGCGAACTCGTAATAGCTGAGGCGAACACTGCGTTACCTACGCAATTAGTTATCTGTGCCTTCCATCCGACAATGCAGCCGTTATCTCCCCCTATGGAGGCACTCAATGAACATGGGTGGGAGGGGGGTGGAACCACTAGGCGAGCTTCACTCACCGTCTGCTACCAAGGGGAAAGGCCAAGGGGAAACGGAGGAACCGAGTCTTGTGTTAAGCATCAAATAGATGAAAATTGGTATCTAAGTTCGCCTTCAGTCGATCGTAAACAATCGGTTTCCACAAAAGCTGTCGCGGTTCGCGGAGGAGCAAAAGAGACGAAGAAAGTGTCGCATTTGAAGGCTCAGTGCAGAAGGTCCAACCGTTGTTGGAGGAAAAGAATGCGATGGTAGGAGGGGCTGAAAAGAGGAGATGTGTAGCAACAAAACCAACTCCTTGACCGCTGCCGGATTCTGATTTGAAATCCGGACTAACGATCACGTGGCATCGCACGTGACAACCTTGCAAAGTTACCACAACCCAAACTGGTGTGCGTTGCCTCAAGGTATAGTACAAGTGCTCTATCATACTCGAGTACAGTACTCGTACAGAGAAGCAGTGCATTGCTCTGAACGGAGCAAAATCAGTAGAAAGCATGATGAACACAAGATTATCCGCGTATATTTGTTTCGGATCGCTCAAATAGGCTAGGGTCCACCATTTTAAACCCGGGTAAGGTGCCGGATGTTTACGAGTAGAGGATTGTGTCAACGATACTCTAATTGGCATCGCGCTTGCCCAAGTGTGTCACCACACCACTACCTTAGGTGCAAGTAGCGAAATCAAAGCTTTCGTTTAACTTAAAGTTATAAACCCCTCACATGCCATCACAACCAATCACTCAAACCGGAGCCTCACGAACTCTATTCCCTAACTAACTATCCAATGACTGAACCCTCCATTAGGCAGCAGAAACAAGACCCCCCTCTTGTTCTCCCCCCGATCAACCACTCCGTTCACTTCCTTCTTTACAACTACCCCCCATACTTCCTATCCCTGCTCACACCCGCCTGCTGAAAACCGAGCTTATCCGCGCGTATGCCCCACCCATCCAGTAGCTCCTTCATGTTACGCGGCATGAACGGCTACAACCGGACGCGCACCTCTCCGGTAGAGAGGTACACTGGTAAGTCCTCTGCAGGATCTGGGATAGCTCTGGGTGGGGCATGCTCGGTACTTGTTTGTCTAGAATAAATTAGCTACTGCTCGGGGGGATGGTAGGGGGGACTCACTTCCTGAGCTACCTTCATAATATCCTTTAGTGACCTATTTAGATGTCGATATTCCATTTTCTCGACTGTTAAGGGAGGGTCTTTTGTCAGAAGCTGTTGTGCTCTTCGTCTTCCGGAGGGGGGTTCTCACAGCTTGAATTCGAGGCTGCGGCTGACGGGTCTTTATAGGTTCAACTTCCGCTTCAGGATGCGGTTGGCTAGGTTTCCTAGGAAGCCAACACAGCCCCTCTAGTAGCTAGTAATTGCGGTGAGCATGTCATAGTCGCAGTCGTCTGCGATGCCCCCTTGGTGAGGGAGGTTGAAGCGCGTGGCATCCAGGTGAAATCCGGAGATCGCGAAGAAGGGGCAGCCGCCGCGGCGGGTGCCTTTGCTCATTTCCGGAGGTTCATGGCCCAGTGCGCGTGTTATGATGAGGCATGGTAGGGGGAGGTTGAGCGCGAGGAGGAAGGCGGGTGAGTACAGTGCGTAGAAACCAAGGATGTCCTTGCTCAGGGCGTGTGTATTTGCAGGCCGGAAGGAGATTGAAGAGGGAGGGGGACAGTTTGGGTATGTGGTGTCAGTGAAGTAGTTTGCCGGCGCGTTGAACAAGAAATAGATCTTGTGTGAGAGGGAGTCTGTGGCCATTGGGGTGTCCTAGTGAAGGAAGGAGCTTGCGCGCCGGATGGATAGATCCTCTAGGTAATTTTCCACCGCTGGGGTGATTTCCTGGTAGTGGGCGCAGGGCTCGATTTAGTCTGGGCTATTCCGCTAGAACTCGAGGAGCGGTTGAGCGAGGGCTGAGTGGCTGAAGTGGTAGTTTGCTTTTTCCGTTCCACGACTTTCTGCGTCCTGATAGAGATGTGCTGCCTCCTGCCTGATTTTGGATCCCAATTGAAGCTAGGCCATTTCATAGGGAGAGGGCTGTTGCGAGGATAATGTGCGCGTAACGGTCAGCCGGTCGAACTAGACTAGGGCAAAACTAAAAGGGTACTAGGGAGAATCAAAAACTTCATTCGCTCAACCTCCTCCCAAGTAACTGACCAAACATAAGTCTATATAAAAATACTCAAACTCTCTCTCAACCGTTCTATCGTCTGCCACACCAATCGATCTCTCCTTCATGTGTTATCCCATTCTGCCTGTGGATCTCCGTACTCCGAACAAAGGAAAGACATAACCAAAAACCATTCCATCTATCCTTCCGTCTAGCCTTCTGTATAAATAAAACAACTAAAACTACTATCCCGTCTATCCTTCCGTCTAGAACAAATGAAACAACTATCCGCTTCTGTGAACTCTAACAAGGGCTTCATCCAAAATGGTGTATCGCTCCTGATTCTCGCCGGCATAGTTGTAACTACTGTCTTCCCGCCAGTGCTAGCTGAAGTTTGGTGCACCACTATGCGGGGGGGCAGAGGCGGATGAAAAGGTCGTAGGAGAAATCGGCTTCTGATACTAGTGTCGGAACTATTATTTCAGTATGATGATATGGGACGTATGTGTTCGACCAGCGGTCATTCAAGTTGAAGCATGTGGATCTAAGAATCGGCAGTGGTCATCTTGATGTATATTGATACGGCGCACTACTATAAGTATGGCAGTCTCAAGCGCGTCTGTAGCAGAAGCAACATAGCATTCGTCTCTTTTTCTCTTTCACTCAATTGATCTGTCGCATTACTTCTCACCCTGACTCCGGCCGTTCCTGTGTGACCTCCAACAACTAGGTTCTATTAGGGGTGAGTGATGGGTTGTGATGAGGCAAGGAAGGGGAAGACCTTGACTGTCGGAATTACGTTGCAGAAAGTGCCTCGCTAGGACAATGTTATTCCGGCTGGTTTTCTGGATCCTCATCTCTTGCTCGTCTGTACCGGCACTCAACAGGGCCTTCAGGCCGAGAGGAAGTCGCGTGCCTTTCAAAACATGGGCCCGTGCCGTGGGTTTATAGACTAAACGCCCAATATGTGGATCTGTCATATTGTCTTAGCTAGCGGACTTCATAAAATCGAGATAACAAGGGTGGGATGAGTGACGGGATGGACGATTAGAAGACATCATACAAAGAGCGTTCCGGCACCAGCCAATGCCATCGCCGCCGCATAATCAAACCATCACAAACCCCAATTGACCAATTTGCGTGGTGAATACCAGGGGAGAGGCTCAAACCAGAATTCTGAGAGAAAATCCGGCATCCAGTCATCGAGCAAGGTTGCCTTGGTTGCCAAGCCGGTTACCGAACGACAGGCGCGGCTACTGCCAGCTGGCGAATCAATCTTGGCCCCTCGCTTCCGAACACTTTTTTCCTTAACCCTACATGGCACAAGCGCGACGTTAATGGCGGAAAAATAGAGGATGCAAGAAGGGTTTAGAAAGTTATGAACTTCATTGGCCTATCCATGGATTGTCACTCGATACTCGGGCGCAAATTAAAGATCCGGAAAAAGTGACAAACAAAATGTATGGTTGCAACACAGATATTTGAAGTCACTTCTTCCGGATCTTTAATTTGCATCCGAGTAATTGTCTTCTTTTTTGTGTCGCCGCCGTGCGTCACAGAGCACGAACAGTAATTGATCTTGTGCCAGATTACTACTTTATTAAAAACGGGCTCCAGGTATTCCCGTTCCGCAGAGGGGGGGTAGGTGACTCCCTAGCGTTTGCCAGGTATGTGATACCTTACCCAGGCTCCCCACAGGTTATCACGAACAACGCCACAGGAGAGCCTGTCCTCAGAGAGGGAAAATCCCTGTATCGCTAGCAGCAGCCTGATATTTCATCACAATTCCACTAACAGATCACCCACTACTCCGAGTTCTTGGATAGCTTCAGCGCGCTTAACTCGACTCTGATCCCGTCCCCAATAGCTTTCCCCTGAGGCAAGTTTATTGGGGGGGGGTGTTGAACCGGGAGCTCGTAAAAATTCACTAATCGCTGGATTTGGACCAGGAACGCAAGCGGTGTTCCCCAGACGAGTCCGTCAATCGGTGTTCTCACCCCCGTTAGTGAAAACACTACCCCTCCCGAGGTTCAGCCTGTTGCATACGGATACCGGTATAGTACCAACACAGTAGTTAACTTCTGTTCTTCCTACCACAGTAAGCCATTCTCAATTCTAAGCGCTGACTTGTATCGTGGACCTAGCAAGGTCATAGTAGCATACACAATCCCGGTGGAGCTATCGACCGAGGTGTTATCAACCCACTGGGATAGAAAAAAATACCTCCTCGTACAGCAACTACTAATACTACCTCGCTTTGCTAAGGAAAACAGTCATGCATACAAGGCAATAAATAGGGAGAGAGGCAACACCTGCCTTCCTAAGGTAAAAAAAGTTTTTTTCTCTCTCTTTTTTTTCTTTTTCTTTTTTTCTTATTTCTTTCTTTGCCAACCCGTCCCATGTGCTACTGCTACCCGCCGATCGCCAACCTTTAAGGTCTAGAGTCGGATTCTACCACCTCGTAGCAGGATTGTTAAACCCCACAGCCCTATTGAAGAGGGCTAAGTTTTTCAATCTCCCAGTTCCCATAGGGCAGGAGTTTTTAATTCTCCTGCCCTACATGACGGATCGTTCAATAATAACTGATTTCCAGCATGGATTGAACTCCTGGGCTCCCGCTAAGTGCACAGGAGTGTTAACCACTGCGCCAGCTAGGTATTTCATGAAAGGTAAACTGGGGAACTAATATTTATCCTACTGGAAGCCCGATTTCAGGATTTTAATGGGTTGGTCGTGTGTCTCTTCCGGACTCGGAGATGCTGGTAGATTTTGTTGAAAGTCACTGGCGATCTCTCCACTCAAGGACAAGTTTCCGTTGCACCTTTCCTATCGTGTTAGTCTGTCTTTACTAGTTTCATTTGTCAGTGGTCATCAATCATGGGGAGGAACGAACGAATACGAAGCCGCATATATAGCCGGAAACTAGCGGAGGGAAAAGCGAAGGATGGATCGGGATACTGGCCGGAACGGAGGATATCAACGAGTGGAGGGGATTGGAAAGCTCATTGGGCTGTCTATATAAACCCTCTGTTTTGTCGTAGTTAGAACAAGTAAGCAAGACACATTTCCGGAAAATATACAGCCGTTCCTTCCTTGACTTCTTTGTACTTCTTCATCGTTCCAGCACATTCTTCACATATCCCGCTCTCATAACAATAGATTTCAACTGAGGTGTTTCTTACTTCTTAGGTGTTTAATGAGATTCTCAGTGGTTTAAAATTGGATCAGTGCTTTGCGCGCTTGTTACTATCATACGATAGGACTAGTAAAGCTCCACCCGAGGCCTCGAGCCTCCCTACTTGCTCCTATATGTATTACCTCACTATAGTCTCCCGCTCGTTCTAGTGTTTTGTGAAGGCTTTTTTCTTTTCTGATCGTACACTGAGATCGAATTTTGATAACCGTTGACAGTACATATATAGAGATTAGTGAAGCCCGGGCTGTAGGGGGGACCTTCTCTTCGAAAAGGAGTGCCTAGAGCTCGAGCACAGCATCCTAAAATTATCTTGAAATAGGTTTTCGCTCAATATCCCTTACAAAAAGGCAACAATTCTAACCCACCCAATAAATTCCAATCAGACTTCGTATCATCATGCCGATGCTTGTTTTAGAAACTCAGCCAATCAATTGGTATCCTCTCACAATAAGTTGATTAATACCGGTATGCGAAGCCGCATTACTACTGCTGTTGCATTGCATGCCTTGGTGCCACAAAAACGACCCCCAAGCATCAGGTGCGCGCATACAGTTCACTACCGAGTCCTCGTTAAACAAAACCAATCACTGCGCTGCTCACGCATTGATGGATATTAACATGTCCGCATGACACCCAATCCAAATCTTACCAAGAACTATTGTAACCACGTCCAATATTACAATCAGGCCCACAACCCGGGAATTTATAGCGTCTAGAGTCTAACAGCGTGGCTCAAATATGTTGGGTGCAAACATGTTTCATGCGTTATCACTCGTTATGTATGTCTAGCTATTGCAGAAGCATAAGCGGGCTAAGGGCCCGTTTACGGATCCGTTGCGTTTCGAGATTTTGGTGGGGAAACTAGACGGTGGCGTCTCAACCAGCATTATATTCTGATAGACGTGGCAAAACTGTTTACCCTGTTTTCAACCGTTTAATATTCTGGGTGTTAGACGGTCAAAACAGGACGCGGCTCAAGAGGTGGGATTGCAACCACCGTCTACTGGTATCATACCACCAACCTTCCATGCCTGCAATAACCAGAGCAGCTATGAATAAGCTCTCTTTTTCTTGCACAATCAACAATTCCCTTTCTCATTATTTAGGGCAAGTTTAATAACAAAATTCTCATCGTTTGATTGTAAGAGAGAATTGTTGGTCAATCCATTCTCTCGGTTGTCGAGTACTGTGAGAATTGAAAGCCACCTGGTTACACACCTCACGTTTGTGGATCACACTTTTCACACTACTACACACTGTATTAGGTAAACACACACCCATCAATTTCTCCTACAGCTCTTCGACCGTTTAGCCTCCCTTGACGGTAGGTACCGTCTCCGGTCGCTTGACGGCCGTCTATTGGTAAACGGGCCCTAAGCCAGCTCCAGCGCTATCCCACAATAATCCAGAGCTACTTATCTACAGCTCTTTGACAAGACAGATATCACTATGTGTTCGTGCATACCTCGGAGTGGCATAATGACTTGGTTGGGGCTGCATCTAGCCGTGCTTATGTGCATCCAGGTCCTAGGCGCACGAGGGCCGACTATGATAATAATACGATCACGACCACCGGTAACCAGCTTTCGCGGCCAATACTTATTTTGGTGGGCAGCGCGATTGAAGCTTAGTAGCAGGTTGGCTCCTGAGGAAGAAGATATGATATGGCGCTGACTTAAATTGTAGGCTAAGGTTTACGATCAGCATTCATCCCTCGAATTGTGGGCCTCCGAGCCTTTAAATATCCGTCAATGCTGAAAGAACGTTCCCTATTCTGTCTTGGTGGAGAGTATCATAGATTAGGCTAGTAGCGTCTAGAGAATAAGCGCGGCTAATACCCTCTCTGTTTCCGCGTCGTGTGTAGGTTAAGGTTTCAGACCACCGGTACAATACTTGGGTGGAGATTAGGTGCCCAGAGTTGGCAACCCATGGCTGGGCTCGCAATGATAAACCAGGCACCAGAATGAAAACGGAAAAAAAAAACTCAACCAAGCGCATTCAGAACCCCCTACTACTAGGTACTACTTTGATTTTGCAGATTTTTTTAAGCACCACCGGAGTTGTTCTCTGCGCTGTTCAGTTGGCACTTGGCGGTTGCTTCCGGACATCCAATATCACCCACCCACCCAGAAAGCAAGAGGCTGAGAGATTAGTATAGTGTTATACTTGGAGTAGCGGGTGATCAGTTAGTGGATTGTCTCATTAGGGCGGTGTTAGGCTGCCTGCGTGAAGTATTCTTAGGCCGTCAGGTTTCAATAATGCGCCTGTTGGTGACTGCAGAGTGAGTGGATTGTGATGCGATATCGGGCCGCTAGCGATGGAACGATAGCCAGCTTTGGGGGTATTGAGAGAGTTGGGCCATGGGGTGAGCATTAGCCTGCCGAACGAAGGTTCCGGAGGGATGGAGAGGAAAGGGGTTAAACCCGTGTTTGAGTATATGTCGGTTCGGGAGCTATGTCGGGAAGAGGCATACACAGTGGGTGTAGGGATTGGAATTAGCATTTGACCTCATTCCAAGTAAACGTAATGGGAAACGACATACCTCCCGCGCCATCATACCCCCGGATAAGATTTTAGGGCTAATTAAAGTATTGGAAGAGGTTAGTAGTGTGGGTAATTGAAGGGATTGAGTTGGTTGTTTAGTTGTATCATACATAATGGTGTTGAGGTTGGGCAGACACTTCAGTTTGGTACAGAAAACATGGAAAATGGCCCTTGGCTGATTGGATGAATTTACTATGTGTGTAACAATCTTTTAATTTCTTGCGGCACACACTCCTCCAGTCTATCCCAATTTTTCGTGAGCGAAAAAAGTCTGTCGAACTCTCGCCTAGTAACTAGAAGGAATCCTGTTCTCTGAGTGGGCGAAAGGGGAACTGGGCCAACCAGAGGGGTTCGACAGACTTATCCTTCGTACCGGTAAACTCTCGTTACCCGAGGTATATGAGGCCGTGTCTTGGCACCAGCGATGTACAGTACCACATCTTCTGATTTTAGGCAAGGGTTAGTATAGACCTTAGCTACCATAAGTGGTATCATAGGTTGAAAGTTGAATTATGACTAGTAAATTCCTTTACTGAATATTGCTGTTCTTCTCACATCTTCCCTAACTGACACTAATGGTCGCGGAGACCGCCTTTAATCGCTGCCTAACATCATATTAGAAGACGTGGTACATTGATAGTGCCACACATACCTGTGGTGTTATGAGAACTGTGCTGACCAGAGTGCAGTCTGAAGTAACATGAGGGGCTAGCTACGATAGGTTAAATCCTTGCCAATAATGCACGAGAGAGATTTTTCAAGGGCCTCAATGGGCCAGCGAAATACTACACTTATTGCACAATATCAGGCACCATCGAATGAAGACGGTTGCGGAGTCTCTAGCAGCAGACACATGTTCCTACAATACCGCAGGAGCACAAGCCAATCGAGAGGAGGGTTGAAGTGATGATGTTCAAAGTGATATTTCGGCGGCACGCCCTGGGCCGGTATTTAGAATGACGGCAACAGTTCAAGAAAAGAAGAGCAGTGTTCTCAACGGTCCGGGGCCCCCGTAGGGCCCGACGGGGGGACTGCCAAGAGCCCTGGACCGGACGGGACGGCAAAATGCGGTCCACACCCGTCCTGGAAACCTCAGGACGGTCGTCTTTGTGGCGGACGGCGGGCCCTGCAAGGTAGGACATTTTAGCGTGGGGGACTGTGGGGGACTGCGGGGGACGACCAGGGACTGCGAGTGACTGTGGGTTACTGCCGGTGACTACAGGGGACTAAATCCTATCAGCAGCATTTCATGACACCCTTCTCGATCAAATACAGAAATTCATCTAATAAGATTAAAAGAAACCTGAGGCTATCTAAGAGAGATAAATAGGTGTAGAATATATCCCATAATATACCGCTAGGGCCGGGCATCGGGCATATCGCTTAATCCAGAAATCATACCTACCTACCATCCTCTTATTGCAACGTTTCTTACTTCTCTTGCATCATTAAGCCCTGATCCAAGCTAGGAAAACATGTCGGATAAACACGCGGAGCCTGCATCACAAGAAACCATCTAAGATTTATGAGAGAAGGCGTAAGATGAGAAAGAGTTGCGTCTGTTCTGAAAATGGTTCGGAGTATACAACTTCTGATGGAAAAACCTGGTGGCGTTGTGCTCGTTGTATGTTCCCCTGCTTCTTTTTTTCTATCATATACTAGCACTCGGATTCCTGCTATAAGAATAATAAGAATATTCCCGCCTCCAAGCACTGAGGAAAGCTGGGATGACATAAGCAATCTTGCCCCGAGGCGAGATTTCTTACTAATTCGGGCGTTTTCCTTGGCATGAAACATGTTTCACGGGGGACGGCGGGGGACGGCGGGGCTTATAGTTCTTCGCACCGGGGCGCAGGGCAAGTTTTTAAAAAGACCGGACGGACGGACTGCCCCGTTGAGAACACTGAAGAAGAGTGCCCGGCACAATACGTCACTCCAACACGACGACGACGACGGCGACACTCCACTCACGAAAGCAATGGTGTCGCAAGGCGCTTGAACGACCTTTCGGAACGAGCTAGATATGTTAACTTGTATCCTTTCCACCACACTCCACTCTGCTCTTCGCTTGATTCACAAATATTTACATCTCCCCCCCCGCCCTCGATTCTCATTTTCTCAGCCAATTGAGCGCGAGTTCCGGGCCCAAAGAGACTCAAATTTTGCGAACGAACACCGATGCATCAGATTTGGTTGAGTTGTATAAACTGGAAACATAATTGTTCCACTGCCACGCTAGACATACCATAACAGTGGAGAAGATGAGAGGTGGCTATAAGAGGGTGAAGGAGGGCCGGAGAAATCCTGTGGAAATCGGCACAGGAAGCTTCGGCACCGTCTATAAACAAGTCGAGGGAGCTACGGGCCGCTATCGTGCGGTAAAATCCATTGATAAGAGGAGACTACCCCCCAACTTTGATTATTCTAGAGAGCTCCTTGTGATGGCGACATTGTTGCTGAAAATCACAGGCGACCACCCCCGCTGAAGGATATTTCCTCTGTACCTTTCCTATCTTGTCGATCATTGGTTACTAGTTTCCTTTGTCACTCATGGCGAATCAGAGCTGAGGACTTGGCATACCCGGTTTGTATACTACATGGGGATTTGAATACCTTAAAAAACTCAGATGATCGACCCATGTGCTTGTCTTTGGAGTTGCCTCCTCGGGTAAGGTCTGACGTTTTTTATTTTTTATCCATTACTTCGCTTGGGGGAGCTAAGCGGCTCACTGTTTTCTGTTTTTCGCCCCTCTTCCACCGTTTCCACCTTCCCCAATCGAGAGCTCATGGCAATGCTGCTAGGAACCCCACCACACAAAATCTTAAGTATCTAGGTTTCTACTAGTTTCGTTAAATATCAATGGGGTCCTACAGGGATCAGCAGTCTTCTGGGGACCAGAAAAGCTAAGCAAAATGACAATTGGCTCGGAGTTGGGAGATGTTCAGGGTGCGACGATCGAGCTGATAAAGGCGCAAGATGGGGACAAATCATGCTTGGGATGGCAGAGTTGATGTGCATCACCCACGCGGAACGGCCGCGGGAAGTGGAAGAGTTCTGCCGTGCCCTAGTAGTTGGTCTAGGCCCCACCGGTTTCGATATTATCAACGTCCCTCCGGTGTTGACATTGGTGAGCTGCTGTCAATAGCTTATTACCGTAGAAAATGAGACATCATCCGTGCGATTTATCCACTTTACTCTCCAGGGGTGTCTTTCCTCTCATCCAGATATATCTAGTAAATCTCACTCGGCAAGGGCCAAAATTTGCTTAACCTATCTGAATTCCCGACAAGCCAAACCCTTGCAAGCTTGATGGTTACTGTCAAACACCGCTCTCGTGGGCCGCTTGAAGTGGACATGAGGGAGTGGTGAGGATACTACTCGGGCTTGAAGGGGTTAACCCTGACTACCTAAATAATGATGCCCTAACACCGCTCTTGTATGCCACTCAGAATGGATGTGAGGGAATGGTAAAAATATTACTTGGACGGGGGGAGGTCAACCCTGACAGGCTAGGTAGTTACTGCCGAAAGCCCCTCTCATGGGCCGCTATGTATGGACATGCGGGAGTGGTGAAAATGCTACTCGGACGGGAAGATGTCAACCCTGACCAACTAGATAATGGCGGTCTAACACCGCTCTCGGAGGCTGCCTTTTTTGGGCAAGAAGAAGTGGTGAAAATTCTATGCGAACAGGAAGAGGTCAATCCCGACCCGCCAGATAATGACGACAGAACAACACTCTCAATGACTACCGGGTGGGGCTGTGAGAGGGTGGTAGCGTGGCTGCATTCTCACAAAGCGGTAACTCCCAGTACGATTTAAGCTCTAGGAAGCGCTGCGACTTGGAAATATCCACCGCCCCTTTCATTCCTGCGCATGTTACATTCTGAGATACACTTGGACATCATCCTTTGCCGACGGGGGGAATCCGATGAGGTGGGAGTGCGGATATCTACCATACTCTCCTGCTTATTTTTGGCTATTGGCTTGCGTGGTTGGGTGAAGATTGATGAGTTTCTGTTTGCAAAGCTCGGCAGACCTTGGTTCGCAGAGGGGCAGTTGCGGTGATTTCATGGCTCGCAGAGTTTCCTCAATCATCTTTAATCCTTCTCTCTGTAAATTGCTATATATATTTTTTCTTCCAACAAGTGTGCGGTGAATAACATAGCATTTTATTTTTCCTTATTCTTGAACACTTTGGCTCTCTCGGCTAGGCCTAGCAGCCTATCTGGACATTAGGTGCGGGGGTATTTAATGAATTGCCAAGTGGTTTGAGTTTGGGCATTTCCCAGGCCCCAGCTCTAGTTAAGGAATTTCGCAGCCAGATCAATCAGTGAGCTGACTAAAGGTACAGAATCGATGTTTCTTGCTATAGTATCATAGCAATAAAATAAAATAAAAGGAACTTAGGATTTGGGAGAAAGGGTAAATGATTTTTTCCCGGCTCGAACCGGGGACTGCTAGTGAGTGAAAGTTTGGCGACTCGGATATGATCGCCACAAAACTGCACCACAACTTTGAACTACAGTAATAACACATCATTCAAGACCATGCGGTACAATCATGTTTACGAGGAAGGGGTTCACAAAACCACAGATTAAACTAGTTTGGAATTTGGAACATGTCTATTTCCGAGCTAAATAAAAAAAAGAAGCAGAATGAAAGGACAAGTATGATCGGAGGACAAGAAAATAAAATAGTTTTCAACCTCCCTCCCCCAACTCTTCTCAACCCTGTAGCAAGTTGGAACCCGCAAGGATGCTAAATAGAGACAATTTCCACAAATTAGGTATCGGGTAGATTAGATTAGAAATCTGCAGCTTACTAGCATTAAGCCTTCCTGGTGGGATTGCAGTCCACCTTACTACCCTTCTTGCAGTCCTCCAGCTCCTGAAGCCACTGCCGCATCGGTTTTTTATTCCCATCGAGAGCCTTCATGATATGGTGGCCACCTTCCACGACCATCGACTGGCAGTATTCTAACTTGTCACTGTTGGGATGTGTGTATGTGGTACGTTGTGTGAGGTGAGATGTTCGTTATAGACTAGTCGTACAAGAGAGAAACTACTTATAAATTTAGGAAACACCCATGCCAAGCCCACTCCCGCACAACCAATGACCTAACCCACATAGTAGGCAGTCACTAAGCTAACCCCTAGACATGACCCAAGTGGGTAGCCGTACCTCAACATTATCGTATAGCTTAAGAGCTAACAGTCAGGTATGGCTGCAGGGCCACGGAATGCGGCCTTGATTTCCGCCACGAAAGCAGCCATTTCTGCCTTGCGTTCGGAAGTGTTTTCGCGGCGGCCCCTGCGATTGTCACTGATGATGTAGCAGGCTGCAGCCATTTTGAAACCGCATGAGATAAATAGGTCTGTATGGGGTCGGACTAGGGCCCTGACGGTACTGAATACTATTTCAATTAGAGCCGGTAACAATGTTGTTGGGGGGGACCTGCCGTTTTTCATCGTAATTATAATTGATGCCATGAACAGGTCGGTGGGTTCAGGCAACAGTCACCAAGGCCACCTACGAACTCTGGAAGTCAGTCTCCTGCACTCTAAAGTTACCCATAGTTAGCTGGAAGATCTGAGGTTGAGAATGCTCACGGAGTAGTTTTATAACCCTTGTTTTTGGTGGAACTCGGTGGTGGTGGGGTGGTGGAGGGGTGACTTGATGTATTTCCTATCTATGACTGAAGGTTTATATAGCAATACAGGACTGTCAAGAGTTAATGGTTTGACGGGTAGGGAGGTGGGGCAATTGTCCAAAATTTACGGGCATTTCCGATGGTATGTTCAGCGGGTATGATCGAACTGTACCCTACCGTACGTTAAATTGAAAAGTTAGAACACCGAGAGACTAGGAAGGGGGTCAACGAGCAGACCAAACAAAATCGTCCCTTGAATTAACGCTTACTAACTCACTTCCAGTGTCGCATTCGCTGAGCCCTCCCGTTCGTTGACCCCTCCTATTCTCTACTTTGTTAAAAAGCTGACAAGCTGCCTATCAATAACTGCAGCCACAAACTCACACATAATCATCAACCCACTGAATCCCTAAAACCAATTCTATCACCCCATCCCATCCATTCTATCCCCTCAGAAGGAACCCTTCAAACAAACCCAACTTCCCCACAAACTAACAGCCATCACATCTCCGCTCACAGAGCAACACCGACAATGCTATCCGCTCGCATCCTCACCCGTGCTACGCGCACGTAGCCACGCAGCCTATAGAAAACCCACCGTTTGGCGCTAAAGCGCCCGGACAGTACGTTTGTCAAGGAGCGTGAGATAGTGAGGCGGCATGCTGCCGAATCTAGCGGTATCGCACCCCTCCTCCGCCCCCCTCCTTTGTTTCTCCTGGGCACTTTAGTGGCTAATTGTCCGACAGACCTTTGGAGGAAACTTTCCATCTAGTATGCTCCCTCGACAAGCCCGCGCGCCGATAGAGGGTCGGGGGAACGGAAGACTAATTGGATCGGGAAATGGTACCGTTATTCCTACTGTCCTCCTCGCAATTATCAATACGTACAGCCTTTGGAATCAGCATTGGGAGCATTGGGCCCATTTGCCCCCACTTGAGGAGAACCCCCAGTACCCGTATCAGAACATCAGAACCAAGAATTATATCTTGGGGAATGGTGATAAGGTATCTCTCCCTTTTAAAACATGGCTGATAAGTCGCTAACGTCTTCTACACTTTTTTAGGTTTCTATAGTATATTATTCCCTCGGTAGATTGTGTGCTAGTTGGAACGACAAGGTCAACTACCACGAGCATGACGGATGAGTGCTAGGTGTCGCAGTTTGTCCCTACGAGATATGCACATGGCGGCAGAGAGGGAACGTTGGAGTTGCCGCTCTATCGGAAGGATGCCTGTGGATATAGTATGGAGTTTGGTGGGCGATTGTGGACGGTACGGGAGACAGTGTAGATGCACCAATCGAGGATATTTCTTCTTCCTCTCTGTATTTGGGAATGGAGGGATAGAGGTTTTTCTGCCCCGTGATGCTCGGTCGGTGTTGTAGATGCAATCAACCCTTAATCCATTTACCCCCAAACTGCTGCCCGTCACTCGTCCCCTACTCTCATCAGGTGTCGTTCAGTGGCCGAAACACACCAAAATTAATGGTTTTCGAGACATCATTACCCAACCACCATATGTGGAAACAGCATGGAAAAAATTCAAAGGGGAATTTTCCGTAATAGGGCCCATGTAACAAAGTTTGAGATTCTTTCCAATTCTTCTAGAGTAGTGAAGAGCGGGATGTCCTTTCCTCCAAGGTCCCTGCCAAGACCGGGGTTTTTGGATGGGAAAGATAAGTCACAACACACCTTGCCCGGTTCATATCCCCAAAGCTCTCCGTGAACTCAAGATAAAAAACCGAAAGATATATATATTATACTTTAGACACGCTATATTTTTGCAAATAATTACAACAGCTGGGCCTCAAGACATCTGTGAAAATATAATAGCTCGAAAACAGGCAATTTTGTTGTGATTAGACCTCTATATAGTTACTAAACGGCCCTATAGCTCTGAACATGCTGCTTAAATCACGTGCCACGCACTCGCTATCATATTATCATACCAAAGAAACCTTCCCTTTCGGCTTCTGCATGGGGAAAAAGGGTTAAGGCCGCGCTGGTTGGACAGGTTCAAGAAAATCCTTAGTAGCGTCAATCCGAATTTTGCCAGATTATACGGTTTAGGCTGCGGTAATTTATGGATACCGGTAGATCTACTGTACTCGAGTACGGTAGTTGGGGCTCTACTACGGGGCATGAGGCTCTTCCAGAATGGCCGTTGGCATGATACAGTACGGGGACAAAACTTTTCGTCCGATGCCCTTTTTACACCAAAAATGGACATTTTTAAACAAACAATTCTCAACACTGCTTATATAAAAACACTTGAAATCTTTCTATTAGCTAGGGAATCACTATCTATTCAAATCTCTATAAGTAGAAGTGTAAGTAATCAAAGCCGCCTTCATGATTCGTGATTGCATCAACTAGTGTGAAAGTGACTTAGATTTTTGTATGGGGCTCCATACAAAAAAGTACATGGCAACCGATACCAGATACTTAAATGACCTTTTCTCCACCACTTGGTGATATTTAAAGATTCTGCAAATTTCTTCATGTTATCTACGGGTTTGCTAATGCAAGGACAAATTTTCTCTGATTTTCATAGACATTGCGCAATGAGAGAGGGTGGTGAAAATGGGAACTTTTGGTGTAAAAAGGGCATTGGACGAAAAGTTTTGTCCTAGTACTTTACTGTACAAGTACTCGAGTGCAACCACTGGCCGGAAAGTCTTGGCCACTCCCCATTTTGCACCAAAAGTATCCCACTTCACAAACCCATAGTGTTTGCACAGGAGGACCTAGCTGGCGGTTAATAGAAAATGCACCTAGGGGCAGGAATAGGTTTGCGCAATAGATGTAGGTAGCTTTGTATGGTGCCGGACAACCTAAATCTGCCCAGGTGGCCAAGTGGGTCAGAGACCGAGTGATTGGCCATGATGCCGACTGTGAATGTACTACACATATATTGAGACTGAGCTAGCCAATGATACTTAATGAAATTGGTTGTTGGGGGGAAGAAGAAAAATAGAGAAGAGAAGTGGAGATTGTTTAACCTGAAACTCAAGTCTATGTACAGTGAAAAAGAAGAGAAATAGCAGAAAATCTGTCTTCGTCGTCCTCCTAAAAGTCATCTTCAAGGTGCCGGACACGGCGGTGTGATAGATACTCATGATAACCCTGACTTCCATATGTAAGGCCTTTCCTGTAGGCCTCCATAATACGCTGGGTACTGTAGGGCTTAGTATTGGCCAAGGTTAAACTACGGTCCCTAGGCAAAAGTGTTCGTGAAAATATGAGACATCCGGCTAAGCGAGTTCACGAATACTTTTGCCTAGGGACTTTAGATTGTTTCTTGTATCTTTTTACTTTTTTTATTTTTATATGTGAGCGGGTTCAGGTTACATAGCTAGCTAGTTAGGGAAAATGAGCGGTGGGTTGATGGATGACTAAGGGATGAGAAGGATCGTGGGTTGAAGAGGAAGGGGTGGAGGCAACGAAGACTATAGAAGACCAGACGTAACAGACAACGACATGTGCATAGATTACTTTACTCGTGGGTTTCGATTGATAGGTATCAACTTTTTATCATCAGGGTTCGTTGATCATCATCAACGATTTCTTTAACTTTGCCTTCTGTGCGAGCGGGGATTGGCCACTTCGGTATTATGTTGTTTCCGTACCGTGATATCATTTCCCCTTTCTCCGCTACGCTTTTTTGTTTTCCTTTGTCTATCTTGCTTTCCGGGAGGAAAGTTCTTCCCGAGACCGAAATCATCGTTTCAGTGCTGAAACGATGACTTTGGTCCCGGCCGATAGTATTCTCCTGCGAGTTATACTAACCCCAAAGCAAAGAAAATACAAGAAGGCACGAAAACGGGAAATGAGATCACGATCAGGAAAAGAAACAGTACCGATGTGGGCAATCGCCGCTCGCACAATGGGTAGAGTTAAAGAAATCGTTGGCGGTGATGAAGGAACCCGTAGAGGGAAGAGGAAACCTATTGATCAAACACAAGATCCACGTCGCCTATGAACCTATCGTTGCTCCCGAGTTCGTGTTCTTCCTATTTGTCTCCGTTGCCTCTCCTCTTCCCTTTTCAACCCCCGATCCTTGCCCCTCCTGGGTAATCACCTGCCCACCCCACCGCTCGAACTAGCTAGCTATGTAAATTGTCCACTATGAATATGGAATACAAGAAACAATCTAGAGGAGATGAAATAAAAAATAAGTAGGCTCAGTTTCAGCCCCACAGTACGCTAATAGAGGCCTTGAGCCCAAGGAAATGCGTCGTAAAAAACACCAATGTCGCCCAACTTGAGGTGGCCGGCCACACAACAGTTTTTCAACCATCGGGCTTGATGCCTCTGGTGCGGGCGGAACACTGCTAATAGTTACCTGATTCCGAATACAGCACTCGGCAAAATGAGTAGGATGAAGCGAAACGGGCATATCTTCCTCTGCTGCACAGAGTACTCGAGTATTTGGTTTAAGCTATTCGAAGATAAGCTAAAACCACACTGCAAGAGAAGGAAGATCAAGTTTCACACGTAACAGTACAAGTACTGTTACGGATGAAATTTGGCTTTCTTAACTTGCGGTTTCTCTAGGTTAACCGTGAATAACTTAGCCTAAGGGGTCAGCTGTTCATGATCTTGGCTTGGAGAGGTGTTGCGTTGTTGCAGGGGTGGCTGTTACCTTGGCTTGGCACTCAAGCGGCTCAATGTAAGCTACGATAGGTTTCTTTGCCTTTTTTTTTTTGCGCTTTCCTTTTTCTTACCACAGCAGTGAAGGTCACAACAATAAGGATCATGAGGCAGAAGACACAGCACAACAGAGGAACTGTTGAACTGCGCTTTGAAGAAGAAAAATTGGGCCTGTATCTAGTTAGTCCGACAACCCGTTTGGTGGGGCATTCTTTTACAGGGATTTTCTCTCTATTCTTCCGTTCTCTGGATTGGTTTTACGAAGTAGTTTAGTGAGCTTGAATTGATTGTGACTTTGTGTGGTTTTCTTTCTACTTGAGGTTTCTTGAAAGTGATAGTTTGACCGTGCTTCTCCCATTCCGCAGAGTAGATGCTAGCGTGCGGTAATTTTGTCACTAAGTTACCAATGACGAGGCTAGGCGGCGAACAACGACCAATAACAGGTAATTTTGTAACCCTAACCATGACTATTTACTTTTTTGCCTACTAAATATCCCTGTTCGCCGCCTACCCAGTTTTGTCGTTGGTAGGTCAGCCCTGGAAGGAAATTTTGTGATCGCGGATGACAAGAGGAGGATCTCCTGTACCTATATAGTCAGACAACCAGAAAGGTAGGGCTTTCTTTTCGGTTGGATCTTTCTCTTTGCGGTTTTCTGGTTTTGCTGATTAGCTTAGAGAGCTTAGGCCGACATAAATAGTTTAGGATAATGCATTCTTAGTGAGCTTCTATGTAGTCTCTCCGGGAAAAATTGAAAATAAATATTTCCCTCTATTAGCTTAGGGATTTAATGTATGTATTGCTGAAGAAACAGAATCGGGGGGAAGAATGGTAAGAGTTGATGCGGTGGTTACTTTAGAACTTGAAGTAAATCGTCAAGAATATACCCTTAACATGATCCCTTCTCAAGGCTGATCAACAAGCCTATAGGCACCTATCATGTCTGATGTGCTTTCACAAGCTGGCCCAATTCTACCTATATCAGCCTAGGCTATTTTCAGAGCGGTTTACCAACTGCCTGGCCTTTTGGGAACACGGTCTGTGTTGATTCATTGGGGTTTTTTTTTGTCATCTTATTTTTCCAGCTTTCTTATCGTCCTTTTTCTAGCATGCTATTTTCTAGTGCCCAATGATACCTATGCTCATAATTAGGCTTATTGCTCGCGAAATTGTGATGGTTGAGGGACCTTTTACTTTTTTTTGATTTTCAAGTTTTAAGATTTGGGCGCAGTGGCGGTTTTGGTCGCTATCTCCTGGGCTGGCAAAACATTGAAAATTTCGTGCCACCCCTGTCGGACCTTGAGACATAGATGACTAAGAGGCCGTAGAAACCCCAACCTCAGTATTCCTCAGGGATAACAGCGTAAGTGTGGT
>Ga0307509_10001717_pt1 | contig 36563 bp, 21 predicted proteins | sample 10_EM_MG_FD_202245 | JGI IMG/M metagenome (GOLD analysis project Ga0307509, IMG submission 202245) | Populus trichocarpa ectomycorrhiza microbial communities from riparian zone in the Pacific Northwest, United States - 10_EM | ecosystem: Host-associated > Plants > Roots > Unclassified | place...
AATAAAAGGAAAAAAAATATTATGCAAGACTGGACATATTAAAAATATTATAAAAAATAAATATATAATCTACATAAAATATTAAAAAATTATAGAAGAATCATACTAATCTCTTTAGAAATTAAACACACACAATATAGTTAAAAATAATTGTTATTTAAAAAGAGCTAAAAAAGCCAAAAAATAAAAGAGAAGATGTATTAATAAAAAATCATTTTCAGAAAGCATATAAAAAATGTATTAACAAAAAAAATAAAAAACAAGTGAAGCCATACACTGTGGGCCTGGTAAACTAGGCGAAATGCCTAGCCCACAAAAAAAGGGTCTGCATGTTGTCCTGTAATTTTAGGCCTTCACACAGGGGCTTTTAATGTTTTTTAATGTTAATAAAGTGGTAGAAATGTCCTCTACCCCATTCTTTGACAAAAAAAATATAAATGATGTATCCTCTATTTTAAACGACGTGTTGTTTATAATTCTCTAGATTCTGACCACTATAATGGTTCTTGTTTTTTCACCCAAAAATCCATTTTAACCCTAAAAAACACCATTGAAATCTTGTTAAATCAATTCATGACTCCTTAAAATGGAAAAAGCTACCCTAAAATCCATAATCAACCTGAAACAAAAAACTTTTTCGAGCTTAGATCTGTTTTTTAGGTCCTATCAAGGTAAAAGAAAAACATAATCTTAACTCTTCTCATCACATGGAACTATTTGACATAAAAATTAATCATTTTAGTGGTCAAAATCATCTCCAACAGAAACTTTCTCTCTCTACACTAGAATTAGGCGACCCTCCCTCTCTCTTCCACTAAAAAAAAATTGAAAAAAGAGGAAAATAAATTTTGATACCAAAATTAGATTTTTGAAAATTAGAGGAACTGGTTATCTAATATCTAAAAAAAATAAGGAACTAAAATAAACTTTTGAAATAAATTTCAAAGTCGTCACCTATTCTACTCATCCTTTTAACTTAAGTTCTTTGTCTTTAAATTCAATCATCCCTAAAAAAATACAATCGGATATTAATTTGGGCTCAAAATAACTTAATTATGCAAAATAAAAATTCAAGAAATAAATTAAAATTTTTTAAAAAATTTACTATTGAAATCACAATATTACGTGAAAGAACAAATAATAATTAGGTAAAGTACAATCCCTATCTTTTTTTTTAATTTATACTATATCTCGTGTGGGTGTCATCAAAAATCTTACCAGCCAATACACAACTGGATCCTTCCGAAAAACCCTTCTTTCGATGTCTCTCTCCAAGTTAAGTCCAGATGCTGTCGTGAGTTTTTGTTCTTATTTTAATCGAATTTTTGTTCTTTTATAAGTCCATACATCACTCTCCATGTCACTGAACACAATATTATGTTGTCAGTATATTGATTATGCTTTTAATCTGTATGTATGCTTGCCTCTAGCCTATATATATACATACATATTGACAGACACATGTACATGTGAGCTTGTTACAATAATTTGTTGCATTGACAAGCAAAGATATGGGGGCATTTGGCGATTCCAAGCCTACATTGGCTATGTTTGGATTGCAATTCTCCTATGCAATTGTTTCTCTCATCACAAGAGCTGCTCTTATACATGGAATGAGTCCTAGGGTCTTTGTTGTCTACAGGCAAGCTATAGCAACTTTGGTCATTGTACCCGTATCTTATTTCTCAAGGTACTTTCTATATTCTTTAAACTGCTATGTGTCTCTATATACATACACATTAATTCGTAATGTAATATTATCTTAATTACGTTCACAGGAGAAAATCAGCTGGGACTTCTTTGGGACTTAGGAGCTTTTGTTTAGTGTTTTCGGCCTCATTTATAGGGTACGTATATGCATACAGCAATCTTTTTTTTTTAGCTTTAATTTATGTATCAGGATCGAATAACCCCAGCCGCTGACATGACCGTTCCTTACTTTAACCTGCCACAGTGTAACGATCAATCAGAATGTCTTTGCTGAGGGGCTATACTTAGCCTCATCATCAATGGCAAGTGCAATGGGTAATCTCGTTCCTGCCATCACATTTGTCATGGCAGTAGCTCTCGGGTAATTGAGCAAAACTTTAAATTTCCCTTTCTTTATTGATGATGGACTATACACGCTCACAGTGAGATACCATTTAGCATCACATAAATATATGGTGCTATTGAAGCTATCAACAGTACTTGGATTATGAGATCAGTAGACAAGACCTCATTTGTCAATTAGATCTCCAGTTCTTGGACTTCATACTTCAAAATTAACGTGTAATTAATGCGTTGTTTTTTTTTTTTGTAATTGAATAGATTGGAGAAGATTAAGATCGGAAGCTTCAGAAGTATCGCGAAAATAGTAGGAACAGTAATATGTGTCAGTGGAGCCATATCAATGGCATTGCTCAGGGGACCAAAGCTACTTAACAAAACCATTTTTGGGTCGGGAGGTGAGGATTGGTTGCTGGGTTGTCTGTTTATATTTGTGAGCACTTGTTGCTGGTCAATATGGCTGATTTTGCAGGTGCGTGGATCTAAAATTGCTCTCCACTCATGTAAACATTTTGGTATCTAATATAATATTACAAATTTTAACAGGTTCCGCTTACAGCTAGCTATCCTGACCACCTATCCCTGTCAGCCTGGATGTGTTTCTTGGCAACACTACAGTCAGGAATTCTAACATTATTCTTAGAGAAAGATTTGGATGCATGGAAACTGCATTCATACTTGGAACTTGTTGGTTGTTTGTTCACAGTAAGTGGTTCTTTCTGTTCCAGTTGTTGTTAGGGATTGGCTGTTTTGATGCTCGACTGATATCCTAATTAATTACTGAAGGTTAAATTATCTGGTATGAACAGGGAATTATAGGATCTGGGCTTTCTTTCTTTGTTCAGGCCTGGGTAATTTGTCAAAGGGGTCCCCTCTTCTCTGCAATGTTCAATCCTCTATGCACAGTTATTGTAACCGTATTGGCTGCTATTTTTCTCCATGAAGAGATTTACACTGGAGGGTAATAGGATTTGAACTTTTATCTTTTCCGAGTTTTCTTCTTTTTGTGCCGTCAGTAGCTTAATGAAATATATTACTGCCTTTATGGGTTCTCATTAAAATCCTATGCTGTAACATAGCAGCTTGATAGGAGGAGTTGCTGTGATTATTGGTTTGTATATTGTGCTATGGGGAAAGGCAAAAGACTTTATAAAGGAAGAAGACGAGATCGATCCGAAGCTGGAAATCGATCAAAGGCAGGCAGTTAAAATCACGATTCAGGACTCCAGAGAAGGAAAACTTGTTCTTGAAGAACCTTTTCTGTCTGATAAATCAAATGTCGTTGAAGAAGATGATAATTTCCATCAATAATAGATTGGATCAGTAATCATTTTGCAGTTCTTTTGAGATGACAGATGGAACATGACATTGTAATAGTTTTGAGAAACTTAAGTACTTAATAATGTCAATTTAACGAAACCAGATTTTCAAACTCCCGGAAACTATGTCTATATTTTAACATTTTACATTCACGATATAGTTGTCTTGTTCCACTACGATAGATTGATGAAAATGAGATTTGAACTTGAAATCTCATTTCTTTGCGTATATAAATGCAATTAATTCTTGTGAAAATGAGATTTGAATGGCAATAAATTTTATTATATAATATGGATCATTCTTATATATTAGTGATTTTTTTATTTTATTTTTGTTGATATTTTTATTTTTTCAATTTAACTTTTAAATTCAAAAATTTATGTTAACTTTTAATTTATTTTTTATTTCGATTTTAACCTTTATTTCTTTATTTGTTATTTTTTTATTGTATAATTTTTTTTTATTTCATCCTTAAATGTTTCATTTCTTAGGGATTGAGCTTTATTTTTTCATGTATGGTGCTTCATCATCTTATGACCCGGATCATGAGTTTGAAAAAATAATAGAGGTTGACATATTTTTTTATCTTATTTTATTTTCTGATATCATCATTCAATATTTTTTTAAGATCCTTTTTTTCGAGTTTTTATAGTATTATATTTCTATATGGTTATCTAGATCTCATATGTCAGTCATGAATTTCACATGTTAATCCAACTTTGCTCAGATTAATATTTTTTTTTGCCTCATTTTCTTATTATATTATTAAATTAATTAAGATTTAATTAAATTATCAAATTTCTTTTACTTGTTTAAAAACATAATCATCATTTTTCCTAAAAAATTTTAAAATTTTAATCCGATATGCAATTGTTAACATAACTAGTTTTCATTTAATTGTTGCATGTGTATGTTTGGAAAATACAATGGACCTTCCGGGGATGCTATTAAGTAGGGGTGAGCAAAAAAATCAAAAAACCGATTAAGTCGAGAAAACCAGAAAAACAATAACCGAAAAAACCGAACCGTGAAAAAAACCGATTAAAATTTTGAAAAAACCGACCGGTTCGGTTTCGGTTTTATAAGCTTGAAACCAAAAAAACCGAACCAAACTCAAACTGAAAAAACTTGAAAAAAACCGAGCCAAAACCAAGCCAAACCGAAAAAACTGAGCCAAACCGGTTTGAACTGGTTTTTGTCCTAAAAAACCGAACCGAACCGAAACCGGTCAGTTTGAACCGGTTTTAGTTTTTTTAAATAAAAAAAATTTCAATTTAATTATTTTTTTTTAATAAAAACCAAACCAAACAGAAAATAATCACTCCACCTCTTAAGCATTCCAAGCCGAGCAAAACAAAGCAAGCCCGATTGTTACCTGATAATTTAAGAATGGTTTCAAGCTTATCTCAGTAACACGTTGCAAACTCTTATCTCATTGGTGTAAACAGCCTGGTCCACTGATACTTAATTATGCAGATAATTATAAAATTCTAATTAATCTCTCGCCACCACTAAATTAACGTTTCCACGTCTTGCATGCTTGGCTGCGCCATCTTTTCGTATGAATGAACAATTAACTTAATTCCCTGTAAGTTTTTGAAGTTAATCGTTCAAAAACATATTTAAGAAATCTTTAATCTTCATCCAATAATAGAAACTTTGGGTTGCATGAATAAGGTTACATGGCCTTTTTAATTGAAGCCTCCATAAAGAGGATTGCCACATCCTTGGCTCGAAGTAAAAGAATTGTCAATTCAAATGTAATGATCCAATACGCCATAAATAATTCTTTTTCCATGACCAGAATATCTTAGAAGTTAAAAAACTAAAGCATGCATCAATGGTAAATTTTATATTTTCATAATGGTTTTTTTTGTTATTATTAATTCAGCTGAGGAACAATTCGGTATTTGAACAAATAAAAAAAATAAAAATAAATAAAAAGCATAGTAAAAAAACTAAAATACTCTTAAAAGCAAAAAAACAAATTCACAACGGTTTTTTTTCTTATTATCAGGTCAGTTTAGAAAAAATTTGGTATTTAATCAAATATAACAAAAAAAATTGAGGCGCATGTGGCGCACTATTCAGTATGTAGGAGGTGCCCGTGCCAACAAGCGGCATGTACAATGCCTCCTTGTATCCAAAAATATCCTTCCATCGTGTTGTTGAAAGTGTTGTCGCATTCTCTTCCTGGTGATGGGGTGCATGTTGGTGGTTAAAGTATAGTTTTTCGTCAATGATTCTTTCTTGGTATTCTTTTCTTTCTCCTTCACCAAAAATTACAATTTGACCATATTTGTTGTTGGTATTTCAACTTTAGTCCTTATTCTTTTGATTTTGATTTTTTGTTCTTAGCCCTTTTATAGAAGTTTTTTTTAATATCATCCTTCAATCTCAATTTGTAAAATATTATTTTCTTCAAGTTGATCCTCATTCTTTTGATTATTTTTTAGAGCCTTTAATTTATTGATTTGATTTTTCTTTTCAATTTCACCTTTAATAAAAAATTTATTTTTATTTCTTATTTCAATTTTTATCATTATTCTTTTAATTGTATTTTTTCCTTTTATTTAATTAAATTTTCTTTTTAATTTCACCATTTGATCAAAACTAAAATTTATTATGTATTTCAATTATGATCTCCATTCTTTTAATTATCATTGTTTTTTGTTTTTAATCTTTTCGTGTAATGGATATTCTTTTTCCAAGTTAATCCTTCAATATTTAATTGGTTGAAAATTAAGTTTTGTGCTTTTTTCAGATATAGTGTTTCCAGTTTAATGCCCCAAATCATTGGTTTGAAAAGTTAACATGGATTGATATCGTTTTTTTAACTTATTTTCTTTTCAGCTTTGTGATGTTTTACATTTTTTTTTCTAATAGGTTATCATGATCTCATGACTTGGACAACAGATTTGACGAGTTAACCAGAGTTAACTTGTTCTTTATTCCTCGAGTTATAGGTTTGTCTTTTCGTATTTAATAAATTAAGAATTGAACTACATGGTTTATCCCCTATAATTTTTTTTGTTTTCAAGTTATTTTATAATTATTTTTTAGAATATCATTTTTAATGGAAAAAAAAAAAACTCGGGGCATATCATGGTTACACGGCTAGTGATATTTAATTTTCTTTGCGGATATCATCCAGTGAAGCTTGTCTTATTCAGACGTGGTCACCTTTCAAGCACAACCAATAAGTGGTGTTGTCAAGCAAAAATATGCTGATACGCAATTAGAAGACAAACTTGATTATTTTATCCATACACCTTCATGGATTCCAGCTCTAGTGTAATCATGATGGATCACGTTACGCTCTAAAAGCCTACTCCTAGTGTCAAAAAAAATTGAAATACAAATTAAGTCCACTGGTTATTGTGTTAGTTTATAAACTAGGTTTGCATAACAATTTCAGCTCGTCTAACGAAGGTGGATACAAGAATATATTAGCTTAGCTATGACTTATCGACAGCACAAGAGTTTATTTTAACTAAACAGGACAAAAAAGAAAAGAAGTCCTTGTCAAAGTGGGGAAAAAACACCCGAGACAAATGCATGTGGACCGTTCTATGAAGTCTCTTGTGTGTCTCTCCACGTTTGTGGTTCATTGGTCTTCCTCAATATTAAATTTATACTGGCAGAAATGTTTATAGTCTTAAGAATATCATTAATGTCACCAGGTCACATTTTTTGTTATATTACTACTTTAATGATTCTGATATAATTTAAGTAAGGTCATATTTAGATTGCGGCGTAAATTATTTTATTGTCTAGTATTACGCTACTGAGTATAACTCCAAATCAAACTGTTAGATAAAGCTGAAACTTTACTAGAAAATTATAGAGGTATTTGTCTATGTTGGGGTAAACTGATACTAATTGATGCGAACCCCGTGATCACGTGGTCACGTAACCCACAATCAAGATTGAGATCTGATCCCAGAAAGCCGAAATAGGTCTGATAAAAGTGTAACACAATAGAAACTTTTCCCAAGGCACAAGCACTATTGTAATAAAGTCGAATGACATCACAAACCCAGTTAATCTTTGATAAGTCAGATTCAGATCGTTTAAGAACATAAAAATATAAGAATCTCTCTCAAACGTTAAAACTAAAAGATTCAAAAGTATTATTCGTCAATGGCTCTGAAATTTAGGCATACATGTATTAAATAGTTCTGAAAAACTAACCCTAATGGATCTACCTTTGTGGGCTGAATTGAATCACTTACAAAAACTTACCCAAAACTTTTACTAGCAAGCTCAAACCCTGATTTAAACAAGCCTTGGATCCTAACTAAAAATAAATTATTAATTAAGCCCAAGCAAGCCTTTAGTTGTAGCTAACAAAAAATAAAAATAAAGTCCATAGTCTTAAGTCTTTATCTACCCAATGATCCTATAAAGCAATATATAATTAAATACCACTAGCCTTTCTTTTCTTATGTAGCTAGGATGAATAAGAAATATTTATAAGAAAAGGATTTTAGAACATTAATGAATCATTACCACACTTGAAAATTATATTATAGCCCCTTAAAGATCCTTGTAGAATTAGAAAATTTCCAAAACAAGTTGTTAAATCCTTGTAGAAAAAGGATCCTTGCCAAATAAAAAGTTCACAAGTCAAAATGAAGTAAATAACAAAATTTATACTGCCTGTTCTGACTTATATCGCAAGTTTTTCCCGAACTCCAATTCACTTAAAATTTTACCCCAACATAAACAAATGCATCAGGAATCTTCTGGTAAAGTTTTATCTCGATCGAACAGTTTAATTTGGAGTTATGCTCAATAATATAAAATTAGATGGTAAAAAAGTTTACGCCACAATTCAAATATGACATTGCTTTAATTGGCAGAAGAAATAGCTAAGGAAAGGAGTTGGGGTTTTTAGATTTTTTTGAGATTTTAGAGAATCTAGGTTTTGTTGGGGGGGGGGGTGTCGTCTTCGGATTTTGACTTTGGTGGCATTAGGATCTATTTTGGAGGAATTTTCTAGTTAGAAAATCGAGGATAGAATTTGTATCTCCTTTTATAAATTCTATATCAAATCAAATATACCAAGTATAGCTTGCCATCAAGTAAAATTTTGTTTTGATACAATGTTTTGAACATCTTTTTGTATAATCTTTTTTGTTGATTTCCAATCAATTCATAAAAGAAATTTTTTATTTAGTAAATCACATTGGAATTTTGTAATGCATAACACAATGGAAATAATTTCTTTTTATATAATAGAATACTTCTTTTGACAATCATTCTAATGTGCAGATGTAGATTGAAGAACTTATTCTTTGTTATTTTATATTTGCTTAAGAATACCCCCATACCAACTATTTTAAGGGCTAAAGGATTGACAATATGTAAGCAAGGAATTTCTTGAACCTGTTTATTAATCTGTCGAACAATCTTGGTGTGTTCATCAAACCATGGAACAAGGTTTTTTATCAACCTATCATGTAAGGGTTTTGTTATTCTGCTCATATTGTGGTAAAAATCTAAGATATAATTACAACTTCCTAAAAACCTTTATAGTTGGGTTTTGTCTAAAATTTTGTTAGGGAACTTACTATCAAATGTAAAAGATCCTTCAATCGGTGTGATAGTTCCTTACAAAATGTAATGACCAAGAAAACGAACACAAAGTTTGAAAAAGAGAAATGCTTAATAATGAAACAACTAAACCATTTTGTTTTGCAACATTGAAGAAAGTTTGTAAATGTTGTTCTATTGAGTTGGAAAAAATAAGAACATCATTAATATAAATTATGTAGAATTTTGAATATAAATTAAAAATATCATTCATAATCCTTTGAGAATATGATGGAGCATTTTTTAAACCAAATAGCGTAACATTCCACTTATACAAACAAAAACAAACTGTGAAGGCAGTTTTGTAACGGTATTTTGAAAGAATTTAAATTTGCTAAAATCTTAACTTCATATCAAACTTTGAAAATATAAATGCAAAATATAATTTTTGTAATAAATCTTTTTTTTTGTTTGGAATCAAATATCTAATCCATTTTAAAGCTTTGTTCAAAGGTTTGTAATTTATAGCAAACCTTGGTGTGCCTTGTTTAATTTTAGAATTTTTGTTAACATAAAAAGATGCACACGACCAAGGTGATTTAGATTTTTTTATAAGACCTTTAGACTTTAAATCCTGGATTTCAAGTCTACAATGTTGTTCTAATTATGCATTCATGTGAATAGGTCTTAGTTTTGTAGGTATTTGGTTTTCATTAAAACTTTTATCATATGCAAGATCAACAATATGTTGTTGTCTCTTCCCAAAGGCATTTAGTAAATCATAACAAATTTCTTTTTCTATTTTGTTTTGAAAATCTAAACTTCACTTTTGTAAAATAGGACTTTGTAACTGATTTTTGATTTTTTGTAAAAACGTCACCTTGTTTAAGATGCAGGAGATTAGCTTATTTTCCTTTATCAATACATTGATGTGATGAGTATGAATAGAACATACTTTGATCAAATTTCAATTCCTAGTCTTTGGTTTTTGTAAGAAAGGAAAAACAAGTTTCAAACCATTGATTTTTGAAATAATACATTCATGACCAGTTTTGTAAAGAGTAATCATGTTGATAAAGGAGTGCCAAGAATAACAGTATGATTAATATCAATTGTAACAACAAAGAAATTTTTAAATAAAACCCATTATTAAAAACTAATGCTTGAGTTTTGTATTTAATAACTAATTTAGTATTATTTGTTGCAGAAAGTTTTCTAAAAGTCCTTTATAGAAATTATTTTGGAATTATTCCTTCTTTAATATAATTCAAATATGCACTTGTATCAAACAAGGCAATGATATCTTTTTTGAAATCATTTGAAAAGATCAATTTAATTTTTATGACATACTTTTTGAAGTAATTTGAGTTAAAATATGCAGAAAGTCTTCAGGAACATGCTTAATATTTGACAATGTATGATCTAATACATGACTCTCTAGGGTTTGTGCTTCTAATTCTAGTTCAAATCATAATAACTTTCTAACTTTGCAAGAAGGTGTTGTAAAATAACAGTCTTTTTGTTGGGCTTGTTTGAAGTTTTGTACTTCAGTCTTAAGGGTTTTGATTCACACTATAGTTTTGGGATAGTAGCAACAAGTTTAGATTTATTTTTCTTGTTAAGGATTTTGGTAAGGTCATAGGTATTTGTGTTGGTTGATGGTAACGATGATTGTTTTTTAATAGGTTGTGGTATTTTTAGTTTATCAAAAGTACTCATGAGTTTGTTTAGATAAATTTTTTTTTTTGTAATTATGGATCATTAAGACTTTTGATAGCTTCAAGAATATATTCTTGGTATATAGATAGGATATTTATTTGTTTTGAAGTAGTATGGGTTGAATGTTCTAAGTCAGAACTAGATGTTCCTAACTCATCTATTTGGAAAGGTTCTTCAGATGTGTGAGAAGAGTTTGTCTTTGAATTAGTGGTTTCAATCAAAAGGGTTTGGATATGATGAATGACTTCTTCTTCTAATTGAAGTTCATGGATTTTGGTGTTTACTTAGCAAAACCTAAATGTATGACCTTTCTAACCATATTTGTAACATGTAATGTTTTTTAGGTCAAATTTGGGCTTGGGTTTTGACTAAAAAGTTTTTGTGGGCTTTCTATTGGTCTTTTTATAAAAGGGCTTAATTTTGGTATAAAAACCTTTTCTGTATTTATGGGTTGATTTTTTATGAGGTGGTTTGTTGGGTTTTGTGTTGGGCTTGGAACAATTTCCATTACCTGTTAGCTTTTGTAAGGATAAGTCAAATTGTTGACAAAGATTACCAAATTCCTATGTAGATCTCATTTCTCACTCAAGTTGTTTTTGGAGTTTAAGGTCTTGACATATCTGAAGACCTTTCTTTCATGTAAAGCTAACAAGCTCACCACAGGTCAAATGATTATATGAAATGATTTTTATAGTAAAGATGTCTTTGATTTTAATTCTGACTCTTTCTCTTAAAAATGTTAGTAAACAAGAAAGGAATTTTTCTTTTCAGAATGGTTGATTTGAGTCTTCTCGGAGTATGACACGGGTAAGGAAAATATTTTTATACCATTAAAAATCACTGAGTTTTTGCATCTAAAGTTTGAAAGGTGTTCAACATTTTTGTCTTCATGATGAGAAGGATCTCTTATAAAATGTAAGAAAATGGTCAAGATAAGGGTTGAAATTGTATCTTTTTAAGGATAGGTATTTGGTCCTTAGTCATTTAGACGGAGTTTAAGATTTCAAGGTGTTGTGTTTTGCATTAAGATGATAATCTCACAATCCTTTTAATTGGCCAGAAATATTAGCTATAAGGAGTTTAGCTATAGCTTTGTCTGGGGTTCCAGTTTGGGTTTTGTAGGCATTGACAACCATGATCATTTGTTGTAAGGTGTTTAGGATATTGTATTATTCTATCTATGTTTCATTCATAGAGGGAAGAGGCATTGAATTTATGTTGGTTATTATGGTTGGTTCATTTTGGATTGTTATATTTAGAGCAACTGATGTTTTAAGGTTTCTCTATATTAGTTTGTTGATTTCAGGACTTTCTTCCTAAAAGGCTTCTTCATCTGAAGTTTGAATTTGGTTATTTAAGATAGTGTTGATATAACTTGTGGAGGTTGGAAGATGGTTACTGATTTGGGGTATGTCATAAGCAATTAAGGTGAAAGATGAAGCTTTAAGGTGGTTAAGATGGTCTTTGGTAGCTTTGAGGAAGTCTTTTTTGTTATTTTGTAATTGGGTTTGACTAGTTTTTGTAACCTGGTATGGTTTAAAAACTGGGCTTTTAAGTTTTTGGTTACCAAGCTTTGATGAAGTTTCAATATAAGAGACGACTAAAGACTTTTGGATATGCTTTTTTAGTCTGGTCAATTACTTTCCTATAATGTTGAGGTTGATATTTGTAAAGTTATTTTGTTAGATGATGTGTTGGTATTGATGGTAACATCTTCATTTGGGGATTTGCAAGGAGCAACTTCTATTATTTAGTTATTATGAGGGATTTTGAGGTTCTTCGGACTTAATGGAAGTGCCATTTACTAACTCCCAGACAGGGGGTTTATTTCTAAATGTAATAGGACATGCATATTTTGTAAATGGATATACAATATGATTTTCAAACACATAATACATTTCAAACTAATCAAAGAATAAAATTTGTATTTTATATGATGCAATGAAATCATAAAAACATTTTTGTATTTTCTCTCTTTGTTGCATAATTTTTTTGAAAAACCAAGATCTCTTTTTAGAATTGTGGTTACCATAAAAATTATCAATAAAATATTTTTTGTTCACAACAAAATTTGTCTAAAAAACATTCATTTTGTTTCGGATGTTCTTTGTTACAAAAGAGAATGTTAGAGAGGTTGGTAGATACGGTTGGTCATCTGAGAATCTAGAACTTTGTTGAATGTCTATGGAACTTTACCATCATTATATTGGGTTATTTGTTTAAATTGGATATTTAATTGTGGTGGTTGTAAAGTTTTTGGTTGGGTGACACCTTCAAGGATCCAGTCTTCTGGTAAGGGTATATCTTTCCATTTAATAGATTTGGGTACAATTGTATTTGATTTAGCAAGGTTTGTTTGGAGGAGTAATGTTTCAACTTTCTGGGATTGGAATTTATGTTTACTAGCAAAAGGAGAAAACATTGCTTTGTAATTGATTTTAAAAATCAAGGCTATAAGAATTGATCCTTCAAGCATATTGTAGTTATAGGTTTTGATTTGTAGAATTATACTTTGTAGGATGTTTATGTCTTTGAGTGATATAGTAAGGTTCAGATAATAATCAAAGGAAACAAGACCACTATATAAACTGAATTCCATGGAACTTAGTAATGAATCTTGGAAATTTTGGGATCCAAAATCTCTAAAGATAGCTAGGATAGAAGTATTTAGACGTTCTTTGGTATGGAGTTTGATCTCAATACGAGACTAATATGGATATATTTATAGTTTTGGTCTTAGAGTTTTTGTAAGAATTTTTTGGAAATGAGTTAGACGGTTTCAAAAGACTTTGTAAATTGAATATCCTTTTCTTCAGTTTTTGTTGTAAAATCAGTTTTGAAAAGATTAAAAGAAGTTTGATAAATCTGGTTCTTTTGAACTTTTAAAAATTGTCAATCATCAATATTTTTTTGTAAAATCTTCTATAGTAATTTCTTCACTATTAATAACTCTTTTATTGTTAAAAGAATCAAAGATAGAAAAGGTTGAAAGAGAAATAGTTTTTTAAAAAATAGAATCCATAATTTTGAAAAGATAGTTTACAAAATTTTATTGCTCTCCTATATCTTAAATGGGACTTACAACTATTCACTAGGATTGACCTATATTTCTAAGGTTCTCTCTTATGTACCAGAGTTCCTGTAAGTTTACAATAACAATACTCTAGACATACACCAAAAAGCTATGATACCAACACACACACACATACATGACTAGTAAATAATTTTTCTTGTGTTTGATGTTATAGTGTAAGATATTTTTTAAAAGTATTTTTTATTTAAAAATATATCAAAATAATTTTTTTATTTATTTTTAACATTAGCACATTAAAATTATAAAACACCATAAAAAATATTAATTTAATACAATTCCAAGTTCAACCACACTTGTTTTTTTTAAAAAAAATACCTATAATACTCCCAACACTCACAAAGTTCAACTAAGTTGGACTTCGAATCTGGTAAAGAGGTTAGAGGCTGTGGAGTTTGATAATATGTCACATCCCAACTAGAAATGCCAAGCTAAGCAAGGACAAAAACTAGAAATAAGAGAGAAGCATTCCAAAGCACGTTATTAAACATTTTTAAGGGAAAGAAAAAAGTAAAATCAAAGTAATCACCATATCCTTTAAGAGAATAGCTCCAAGTTTCCACGTCAAAGATTTGTCAATGCCAATCCAATACATGCCAACTAAATTGCTACCACAAGTTTCTATCAAATATGAGATTTGAACGGCCTGGTTCATTCACCTGTATCGACCAATAATATTTTGCAGATCATAATTCATATGATTCCAATCTCGCCGCGTCACAGAAAAAAATAAGTTATTTAATTACCTCAGAGATAGCTGCATCTTACACATGATTGCTTTTTTTATTTAGTTTTATGTTACTAGTGTTCTGTCTGTAGTCGAACCTTATCTCCTGATCCAAGTCTGTCACGTTATGATGACTCGCCTGCTCTCAGATCTCTTTCTATTTGTATGTACGTTGCTGCCATTGAGAACCTAGTTCCCAAGCTAAAATAGCATGGGTGGGTTTGATGCTTACAAGCCTGCTATGGGAATGGTTGGTTTACAATTCATTTATGCAGGGGTGGCTCTATTTACTAGAGCTGCTCTTGTACGAGGACTGAGTCCCAAGGTCTTTGTAGTCTACAGGCAAGGCATAGCAACTTTGATCATGGCTCCTCTAGCTTATGTTTCGAGGAGGTAATTAATCACACAAACTCTAACACACCCGTAATTCCTCTCATACTTTGCATATCAGTATTTCCTTAAAAGTTACATTTGTTAATTAGCAGAAGAAGTTCAAGTGGGTTCTCTTTGGGATTAAGGAGTTTTGCTTGGATATTTGCTGCCTCCCTTTTGGGGTACGTGTCCTAAACTTTTTATCCCTACTTTCTGTTGTCACGGTTTCATATATAAGAAGAATAAGTGACAGATGCAACTTTGCCTTGCAGGGTAACTGCCAATCAAAACGCTTATTTTGAAGGCCTCTACTTATCCTCTTCGACTGCAGCAAGTGCCTTGACTAATCTCATGCCTGCAATCACTTTTGTAATGGCAGCCATTTCCGGGTAACTTATAATTGCTAGATAAAAAAACAAATACAATTATGGTGCCAGGCCCTTGCTGTAGTGCAACGCAGGGGCAATGCCCGTAATATTGTCCAATAGCAACCTTCAATGATGGGCTCTTCCCTTTAAAATATTAAGCTAATACCATGTGGACCTAAGTCCAAGTATCAGATATTAAAATGATAAGAACAGATACTGCACTTGATCTTAGCCAAAAAGCCGAGAAAGGTATGCCGATGAACGTTGCTTGAGCTGCTTTTTGTAATCCCTTATTCCTCCTCTTATTGTATTGGAAATTTGGTACAGAAAATCTTGACCAATTTCTATCAGGCTAACACTCTTTTGAATCGAACAATAACCTAGTAGAAATTTGAACTTGTTTAAGGCCTGGTGATCTTTGCTATTAAGAAATTACTAGTTTTCTTTCTTTCTTTTTCAGTGGATGTCTATTTTCTAAATTCTACATGTTTCCCGAATCTCTAATTATAAATGAATCAGATTGGAGAAAGTTAATATACGAAGCCTGAGAACTATTTCCAAGATTCTTGGAACAGTAATCTGCGTAAGTGGAGCCATTGCCATGGCATTACTCAAAGGTCCTAAGCTGTTAAACACAGAATTGTTACCAACAAAATCCTTTTTTAGCCCTGGAAGCGACAATTGGCTATTGGGGTGTCTATTTCTGTTTGGAAGCAGTTGTTTCTGGTCACTATGGATGGTCTTGCAGGTAAACACCTTCCCTTTCCCTTTCCGTTACTTATAGATCAATGCATATTCTGATAACTAAATTTTTTCTTCAATTTCCCTACAGGTACCTATTTCAGCAAGTTGTCCTGACCACTTATATTCTTCTGCATGGATGTGTTTCCTCGCATCATTGCAATCATCAATGATTGCATTATTCGCGGAAAAGGATCTTACTTCTTGGAAGCTGATTACTCATCTTGAAATTGCTTCCTGTTTGTATGCGGTAAGCAGTTTTCTGTTTTTCTATGATTGTTTCCAGATTGTTATTGCTTCTAATCTTGGACATGGACCTTTTTTTTTCTTCCTAAAAGGGAATTGGACTGGCTGTGTCTTTCTTTGTCCAAGCCTGGGTAATTTCTCAGAGAGGTCCCCTCTTCTCTGCAATGTTCAATCCTCTATGCACAGTTATTGTTGGCATTTTTTCTGCTGTAGTTCTACATGAGGAGACATACGCTGGAAGGTAATATCTTTTCCACCTAACAATTTCATCATGTTTAACTTCTGTGACACAGAACCTGGCTGTCACATTCTTTTATCAAAGAAGGTAATATTTTCTTTTGTTTATACTCTTCAGTTTGATTGGTGCTTTAGCTGTGATAATTGGTTTGTATGCTGTGCTATGGGGTAAAGCCAAAGACCTTGAAGAGATTAAAAATGAGATGCATCAGCAGCAGCAAAATGATCAGTCACCTGTGCAACTCTTAATAGATGAGTCTCCAGAGAAGAAGAATTGCAAAGCTGATTTGGAAGCACCGCTTCTTTCTTCACAAATCAAAGGATGTTAATGAAAGAAATATGATTTCTTAATTTCTAAAGGTAATTGACAGTTCTGTGTAACTGCAGATGTTAGAGAAGAGTGCAAGAGTATTAGTTGCCTTCAAGTGGGACGCAAAAAGCCTGTTAAAATAAAATTCGGTTGCAATTTTTATACTCTTAAGGGTCACCAGAATTTAGACAAAATGCTAAAAGTGTCGGATAATAATATATAAATCACATCTTATGATCTGATCTAATAACTTAAGTTATTAGATTGAGATAATTTTTTGACATGATATCAGAGCTTCGATGACCAAGCGGTCACGAGTTCGAATCGCATCATCTCTATTTATTTGATAAAAATTAAGCACAAGGTAATGTAGGTATGTGCAAGTTAAAGCTCAAAAGGCTTTCACTTGAAGAGGTATATTAGAGAATAATATATAAATCATATCTTAAGACCTCATCTAATAACTTAAGTTATTGGGTCGAGATGGTTCTTTGACAACAATAAAGGTATAATATAAAATTTACCAGCATAACTGAAATGTATTTTGGTATGAATTTATAGCTGTATATATCCCTAACATTTTTCACATAAGAAAAAACAAACGCCTCCTAACCAGATGAATTTTGAACCTTCAACTTTCCAAATTTCACTTCAACTTCAGTAAATCTGTCATACTAAAACTGAAATAGTGGAATGGTCAAAACAAGCACTAAAAACAATGGATAAATATTTTCCTGATGTATAAATGTTGATGCAAGCGTAACCATAAGAACAAAAACAAGCATGAATTGACAAAATTGATGAGCGAAAAGGATTTCAAACACAGCACTAAATTTTCTGTTTTATTCTATAAAAACAAAAACAAAAACAAAAAAAATCTACCTCTTAAAGAGTTTTGCAATTTCTAAAAATAGGCTAGAAAACCGACCCTTACTATATAATAAAATCAGAATTCTGAAACATAAAAGAAATTAATAAAATTTGAAATAAAACATGAAATCTAGAAAAATAAAGAAAAATTAACTTACATAGTATCTTCTGAGCATAATTTGAGGAAATCTATATCACAAATAGACTAGCAAAATGATCTTCTAAAGAATTAGCCAGATCTAATGATTAGATCGAAAATTATAGTCTTTTTTAGTCACTGTACTAGTTTGATGCAATCAAATCTTTTATTAAATCTAGTTTGATTACACCTCCTCTTGAACGTAGTTCTATCCTAATAGTGCATAAAAACTTCTGTTAGTTGACCCACGTAGTCTATTTATGGCAAATTCCTTTCTAGTTATGACACATCCCTATCCTACGGCATATAACTTTTAGCATCAGCAGGTCTGCCTGCATCAAATGTGTTCCAAAATAGCTAGATTCTCTTATTATCTCTTATTATTGGTCATGTACCGTCTTGAGCTTGAGGGGAGGAAAAGATTGCGGCTATGGAACGGACAAGAAAAACACTTAAGAAGCTATTTCAAAAGCAAAAAAAGATAACTAATCAATTTAATGATCAATGAAAGGTTTTGATTAACCAAGCTAAAGAGTTCATTTCTACCAGACAAATTGAAATATAGGTCCTCCGCAATACCAAATCCACAATACTTGCCTCCGAAAAAGATTGATGGAAAAGAGGAAAGGGTCCAAGTGGAAGCTTTGTAACAAAGGGAAATAGAAAGCATGAAAGGCAACATTGCTAGACTCACCAGCCTACTCGAGCAAGCTATAAGGTCAAGTTCTAAAGACGAACACTCAACTCAGCCCATCGTTGCTGCACAGTCTACAGCTCCTCAAAACATCAGTGCACCAGGACCCCAATTTACTATATACTTTCTAGTACCTCCTATAAAAAGTGCCACTTGTTGCAGGTGTGCGGCATTACAGCGATAGTCCTCTTAGATCAGGAATTTTATGGTAATGGGAAAGAACAAGGAATTCTTATTTCTTATAACTAAAAAAAGGATAAAATCGTCACCTAGTATTTTGGTCACCAGAAACCTTCACTGGTCTTAGAGTCTAGAAAAAAAAACTAGTTGTGTATAGAGAGAACGTATCACTCCTAATACACATTATCTAAAGTAAGCTACATTATTTATTTGTATGATATAAACTAAGATATTATTGTGTTTTCTAGTTGTTGATCTATCAAGGTTTAAGAAAAGTCATTCTTAGTAAGAAGCTCTTTATCTTATCAAGTTAAAACCTAGCCATTTTAGAGTCAAAATATATTTTTATATTTTTTCTTTTAATATCAAGAATACATCTTATGTATAAGTTTTTAATTTTTGATATTGGAATAAAATAAATATATATTTTGGTGTGTTTTAAAATATAGATCAAGTTCTCATGACTTTAATAAACTGGTCATTAAATTTAAAAATATATGTAAAAATAAAAGGACTATTTTTGTGATTTTTTAATATGCTAAAATATCCAAATATAATTTAGTTTTGAGAGACTTGGTCATATACAATTTAAACTAAAATTGTATTTTTAAAAGAAATATTTTTTGTTATTGTTTTTGTGGAAGGGAACCGATTCATTTAATACCGAAAAAATATATCGCGTATAAGTCACAATTTCAAATATTAAATATGTAAATGTAGAAAAAAATAGGAAATTAAAAATTAATTGCAAAATGATCTTTTAAAAAATAAAAATTATATGAATACCGTGTTTGGCAAGACACAAATAAAATTATCGTTCATCAAGGCTATTTAAACCACAATATCAATTCAAAACAAATTATCGTTCATTAACTCAAAATTGAACATTGCCAAATATCCATATAAATTTTATTAATTTCACCCACTTATATTCAAATCGCATATTAATTCAAATAAATCAAAATAAATCCAAACATAACTCATGCACCAACTTAATGTAAGAAAAATAAAAAGCAATCTCAATAAAAAAAAATCTCAAAATTCAACACAAATAATCACATTATTTTAAAATAAAAAACATACATCAAACCAAATTAAATAATATCTAAATAGTCTAAAATTATACACAATAATAAACATTTTATACTAAAATTCCACAACATTAGTAATTTGTCCAAAAAATAATTTGGGTTATTGATCAACTCTCCAGGGATGAGGAATTAATTGGAGAGACTATAGTAACTAAGAGCCCGTTTGGAAACGTGGTCCAACACGTGTTTCCAAAAAATTTGAATTTAAAAAAAAACTAATATTTTTTTAGTGTTTTTGGATCGTTTTGATGCACTGATATCAAAAATAATTTTTTTTAAAAAAAAAAAATTATCTTGATGCATTTCTAAGCGAAAAGCACTTTGAACCGCAACCGCTATCACAATCCCAAACATGCCGTAAGGAGACAGTGTTGGAAGACTTGTTGCTGAAATTTTTAGCTCAAAAAAACATAGTATAGTATCCTCTAACTAACCTAATGGATCCTTTTTATGTTGTAAACTAATGAGTCTAGACTAGTAATCAACTAATATAAGTCCAATAATAAAATAAACACATAAACAATATTTAATGGGCAAGAATAAATCCAAATTAAAAATAATTGTGCAACATTAAATAAAAAAAATAGGATAATAAAAATAGAGTCTTCATGCTAAAATTCCTAGATGTAGCTCGAATCTCTAATTTCTGCACATTCTTAACAGATTCAAGTTCTGATTTCAAACACGTCATTCTCTCTTGTCTGAATGAATTATTGAACCTACCATATATAGTTGGAGATTGAGATGTATACTTTCCAGCCTAACTGGAATTGCAATAAAATTTCTCATATAGCTCCAGATATGTCTCAAAACGTACATGAAGGTCTAGTTTGGAAAATTTAACAACATTTAACTAGTAACTTAGACCCATTGAACTATATTTTCCTGAACTCCATTTGACTTAAACACTTACCATAATATAGTTATATTTGTCTAGTATCTCCTTGTAAAAGTTTAACTTAATTTGATCTACGGTTTGAAAGATATGCTCGATCTCATAAAATTGGTTAGCAATATTTTAAGGCTAAATTCGGATCTAACTTGATTCGTATCATCCTATCATTCTTTAAAAAGATTTGGCATCAATTCTATATCATGAAACACATCTTCTAAGGTCAACAAATCAGTACCAAGTTGAAGAATAATATCATCATCAAAACCAAGAAGAACCTTGTTAGCAAAGAAGGTCCCCTAATATACAAGTTCTTATTTTCAACCATCTTTCCCTTCTTTAATTTTAGTTGCTCCTTGTATATTTGCTTAGGTTTCAAAGATATAAAAGTTACAGGTTTTTTATTCATCTCAAATGAAACCTATTTTTCACTCTATCATGTATAACTCTCCTATCATACTGACATGGTCTACCAAACAACAAATGACTAGCTTTTATTGGCTCAACATCACATAACACCTCGTCACAATATTTACCATTAGAAAAAACAATTAAATCCTACTTATTCACTTTCACTTCATCATCATCATTCAACCACTGTAATTTATTATTGGCGGGAGAGCATTCAATAAGATATCTTTGGGACAAAAGGAGTTTGCATTATTATATATAACTGGTCTACCTAGGTATAATGTTCTCGTTGAATTTAGTTTTATATGAGTGAGATGATTTTGTGAGTACTATTAAAATATTAAAACTTTTTTTGCACCCTAAAAATCAATGCAACAAATGACTATCTTTCTAAACAACGACAAGTACAATGGCTTATTTAGTCACTAGACTCACTTTTGTATTTCGGACCAAATTCTAACAATGTTGCTTCTGACCATAATGATTTGTGTTGAGTTTTCTGAAACACATATACATAATTCCAAGGATCATGTTAGATAGATATAAGGTTATTTAGGGTTTATACGAAGATTACCTGAAGATTATTTTTTTTTTCTTTAAATAATTTTTTCAAGGTTGGGCTGTCACAAATCATAAGCTTTCCAAATGTTCGGCCTCTAATGGTAATCCACACGAACCATCAGTGAGAAATCTTCTAAACCCTTATAGGATAGAAGAATTGATATATCTTTGAGTACTAACTCTTTTCTTTTATGTTTTAGGTATTTCTGTATTTTACTTTACTCTTAGAAAATAAGAGGCATATCTTTCTTTTTACAGGGAAAACTAAAAACCTTATAAATGAAAAAAAAAACAATTTACCCCTAAAATAATATTACATATATTATTTTAGGCTAATTTTATAAATTTATTCAATCAAGTCCTTACTGGATTGTTTTTAGGTCTAGAATTGTAATTCTTTGTATAAATTAAACTCTAGTCCTCAATTTATAATAAAGTCACACTTGATTAATCATCCCATTTTAATTTTTGACCAACAATTCTTATGTGTGTGACCCATTAGGTTCCTTAATAAATTTTTTCAAACATAAATCACAATCCTAAATAAAATAGGATTGAATAAATTAAAAATAAATAATTTATTAACAATTTAATAATTGATTGATTTATGTTTGAAGATCAAGTACAATGTCTAGCAACCTGTTTTGATCCTTTAAATATTAGAAAAGTTGTAAGTAGTTTAACTTAACATTTCAGTGGTAATTATTATATTTTCATCAACAATGTTCCGATTTAAACATTATAGCATGAAATGTGTCTACTCTATTAAATTATGTTTATTCGCAATACCATAGTCGTTGATTATTTGAATAAAATTAAAACTCTTTTCAAATCTCATTCTACTTTGCACAAAGATTTACAATCAATAATATTTGATAACAAATGAAACATTTTCTTTAATTCACCTAGGGTGGTGAATCCTCTTTCGATTACTTAAATACCTTCATATAGTTCATATTATACCCAATATATGCCTATTTGTTACGTTTGATTATGACAATATGTAGCAGGATCAAAACATAACACTCTCTACATAAGATAACTTAGTGATCTAAAGTCTAAGGATCACTTACACAACTTTCACGTAAGCCTTTTCATAGATACATGTGATCTCTTCATATGGAATTCTCATGCAAGTAAATGGATGTGAAAAATCCAAGAAATGATTCATATTTTCTATCCCATTTTCAGGAGGAAATGAGCCATTTTTCTGGGGAACAAAAGTCACAAGAAAAAGGTGTGTTTGCTTTTATATTGCTACATAGGAAATAAGGGATGTTAAACCTGATTGCAGGCATGTAAATAGTTTTTTGTTTGCTTTTCCTGTATGCTCTCTCTAACTCTCTATATCTACAATGTTTCTAGGTTCCTTTTAGTTTTATTTGTAATTTAATATTTGTAATTATTTTATGCCCCTTTTTTTCTAGAGAAATTTAAGGGAATGCAAAGCGAGTTGTAATTTGGTACCCATCAACTTTGTGTCCCTGTATTTTCAAGGAAAGAAAACTCAGAGCTGCATTATGTTCCTATTAAAATCTATATGGAGCGACATGAAAAATGTAATTGGGTTTTCTTCTTCTTTCTTTTCTTTTTTCCTTGTTTTAAGTTGTTTGTGTTCTATTAAATAGTAAATTGTCTCTTGATGTATAGTGAAATCAATAAATCTCTTAGTTTTTTTTTTTACACCCTTATATTGATGTTGTTTTATATGAACAAGTTTTTATGAATGATAATGAGGCTCAATAATTTTGTAGTTTTTTGGTGGAGCATTAGACTATACATTGCAGCAAATGAATCATGATTTATAGAAATTTATCAGAGCCACTTGGAGTTACACTCGATGGGGTCGAGCTTCTCCAACCCTGATAAAGTTGGTAAGGACATCAAACTCGTATCACAGATTACACTTGTGTGTAAACATAGATAACAAAGGATAGCCCAACTAATCACTTTTTGGTCAAGCCTATTTTATTTGAGTTTATTATTATTATTATTATTATTATTATTATTATTGAACTTTAATTTATGTTATTTTATTCTATATTTTATTTAGTGGTCTTGATGTAGGAGTGTTTTTGAAAAAATAAATTTTAATTTTTTTTCAATTCTTTATTATTATACTTTCTAGTTTTTTTTCTATTTTAAGAAATATTTTTCCTAGTTTATATATTTTTTTTAGGGGTGAACAAAAAAACTGAAAAACTGATTAAACCGAGAAAACAAAAAAAAATAACCGAAAAAACCGAACCATAAAAAAAACTGATTAAACCGATTAAAATTTTAAAAAAACCGGCCGGTTCGGTTCTGTTTTGCTTTTATAAGTAAAAAACCGAAAAAACCGAACCGAACTGAACCCAAACCGAAAAAACCGGAAAAAAACCAAGCCAAAACCGAGCCAAACCAGAAAAACCAAGCCAAACCGGTTTGAACTGGTTTTTGTCCTAAAAAACCGAACCGAACCGAAACCGGTCGGTTTGAACCGGTTTCGGTTCGGTTTTTTTTAAAAAAAAATTCGGTTTGGTTACTTTTTTTTATAAAAACCAAACCGAATCGAAAATGATCACCCCTATCTTTTTTTCATTTAGTATTGTTAGGACTTTTTATTTTTTTTCCATATATATATAAGGTTGTAATGACTTTTGGCAAGTGAAGAATGAATAGAATTGAATATTTTAGTTGTCTTCTCTTTGATCTTTAAAGGGCTTTGACTTGCAAAAATCTTTATATCCTTCGCCTTCATTGCATTAGGTTCATGAGCCCGATTGTGTGAGTGTTAATGGACTTGCCATTTATTCGATCGCCTCTTTTGTTGATTTCATTTGAAACCGCTGCTGAGAGCAGATCAGATGCGCATGTCGACCAACTACATTACATCAGCAGACGGTACTATGGGCACGCAAATAAGAGCAATGTAGTCATCCGTGAATTTGATTAGGTTATTGGCAACTATGGTATATATTGGGATATGCATGAACGTAATAAGAAAACTTGCTGATTTTGTGCTAGTGTTAATGGACTTGCCATATATTTGTTTCTTATGTTGATTTCATTTGAAACCTTTACTGAGAGTAGATTAGAAGCGTATCTCAGCAACCTAGCTACCTTACATCAGCATATATAAATACCAATATTGCATTCCTAGATGAGAATACTGATGTATAATTGGGCATATTTTGCAGTTACAGAGACTGAATTACCCCATTGATCTGTTAAGAATTTAGCATGAATGTGATAGATAGTTACAAGCCTGTGATGGCTATGATGGGAGTACAGGTTCTTGAAGCAGGAGTAGCTATTTTTTCTGAAGCAGCAATTTCACGAGGATTAAGTCCTGAAATCCTGTCAGTCTACAGGCAGGTCATTGCAGCCTTGGTCATAGCACCTATGGCTTATTTCTCGAGAAGGTAATTAACATCTATCTTATCTCAGTCAGTCTCCCTCCCTTTAATTGGGGAAAAATATATATAATATTTTCCAAGTTTTTTCTCATATTTCTTGCTTTTGTTGACAGGAGAGCGTCCAGTACAATTTCTCTGGGACTAAAGGAATTTGTATTGTTATATATAGCTGCTTTGCTTGGGTAGATTTCTCTTTGAATTTTAGTTTTTTGTGTGAAGAGGTGGTGAGATTTACTGAAAACATGATCTGATCTTTCTCATTTGTAGCCCAACAATCAACTCAATTGCCTTCTTTGAAGGCATCTCCTTATCTTCTTCAACAATGTCAAGCACAATGTCTAATATAGTTCCTGGACTCACTTTTGTATTTACAGCAGCTATAGGGTATATCCAGAAAACTCTTTGTTCTTTTGATCTAAACTTGTTCAGTTATACAGTCATATAGTCAAAACAATCCATATTCAATGATTAAGATAAACGACATAATACAACAAAAGAAATGAAAAATCTTCACGAACCAACAAAATCGGGCATGCAACTGACTGTCTAATGAAATATTGAAAGTCTTCATGTCTCTAATTTAACAGAATGGAGAAAGTTAATATCCGCAGCTTGAGAAGCAACGCAAAGATAATAGGGACAGTTATCAGTGTTAGTGGAGCCATGTCCATGGCATTGCTCAAAGGGCCAAAACTACTTAACGCAGGAATCGTAGCAACAAAATCTTCCAGTGGCTCTAGTGGTGAGACTTGGTTGCTGGGTTCACTAATCCTTTTTGGAAACAGTTGTTGCTGGGCAATTTGGACCATCATGCAGGTATTTCCTCTGTACGTTATCTTCATATGTCTGTCTGGCTTTACTGAAATCACAAATCCAACTCCTTTCACTGAAATTCTGGACAGGTCCCAATATCAGCAAGATGTCCTGATCCTTTACTCTCTACTGCTTGGATGTGTTTCTTTGGATCCATACAAACAACAGCAGTTACCATCTTCTTAAAGACAGATCCACAAGCATGGAAACCACATTCAAATCTTGAGTATGCTTGTTTACTCTACGTAGTATGTAGTCATACTCTCTCTGTACTCTTGTCTTGATGCACATGTTTTTTGTTAGTTGAAATTAAATTGTAACCGTAGCCTTCCATGATCTATCTAAATTTCTCTGAAAAAAACGTACGTTGACCAGGGGATTGCTTCTGCAAGCATCATTATTCTTCAAGCCTGGTGCATTGCACGAAGGGGTCCGCTCTTCTCAGCAATGTTCAGCCCCCTATCTACTGTTATTGTTACCACCTTAGCTGCTATATTTCAACATGAAATGGTTTACACGGCAAGGTAAATAACACCTTGGAATGTCTTCAAGAAAATTTATTATCTTTATGAAGAATTCTATTAGTTATCACCAGAAACAAGTATAAATGGCTAATTAGTGCTTCTAATATTTGTCATCTGATATATAGTTGCCTCACTTCAGCTTGTTAGGCGCTATTGCTGTGATTGCTGGTTTGTATATGGTGCTGTGGGGTAAAGCTGAAGACCAAAGGGAGATCAGACAAGTGACAAATTTTATGCCACAAGTTGACCAGAGAAGTATTCAGCAAGGTTCTATAGATGAATCTTCAGGAAAGAACGTCTGCAAAATAAATTTGGAAAAGCCACTTCTACCTGACAAATTCTCTAGTGTCGACAAAGTTGATGAACCTGAATTACCAAAAAATTCATATTTTTTTTCTGTCTGAGAAATACATATAGTTAGAAAAATTGTTTCAAAATACTTTAATGCTTTCATGTAACCTCTTTAATATGAAACATTAATATAATTTAAATAAATTATGAATGAATAAGAAATTAATTTCAAAAAATTCTTGATTTACATATCTTGGTAAAACCCAATACTCTCTTAAAAAACTATATTCTATATAGAAAATAAACAAAACTTTTTAAACTAGAAAGTTAAAAAGTTAAAATTAGATAAAAAAAAAAAAAAAAAAAACAACCCAAGCTTTTAGAGGAAAGATGTCCTAAACAAAGTGGGTTTTTGGACTTAAATCCACTCGCGCGCATTGGCTCGTGTCAAGCTTCGGGTTGGGTCTGAATTTAGATCTATTGTAAAATAATATTTTAAGCCACAAAAAATTATTTTTTGCCAACTAAAATTTCAACTTGGGCTAGTCTATGAAGAATTATTTATTCCAAACCGTTAGTTTGTCTAGCCTGTGAAAGGAAAATTTTTTATTAGTTTTTTCAGAGCTATTTCAATAGTACATGAATAATTTTTCAATTCAAAAGTCACTTGATTCAAATCCAAAAATATTCATGTTTAATTTTGGTTTATTGTGGGTAATCAAAGTTGTTAGTGGGGATATTCATCAACTTTTAATTCCTAAAATTCTCTATAAAAAAATGTTTGGGGTTAGTTAATTCTATATTGTTTTGATAGAATTCGACACTTATTTTTACTTTATTGCTCCAACCTCGGATCAGCCGGGTTTCAAAACCATGGTTGAGACACTGTATTAAGAAACAACACAAGGAAATGCCTTATTTTTTATTTTTATTTTTTTAATCAAGGTATGTAATTAAAAATTTGATATCTTCTGCAATGTTTCCATGAATACTTATAAGAATAAGATATGCACCTGCAACCTTAATATTTTCCAAGAAGATCATTCGCGCCATTTAATAATTAAAATCAAAATCATAGATTTTAAGTTTTTAGATTTTTTATTCTAAGATTAAAAAATGCCTTTTGATTCTCTTTAATTTAGCCAAGACAAATGGAAGGATCTGAGAAATGCGACAACACAATTGAATTAGAAATCAAGCAAGTGCATGATTGGAGAATGGGACCCTCTCGGAGAAAGTGGATCTCATACGTGCGCCATGACTCATCAGGGACAATAATAATTCACCACTGGACTAAATGTATGGTCTTTGAGTATATAAACACAAGGTACAATGATTAAGATTTGGAAGTTACATGGACCACAAAGATAAAGACGTTTCTTTTCTCATTTTATTATCAATTTTTACGACAAATCGGTGTTCTGATGTTTGTTTATACGCGGATATTTTGAGAGTTTAGTAGGAATTATTTTTTAAATTATTTTTTATTTAAATATATTAAAATATAGTTTTAACTGTGTTCCTAAATAATCTCTAGATTTTTTTTTTTCATCTTGTATATCTGAGATATTTTTTTTCATTTGAAAAAACAAATATTTATTTATCCCTATCATTTAAAATTATATTCATATTATCTAAGATGATCGAAATGCTTGAGATGTTTTACCACCTATTTTGTTTCACTAATTAAAGAATTACTCTTTTATTAAAAAAAAATTCACTACTTCCATATGTATAATTAGATCTACACGAGGGGTATAGCTTAATTGATCAGGTCTTGAGTTTGCTCTCCAAAAATCAACAGTTCGAGTATCATAAACCTCAAGGTTACTGGAGACTTATATGGTCGTTAACTTCAGGGCCTGTGGGATTAGTCGTGGTGCATGAAAGCTGGCTCAGACACCTACATTAATCTAAAAAAAATTATATTTGATCTTATGTATTATTTGTAATATTCATGAAAATCTAATTTAATTTTTTTATTATAAAGGAGAGGCTCGAACACAAGATGTCTTGAGATGAGAGAACCCTAATGCGCAAAATTTAATTCAATTAATAATAATTTTATTTTTCTTTTTAACTGATTTTGAATAACTTTTGAATTTTGTATATATATTCTAAGATGTGTTAGTTTAATAGTGTTAGATATGGTGAGTATGTATTTGATTAAATAATTAAATGTTACATACAATATGAGATTATGGATATATATCGAAAATAAATATCTTGAAATATATAAAAATTATTCAATATGTTACTTCTAAACAAGCAGATAACCAAACAAATATCTCATGCAAATTTCAGCGCCGGCTATCATCGCCATACATAAAATGAGTCTCGAGAAAAGTCATGATAGCTTCCTTCCTAATCTTCTCACTCGCAATCAATCACTGTTTTCCAGAGAAATATCTAACCTTTTTTTCTATCGAGTTCTCACATCTCTCAATAAAAATAAAAAATAAAAATAAAAATAAAAACCCTTCTTGAATAGTTTTTTAAAGTATATTTTTATTTATAAATATATTAATATAATATTCTTTATTTTTAGTATTAGCATATAATAAAAAAAGAAAAACTAAGACACCAGCATTGACTTCACTGCACGTATATTCAGAAGAAACCAGTTTCTCTGAGCTTGTCTTTTATCAGCAATCACTGCACTGTCTGCACCACTCCATGGTAATAAATCTATTAAAGGACTTGTATTAAAAGCTGATTCAGAATGTCATTAAGGCCCAAAAAACAACGTACGCATATTAAATTAATATTTAATGCATTGTCTGAATGCATTAAGCCAAATCAGAGAAGAATGATCAAAACAAAGTCGCAGATTTAGAAAATATGAACTCCGTATCATATGAGGCATAGAAAGCCAATATGTTCACAAGGATACTAAAAGAAAGGCATACACATGCTATACAAGAAACCACCTGCGGAAAAGGATAAATATATAACAGAGTGGGCAGCACATAAGTAAGCTGCCTACAACTAATCCTACGCGTTACTTTCTGCATCCATGCCGGCCGCTAGTAGAATTCTCCCAAGTTAAGTGTGCTTCCATCCAGAAAAGTAAGCATTTTCGCTTCTGTTGTTCCTGAATGCACAGCATCCAATGGAGTACACAATGATGAGGAATACAAGGAATATAATGTTGATAATAGCCACCTTCTTCCAATCACTCTTGAGGTTGTCCAGCAGCCCAGCCTTGCAAGAGTTGCAGTTAAAGCAGAGAACATTTGATTGATTATCCCACGCATTACAGTCAGGATCGGAGGTGACATTTGTAGTCTTGTCCCAAGTAGTCGGATTTTGATAATTAAAGCCACAGCTATCCGGTGGCTTACAGCAGCCAGCCTGCAAAACCGCAAAGAAACAACATCAGAGCCCAGTTTTGTCAGCACTTCATAAAGAGGAAGTCTACTGCAATATCTAAATAAACGTAGTTATTATATATATATATATGTCAGATTTGGAGAATAGCTAATTACCAAGATTTAATAGAAGTGATCCAACTATAGAAAGATCACATATCAACTAAATGAATTATTTAGGATTGATAATAACCCATTTGGCTAAAAGAAACGAATCTGCATTCTCTTGTCCTAGGGTAATCGAAGTTCATATTGCTCTGCCATTGCCTTGAATATAAAAGAAAAGGAAAAAACATCTACGACAATTCCCAAAACCATAAAAATGAACTTCCGCATTTATTACACTGAAAGGTCCCGGTGCACGCATTCAAACACAAGACAGCAACAACTCAGTTCATAAGGCTGTGGAAGGCCATAAAGGAATAGAGACCCCACCGCCCCATATGAAAACAATTAGTATATTTCATTCATATATCACCACACAGGAAGAGTCTCTAACTACAGAATCCCAACAAAAATCTCAAGAATATGTAAAGTAAAGATTAAAAAAGAAAGGAGCCCAGATGCTTTTCTTTTATCCTAAATAAAGTTATGCTCTTATCTATGAAGAATTCCCACATAACTAAAACAACATGTTATAACTAGAATCCACAAAAAAGAATCATATTCTTCACCTAAAAGTGCTCTTGCTTTTCTATCTCCAGCTACAATAAACTAGAAACAATAGAGAATAAATTATACAGACGACCAGTGATTCATCATGACTCACGATTGACATCTCGTTTCTCCAATAGGAGATTAAAAACAAAAATACTAATGTTAGTAAGAGAAAAAATACCATAATAAACACACAGAAGAAAAATTCATAAAAAGGAAGATAAATAAAGATTATTTCTTTTTAACAACTGAAACTTAGATCTCAACAACAACAACGCAAAATCAAACAATAACAAAGTAAAAAAATAAAATATCCAAAAAATTAGAGACTATAAAAAATTAAAAAGAAAACCTGAAGAGCAGATAAATGGCGAGTATAGAGAACGGTGAGAGAATCATTCAAATATCTCTGTTGAAAATCAGTACAAATCTTAGCATCGATCAAGCAACTCTTAATCTTGCTCCAATTCTTCCCACTGGTCACTCTCTTCTGCAACCAATTCGAATAATCACCCAGCCTATACTCTTTATACCCTTTATCAGACAAAACTTTACCAGCACCTTTGTTGGTCACCACAAAAGTTAAAATCGTGAAGCAGAAGAGTACGACAATGAGGAGAAACATGACTACGAGGTAAACCCAGAGGAGCCATGAAACGCCACAACACGCGCCAATTAGACCGGCTAGTGAGACAACTAAGAGGAAGACACCAAGAACTATAACTGGAGTGTCGAGGAATTTCTCACATTCGGATGCTCCTTTGTTTCTTAACCAGATCCCTGCCCACAGGATGGGGATTGAGAGCAGGAATGTAATGAAGTTCAGGATTCCTACCAAGTTATTGCTTAGACGAAACATTGTTGTTGTTTGGTTGCTCAGAAAATCAGAGAGAAAGAAAAGAGTGTGGGGTTTGGAAGGGAGTTGTGATTGGGAATGAAGGAGGAGGTTACATAGAAGGCAAGTTACAACTACACGCGCTAAACGCCTGTGTCCTGAGGATGGGTTTACTGAGACACACGTGGTTGAAATTTTACAGTCTTAACGGATGGAAATAAATAGTCGCTGTCAACGTGGAGGAATAAAAAAAATATATGTTGTTTTGGTGCCGGAAATTCATTTTAAAGAAAAAATAAAAACTATAAGTTTCGAGTTACAGCCTTCATCGATTAAATAAACTAATTTTATTTTAATTATGTAATAAAAATAAATAAATAATGATAGTAAATAAATAAAAATTAAATAAAAAAAATTACACTAACTTGGAAAAAAAAATTCAAGAGTAGAAAGGATAAAATTTAGCAAAACAAAATAAAAATATTCAAATCAACCCAAGTTAGTATAATATATAAGTAATATGGGTAATAAATATCGAGTTAAATTGTCAAACCTGTGTTTCAAGTTATGAAATTAAAATATTCTAATTAAAAAAAAATCAAAGAAAACCAAAAAGTCAAATTTAAAAAAAAAATAATGTCCAACGATAAAATCAAAAAAGAAAATAAGTTGTAATTTAGATAAAATGATAAAATTAAAAACCAATAAATCCTTTATAAAAGGTCTAAAAACAAAAATTAAAAATCAAAAGAATAAATATTGAAGTTGAAATATCAACAATCAAGAGGATCAAGCTGTAATTTTTTAGGAATGAAAGAGGAAAGAAAAAAAAAATTCATTGACGACAAATCGTTCTACCACCGCTGACATACATTGTACCAATAAAAAAAAAAGGGACAATATTTTTGGCCTCCAAAGAGCGCATGCACCACTCAAGGTTTACAAGCGCCTCCCACGTGCCAATAACTTTTTTCATTAAAATAATATTTAATTTATGTAAAAAAACTAAATTGTTTTTTTGAAACCGGTAATAATAAAAAGCAAATGGTAGTGAGGTCTCTAAACGCGTGTTTTATTTATTTATTTATTTTATTTCAAGGATGAAGTTGTTATTTTGATGGATTTTATTTTGAATAGAATAAATACTAGTCTTGAGCATATTATTTTTATCCAATGAAATATTGTTTTGCATTATCAGATTTATTTCCTTCCAAACAAAGTTGATGGATTTTATATTTAAAAAAGAAAAACTTCTTTGATGTTTCAGTATTTTTCTTATTAATATTAATTTGTGTAGTCAGTTTTGTTTTCTGTTTTCATTTTGTAAAGGAATTTGAGAACTCAGACAAGAAAAAAAGAAGGAGAATCACTTATTAAAAAAAAAATGTTAGGCTAAAGTCTCCCTTTTAAAACAATTAATGAAATGGATTTTCAAAAATGAGAGAGACTGAGAGGTAGCCGTTGGGCTTCTTATCCATTCCGGCCAGTTGTTTTGTCCTTCTTCGAGTATCCGTAACAAAGCAGTCTTCTGCCGCTCCCAAGGACAATACCGTCAATAAGCACCCACCGCGTGTCACCCTTCAATGCTTATCGATGTCTTTCGCTGTCGGTCAGCACCGAGATCTTTTTAGTTTTTAGTGTTGTATCCTGGTAGCTTAGCTGTTGTTTTTAAAATTATTTTTTAAAACATATTTTAAAATTTATTTTTAATATTTATACAGACGACCAGTGATTCACCATGACTCACGAGTGACATGTCGTTTCTCCAATAGGAGATTAAAAACAAAAATACTAATGTTAGTAAGAGAAAAAATACCATAATATTTTTAATTTCCTCTTAATTCTTGTTCTATTACTCAGGATTAATCTAAATGATCTAATCATAAATTCTGAAAATAAAAAACAAGATATATATATACATATATATATATACATATATTATTAACGTGAGTGTTCGAGTCAGTATACGCGTACCTCGATTAATATCACGGGCCTTAAAGTTAACAACCATGTAAACTTCTAGTGACCCTAAAAGAACTCGAACATTTATTATTGAAAAACAAATCTAAAATTTATGACAAAATATCTGGTGTCTGTAACGTGTGAAGTCGAGTTCTTGCAATAATAACACCACCTATATTTTATGACAAAAACTAGATATGTTGCGTATCTATATTATTTATCTAATAAAATATTTAGGAGGTTGAAAGAATCTAATAACTCGAATTATAATATCAAATAATTACATAAATTGAATTTATTTGAATTATATAGAAAACAAACAATGATAACAAACAAATATAACAAGGGAAAAAACGTGTATCCAAGAGTAAAAAATTAATGTTGTTTAATTTTTAGCCAACCTGACCAAACATGATAAACATGTAATCTGAACATTAAAGGGTAAGTCAATCCAGATTAATCTGATAAATTTGCATCTAATCTAAACATTAAGAGGCGAGTTAGTCCAGATTAACTTGACAAACTTGTGTCCTAAATCATGAGATCGGGATAATACAATAAAACAATTTTTAAAAAAAAAACAAAAACAATGTTGAACAACGATATCAGAAAAGAAAATAAAATAAAAAGATGTCAACCCATAAAGCCAATCCCTAGGAAATGAAACGTTAAAATAAAAAAAAACACAAAAAATTCAAAATAAAAAATAGCAATTAGAATAATGAGGGTTAAAATCAAAGAATTAAGTAAAAAAGAACAAAAACATTAACAAAATAAAAGAAAATAAAAAATACAATGCACTATTAATTTAGATTGAATAGTGAAATTAAAAAAAAATAAAACTTTTATAAAAGGGTTAGGAAAAAATCAACTAAAGAGCTTGGATTGCCAGACTTAACATCTTTGTGTCCAGCTATGCGCTAAGTCCAAATACATATAGGTCTAGTGAACTTCCAAACCTGATATCAATAGGTTCAGCTGCGCGCTGAGTCCAAGTATATATGAGTCAAGCGAGCTGTTAGACCCTAAGATATTAGGTTCAACAACACACTGAGTCTAAGTACATATAAGTTTGACAAGCTGCTAAATCCAATGTCATTATATTGGGTGTGTTTAATTTTTTAAGAGGTTATAATGATTCATCTATAATTTTCTTTTATATATTTTATATAGATTAAATATTTATTTTTTATAGTATTTTTAATATATGCAACCTTGCATAATATTTTTTTTTCTTTTATTTTATTCAATAAATTTTATATGTGTGTCGATTTCTATTACAAATTGAGTTTAGTAAACAAACTCATTAAACATTGTCATAACCTAATTTTTTTAATTTTTCAAAAAAATAAAAAATAAAAAATGAATGAATTGAAGATTGGGTTAAGACAACACAATTGAAAGTTTTTGGACTAATAAGGATTGAATTATAAATTTGGGAGTCAATTTGGTCAAAAATTGAAAGAATTGGAAGTTTGAGGACTTAATTGAACTTGGAATTATTTAATTAATGAAATCAGGGACCCGATTGTTAAATGTCAGAAGTCCAGGGGCCAAATTAAAAATAGTCATTTCAAGTGAAATCGGTGTCGTTTTCAACGTACACTATTCATCAACTCCTCATCCTGAAGACCGGATCAACAAGAAACACAACTAGTAGATCATGGACCACGATGCCCACGATCCCTCACGGAACGTGCCACATTTCTGGAGGCATGAACACACGACCTTCTCTGGCTTTATAAATGCCAGAGGTGGGGGGGGGGGGGGCTAAGATAGGAGAAAAAGCAGAAAACCGGGGAAGATCATACTAAAAAAACTAACAAAGAGAAAGACAACAAAAAAAAAAAGCAGGGAGAGGATCCAGGAGGCAAAGTGAAACAGAGGAGAAGGGCCATAGAATCTCCTTCAAAACTCCAGCAACCGCGAGCAAACTCAAGACAACAGCGCAGCAACATCGTGACAGCCATCACCGAGAGCCACAACCTCAGCAGCAACTCTCTCCTCAGTCGTGATTTCAGCGGCCATCCACCTTTCAAAGCAGATACCAGTAGAGAGAGAGAGAGAGAAGCAAACAAACAGAAACAGGGACAGAAACGAAGAGGGAGAGGGACCAAAGAATACGAACAGAGAAAACAAAGCCGAAGAAAAGAACAACTAGAGGGAAAACAAACGAAAAGAGGAACAAAGGGAGCATCGTCCGATACACCATCATCTTCAATTTCGTTCCCAGCTACACATGTAAGCTTTTGTTTTCCCTCCCCTTAGAAATATAATTACCTTGTCACTGTGCAAAGCATGCGTGAATAATTCACGCATGCGTGCACATTGACCACCTGGGTCCCTGGTTAATTTGTACCAGTGACCAGGCTGGGTCTGGGCCTCAGGCCCAACTGATCTAATCTGTTTTGAGCTAAGGGTATGTTTGGCAAAACACATCTCATGCCAATTCCTTTTTATTTTATTCCTTTTTGTTTTCTTATCTAGTCAAAGGAGCCCCTTTATGATATTAGAAAATCTCAAAAAAATTCGTGGACCTTTTTGAATTTATTTTTAGATCCCTTGTTTTTTTTAGGTATTTCATTGTATAACTTATCTGTGGATTTTTGCTATAAAATGCAAATCTAGTGTATGATACATTTTTTCTCTTTTAAAAAAATAAAAAATATGCATGCATTGATTTTAAAATCATGTTACTGATTTATTCACTGACGCTAGAGTCAAGAATACCATACGTTTTTTTATTACATAATATTTACCAACGTCATAGTTGGAAGAAGTATCCGTAGTTGAATATTCACTGACGCCAGAATCAGGAATATTACAAGCAAACCATTATAGTATAAACCAATAAACTTTTAGCAATTTAAAACAAAACTAGTAATGCAGTCTGTCTCAGGCAGAACGTTTAAGAGGTGTTAATATCTTTTTTTTTATGTAACCAGTCCCATATTATAGAATCTCTGTAGACTAGTTAGGGTTTCTAGTGACCATAATACTAAGTGACGACTCCTTAAACCAGACCTTTCCCATTTTAAGAACAAGATGCCAGAAATCTGTTCTTTTTATTGAATTTTTAAGGCCATCGCGATGTCGGGTGTGCCAAACACAATCACGTAACTAACCCGTATTACGGTATTAAATATCTTGATTTAC
>Ga0307509_10001718_pt1 | contig 36550 bp, 50 predicted proteins | sample 10_EM_MG_FD_202245 | JGI IMG/M metagenome (GOLD analysis project Ga0307509, IMG submission 202245) | Populus trichocarpa ectomycorrhiza microbial communities from riparian zone in the Pacific Northwest, United States - 10_EM | ecosystem: Host-associated > Plants > Roots > Unclassified | place...
GCGTCTGCCGATGTAGCGCCGTCCCAACGCTGGTGCGGGAGGGGGGTGTTGGCTTGTCCTTTTGAACTCAGAATCCTAAGGTAGGGTAACTATAGGTCTTTATTCACTAATGGAAGGCTAAGCCTTGCGGTATGCCTAACAGCGGCATACCTCCTCTACACTCCCCTTCCCTTTGGTTTATCCCTTTGGGCTTTCTTCACTCTGGGTTGATGGATTTCTTCTTTGTTGATGATGCTTCCACTTCCTACCCCGCTTTTCCTCTACCTCCCTTACAGCACTTGCACAGTCGGCAATACTCTTCTCAACGCCCAGGTTACAGACGGGCGGGAACATGCTTTGCAGTAAGAGAAAACACTTCAACAGGCCACGGTCGATTTCTCTGTTCTCTGTTTTCTTTGTGAGGCTGCCTAGTCTACATACGAACGCGGTTACCGATAGTTTCCACGGCATAGAGTTGGGTCTACCCCTCCTTCTCCTCTTCTCCTCACGGTTCGATCGGCTGGCACCCTACTTCTTCTACACCCTGGGCCTGTGTTCCCTTCTGATCGCTGGTCTTGGGTGATTGTCATGGCTGTATGCGTGGCTTTTGCATGTGTTTGGGGTAGGGGTTTCATGCGTGCCGCCTTTGTTGCCTCTGTGTGACATGGACTCCCTCCCTGGCTCGTGTCCAGTGGGCCTACGGTCGCTACTTCACCATGCCACACACTTCCGTTTGTGTTGGCTTCGGTTACCAATCTTTCACTTGGTGGTCTTGTCTGCCCTTGTGTCCGGAAGGTAAGTGCCCCAGGTATATTTACCTCTTTGTGTATGAATCTATGGCCTACGGCATTGTCCTGCTCGCTCCTTGGCCCCTCCCCGGCTGCGGCAAAATAGGGTCAGTCATTGGGCTGTCGGTGGGTTGCTTAAGGGTTTGGCTGGGATTTGTCTTCCTTGAGTTGGTTGAGGTTTCAGTACATTCCTTGGTTGTTCACGGTTGGGGTGGGGGGTTTTCCTTATAGACTGCACGTCTGTGGAGGTTTTTTGTTCGTTGTATATCAGGCCAGTAGGCTCTTCTCTAGTTTCTACACATAGTACTGGGCGCTTTGGTGTCGGGCAGGGACTGAGGGTTTTAGCACAAGGGATGCGGGTTGGACTGTAGGTGGAGGTCTTTCCTGTCTTAGAGCGATCTGCATACGGGAGTTTGTACCTTAAACAATACTAAAAGTATATAAAAAAAAAAAAAAAAAAGAAAAAAAAAAAGGTACAAAGACAGCATTCAGCTTTAACGGTATGGCCAACAAAAAACCGTACCCTCCTCACCTCAGGAAACATCCAAACCCCCAAGTCCCTGTGGTATGAGACCAGCCGCACATCTGGCCTATCGCCCAACCAAATCCTACGAACATACTGGTAGATCCGAAGAATGTAGAAAGGAAAGAAGCAAGCAGGAAAGAGAGGAGAACCCTTACTAACATCCACTACGAAAGTATAAAAACATAAGGAATAAATGAATCCCGGACAAAGGAAATTTACGTCTCATAAGTGACATGTATCAGCCTAAGCTAGGAAGTGAGAGTGTGGACCTGCACACTGGCGCGATGCCTGGGCACCAGTCGGTGCCCAATCGCCGGATGGAAAGGTGGATGGAGGGGACTGTCATGAGGGGTCGCCGGAGGGAGTGCCAAAGCAGTATTAGGGAGAGCCAGCAGGACGGGCGTAACTGAGTCCGGTTTTTCTGTAGCGATTGACCATCGACCGCGGAAAGGGGAGTAGTACGGTGCCAGCTGAGAAGGTGGTGAGAGGTAAAAGGGTGTAGCTGTAACCGAGCAATTGGACGAAGACCAAGAGGGTCGTGGAGGAAGGATAGGGATGGGAAGGCAATCCAAACGCTTGAAAGGACCGACTAGAGAAACCGCCGCCACTGGTTTTCCGAATGCGAAACGCGGACGAGATGCTGAAGTTACTAACCAGAGTGTTCCCCGACAGGGCCACGTAGCCGAGATGGAAAGGTAATTCGCAAATGGCTTGGAATGCTCAGCCCCGACCGTGAGCCAAGAGAACGAAATGCCGACCGTGCAAATCCTAAGCAAACTGCAATGGAAGTGTGGGGTAAGAGGGCAGAACCGAACTTCATGAGCGAAATCAACAATGAACTAGAACAAGAACCCTGTGGAGGAGGGGGTAGACCCCAAAGGGAGAGGAGCGGTGATAGCATCGCTCCCCTAGGCAAAAGCGATCAAGGGGGAGGAGAGGGGGTGGTGGTGGATCCCACGATAATTTCCCTGCTGTTGAGATTTCCACCGCGAGAGGTGTAGGCGAGATGGTTCGTGCTAACTACTGTGACCGTTTTTTTTTTCTCTTTGCTTTTTTTTAAATCATATGTTCATTGTTTCTACGGTACAAGAAATGACATGCATCATTAATGATATGGCCAAAACATAACCGAACAGCAAGCATAACAATCAACAAATGAAACAAATGTAGCCAGTTCCCCCAATGCGACCGATAAGCGTTGCAAAGCAGCCAAAGCTAAAAAGGAAAGTGATCAACCACCAACTAGTCTCGAGTGCCAGGGGCGTGGGGGGAGGTAGAGGGGAGGAGGGGATTTGTGGGTGTGTGAAGAGAAGGAGCAAGCGGGGGCATTCCATGAGGGAAACCAGTGGCAGTGGTGCAAATGAACTCAGCGAGAGCAATGAGCAGCTGCTGGTCGGACCAGGGAGGGGCCTTGGGGGCCAAGTCTGAGACCTCTTGGAGGAGGCGTGATCTCTGAGAGGCGGACAAGGGGCAGGACAGTATGGCATGTTCGAAGGTATAAGGGGCCTCAGTGCATAGCAGGCAAGTCATGTCGGCATCAGGATTGTCCCATGAGGGGTGAGCCGTCAGATAACCTTTACCACAGCATATCTGGTGTATCCTTCCGGCAACAAACTTGCCCAAGCCCAGGAAGGGATGGGGGCGTGTCGAGGGTTGATTGGGGTAGTACGGGGGGCTGGGGTGGTAGACTAGTCGGAGAGCAGGAGTTGTTTAGCTCTCAGTTTGAGGCGGGAGTAAGACAGGGCAACCCCCGGGACTGGGGGCAGGCAATCTGTCAAATGGAGGGAGATGGGTGGTAAAGCAAACACGTCGTGCATGAGGGGTGCAGCCACGCTAGCCAACGCCGTGATGGCGTTGTGTCAGTACCTTGGGTTGCTTGTCTTGTCCAGAGCAGAACGCCAGTCGAGGTTGAAAAAGAGATAGGGTTGGGATGTAAGGTTCCCGCGCGGCAACAAGGGGGCACGGTGGAGTGAGAAGGTGGTGACGGTCTTGGGGAGGCGTGCCGAGGCAGGGTTGATCTCCGGGGGGAAGCAGAAAAGCCTTAAGCCAGCGAGGCGTCGCTGGTGGCGTATAAGAAGAGGCAGCGGGGGAAACAGGCTTCCCTGTGCAAGCATAGTGTGTTGGTGGTGGAGAAACAGTGAGTGATCCACCTATAGACCCGACGCCAAAAAACGGACATCGAGTTCATGATAGTTGGGGGGGGATTCCAGACAGCACACCCGTAAAGCAGAATTGGAGAAAGGAGCGAACACGCCAAGGAATGACAAAGGTAGGGGGGAAGGCCCATGCCGGGGGGGGAGAGGCGGCGAATTGTGGCTAGGGCAGCGTTCGCGAGGGTGTATCTCCTGGAGAAATGGGACCTTGGGTTAAAGGAGGGGGTGAAGATAAAGCCTAGCCATTTCAGGCGGGACTACCGGTAAAAGAGCTGACCTTCAAGTTGCACCAGGAGGGAGCACGGGGGCTCATTGCTCCTGGTGGTCCTGCAGTGGATTAGCTCAGTTTTCGGAATTGAGAAGTTTTCAACACAATGATTGGTGCATAGTGGATTCGATTTCACCAACTTGGACAGCTAAACCTTTTCTTGGTACAAACAGGTATGACAATGAGATGACAAATCGTTGAAGAAGAAAAGAAACGAAAGACTGACAATTTGAGTATAGAACGTAAATGAGGAGAGAAAGCGAATGTCTGATAGATGATTTCAAACGAACAAAGGGAAGCACAAGCTGCTATATATCTTTCTAAGTACAGGTCCTTCCTTTCGGCTATGGTTCCAGCGCATGCCTGATCTCTCTCCAGTCTTCTATCACAATGTTATCCTTCTCCCCATTTGTCCGAGATACTTCCGAGGTAGAAGTAGAATGGCCGAGAGCAGAGGTATGTTGTACGCCGCGGATGTGTTGAACTGCCGAGGATCGTGGTGGATATTCGGTTGTTATTCGGTGGTTGTGTTTCATGAGACATAATTCGTTGTTTGAAAGTGTCGCATTAGTTATGCAGGGTTGTTGCAGTATGGGGAAGAAGCTAGCAATCGTGGAGCGATGATGGGTTTCAGCGTTCCTGGTATAGCGGGAATGGGAACATATGTATGTGGTGAGCAGCCTAAATCCAACAAGAAGGAGATGTTGATTGGGGAGGCCTTGCTCTTGAGCGACGAGAAAGCTTTCTGAAGGAGGCGAACATTGGTCCTGTAGGAAGGCGCGGCCAGGGTAACAGCAAAGGCGCCGACGTAGGAGATAGTAAGTGACCTGGGGATCTCCAGGTGGAAGGAGGAAACGTATATGACGAACAGTAGGGGGGAAATGCGGGAGCCCTGAGCGACCCCGACCGAGACAGGAGCGAATAGGCGGGGCGACCCCTGAAATGTCAGGCAGCATGTGCGGTCCCTGAGGAAAGAGCCAACCCATTGGACCATGTACGGGCTAACCCCTTTTCTGTGGAGCAGGGAGAGGAGGGGGTGAGATTCCACGTTGTGAAAGCCCACTTTCACATCAAGGAAGAGAGTGGAGACTTGGTAGCGGAGGCGGTGGAAGGACTCAACATTGTGTTGTAGGACGAGGGCGGTGTGGGCGGTGGATCGCCCAGGGAGGGACCCATACTGGAGGGGGTGGAAGAGGGGGTAGATTACTGCTTGGGCCGAAAGGCGGGAAGCTACCATCCTCTCAAGAATTTTAGAGAGCGTTAGAAGGAGGACAATAACCCTGAAGGAGGAGGGTGAGTCATAGGAGAGTTTACCTGCCTTGTCAAGGACAATACCAAGCGCCTTTTTGAGGGATGGAGGGTGAAAGCCATGGGCTAACATGGGGTCAAGAAGGGAGGGGAGAAGAGAGGGCTTGAGGCGATGCACAGACTTCCTCACAGAGTATGGGATGTGATCGGGACCAGGGGAGGATGTATTGGAGGATTTGGAAAGGGCCCTAGATACCTCCTCGGAGGTGAGGGGGGTATAGTCCTCATGGTGCGTGAGGCGGAGCAGGGGGGAGGTGGGGGTTTGGGCGGGAAAAGGTGGTGAAGGAGCGTCTCCGCTACCTCAGCCGGGTCAGAGGTCCCTGGCAAGTCCGGGAACCTTTGTGGCGGGCGACCAAATGCGAACCTCTTCGCTGTCCAGAGGGATTGTGGAGTGGCCGAGGACAAGAAGTCCGACCAGTGTCCTTTCTTGGCTGAGGCCATGGCGTTAAAATATATTCTTCTCGAGCTCATCATATTGCTCCAGTTAAGGGGGGATGGGTCGAGGCAGGATATCCTTGCAAACTTGTGATATTGCCTCCTCAGGTACAAACGGCAGGGAGACCACCATGGCTTGAAGCGGGGGCAAGGGTGTTTGCTCAGGGCATGGGTGGTCAAGAGGGAGCGAAGACGGGTAGAGGAGATGTCAAACCATCTAGTCAGAGAGCTGGGGGTGGGCCTAGTCGGGCAAGGTAATGGGCTGATGTCATCCAGCGCTTTACCTACTGCGTGCACGTCGAGGACGGCCCAGTGCGGAGTGGGAGGGGGAAGCATGATCGGGGGTGGTCTTAGTGTTATTACACACGGGACGTGGTCCGAGCCGGTGGTGAGGAGGGGTGTATCCCATGAGGAAACAAAAGGTGAGAGAGCAGTATTCGCTAAGACCACGTCCAAAACTGAAGGTCTTGAAATAGTGTCAAACGGGAAGCGAGTATAAACCCAGGGGGTGTTGAGGAGGTGGTATGGGATGTCGAAAGCAGCGTCAAGGTAAAGTGCTGAAATGGTAAACTCCCTCTCCGAGAGAGAGCGGCAGTGGTCTGCCAGAGGGTGGTGAAGGTTACAGTCGCCCAAAACAAGATGAGGGTAAGAACAAAAGGAAAAAAGCCGTTCGGGTGCTATGGAGCGGGACGGAGGACGGTTTGTATGAAGAAGGTACACCAAGGTGACCCGGAGGGAATGGTGGGGGGATCCAAAAAGACCTTCTGGAGAAAGAAAATCCACTGAAAGCATCTCTGAGGAATTGTGAAAGACAGTGAAACAGGACAAGTGTTGGTTCAAAGTTCGAGAAATATAAATAGCCACCCAGGGGCAGCCGGGAGGGGGGGGCGCGAATGACAGGAATCCCAGAAAAGTCAGGGGAACCGATCTTGTGCAAGGGGGATCTTGAACAGCAACAAGCAAAGGAGGGTGAGGCAGCAGAGTACAGCTGTGAAAGAGTGAAAGAAAAACATCCCAGCTCCCAAGGCAGTTATGTCGGATGATTGGAAAGGACGGGAAGACAGCCCTGCTGTCCGTGTATTGAGTAATAAAGTTCTCCATTATCGGGCAGAGCCCTCGGAGGAGTCGGAGTTGAGGGATTCATCACCGCTGACTCAGGGGGCGAGATGGGTGGTGCTGATGGTGCGCTGGGCTCTCTGCCTTTATGGAGGAGCATCACGGGGGAGTACAGGGGCACTGGGGGTGTGGGGAGGGGCATCTGGTGCTGAACGAGCAAGCGTCGAAGGGCCAGCCTGGTCTTCGCCGAGATCCATGCTATCCTGCGTCTGTCGCGATAGCATCTTTGGAGCATCTGGGGTGGACTTTGGGCGGGAGGGGCAATCCCTGCTGCGCGCAGAGTGCTCTTCTTGGCAGTTAGGACAGCACGCCACTGAGGACAGACAGCAGGCGAGGATCGGTTGGAGGTTGCCACCCTTAGGGCAGGAAGGGTTAGGGCAGCAATGCTCTGCTTTTGTGTGGGCAAGCGAGCAGAAGGATCAGACAGGTAGTGCGCTGGGACACCGGTTAGAGATGTGGCCCTATTTCCTGCCTTTCTTGCACCGGGAGCTTTTCAAGGAGGAGAACCTCTGTTCCACTCTCCAGTTACGGGAGAAGAGGTTGAAGGAGGGGAGAAGGGCGAAAGCGTCGGGCGGGGCCACTGAAACAACCATGTAGGATGCTGTTTTCTGACCACGAGACTCCGGGTGCCGATTAAGGTAACATGCAGTGAGAATGGAGACTCCCCTGGCATTGCGGATGGACTTATCAAGAGAGGGGAAGAGCTGGAGATCCTCTCAACGGAGGATGGCAAGCGGAATGGAGTGAATCAACAATTGTGTTTCGTTTGGGGCGGGTTTGAAGAGATCCCAAGGGCATTTGCCCACCAGGAAGACCTTTTTCAACCTGGTAGTAATGGGAGTGAAGTAGGGGGTGTAAGCGGAGGCTGGGGTGTGAAGGTCGGTGCCGAGAAGTGATACTGAGCCCTTGTCTTTGACCGTGCAGGTGAAGGAGAGGGGAAGGGAGCAGTTGACATCTCTGAGAACAGAGGCAGCGATGTCAGGGAAGTGGGCTGCGATTTTGAGCGGCGCTGGGTGGGGTTCGAAGGTGGTTATGGAGGCGAAGAATCTGCGGAGAGCTTGGGGGAGAGGAGGGGGAGATTTCGTAAAAGCCTCACCGGACGCGACCGCAACTGAGGCAGCTGAGACAGCACCTTTCGCCTGACGACCCTTCTTTCCTTTACCAGGGGGCGCGACAGCTTCAGCATAGGTGGGGTTGGCCTTGGGGGTCATGGTGGTGGCGGAGTGCTATTTGGGGTCCAGATGGCCGGGGGTCCAAGCGGGACAGGGGGGGTATTTGCCTTTGGCGAATTCCTCCGCCTCCCAGGTGTGGGGGTATTTGTTGGCAAACGCCTCTGGGTTACCATATAGTGTGGGAGGGGAAGATGACATATCATATCTCGGAAGATCCGGGGCTGCTGAGGGGGAGGGCCAGACTGTTTTGGGCGGTGGTGGGGGGTGGAGCCGGAGGAGCACTTTCCTTTCCTTTCTCTTGGCGAGCGGGGTTGGTGTTGCCGGTGGGTGCGGAAAGAGACCCACTAGAGATGTGTGTGGCCTGCTGTGGAACATTAGGCCGCTGGGGAGGAAAAGAGTCCTGAGCGGGTGACGGGAGATGGGAGGCAATGTCATGGAGGGATGCCTGGGGTGGGGCCAGGTTTGGGGGTTGCGGAGAGAGGTCCAAATTGGCAACCTGTGAAGACAGGTCGTGGATTTCGGTTCAGAGGTTATCGAGAGGAGTTGCGATGTGGACGCTCGATTGAAGGGAGGTGCAGAGTAGAGGGAGGAGCATTTGTTCCCCAATGGAGAGGGTGGAAATATTCACTGGAGTAATAGGGGGGAAACCAGTGGCGGGGAGGCCTAGGTCGGCGGCAGTCCTGTGGGAAATTGAGACCGTGGTCGAGATTCCGGGTGGTTGGGAGAGGGCAGAGAGGATCCGGAGTGGTGTTCCTCTGGGGGCCACCCTGGTGGGAGGCCATGTTTGGCGGTGAGGGTGGGGATGCGAGGCCGAACAATGAGGACGAAATGTGTGGGAGACGGGATCGTACGCAAAACGACGTGGTATTGAGAAATGTAGGGGGGGGGAAAGAGGTGAGCGGAAGCGTGCTAACTACTGTGACCATTTTTTTTCTTTTTTTTTGAATCATATGCATTTGTTTAAGGTACAAAGACAGCATTCAGCTTTAAGACTATGGCCAACAAAAACCATACCCTCCGTACCCCAGGAAACATCCAAGCCCCCAAGTCCCTCTAGTATGAGACCAACCGCACATCACGCCTATCGCCCAACCAAATTGTACAAACATATGCGTAGATCTGAAGGAAGTGGAAAGGAAAGAAGCAAGCGGGAAAGAGAGGAGAACCCTTAGTGACGTCTACTACGAAAGTATAAAAACATAAGAAATGTATGAACACCTGACAAAGGAAATTTACATCTGATGAGTGACGTGGATCAGCCTGAGCTTAGGAAGTCAAAGTATGGACCTGCACACAGGAGGGATGCCGCGGGACGAAGCGGTGCCTGATGGCAGGAAGGGGAGGCGGATGGAGGTGACACTGATGATGGGTCGCCGGAGGGAGTGCCAAAGCAGCATTAGCGACGGCCAGAAGGATGGGCGTAACCTAGGTGGATTTTTGTATAGCGACTGAAGATCGACCGCGAAAAAGGAGAGCAGTAAGGTGCAAGCTGAGGAGGGGGAGGGAGGGGAAAGGATGTAGCTGTAACCAACCCACGGGACGAAGACCAAGAGGGTAGGTGGTGCAGAAAGGATGGGGAGGGGAAGGCAGTTGAAACGCTTGAGACGACCGACTAGAGTAGCCACGGGCGATCCTTTGCCGAATGCGCAACAAGGACGAGATGGTGAAGTTACTAACCGAAGTGGTCCCAGACAGGACCAGGTACCCGAGATGGAAAGGTACTTCGCAAAGGGCTTGGAGAGCTCAGCTCTGACCGTGAACGAAGAGATCGAAATGCCGACCGTGCATAACCTAGGCTAGGTGCAGAGGAAGTACGGGGTACCGGGCGAGAACCGACCTTCATGAGTGGGTGTCAAGGATTAACGGGAACAAGAACCTCGTGGAGGTGGAGGAAGACACCAGAGGGGGAGGAGGGGTTGTAGCATCGCTCCCCTAGGCAAGAGCCATCAAGGGGGAGGAGAGGTGGTGGTGGTGGATCCCACAATGATTTCCCTGGTGTTGAGATTTCAATTGCCGGAGGTGTAGGGGAGATGGTTCGTAACTAACTACTGTGACCGTTTTTATTTTATTTTATTTTTTTATAATCTCCATTATTAACTGTTTCTATCGGGGCAAATGCACACCTGTGCTCATCCCACAGTCCTAGGTACGACGGACCTTCGACCAAGCAAGGGCCACGTAGTCCAAAACCTCCAACTACAGTCCATCCCGCCACCCCCAAGCTAAAACCCTCTGGCCCTGGCCGACAGAGAAACCCCCGCCCGGTACTCTGGGTAACAACTAGAAGGAGATGAGAAAGCGGGCCTGAAAGGAACGAACCAAGCACCCTGCGAAAGCCTAGCCTAAAAGAAAAGAATTCCCAGCCAACAGTTGACACAACCAACAAAGGAAAACAAACCCACTCCCCCAAGTCAAACAACCTATGAGCTAAACCGTAGTAAAACCACACCGGGCCCAGCTCCCGAAGCAATAGGGACTCATGAACGATGGGTCTCGGGGACACACAAAGGGGAGGTAACTCCCGGGGCATATGGCCCCGCCAGCCGAGACTCAGGAAGAGTAACCCAGTTCGAGAGAATGTGGTCAAACAAAGGATGCCTTGTGGTAGCCAGAAACGATCCCGTCAGCTATTTCGGGAAACAGGACCCGGAAAGAAGGTTTAATCTTGCACCCCTAGTCCGAGGACATCAGAAGGGAACAGAGGTCTGATGGTGGGGGTAGAACAATGAGCAGTAGGGTGCCAGCCGATCCAAACGTCGGGGAGGGGGAGGGCAGAGCGCTAGCCGACACGAGAAGTGCGAGGAAGGTCGACGGAAGCGGGGTCACGATGTTTCATAAGGTCTGACGGTACCAGCAGAGCACAAAGGAGATAGGGCAATACCAGAGAGCAGGGCCACAGGTTCCAACTACTTTATCGATCGACCGAGACTAAAGACCGACCATTGACGGGTAAGGGGTTGCCAACCGTGGAGGGCTGCCTAAGCGAGCCCGGAAAAGAGGGGGTGAAGGCAGACTCAACCAACCCCTAGGAACAAGCTCGCCAGGCCTGACCATCAGAAGGGAACGGAAGACGGGAGGGAGATAGCTTCACTCAGACCGAGGCAATGTGGCTTGTCTGAGGAGCGGGGGGTGGATAGAAGTGACGATGATTTCTCGTGGTGTTGAGATTTCAATCGCTGAAGGTGTAGCGGAGACGGAGGATGCTAACTACTGTGACCGTTTTTACGTTTTTTACTTTTTTCTTTTTTAACTTTTTTAACTTTTTTAACTTTTTTCATTTTTTCATTTTTTCATTTTTTCATTTTTTCATTTTTTCATTTTTTATTTTTTTTTAATTTTTTTTTAAATCATATGTTCATTGTTTCTACGGTACAAGAAATGACATGCATCTTTAACAATATGGCCAAAACAAAAACTGAAAATCAACTCAACAATCAACAAAAGAACTAAACACAACAGATTCCCCCAACACGACCAATAATCGTCGGAAAGCAGCTGTAGCTAAAATCAAGGAAAGTATAAACCAGTTAACTAGTCTGGAGGGCCAGGGGCGGATAGGGCGGTAGATTGAAGGAGGGGATTCGTAGGGGGGTTGTGGAGGGAGGGAGCCAGCGGAGACATCCCAGGAGGTAAACCAGTGGCGGTGGTGTGGATGAACTCAGCCAGCGCATTGAGCAGCTGCTGGTCGGACCAGATTGGGGCCTCGGGGGCCAAGTCTGAGACCCCTTGGAGAAGGCGGGTTCTCTGACCGGCGGAGGAGGGGCAGGACAGGATGGCATACTCGAAGGTCTGTGGGGCCTCAGAGTACATTGGGCAGGACTTGTCGGCATCAGGATTGTTCCTTGAGGGGTGACCCGAGAGATTACTTTGCCCAGAGCGCATCTGGTGTATCCTTCCCGCAACAAATTTGCCCAAGCCCATGAAAGGATGGGGGGGCGTTGAGGGCGGATAGGGGTAGTATGGTTGGGCTGGGGTAGAAGACCAGTCAGAAAGGAGGAGCTGCATAGCCCTTAGCTTGAGGCGGGCATAAGATGGGACAATTCACGGGATTGGGGGCAGGTAGTCTGTCAAGTGGAGGGAGATGGGCGGCAACGTATATACGTAATGTACAAGGGGGGCGGCGGTGTTAGCCAGAGCTGTGATGGTGTGGTGTCGGTACCTCGGGTTTTTGTTCTTGTCCGGAGCAGAACGCCAGTCGAGGTGGAAGAAGAGATATGGTTGGGAAGTAATCTTCCCACGCGCCAACAAGGTGGCACGGTGGGGCGACAAGGTGGGAAAGGATTTATGGAGGCGTGCCGTGGCAGGGTTTATCTCGGGAGGGGAGCAGATGTGCCTTAGGCCAGCAAGGCGGCGTTGGTGGCGTACAAGAACAGGTAGCGGGGGAAGACAGGCTTCTCTGTGCAAACATGTTATGTTGGTTGAGGAAAAACAGTTGGTGAGCCACCTACAGACCCAGTGCCAGAAAACGGACATAGTGCCCATGATAGGCGGGGAAAGGTTCCACACAGCGGACCCATACAGGAGAATTGGAGCCAGGAGCGAGCGCGCCCAGGCGAGACAAAGGTAGGGTGGAAGGCCCATCTCGGGGGGAGAGAACCGGCGAATCGTAGCTAGGGCGGCATTTGAAAGTGTGTACCTCCTGGAGAAGTGGGACCTTGGGTCAAAGGCGGGGGTGAAGATGAAGCCCAGCCACTTCAGGCGGGATTTTGGATAGAAGAGCTGATCTTCCAGCTGGACTGGGAGGGAGCATGGCGGCTCATTGCGCCTGGTGGTCTGCCAGTGGATCAGTTCAGTCTTCGGAATGGAGTAGGTGATGTTGATTGGCGAGGCCTTTCTCTTGAGTGCTGAGAAGGACTTCTGAAGGAGGTGAACGTTGGTTCTGCAGGAGGGCGCGGCCGCATTGACAGCCAAACCGTCGACGTAGGAGATAACAAGTGACCTCGGGATTTCCAGGTGGAGTGAGGAGACATATATGACAAACAGGAGGGGGGAGATGGAAGAACCCTGAGGGAGTCCGACGGAGACGGGAGGGAAGTGGCGAGTGGACCCTTGGAACGTCAGGCGGCAGGTGGGGTCTCTGAGGAAGGAGCCGACCCACTGGACTAGGTAGGGGCTGACCTGTTTACTGCGGACGAGAGAGCGGAGTGAGGGGGACTCCACTCTATCGAAGCCTCCCTTCACATCGAGGAAGAGAGTGGAGACTTTGTAGCAGAGGCGGTGGAAGAACGCAATGTTATGTTGTAGGACGAGGGCGGCAACGGCGGTGGACCTTCCAGGGAGGGACCCGCATTGAAGGGGATACATGAGGGACCATATCGCTGCTTGGGCTGAAAGGCGGGAAGCCACTAGTCTCTCAATGATCGGAGAGAGCGTACGAAGGAGGACGATAACCCTAAAGGAGGAGGGCGAGTCGTATGAGGGTTTACCTGGCTTGTCGAGGACGATACCACGTGCTTTTTGGAGGGAGGGAGGGTGAAATCCGTGGGCCAGCAGGGGGTCCAGGAGGGAAGGAAGAAGGGCGGGCTTGATGCGGTGTACAGACTTCCATACAGAGAACGGGATGTGGTCGGGGCCAGGCGCGGAGGTGTTCGAGGATTTGGAGAGTGCCCTGGATGTCTCTTCAGAGGGGAGGGGGGCATAGTGCTCATAGTGCATGAGGGGGAGGAGCGGAGGAGGTGGGGGTATCGAGGGAAAAAAGTGATCAAGGAGGGTTACCGCTACTTCGGGCGGGTCAGAGTCCTCTGGTAAGTCCGGGAACCTTTGCGGTGGGTGACCAAATGCGAATCTCGGGACCGTCCAGAGGGAGCATGGGGTGGCCGAGGATAGGAAGTCCGACCAGTGTGTCTTCTTGGCCGGGGCAATGGCCTTGAAGTATGTTCTTCTCGCGCTCTTCACATTGCTCCAGTTGAGGGGGGATGGGTCGAGGCGGGATATCCTGGCAAACTTGTGATACTCCCTTCTCAGAGATGATAGGTGAGGGGACCACCATGGCTTCGAGCGGGGGCACGGGCCCTTGCTTGGGGTATGGGAGGTCAGGAGGGAGGTAAGGCGGGCAGAGGAGATGTCGAACCACCTACTCAGGGAGTTGGGCGTGGGCCTCGATGGGCAGGGTAATGTGGTGAAGGTATCCAGACCTTTCCTACGGCGTCTAGGTCCAAGAGGGCCCAGTGTGGAGTAGGGGGGGGTAACATAATCACGGGTGGTTTTAGCGTTTTCACACATGGAACGTGATGTGAACCAGTGGAGGGGAGTGGGGTGTCCCATGAGGAGACGAGGGGGGAGAGGGCGGTATTCGCGAAGGCCAGGTCCAAAACACGGGGTAGCGAAATGGTGTGGAATGGGAACCGAGTATACACCCCGGGGGTGTTCAGAAGCTGGTACGGGACCTTGAAAGCAGCATCAAAGTATCGTGGAGAAATTGTGAATTCCCTTTCGGACAGGGAGTGGCAGGGATCTGCTAACCGATGGTGGAGGTTAACATCACATAAAGACCGGTGAGGGTAGGAAAGAAAAGAAAAAATCCGTTCAGGCAATATTGAGGGGTAGGGAGGACAATTTGTGCGAAGAAGGTACACCGAGGTGACCCTTAGGGAGCGGTTGGGGGATCCAAAAAGACCCTCCAGAGAAAAGACATCAACTGATAGCATCTCTGAGGAGTCGTGAAAAACAGTTGAAGAGGAGAAGTGGTGATTTAAAGTGGGAGAAAAATAAATGGCTACCCGTGGGCGGCGAGGAGGGGGGAGGGCGAAGGACATAAATCCCGGGAATGTTGGAAGAACCGATTGTCTGGAGGGGGGGTCTTGAATAGCAACAAGCAAAGGAGAGTGGGGCAGCATGGTAAAGCTGTGAAAAAGTGAAAGATAAACATCCAAGCTCCCAAGGCAGTGATGCTGAATGATTGGAAAAGACGGGAAGACAGCACGGCTGTCAGTGTAATGAGTGAAAGAATTCTCCACCACTGGTCAGAGCCCTCGGAGGAGTCGGAGTCTAAAGACCCGTCACTGCTCTCTCTTGGGGCAAGATCCATGACGGTGATGGGGCGCTGGGTGCTCTGCCTAGATGGGAGAGCATCGCGGGGGAGTACAGGGGCACGCGGGGTGTGAGGAGTGGCACCTGGTGGTGAACGAAGGACCGTCAAAGGGCCAGCCTGGTCTTCGGCGAGATCCATGCTGTCCGGCGTCTGTTGAGATCGCACTTGTGGGGTGTCTGGAGTGGTCATCGGAGGGGAGGGGCAATCCTTGCTGCGCGCAGAGTGCTATTCTGGGCAGTAAGGACAGCATGCCATCGAGGATGGACAGCAGGCGAGGACAGGACGGAGATTGCCACCCTTAGGGCAGGCAGGATTAGGGGAGCGATTGTCTGCTTTGGTGTGCGCGAGCGAGGAGAAGGGACAAAGAGGCAGTTCCCTGGGACAGCGGTTGGGGATGTGGCCGAACTTCCAGCATTTCTTACACTAGGAGTTTTTAGAGGAGGAAAACATTTGTTCGACTCTCCGGTTTGAGGAGAAGTGGTTGATGGAGGGGAGGATGGCCTAAGCGTCGGGTGGGGGCCCTGTAACAACCACGGAGGTAGCACTCTTCTTTTCACGAGATTCCGTGTCCGGGTTAAGGTAACCCTCTGAGAGAATGGAGACTCCCCTGGCATTGCGGATCGACTCATAAAGAGAGGGGAAGAGTTGGTCATCGTCTGAGGGGAGGAAAGCAAGAGGCATGGAGTGAATCAAAAGTTGTGTTTCGTTCGGGGCGGGTTTGAAAATATCCAAAGGGGAGTTGCCTATTGGAAATTCCTTGTTCAACCTCGAGGTAAGGGGAGCGAAATAGGGGGTATGAGCCGAGGCAGGGGTGTGAAGGTTGGTACTGAGCAGTGACACTGAGCCTTTGTCGTTAACCGCGCAAGTGAAGGAAAGAGGAAGGGAGCAGTTAGCTTCTCTGAGAACAGCAGTAGCGATGTCCGGGAAATGGGCTGCTATTTTGAGGGCTTGTGGGTGGGGTTCGAAGGTTCTTCTCAAGGCGAAGAATCTGCAGAGAGCTTGGGGGAGAGGAGGGGGAGATTTTGTAAAAACCTCTCCCGACGCAACCGCAACGGAGGAAGCCGAGACAGGACCATTCGCCTGACAACCCTTCTTTCCTTTAGCAGGGAGTGCGGCAGCTTGGGCATAGGTGGGGGTGCCCTTGGAGGCCATGGTGGTGGGGGGACACCAGTCGGGGTCCGGATGACCGCGGGTCCAAGAGGGACCGGGGTGGTATTTCCCTTTGGCGAATTCCTCGGCTTCCCAGGTGTGGAGATATTTTTTGGCAAACCCCTCAGGCTTGCCATACAGCGTGGGAGGGGAAGTTGACTGGTGATATGTCGGGAGATCCGGGTCAGGTGAGGGGTAGGGCCAGACCGTGTTAGGTGATGGTGGGGGTGGAGCCGGAGGAGCCGGAGGAGCCCTTTCTTTTCCTTTCTCTTGACGAGCAGATTTGGTGTTGCCAGTGGGGGCTTGACGAGACCCTCATGAGGAGTGTGTGGCCTGTTGTGGGGCATTAGGGCGCTGGGGAGGCAAAGAGGCCTGAGCGGCTGACGGGAGGCGGGAGGCAATGTCACGGAGAGATGCTGAGAGTCGGGCAAGGTTTGGCGGTTGTGGGGAGAGGTCCAGATTAGCAACCTGAGAGGACAAGTTGTGGTTCTCAGTCGAGAGACTCTCCAGGGCTGTCGCGATCTGGACGCTCGATTGAAGGGAGATGCAGAGTAAAGGGAGGAGGATTTGTTCGCTGATGGAGAGGGTGGAGATGTTTGCAGGAGTGATGAGGGGAAAACCCGCGGCAGGGAGCCCAAGGTCAGCGGGGGTCTGGTAGAAAAGCGAGACTAGGTGGTCGAGATTTCCAGTGGTCGGGAGGGGCGAGAGAGGAGCTGGTGTGCTGATGCTCGAAGGGCCACCCTGATGGGAGGCCATGTCTGGAGATGAGGGTGGGGACGCTGGGCCCAACAATGAGGACGAAAAGTGTGGGAGATGAGATCGTGCGTAGAATGACGTGGTGTTGTGCAATGTAGGGGGAGGGAAAGAGGGGAGCGGAAGCGCGTGCTAAGTACTGTCACCGTTTTTTCTTTTTTTTTTCTTTTTTTTTTTAATCTTGAAAATTATTTGTTTCTATCGGGGCCAACGCACACCTGTGCTCATCCCACAGTCCTAGGTACAACGGACTTTCTGCCAAGGGTGGGCCACGTAGTCCAAAACCTCCAAATACAGTCCATCCCGCCATCCCCAAGCTAAAACCCTCTGACCCTCCCCGACAGAGAAACCTCCGCCCGGTACTATGCGTAGAAACTCCAAGAAGATAAGAAAGCGGGCCTCAAAGCCCAGAACGAAAAACCACCCCGAAAGCCTAGCCTAAAAGAAAAACATCCCCAACGGACAGTAGACACCAGCAACAAAGAGAAGCAAACCTACTCCCCTAAATCAAACAACCTATAAGCTAAAAGGTAGGAAAACCTCACCGGGCCCAGCTCCCGAAGGAATAGGGACTCTTGAATGTTGGGTCTCGGGAACACAACGTGGGGAGGTAACTCCTGGGGGCATATAGCCCCGCCGGCCGAGGCTCAGGAAGAGCGATCGAGTTCGTGAGGATTCCGCCTAAAGAAGGAAGGCTCGTGGCAGTCGGAGGAAGATCCGGTTGGCTATTTCGGGAAACAAGATTTGGAAAGAAGGTCTAAACATGCGCCCCTAGTTCAAGGACATCAGAAGGGAGCAGAGGTCTGAGAGTGGGCGTAGAGCCACGAGCAGTAGGGTGCCAGCCGATCCAAACGTCGGGGCGGGGGAGGGTGGAGGGCTAACCGACACGAGAAGTGCGAGGAAGGCTGACGGACACGGTGCCACAATGTTTCCAAACATCCGACCGTACCAGCAGAGCACAGAGAAGGTAGTGCAATACCAGCGACCAGTGCCACCAGGGACAGCAACTTTACCGATCGAATGAGACTAAAAACAGACCGTTGACGGGTGAGGGGTTGCCGACTGTGGGGGGGTGCCTAAGCGAGGCGCAGGATGAGGGGGGTGAAGGCGAACTCAACCAACCCCTAGGACCAAGCTTGCCAGGCCTGACCATCAGAAGGGAAAGGAAGAGGGGAGGGAGACGGCTTGACACAGATAGAATCAATGTGGCGTGTCTGAGGCGCGGGTGGCAGATGGAAGTGACGATGATTTCTCGTGGTGGTGAGATTTCAATTGCCCGAGGTGTAGCGGAGAGGGAGGATGGCTAACTACTGTGACGGTTTTTTTTCATTTTTCATTTTTAATTTTTTTTTAAATCATAGCATTTGTTTAAGGTTCAAAGCCAGCATTCAGCTTTAAAGCAATGGCCAACAAAAACCATGTCCTCCTCACCTCAGGAAACATCCAAACCCCCAAGTCCCTCTGGTATGAAACAAACCGCACTTCTCGCCTATAGCCCAACCAAACCCTACGAACATACTCGTACATAGGAAGGAAGTAGAAGGGAAAGAAACAACCTGGAAGGAGAGGCGAACCCTTAGCCACATCTGCAAAAACCAAAAGGGTAAACAGATGAAATGTATGAACCCCGGACAACGGAAAATTACGTCTTATGTGTGACGTGTATGAGCCTGGGCTAGGAAGTGAGAGTATGGACCTGCACGCCGGAGCTGTGCCGGGGAAGGAAGCGGTGCCCGCTGGCCGGATGGGATAATGGATAGAGGTGACTCTGATGATGGGTCGCCGGTGGGTGTGCCAAAACGGCATTAGCGACGGCCTGGTGGATGGGCGTAACCGCGGCGGGTTTTTGTATAAGGACCGAAGATCAACCGCGGGCGGGGAGCTGTAAGGTGCCAGCTTAAGGGGTGGGAAGAGGAGGCGTGGATGTAGTTGTAACCGAGCAATGGGACGAAGACCAAGAGTGTGGAGCAAGGAGGATGTGTGGAGGAAGGGCTAGTCCAAACTCTTGAGACGACCGATGAGAGTAACCGCGGCCGATCCTTTTCCGAGTGCGAAACGAGGATGAGGTGCCGGAGTTACTAACCGAAGTGTTCCCCGACAGGACCACATAAGTGAGACAGAAAGGTACTTCACAAAGGGCTTGGAAAGCTCAGCGCCGACTGTGAGCGAAGAGAACGGAATGCCGACCGTGCAAAACCTTAGCGAGGTGCAAAGGAAGTGTGGGGTAAGGGGGGGGAGAACCAAACTTCATGAGCAGGTGTCAACAATGACCAGGAACGAGAACCCCGTGAAGGAGTGGGTAGACCCCAGATGGAGAGGAGGGGTGGTAGCATCACTCCCCTAGGCAGAAGCCATCAAGGAGGAGGAGAGGGGGTAGTGGTGGATCCCACAATGATTTCCCTGGTGTTGAGATTTGAATCTCCGGAGGTGTAGGGGAGTTGGTTCGTGCTAACTACTGTGACCGTTTCTTTTGTCTTTTTCTTTCTTTCTTTTTTTTAAATCATATGTTGATTGATTCTACAGCACAAGAAATGACATGCATCTTTAACGATATGGGCAAAACCAAACCGGAAATGAAAACAACAATCAATAAAAGAAACAAAGGTAACCAGTTCCCCGAACGCAACCAATCATCGTCGCAAAGCAGCCGTAGCTAAAATCAAGCAAAGTATAAATCGCTTAACTAGTCTGAAGGGCCAGAGGCGGATGGGGCAATGAACTTAAGGAGGGGGTTTGACGGGGGGTTGTGGAGGGAGAGGGCAAGCGGGGGCATCCCCGGAGGGAAACCAGTGGCGATGGTGCGGATGAACTCAGCTAGCGCAATAAGCAGCTGCTGGTCGGACCAGATCGGGGCCTCGGGGGCCAAGTCTCACATCCCTTGGAGGAGGCGGGATCTCTGACGGGCTGAGGAGGGGTAGGACAGTATGGCATGTTCGAAGGTCTGCGGGGCCTCCGAGCACAACCGGCAGGTCTTGTCGCCATCAGGGTCTTCCCATGAGGGGTGAGCCGCGAGATAGCTTTTCCCAGAAGGCATCTGGTATATCCTCCCCGCAACAGATTTGCCCAAGCCCATGAAGGGATGGGGACGTGTTGAGGGCGGGTAGGGATAGTAGGGGGGGGCTGGGGTGAGAGACCAGTCAGAGAGGAGGGGTTGTTTAGCCCGCAGTTCGAGGCGGGTATAAGATGGAACACCCCCCGGGATCGGGGGCAGGTAGTCTGTTAAGGGGAGGGAGATGGGTGGCAACGTCGCGACGTCGTGTACGAGGGGGGCGGTCGTGTTAGCCAAAGCTGTGATGGCGTTGTGTCGGTACCTCGGGTTCTTGGTCTTGTCCGGAGCAGAACGCCAGTCAAGGTTGAAAAAGAGATAAGGTTGGGAGGTAATCTTCCCACATGCTTCCAAGGTGGCACGGTTGGGCGAGAAGGTGCGAACGGATTTAGGGAGGCGTTCCGTGGCAGGGTTTCTATCCGGAGGGGAGCAGATGAGCCTTAGGCCAGCAAGGCGGCGTTGGTGGTGTACAAGAACAGGTAGCGGGGGAAGACAGGCTTCCCTGTCCAAATATCTTATGTTGGTGGAGGAAAAACAGTTCGTGATCCACCTACAGACCCAATGCCAGAAGACGGACATCGGGCTCATGATAGATGGGGCAGGGTTCCAGACAGCGGACCCATACAGGAGAATTGGAGCAAGGAGCGAATGCGCTAATGAGAGAAAAAGGTAGGGTGGAAGGCCCATCCCTGGGGGGGGAGGCGGCTGATCCTGGCCAGGGCGGCATTCGCAAGTGTGTACCTTCTGGAGAAGTGGGGCCTTGGGTCAAAGGCGGGGGTGAAGATAAACCCCAGCCACTTCAGGCAGGATTGTGGATAGAGGAGCTGATCTTCCAGCTACACCGGAAGGGAGGCCAGTGGCTCATTGCTCCTGGTGGTCCTCCAGTGGATCAGTTCACTTTTTGGAACGGAGAAGGAGATGTTGATCGGCGAGGCCTTTCTCATGAGCGCGGAGAAGGACTTCTGAAGGAGGCGAATGTTGTTTCTCTAGGAGGGCGAGGCCACTGTGACACCAAAGTCGTCAATGTAGGAGATAATAAGCGATCTGGGGTTTTCCGGTGGCGGGAGGTGAGGTATATGACGAACAGAAGGAAGGTGATGGGGGATCCTTGGGGGACCCCAACCGAGACGTGACCGAAGAAGCGAAGGGACCCTTGGAAATCAGGCGCCAGGTGCGGTCTCTGAGGAAGGAGCACACCCACTGGACCAGGTATGGGCTGCCCACGTTTCTGTGGAGGAGAGAGAGGAGTGAGGGGGACTCCACGTTGTCGAAATCTCCCTTCGCATTGACGAAGTGGGTGGAGACTTTGTATCAGAGGCGGTGGCAGGACTCAACGTTACGTTGTAGGATGAGGGAGGCATGGGCGGTGGATCTCCCAGGGAGAGACGGGCATTGAAGGGGATGGATGAGGAAGCAAATCGCAGCTTGGGCTAAAAGGCGCGAAGCTACCACTCTCTCAAGGATCTTAGAGAGCGTTCGGAGGAGGACAATAACCCCAAAGGAGGAGGGTGAGTCGTATGAGGGTTTACCTGGCTTGTCAAGGACAATATCAAGTGCCTTTTTGAGGGAGGGAGGATGAAATCCGTGGGCTAGCAGAGGGTCCAGGAGGGAAGGGAGAAGGGAAGGCTTGATGCGGTGTACAGACTTCCACATAGAGTACGGGATGTGATCGGGGCAAGAGGCGGAGGTGTTCGAGGATTTGGCGAGGGCTCTGGATATCTCTTCAGAGGTGAGGGGGGTGTATTCCTCATGGCGTGTGAGGCGGAGGAGTGGGGGAGGTGGGGGTTTCTAGGGAAAGAAGTGGTCAAGCAGCGTTTCCGCTACCTCGGCCGGTTCGGAGGCCCCTGGTAGGTCCGGGAATCTCTGTGGTGGGCGACCAAAAGCGAACCTCTTGGCCGTCCAGAGTAAGCGCGGAGTGGCAGAGGACAAGAAGTCTGACAAGTGTGTTTTCTTGGCCGAGGCGATGGCCTTAAAATATGTTCTTCTCGGGATCTTCACATTGCTCCAGTTGAGGGGGGATGGGTCGAGGCGGGATATCCTTGCAAACTTGTGATACTCCCTGCTCAGAGACCATAGGTGAGGAGACCACCATGGCTTTCAGCTGGGGCAGGGGGGCTTGCTCGGGGCATCGGAGGTTAGGACAGAGGTAAGGCGGGTAGTGGAGATGTCGAACCATCTACTTAGGGAGTTGGGCATGAGCCTCGCTGGGCAGGGTAGTGTGGTGAAGGTATCCAGTGCCTTTCCTACCACATCTAGGTCAAGGAGGGCCCAATGTACAGTAGGGGGGGGTAGCATAATCGCGGGTGGTTTTAGTGTTATCACACACGGGACGTGGTCTGAGCCAGTGGAGGGGAGGGGGGTGTCCCATAAGGAGATGAGGGAGGAGATGGCGGTATTCGCGAAGGCCAGGTCCAAAACAGAGGGTCGCGAAATGGTGTGAAAGAGGGAATCGAGTATAAACCCAGGGGGTGTTGAGAATGTGGTACGGGATGTCAAAAGCAGCATCGAAGTATCGTGTAGAAATGGTAAACTCTGTTTCGGATAGGGAGCGGCTGGGATCTGCTCACGGATGGTGGAGGTTCAAATCAACTATAACAAGGTGAGTGTAGGAAAGAAAAGAACAAATTTGTTGAGGCGGTATGGAGTGGTAGGGAGGACGATTTGTGCGAAGAAGGTACACCGAGGTGACCCTGAGGGAGCGATAGGGCGATCCAAAAAGACCCTCCGAAGAAGTAACATCAACTGAGAGCATCTCTGTCGAGTCATGAAAAACAGTCGAGCAGGACAAGTGCTGATTTAAAGTGCGAGAAAGATAAATGGGTACCCGTGGGCGGCCAGGAGGGGGGGGGCGCAGGTCATAAATCCCGGAAATGTTGGAAGAACCGATCGTTGGGAGGGCGGGTCTTGAATAGCAACAAGTAAAGGAGGGTGGGGCAGCATAGTAAAGATGTGAAAGAGTGAGAGAAAAACATCCCAGCTCCCAAGGCAGTTATGTTGAACGATTGGAAAGGACGGGAAGACAGGACAGCTATAAGTGTAACGAGTGAAAAGATTCTCCATTATTGAGCAGAGCCCTCGGAGGAGTCAGAATCCAGAGATTCGTCACCGCTCTCTCCTGAGGCGGGATCAGTGGCGGTGTTGGTCCGGTTGGCTGTCTGCCTACGTGGAGGAGCATCGCGGGGGAGTACAGGGGCACTCGGGGTGTGAGGCGGGGCAGGTGGTGTTGAATGAAGGACCTTTGAAGGGCCAGCCTGGTCATCAGCCAGATCGGTGCTGTCCTGCGTTTGTCGAGACAGCACCTTTGGTGTATCAGGGGTGGTGTTCGGGTGGGCGGGGCAATCCCTGCTGTGCCCATTGTTACGGGGGCACCCTCTAGAGAGGTGAACTCTAAGGTTGCGACCGCACCAAACACTCAAAGTAGAAGATAAAGATAAGGTAAATAATTCAAAAGAATCAAAGCGGTAAAACTTAATATAGGTAAGCTCGAAGCTTCACTCACCTTAGTTCTCTCCAGGAAAAGTTGGTTGTCGAAGATAAATGCCAAATGCTTAAACTTAAGTACATATCAGATTTAAGCCTTTGATATTCACCAATACTTGCAACCTGGTGCGAGCACCCTGCCCTGCTCAGGGTTTGTCCGAGGTCTACCCTCGATCAGGATTTATCCTGCCGGAAGTGTCAGACCAACTCGGGTACACTGAACTCTGTCAATAGGATGTGAGTTTCTGCAATGTATCTCCAATACAACCGCAGATGGAAAAACTCTTCCTATTGAAGTCATACCAGTGGCTAACTGTTTATGACGACAACCGGAGTCAATACCTAGGTGGCGCACTCTCTGGCCCAGTTGTGGTTTCGTCTATACAAGCTATGTAGTCCATCACTTAATCTACGCGACTATCCAATGTGATAAATTGACATGCAAGCTCCCCCGGTAAGATGTAGCCGATGGTTGGCTAAGTGGGCGCTACCCATAGCCAACCTCTCGGGACATACTCTGCCGTGATAAGACTCATACCTCTAGAGTCTAATAACAACCCATAGTAATGCTACAAATCAAAGGGAGAAGGTCCAGGCTGGTTACTGAGGTATTTGTCCCGAAAGCACCCTGGCCTCCGTGGACTACCTAACTACCACTAGGAAGGCTACCCTACTACCGGTAGGCTAAGATAGACTCCTAGGTGCCGGAGAGACCATATATGGGTGACCCCCATTTTGGCGGTTATCCATACTTCCCTTATATATCCTGTAAACGACATTCAGTCAGACGGACGGCTACGAGTTATAGGGTGTTACGGCAGCTGCTCTAATGACCTCTTTTAACTAGCAAACGAGCAACTACACAGCCGTCTGCCTATGACGCGCCGTCCCACTGCTGGGGCACGAGGGGGGTGTTAGCTAAACCCGCCCAAGTTCAATAGTATGTTCGGGCCACTCTTACGCAGGCGTTGGGCCTCACAGCGCATATGTGTGTGCGCCCAAGAACATCTAAGAGCCTTTAGAATGTGAGGCAATCGACCTCTAAGTTCTAGGATGACTTTACCGGTGAAGGTAGGGTAACTTTGCCCTCTTATGCCTTTAACTGCTCAGGAAGTCCTCCAGTCGACCACGGATGTCGTCCTGGAGATCTGTGTAACATTCACATAATTCTCTTGATCTTAAGCGAATGTTCTCCCCAAAGGTTACTCTGCCTAATAGAGTGCCTATGGCCACTGTCACAAATCGTGACTAAGCAAGGCAGATTTCACATTAAGGTATGTTTTGGGTTTTACGCTATGTAGTCAAGTTGACTCATGGTTCTCACATGACGCGCACTTGCGTGTCATCGTTATGTTATAAGTGGTTGATTTTTCTATGACACACGATTGTGAGTCATAATGATGTTTCATGCTATGCAGTCAGTTGACTCATAGTTCTCACATGATGCGCACTTGCGTGTCATCGTCATGTTATAATTGGTTGATGTTTCTATGACTCACGATTGTGAGTCATAATGATGTAATGACTTTCGCGCGTGACTCACATTATGAGTCACGAGTTCCACGCAGGTGACGCGCTTTGCGCACCTGACATGTTTTAGGTTTTATGATTGGTTTACGGCATGTTGCGCAGTGACTCATAGGAGTCATCTGATGGATTTTGGGCATGACTCATTATGAGTCATAAGACCGTGTGGCTCGAGTTATGAGTCACCAGGGTTAGGGTTGTTGGCGTGAAGAGTCTATAAGTAGGAGACTTGGTCACAGTAGTTAGAGCTCTTCACGCAACCATCTAAGTAATACACCACTCAGATACTGGGGCAAGGACCAAGCCCATTCACAGTGACCTTCCATAGGTGCAATATGTTCGAGATACCTAATGCCCTTATCTCTATACTACCTCGCTTGTATGCGAGAACTCTATTTCCACACGATAGGACTTCCTACGATCACTACACCTACTACGAACGCAAGATATTAGTCTATAATGATAGACAAAACAAACTACGTAGGCTATGTCGATAGCCTATCATAGTAAGATAGTCGTTTCCCGTTATGAATACCAGCAAGGAAGGCTGGTTTGTTACAGCCACTCTACTGTTCCCTAGGTCTTGCCTTTAGGTGAACCGGCATTGTTGTATACTAAGTATACTAGACCATACCACCTTTGACTACCTCTTCCTATAACATCTGGGCTAAGGTGGTAGGTATTGTAGCTACCTATCGTAGGGTCGTTACAGGCAGAGTACTCTTCTTGGCAGTTAGGACAGCATGCCACCGAGGATGGAGAGCAGGCGAGGACAGGTCAGAGATTGCCACCTTTAGGGCAGGAGGCATTAGGGCAGCAATGCTCTGCCTTGGTGTAGGCGAGCGAGCAAAAGGGGCCGACGGGCATTGAGCTGGGACAGCGGTTGGGGATGTGGCCGAACTTCGTGCATTTCTTATACTGGGAGTTTTAAGAGGAGGAAAACATTTGTTCAACCCTCCGGTTACGGGAGAAGAGGTTGATGGAGGGGAGGATGACGTGAGCGTCGGGCGGGGCCACTGTAACTACCACGCAGGTGGCGCTTTTCTGATCACGAGATTCCGTGTCTGGGTTAAGGTAACGCGCCGAGAGAATAGAGACTCCCTTGGAATTGCGGATGGACTTATGAAGAGAGGGCAAGAGTTGGTCATCATCTGAGGGGAGGAAAGCAAGAGGGACGGAGTGAATCAAAAGCTGGGTTTCGTTCGGGGTGGGTTCGAAAATATCCCAAGGGGAGTTGCCTATCAGAAATGCCTTGTTCAACCTCGGGGTAAGGGGAGCAAAATAGGGGGTATTGGCGGAGGCGGGGGTGTTAAGGTTGGTACCGAGCAGTAATACAGAGTCTTTGTCATTGACCGTGCAGGTGAAGGAAAGGGGAAGGGAGCAGTTGGCTTCTCTGAGAACAGAAGCCGCAATGTCTGGGAAATGGGCTGCTATTTTGAGCGCCTCTGGGTGGGGTTCTAAGATGGTTCTGGAGGCAAAGAATCTGCGGACAGCTTGGGGGAGAGGAGGCGGAGATTTCATAAAAGCCTCACCCGACGCAACCGCAACAGAGGAAGCCGAGAGAGGACCCTTCGCCTGACGACCCTTCTTTCCTTTAGCAGGGGGTGCGGCAGCTTGGGCGTAGGTGGGGGTGGCTTTGGAGGTCATGGCGGATGGGGGACGCCAGTCGGGGTCCAGATGGCAGGGGGTCCACGCGGGACCGGGGGGGTATTTTCCTTTGGCGAATTCCTACGCTTCCCAGATGTGGGGGTATTTCTTGGCAAACGCCTCGTGGTTGCCATACAGTATGGGAGGGGAAGTTAACATGTCGTATCTCGGGAGATCCGGGTCAGCTGAGGGGGAAGGCCATCCCGTGTTGGGAGGTGGTGGGGGTGGAGCCGGAGGAGCTCTTTCTTTTCCTTTCTCTTGGCGAGCGGAGTTGGTGATACTTGTGGGGGTGGGACGAGACCCAGTAGAGGAGTGAGTTGCCTGTTGTGGAACACTAGGGCGCTGGGGAGGGAAAGAGGCCTATGCGGCTGACTGAAGACGGGAGGCAATGTCACCGAGAGATGCCTAGAGTGGGGCGAGGTTTGGGGGGTGGGGGGTGAGGTCCAGATTAGCAACCTGAGCGGACAAGTCATGGATTTCAGTTGAGAGATTCTCAAGGGCTGTCGCAATATGGACGCTCGATTGAAGGGAGGTTCAGAGAAGAGGGAGGAGCATTTGTTCCCCAATGGAGCAGGTGGAATTGTTTGCTCGAGTGATGGGGGGGAAACCTGCGGCGGGAAGCCCCAGGTCTGTGGCAGTCTGGTGGAAAGGCGAGACCAAATGGTCGAGATTTCCAGTACTCGGGAGGTGAGAGAGAGGGGCTGGAGTACCGATTCTCAAGGGGCCGCCCTGATGGGAGGCCATGTCTGGAGGTGAGGGAGGGGACGCGAGGCCCAACAGTGAGGACAAAAAGTATGGGAGAGGAGATCGCGCGCAGAACGACGTGGTGTTGAGAAATGTACGGGGGGGAAAGATGGGAGCGGAAGCGTGTAACTACTATGACCGTTTTTCTTTTTTTTCTTGTTTATTTGAAACCATATGCATTTGGTTAAGGTACAAAGACAGCCATCCTCCGTCTCCTCTACACACCTGGCGATTGAAATCTCAACACCACGAGATTATCACCACTTTTCTTGTCTCCACCCCCCGCTATGAGTTCGCTCTAGGGGGTGGAGTCATACCTCCTCTACACTCCCCTTCCCTTAGGCTTATCCCTTTGGGCTTTCTTCACCCTGGGTTGATGGATTTTGTCTTCTTTTGATGATGTTTCCTCTCCCTACCCCGTTTTTGCTCTACCTCGCTTAGAGCATTTGCACGGTCGGCAACCCCCTTACCTCGTCAACGGGTCGGTCGCAGTCTCGGGCTATCGTTGAAGTAGTGGCCCTGGTGGCTCTGCTCTCTGGTATCGCACTATCTCCTGAGAGTCCTGCCCAGTACGGTCGGCATCGTCAAAAAGTCGTGATTTCGCTTCGGTCGCCTTCCCTCGCACTTCTCGGTTTGGGTCTACCCCTCCTTTTTTACTTCTCCTTACGGTCGGATCGGCTGGCACCCTACTGCTTCGCTCTTTGGCTGACACCCTACTGCTTCTACACCCTGGGCCTCTGTTCCCTTTTGATCTCTGGGCTTGGGTGTGTTGGAAACTGTACTCACGGGTGTGCTCTCTTCTTGTATGTTGCTGTAGTTACAAGTGATACGTCATGACTACCTATGTCACCCTCCTCCTTTTCTTTCTCTGAATCTTAGCATCTCTTCTGTCTTTCTCTTTCGTCTTGTTATTTTTTCTTCTTTCCTTTACTTACTCAATTCTCTTCTTACTCAACAAGCAATATAAGTCTTTCGCTATCTTCGGTGATCACTCTCCTTTGAACCTGTGAAGCTTCTCGCTTCCACTCCTTCTGATCAGATAGCTCTCAACAGGGTGATTGTCATGGCTGTGTGGGTGGCTTTTGCCTGTGTTTGGGGTAGGGGTTTCATGCCTGCCGCCTCTGTTGCCTCCGGGTGACATGCACTCCCTTCCGGTCTCGCTTCCGGTCGGCCTACGGTCGCTACTTCGCCCTACCACATACTTCCATTTGTGTTGGTTTCGGTTACCGATCGTTCTCTTGGTGGTCTTGTCTGCCCTTTGGTCTGGGACATAAGAGCCCGAGGTATATATATATTTACCTCTTAATATTTGTGATCGTTGGCCTACAGTGTCGTCCTGCGGCTCCTTGGCCCCTCGCCTGCTCCGACAGAATGGGGTCAATCGTGGGTTGTGGGCTGCTTATGGGTTCGGCTGGGATTTTTCTTCCTTGAGTTTTGTGAGGTTTCTGTACCTTCCTTGCTTGTTCACTGTTGGGGTGGGGAGTTTTTCTTATGGGCTGCAGGTCTGTGGAGGTTTTTTTTTTTGGTTCGTTGTATTCAGGCCTGTACGCTCTTCTGTAGTTTCTACCCATAGTACCGGGCGCTTTGGTGCCGGGCAGGGTCAGAGGGTTTTAGCATGAGGGATGCGGGATGGACTGTAGGTGGAGGTTTTTCCTGTCTTAGAGCGATCTGCATACGGGAGTTTGTACCTTAAACAATACTAAAATGATACTAAAAAAAAAAAAAAAAACAAAAGAAAAAAAAAAAAAAAAGGTTCAAAGACAGCATTCAGCTTTAACGCTGTGGCCAACAAAAGCCCTATCCTCCTCACCCCAGGAAACATCCAAACCCCTAAGTCCCTCTGGTATGAGACAAACCGCTCATCTCGCCTATCGCCCAACCAAATCCTGCGAACATACTCGTACATATGAAGGAAGTAGAAAGGAAAGAAACAAGGAGGAAGGTGAGGAGAACCCTTAGCGATATCTGCAAAAACCAAAAGGGTGAACAAAAGAAATGTATGAACCCTTGACAAAGGAAAATTACGTCTGATAAGTGATGTGTATCAGCCTGAGTGAGGAAGTGAGAGTGTGGACCTGCACGCTAGAGTGGTGCCAGGGAGGGAAGCGGTACCCGATGGCAGGATGGGATAATGGATGAAGGAGACTCTGATGAGGGATCACCGGTGGCTGTGCCAAAGCGGCATTAGGGACGGCCACAAGGACGGGCGTAACTGAGGGGGGTTTTTGTATAGCGACCGAAGATCCACCGCAGGCGGGGAGCAGTAAGGTGCCAGCTTAGGTGCTGGCAAGAGGGGCGTGGATATAGCTATAACCGAGCAACGGGACGAAGACCAAGAGCGTGGAGAGCGGACGAGGTGTGGAGGAAGGACTAGTCCAAACACTTGAGACGACCGACTACAGTAACCGCGGCCGATGCTTTTCCGAATGCAAAACGAGTATGAGGTGCTGAAGTTACTAACCGAACTGTTCCCCGACAGGACCACATAACCGAGACGGAAAGGTACTTCGCAAAGGGCTTGGAAAGCTCAGCGCCGACCATGAGCGAAGAGAACAGAATGCCCACTATGCAAAACCTAAGCGAGGTGCAAAGGAAGTGCGGGGTAAGGGGGGAGAACCGAACTTCCTGAGCGGGGGTCAACGATGAACAGGAACGAGAACCCCGTAGAGGAGGGGGTAGACCCCAGAGTGGGAGGAGGGGAGATAGCATCACTTCCCTAGGCAGAAGCCATCAAGGGGGAGGAGAGGGGGTGGTGGTAGATCACACGATGATTTCCCTGGTGTTGAGATTTCAATCGCTGCAGGTGTAGGGGAGATGGTTCGTCGTAATTACGGTGACCGTTTTTTCTTTTTTTCTTTCTTTCTTTCTTTTTAAATCATATGTTCATTGTTTCTATGGTACAAGAAATGACATGCATCTTTAACGATATGGCCAAAACAAAACCGAAAATCAAACTAACAATCAACAAAAGAAATCACCATAACCAGTTCCCTCAATGCGACCAATAAGTGTCGCAAAGCAGCCGTAGCTAAAATCAAGGAAAGTATAAACCGTCTAACTAGTCTCGAGGGCCAGGGGCGGGCAGGGGGGTAGAGGGGTGGAGGAGGTTTGCAAGGGGAGCGTGGAGGGAGGGAGCAAGTAGGGGTATTCCGGGAGGGAAACCAGTGGCAGTGGTGCGAATAAACTCAGGCAGGGCAATGAGCAGCTGCTGGTCGGACCAGATTGGGGCTTCCGGAGCCAAGTCAGAGACCCTCTGGAGGAGGCGGGATCTCTGACGGGCTGAGGAGGAGCAGGACAGGATGGCATGCTTGAAGGTCTGCGGGGCCTCAGAGCACAACGGGCAGGTCGTGTCAGCATCAGGGTCCCCCCACGAGGGACGAGCCGCGAGATAGCTTTTCCCAGACCGCATCAGGTGTATTCTGCCCGCAACAAACTTGCCCAAACCCATGAAGGGATGGGGGCGTCTTGGGGGCGGATAGGGGTACTATGGAGGGGCTGGGGTAGTGGACGAGTCAGCGAGTAGGAGTTTCTTAGCCCTCAATTTGAGGCGTACTTACAATGGGACAACCCCGGGTACCGGGGGTAGGTAGTCTGTCAAGTGGAGGGAGATGAGTGGCAGGGTGACCACATCCTGTATGAGAGGGGTGGCCGTGTTAGCCAAGGCTGTGATGGCGTTGTGTTGGTACCTCGGGTTCTTGAACTTGTCCGGAGAAGAACGCCAGTCGAGGTTAATGAAGACATAGGGTTGGGAGGTAATCTTCCCACGCGCTATCAAGGCGGCGGGGTGTGGCGAGAAGGTGGGGAGGCACTTAGGGAGGCGTGCTGGGGCAGCGTTTACTTGTGGAGGAGGGCAGATGACCCTTAGGCCAGCAAGGCGGCGCTCGTGGCGTATGAGAACAGGTAGTGGGGGAAGACAGGCTTCCCTGTGCAAACAAGTTATGTTGGTGGAGAAGAAACAGTTGGTGATCAACTTACAGACGCGATGCCAGAAAACGGACATTGGTCCCATGATAGACAGGGGAGGGTTCCAGACAGTGGATCCGTAAAGAAGAATCGGAGCAAGCAGCGAGCACACCAAGGAGAGACAAAGTTAGCGTGGAAGGCCCATCCCTGGGGGGGAGAGGCGGCGAATCGTGGCTAGGGCGGCATTCGCAAGTGTATACCTCCTGCAAAGGTGGGACCTGTAGTTAAAGGCGGGGGTGAAGGTGATGCCCAGCCACTTCAGGTGGGACTGTGGATAGAAGGGCTGATCTTCTAGCTGCACTGGGAGGGGGCACGGTGGCTCATTGCTCCTGCTGGTTTCCAGTGGATCAGTTTGGTCTTGGGAACGGAGAAGGAGATGTTGATCCGGGAGGCCTTTCTCTTGAGCGCCGAGCAGGATTTCTGGAGGAGGCGAACGTTGGTTCTGTATGAGGGCGAGGCCACTGTAATGGCAAAGTCGTCGACGTAGGGGAAAATAAGGGACCTGGAAATTTCCAGGTCGAGGAGGGCGACGTATAGGACGAACAGAAGTGGGGAGATGGGGGATCCTTGAGGGACCCCCACCGAGACGGGAGCGAACAGGCGAGGGGACCCTTGGAACGTCAGGCGGCAGGTACGATGTGTGAGGAAAGAGCCGACCCACTGGACCAGGTATGGGCTGACCCCCTTTCTGTGGAGGAGAGAATGGAGCCAGGGAGACTTCACGTTATCGAAGCCCCCCTTCACATCAAGGAAGAGAGTGGAGACTTTGTAGCGGAGGCGGTGGAATGATTCAACATTGTGTTGTAGGACGAGAGCGGCATCCGCAGTGGATCTCCGAGGGAGGGACCCTCTTTGAAGGGGGTAGATGAGAGAGCCCATAGTTGCCTGTGCTGAAAGGTGGGAAGCTACCACTCTCTCAAGGATTTTAGAGAGCGTTCAAAGGAGGACGATAACTCTAAAGAAGGAGGGCGAGTCGGATGAGGGTTTGCCTGGTTTGTCGAGGACAATACCAAGTGCTTTCTTGAGGGAGGGAGGGTGAAATCCGTGAGCTAGCAGGGGGTCCAGGAGGGAAGGAAGAAGAGAGAGTTTGATGCGGTGTACAGACTTCCACACAGAGTACGGGACGTGATCGGGGCCAGGGGCGGAGGTGTTCGAAGATTTTGAGAGGGCCCTGGATACCTCCTGGAAGGTGATGGTGGTATAGTCCTCATAACGCGTGAGGCGGAGGAGAGGGGGAGGTAGGGGTTTGGAGGAGAAGAAGCGGTCAAGGAGTGTTTCCGCTACCTCGGCCGGGTCGGAGGCCCCTGGTAGGTCTGGGAACCTTTGTGGTGGGCGGCCCAACGCTAATCTCTTGGCCGTCCAGAGGGAGCGCGGAGTGGCCGACGACAGGAAGTCCGACCAGTGTATTTTCTTGTCCGAGGCAATGGCCTTAAAGTATGTTCTTCTTGAGCTTTTCACATTGCTCCAGTTGAGAGGGGACGGGTCAAGGCGGGAAATCCTTGGAAATTTGTGATATTCCCATCTGAGAGACAATAGGCGAGGAGACCACCATGGCTTCGAGCGGGGGCAAGGGCGCTTGGTTGGGGCATTGGAGGTGAGGAGGGAGGCAAGGCGGGTAGCGGAGATGTCGAACCATCTACTCAGGGAGTTGGGCGTGGGCCTCGCCGGGCAGGGTAGGGTAGTGATGGTATCCAGTGCCTTCCCTACCACACCTAGGTCAAGGAGTGCACAGTGCGGAGTAGAAGGTGGTAGCATAATCGCGGGAGGTTTCAGTGTTATCACACATAGAACGTGGTCTGAACCAGTGGAGGGGAGGGGGGTGTCCCATGAGGTGACGAGAGGGGAGAGGGCAGTGTTCGCGAAGGCCAGGTTCAAAAGAGAGGGTCGCGAAATTGTGTCAAATGGGAACCGAGTATAAACCCCGGGGGTGTTGACGAGATGGTACGGGACGTCAAAAGCGGCATCAAACTAGCGTGTCGAGATGATAAATTCCCTTTCTGATAGGGAGCGGCCGGGATCCGCTAACGCATGGTGGAGGTTGAAATCACCCAGAACCAGGTGAGGGTATGAAAGAAAGGCAAAAATCCGCTCAGGCATTATGGAGCGGTAGGGAGGCTGGTTTGTACGAAGATTGTACACCGAGGTGACCCTGAGTGAGCGGTGGGGGGAGCCAAAAAGACTTGCGGTAGAAAAAACATCAACTGAAAGCATCTCCGAGGAGTCATAAAAAACAGTTGAACAAGACAAATGCTGATTCAAAGTACGAGAAACATAAATGGCTACCCGTGGGCGGCCAGCAGGGGGGGGGGCAAAGGACATAAAGCCTGAGAATGTCGGCAGAACGGAACGTCTGGAAGGGGGGTCTTGAATAGCAACAAGTAAGGGAGGGTGAGGCAGCATGGTAGAGGTGTGAAAAAGTGAGAGAAAAACATCCCAGCTCCCAAGGCAGTTATGTTGAACGATTGGAAAGGACGGGAAGAGAGCACTGCTATTAGTGTAACGAGTGAAAAAATTCTCCATTAGTGGGCAGAGCCCTCGGAGGAGTCGGAGTCTAAGGATTCATCACCGCTTTCTCTTGGGGCGAGATCGGTGACGATGATGGTGCGTTGGGCTCTCTGCCTAGGTGGAGGAGGATCGTGCGGGAGTAAAGGAGCACTCGGGGTGTGAGGAGGGGCACCTGGTGCTGGACGATTGACCGTCAAAGGGCCAGCCTGGTCTTCAGTGAGATCCATGCTCTCCTGTGTCTGTCGAGATCACAATTCTGGTGTCTCTGGAGTGGTCTTTGGGCGGGAAGGGCAATCCTTGCTACGCGCAGAGTGCTCTTCTTGGCAGTTGGGACAGCATGCCACCGAAGATGGACAGCAGGCGAAGACAGGTCGGAGATTGCCACCCTTAGGGCAGGAAGGGTTAGGGCAGCGATGCTCTGCTTTGGTATGCGCTAGCGAACAGAAGGGACAGACTGGCAATGTGCTGGGACAGCGGGTAGAGATGTGGCCAAACTTCCCGCATTTTGTGGATTGGGAGTTCTTAGAGGAGGAGAACATCTGCTCCACTCTCTGATTTCGGGAGGAGAGGCTGATAGAGGGGAGGACAGCGAAAGCGTCAGGTGGGGCCACGGTGACAACCACTCAGGTTGGTGACTATTGATCCCGAGATTCCGGGTTGGGGTTAAGGTAACGCACTGAGAGAATGGAGACTCCCCTGGCATTGGGGATGAACTCATGAACAGAGGGGAAGAGTTGGGCATCGTCTGAGGGGAGGAACGCAAGGGGGATAGAGTGAATCAAAAGTTGTGTTTCATTTGGAGCGGGTTTGAAAAGATCCCAGGGGGAGTTGCCTACCGGAAAGGCCTTGTTCAACCGCGAGGTAAGGGGAGCGAAATAAGGGGTATAAGCGAAAGCGGTGGTGTCAAGATAGGTACCGAGCAGTGACACAGAGCCTTTGTCGTTGACCGTGCAAGTGAAGGAAAGGGGAAGGGAGCAGTTGGCCTCTCTCAGTACAGAAGTAGCAATGTCTGGGAAGTGGGCTGCTATCTTGAGCGCTTCTGGGTGGGGTTTGAAGGTGGTTCTCGAGGCAAAGAATCTGCGGACAGCTTGGGGGAGAGGAGGGGGAGATTTCGTAAAAACCTCACCCGACGCAACCGCACCGGAGGAAGCCGAGACAGAGGCCTTCGCCTGTCGACCCTTCTTTCCCTTAGCAGGGCGTGCGACAGCTTCAGCATAGGTGGGGGTGGCTTTGATGGCCATGGTGTTGGGGAGCCGGCAGTCGGGGTCCAGATGACCGGGGTTCCAGGCGTGGCCGGGGGGGTATTTCCCTTTTGCGAATTCTTCCGCTTCCCAGTTGTGGGGGCATTTCTTGGCAAAGGCCTCAGGGTTGCCATATAGTGTGGGAGGGGAAGTTGACATGTCGTATCTCCGGAGATCCGGGTCAGCAGTGGGGGAGGGCCAGACCGTGTTGGGTGGTGGTGGGTGTGGAGCTGGAGAAGCTCTTTCTTTTCCTCTCGCTTGGCAAGTGGGGTTGGTGTTGTTGGTGGGGGTCAGGCGAGACCCACTAGAGGAGGGTGTGGCCTGTTGTACGACACCAGGGCGCTGGGGAGGGAAAGGGGCCTGAGCGGGGGACGGCAGACGGGAGTCAATGTCACGGAGAGATGCCTGCAGTGGGGCGAGGTTCGGGGGGTGCGTGGACAGGTCTAGATTGGCAACCTGAGAGAACAAGTCCTGGATTTCAGTCGAGAGATTCTCTAGAGCCGTTGCTATGTGGACGCTTGATTGTAGCGAGGTGCAGAGTACAGGGAAGAGCATCTGTTCTCGGATAGAGAGAGTGGAGATGTTTGCCGGTGTAATGGGGGAGAAACCTGCGGCGGGAAGGCCTAGGTCGGCAGCAGTCTTGTGGAAAATCGAGACTAGATGGTCGCGTTTTCCTGTGGTTGGGAGGTGAGAGAGTGGTGCCAGGGTGGAGTTTCTCGAGGGGCCACCCTGGTGGGAGGCCATGTCTGTAGGTGAGGGTGGGGACGCGAGGCCCAACAGTGAGGACAAAAGGTGTGGGAGAGGAGAACGTGTGCAGAACGACGTGGTGTTGAGAAATGTAGAGGGGGAGAAAGAGGGGAGCGGAAGGGTGTAACTACTGTGACTTTCTTTTTTTTTTTTTTTTTTAAATCAAGTGCGTTTGTTTTAATAAGGTACAAAGACAGCATGCAGCTTTAGCGATATGGCCGACAAAAACCCAGCCCTCCTCACTCCAAGAAACATCCAAACCCCCAAGTCCCTCTGGTATGAGACCAACCGGACATCGCGCCTATCGCCCAACCAAATCCTACAAACATACACGTACACCCGAAGGAAGTAGAAAGGAAAGAAACAAGCAGGAAGGAGAGGAGAACCCTTAGTGACATCTACAAAGTATAAGAATAAAGAAGATGAATGAACCCCTGACAGAGGAAATTTGCGTCTGATAAGTAACGCGCGTCAGCCTGAGCTAGGAAAAGAAAGTATGGACCTGCACACCGGAGCGGTCCCCGTGTAACGACCCTACGATAGGTAGCTACAATCACTATCACCTTAGCCCAAATGGTATACCAAGAGGTATCCAGAGGTGGTATGGTCTCGTATACTTGATACAAATAGCTGGTAAACCTAGGATAAGGCCTAGGGAATAGTTGAGTAGCCTTGAGGTACTCTACTCGGCAGGGTAACCTTTGGGGAGCACATTCGCATAAGGTCAAGAGAATTATGGGAATGTTACGCGGACCTCCGAGGCGACTTCTGTGGTCGCCTGGAGGACTTCCTGAGCGGTTAAAAGCATAAGAGGGCAAAGTTATCCTACCTTGGGAATTTGGTCACTATGCCCATGGGTCCCAGTTACCCTACTGAGGAACCCAAGTTACCCTACCTTCACCGGCAAAGTCATCCTAGAACTTAGAGGTCGATTGCCTCACATTCTATGGGCTCTTAGATGTTCTTGGGCACA
>Ga0307509_10001719_pt1 | contig 36518 bp, 41 predicted proteins | sample 10_EM_MG_FD_202245 | JGI IMG/M metagenome (GOLD analysis project Ga0307509, IMG submission 202245) | Populus trichocarpa ectomycorrhiza microbial communities from riparian zone in the Pacific Northwest, United States - 10_EM | ecosystem: Host-associated > Plants > Roots > Unclassified | place...
AAGTGTTCCCCGACAGGACCACATAACCGAGACGGAAAGGTACTTCGCAAAGGGCTTGGAAAGCTCAGCGCCGACCGTGAGCGAAGGGGATGAAATGCCGACTGTGCAAAACCTAAGCGAGGTGCAATGGAAGTGCGGGGTAAGGGGGAGAACTGAACTTCATGAGCGGGAGTCAACGATGAACAAGAACAAGAACCCCGTGGAGAAGGGGGTAGACCCCAGAGGGAGAGGAGGGGAGGTAGCGTCACTCCCCTAGGCAGAAGCCATCAAGGGGGAGGAGAGGGGGGGTGGCGGATCCCACGATGATTTCCCTGGTGTTGAGATTTCAATCGCCGGAGGTGTAGGGGAGATGGTTCGTGGATGTAATTTAGCAGTCGGTACTCCTCTACTATAGACTAAATACAGTATAATATCTGAAAAAAAAATATCTTCAAAGTCTTCGCGGGTAGTTTCATGGTAAGCCCAAGGATGCGGTAGTTCCGGGGGAGGGGGAGGGCGGCTGCACATGTCCCCTCGAGTGACCTTTTGTGCAATATGTCAGATAAGGTTTTCGGCAGTTCGGGGCTCTTAGTTGTGCTGGTTGTACGAAGGGGTCTAACTAGGGCAGGTGTTGGAGAATGCCAGGAGGGAAGAGGAATTTAAGATCAGGATATCGTATCATGCATCTAGAGCAATGTGGGTAGATGGGACCTATCAAGGAGTTTCATAGCTGAGGAGAGAGATAAAACGTACCGCAGCCAGTATAACGAGCCCGACAGGAAAAATCATTACCTGTTTAGGGACGGACGCTGGGGATCCCACAGCCCACACCCATCCTGTATACCGGCTCTTTCACGAAAGTTAAAAACGACACACATTATTCGCGTAATATACACCCGAGATTATTTTTTTCCTCTTTCTCCCATCTTATTCAAACAGCTGTAGCGGTAGCGCTACCCCCCGTCCTACCCTGCCAGGGTTGTTCATGGCGCAACGGTTTGTCGTCGCTATCTGAGCCAGCCCCTGGCCTTCCTTCGTCGTCTTCGATACTGCGACTATCCACGATGATCTCCTTTTGCGTATGTACTATGAGGGCTGTACTGTTGCGGTTTTTGTTTGCTGTATCTTTCCCTGAACGGGTACCGGTGGCGGATGGGAGTTCGAATTCCCGTCCCATATTTCCATCCCTAGCCACCTTGGAAATAAGTGACGCCATAGAGATCTCGATATTAAGCTTGACAATATAGGCGAGAGGGTGAAGTTGGATATATCTGTGATTGCTTATTATCTTCTGTATGCAGGGGTATCTGCTTATCGGGTATCTCACACTGCTCCGTTCTTCAAACTCATTGCTCCGATAATGACAGCCTATCAAGTTGTGGATTAGCATTGTGTTCCTTTCGAAAATGTTTTCGGGCTTGAAGCCACTGACATCCATAGCAAGAGAAACCATGATGATTCGCACGTTGAACTTGACTAGCCTGTCGTATTTAGTAAGGCCTTGGGAGACTAGCCTTCGCTTTACTACTCTTACAAAGTACCAATTTAGAGTAGCGTCGATTAGGAGGATGATGACCTTTTCCATGCGGTCCCAGACGACATTGATCCGTTTCCAGCTAATGATTCATGTTAGCCGCCTGTTTTTCAAAATTATCCAATAAGCTAGAACTTGCGTCGGAGAAGTGTTCGGCTGGTGAGCAGGAATCCAGATGATGAAAACACTGATATTGATCATTGTAATCACAAAGGCTGTTATCCATTTTATCTTAACCGCTTTCCTCTTGTCGAACATCACCACAGCACATCGATTGATGATAATCTGCATCAACAACTGTACTTGGAAGACCCAAAAGATAACTAGATGGAGTCAGTATCTACCTACATCCTTTGGAATAGCTTTACTCTTCAAAAACTCACGAATCACAATGCAATACGGGATACTGTTTCGTCTGTTAGCTAGCAAATTATGGTTTGGGAAAAAAATATCTTGAGATCATTACTTGAAAGAGACTATTCCATTAAGTAATAAGTATGCCTGGATACCAATTCCAGCGCAAGCCACGAGTTCTCCCCAGACCATCCACACGAACACCGACTTCCATGGCTGCCTCTGTTTCCTCGTCTGCTTGACCGCAGCCCATGCTGTCAAGAACCCGAATCCTACCGAGAACCCAGCGGCAAAAGATGCAACCTTCGCATCAGCGATATCGGTTGATCCTGACATCGTGTTGTTGGAAAAGTCACCCCCCCGACGGGTAAAACACTTAACCCAATGCTAGGGTAGTAATGAAAGGGCAGGAAAATGACAGGTGGTAGGCAGGCAGCAGTCTGTCAGAAAAGGAAAGAAAAAGAAGAAGAGAAAAAAAGAGTTGATAGCCCGCAATTCAACCCAAACCTATTCCACATATTTTCCGGTACAAAAATAGTCGGGGGTAGTAGCTAGTAGATATATACTTCCCAGGGCCACGGGAAGGAAAGGCCAGAGAGAGGAAAGGACCCTTTGCAAGAGGCACGTGCTGTATAACACCTTGAGTGTATACTACGACCTTCCATAAGGCGATTAAACTGGCCCACTAGCGACCATTTCTCAACGGTAAGGCCATTCCGATTCACTTTATGAGCATGACTGGCCCTGCAGATGTAACCGCACATCTCCTAGGTTGTGTTTTTTATTGAGTCAAGATATGATAAACGGGGGGGGGGCGAGATTCCGCTCCGTCGTACATATTATGTTGCTGCAAGTATCGGGAACGCCAAAGATCCTACTCCGATGGATGGCAGTTGTAGAAATTTTCGGGTTGTGTGAAACTAAAAAGCTTTCAGATAATGTGGCATTACAGCAAGTTAAACAATTAAGAAGGGATAGCACCACAAGAGTAAAACTCAAGCCTTTCGATAATATTAAGCCAATAGTTAGGTCCCCGCCGCCCAATTGTTTATCTAGGTGTGGACTACTATGTACAGTAGGTAGACTCCTTCGGCGGAACTTGAAAGGAGTATACACCGATCCTTTCTTTGGAACCGATGCCTAGAGATAATATGTGCGATAGAGCAGAACATTGATAATGGTACTAGTACAGCCTCTTCAGGAAGAAGTGGTCTCAAGCAAAAGGGAGTGTGGGTATTCGAGCATAGTACATGTAACCTAATCGCCTCATAGGCTGATGTCCTACTCTAAACAATCAAGGACCATTCTAAACTTCAATAAAAGCAACAGCGCTAAGAGGCTACTACTGATTTATTTATTTTTAACTCGCTCGACGTCCGTTCAGTCAGCAAGCTAATCTAGGGCCCAAATACCCCGCCGGCCACTTATCGTAACAGAGAGTACCGTACTTTCACCGTTCAAGGCTCGAGACCTGACAAAAACATCATTCGTTCAGAAGCACTTCCGGCATTGACAGCGGGACAGAGAGGGGTACCGAATATATGGCTTACACTAAGAATCTACTTTGGTGTGTCTTTTTTCAGCCGAGAATTCCGGGAGTTAGGAGATTATCTTCTAAGGAGGACTAGAAAGCTCTGATATTATCTATGTGCCACGAATGACAAAACTACTCGCAGCATACAAAGAGTCAGTCCCAAGGGATTTCTCGGGTCTTACTAACAACTACTCAAGCATTGATTTCATTAGGATATACCGTTTTGTCTGCCCTCAAACAAGGTACATAACTTATTCAACCGTTTAATTTTCCCCACATCATCCAGGCATTAAATTTCAGGGTGTACCCTGCTACCAGCCCCAGGACTGAGGTCTCCGGACAGATTGATCCAATGCATGATAGTTGCAAACTGTGGGAGCAAATATACAACGATCTAGCGCCCGCCCATGGGGAGAGTAAACACAACTGTGAGGGAAGGCAAAATATCCCTGAAACATTCTTGAAATATCCCTGTCTTCCCATTTGAATGCCCGGGTACAGCGCTTCTTGCCCTGGGGGAGTAGCTTAGTCCCTGCAGCAGCCAAAATAATCCAAGAATGCACAGTAAGAAAGGAGAAGAAAATCCCCGGGGGAGGGGGGCAAGAATCCACAGGCCTGGGGTGAGAGAGGTTTCTTACTGGGCAATAATTTCAGCTGTTGTAGCTCTTGTAGCCTTTGCCCTAGTACAGTAGCACACACGCTATCCTGACTGGACAAAACACACAGAATCTGCCTGAGGGAGGGCAGTCTAGGACAATAGGTCAGATTTTGGTAAAAGAAAAAAAAAAATTCTTTTTAGCACTCGAGGAGGCTCATATTGGATAGCCAGATGCCCGGGAAATAGAGAGATCTGGGATAGAAAGGTGTAGCTGTATGTTCGACAGCCTCGTAAATTGCTTTGCTTATGGGACTGATACCTAGACCCCTATCAACTTAATCTTATCACATGGCAAAGTGAACGAGTTCGACATAAGCGCTGACTTCTGCTCTTAGGTTTTACAACTTCTCGACCTAGATGATCCCGATGAGAGTTCTCGTCAGTCGTGATAAGATTATAAAGCATTAAATTTTCGGGGTATATCGGGGCCCCTGCCAACTGTGTTCATAGGTCGTGCCAGTTTTGACTTAACGTCAAGCATTTTCTAACCTGAACTCCCATCGAGTTTAATGAAGAGGATTCCTGCAGGATGGAACATTTGAGGAAGCCCTACCATAGCCATAAGAAGAGATGGTCCGGCGGAGTGCGCTTGAGTATCATACCGGTACGTTCCGACATGAGGATAGCCCACTCACCCGGCATTATATAGCTCCCCCCCCCGCTTCCCCTATATTGCCTCGGCATTTTTCCACCCGATTGCCTTACTGTAATAACCACCAGGAATTAGGCAAACACTACTGTCCTCAAAAAAAACCCCCTTCGATCATGATAAATCCTCCTACAAAATTATTGCGCCTCGAGGTTTCGGAGTGGATGGAGGAGCATATTGCCTACATAGAAAGGCCCTCTCGGCTTTACAACAATTAACCCGAGTATTTGTCCATGTGTTTCACTTCAATGATAGCTTGCAGTCTACTGCCAAGGAAGGTGTCTCCCGTGTAATAGTATGTAAACGGCAAGTCCCACATCACGAATAACCTCTCTACTGATAAGGCCCTCAGCTTATCATGTCAAAAAGGTCTGGAGCAGATGTGAGCTGAAGCACTTATAATAGTTTTGTAGATTCGAAGCTGTCCCTAATAAAGCAGAATGACCAGACAAGGAGACTAAGTCAGAGACAGAAAGAAGTAAAAAAAGCACGCTTGGGGCGCCTTCAGGAGTCTTCTTTGAAAAAGCGAAGGGTGCCGCTGCATGATGATGAACATGCGGGAGAGGAAGCATAAAGATCAACATCCTCCGAAAGTAGCACGACGGGACGAGAATAAGCGCCGACACTATCTTCTGGTCCCTCCCCTAGTTTCTCTTACCTATACCTGCCTTGCTACTGCTCTCATAACTTATTATACTAACTTTCGACGCTTTTCTTTCTTAAATCATAGCAGCTACCTACGGTAAAAATGTAAGGCTATATAGTAAAGGCCATTGTAGTGTCAAGTTGCTACTACACATGGGTAGTAAAAAAAAACCCCGATTCAACTAACAGAAAATTTAAGGCGATAATTACAATTCGTGCAGCAATTACTTACCATACATGACAGTTTCTGTGCTGTACTCTTAAACAATGCCATCTTTAATACCTCTCGAAGGGGGCATCAGCCACCCAGCCCCTTAGTTACCAGGACCAGTATCCATTCGGCCGTGGTGTTCGACGTCCAAAATATCCTACCTGTGAGAACAACAAGATCCGGACAGCAACCGTCCTTAATTGGCCAAAGAATTCATTTGTCAGATAGACTACCATATCAAGTAGGTAGATTACAGGAGCCTAGGATAACTGCTACGGGCATGTGGGCCACATCACCAGAATACCGGTTTTGTGGTACTAGTAGAACAGCATACGGCAGGTAACCGTGAGAACTCAAACGGTCGGAACCCATACAGTATGTGAGGACGTTGGGGTTGCCTCTCTTAGTAAGGTCTGGCGTTTTTTCTTTTTCTATTCCTCTCAGAAACCATGTTTTGTTTTGTTTTAGCGCGCTTTCCGCCCTTTTTACAGAAGAAATTCCGAGCAGCCTAGCATAGACTCCCTTTCTTCGAGTTCTCACGGCAAGTAGTCAAACTCTACCGCCCTAACCCCACAAATGATCCATAATTGTCTTCCAAAAATCAAGAGTCTCTGGAGCATAGCGCTCGCAACAGGTAGTACTGTACTCGAGTACCCGAAAACGAGGATTGGTAAAGCATATGGCTCAAAATCCATGCAGATCGGAACTCCAGTAGAAATTCAGGACCCCTGTTTCGGGATGCGTCCTAACTACCGGTACTATTTGTTCAAGTGCCGATATTAGAGAAGTCATTTGCCGTAATTGGAGAGTTCATGCTATCGTCACCCCCATAGTCTATATCGGTAAGTAGATATTGCAAATCACCGGCGCTTTGTGATATAGCACGGCCTTAGCGCATCAAGAACAGCGCCCATGTATCTAGAATTCATCATCTCTCGTATAAAGAGCAAACAAGAATAACCTAGAAGCCGGAGAACGAAGTATGAGATGGGAGTGAAGTAAAGAAGTAAAGAAGTCAAGGCGAAGAGAAGCGAAGAGGAGGGAGCGAAGGGAATGGAAGAGAGGAGACAGGCCTGTTGTTAGGAACGCATTGAAGTTGTTATTCGAGATGTTGGTTGGTTTGATATGGGCATTGGTATGCGCAGTATACTGGGAATGATTATTGGCACCGGAATGAGGGAATGGTGGAACTGGAATGCGTGCTGGAATAAGTACCGATATGGAATGTTGAAATGCCGGAATGTTGGGATTCTGGGGGCTGCGCTGGACTAGGAAACTTGTATATATTGACTGTTGTTGTTGTTATGATTGGCGATAGCAATTGAGACGATATAAGGGTTGATTTCGGATTTCAAGGCCAGGTTAGACGAGGAGAGAAGGGGTACGATGAAATGTTATTGTGAGGAAAGAGAGGCTGAGAAAGGAAGTCCTTGGAATGTGAAAGTTTTTGAGTTATGTATTTAAGGACGGTTGTTTCCCTCCTAAGTGCGATGATAGAATTAAGATCATGAGATCCTCCTCCTCCCATATCAATCTTCCAGTTGTGCAGACAGTTTTTGTGTCACTTTTGTAGAGAGGCTGTTGGAACTTATCCTAGTAGGCCATACCCCCTTCGCCAGCTAGCGAGCCAAATATACCTCCACAAAAGCCTTATCGTAACATAAACCTTTTCAATCGTCTCTCGTTACCGTATAGATGTGATATCACACCGGTAGTGGTGCTGTCCGGGTCATGTACGAAAACCCGGTTTGCTGCGAGAACACTGAGCTTGGACGAGCACTGTAAGTTACCCAGTATCAAGGTAGTGTCGAACCTCCTCCTCTGATCGGCTCCAGGGACATTCCCGACCACCCAGAGAAAGATGTTTGCTCCAGCCACAGCGTCAAGAGTTCGATAGACATTTTTCCTCCAGCAATATCGTGTATCTGGCCCATTCAGTTGCATGGCTCGCATCACACAGACCCAATTTCGACCAACTACACCCGAGCTCGACATACTCTTGTGCACACCAGTACTGTACTGTACGGCGGGGGGCAAAAACACGTTGAAATTTTTTAGCTATTGGGGCTTACTAGACTGTCAGAGTATGATATGATAATAATATTCATGACATCATGGTAGGTCTAGTTTGCGCTACACCCTTGAGGGAGGCTGGGCCTTCGGTTCCCTATCCCCCGCTGGGCAGGATATCTTAGCTCCTTGCCCTTTGTAATAGATTCTACGATCGTATCTCGTTGCCGGGCCGGATGCGCCCTCTCTAGGGAAGAGAAACCACAACACTGATCATTGGCATCTGACGAGAAAATCCCTTCAGGTGGAACAACCACAACCAGAAAACCAATAGCAAAGAATAATACAAGCCCTGTTTTCAACAGAAAAACGTTCTATCTATAACCCTACTGTATGCACCGCCATTCAAGTCAAACTAAAAATCCAAAGATCTTTGTTGCGATTCCCAAACAAGTCAGACCAACTCCATTCCACTTATAGCGGTCCAGCCAGAAGCACGATCTATAACCCTCCCCCCTTAGCCTCTGGGCCCACAGCCCGCTGCTCTTCCCCCGCCGTAAAATTTTTGCAAGACGGGACTCAATACTCGAGGTATGATAGTAACTAAGATAATGCGACTTAGACAAGCTCGCTTTGTCCTTTGTGCACTTTGGCCGCGTCGAGCTCAATCCCTACTTTTCGGCTGGGACAGCGCTAAATTTACAAGGGGAAAAGGGTGAGTTGGCCGGGATTCATTCCCACGTGCAATCATTGTCTCTAGAGGGATGGGAGGCCCATCGAAAGAAAGAAAGAAAGAAAGCAACCAAGCCGCACTGTCAGCTTTCTTAAAGCCCTCCCCCTCCTCTATATTTGCCCTACGTTGGTGGAGGTCTAGATAACCTTCCGCTGTATCAACGCCACTTGAGGAAGGTTTATAGAGTGTATTTACAATCCCGCGCGCTTCTAGACTTCTTCATTGATTTACCTGGCCCACTTTTTTTGAGTTTCTAGAGAAGCTAGTAATGCTATTATCTGGCATCGCGTAAAAGCAAGCGGACTAATATCTTCCCCTCTAAATAACAAAAGACTCTCCTCTCCAAACCTCCCATCACCCTCACCATAACCCTCACGCCCACTCCCCTAAACCTCCTCTGAATCCAGATACTCTGCAATCATCTCATCCACATCCTTCAGTCTGCTAACAATCTCTTCAAGCACCATACACAACAGCTCCCAAGGCACCGGATGATTCTGGGAAATCACTGTAAAGGCATCGATCTCATCATCTATGTCGCAGAGCACGTCCGTGAGCATGCGAAACCCCGGGATCCGGCGGTGGCAGAGGGTGAGGGCCAATTGAAGACAGAAGGAACACTCCCTTGCTTCTTCCATGAGAGTGTACAAATGATCTTTGGCGGTTGTGGCCGAAGCGAGAGTGAGTTGTTGGTTCGCCATTTGGATATTATTACGCCGGCTGCCTTGGCTTTGGGTATATGTTTGGTAGAACTTTGTGTATTGGATGTAGGCGTGAGTAATTTTCGATGAGAAACTGTCGTAGAGGAGTAGGATCTAGGAGAATAAATACCCCACGACAACAATCTCATGAAGTTTCAAGAGCAGAGCCCTGAGACCCAAAGAACACATCTTGATAGACCAAAGAGGTGATATGAAGAATCATCAATCCATTCATGATCAAATAATTTAGAGCAGGGGTGCCTTTATCAAGAGGAATCCTCAATCAGCTGTTCTATTGTGTGGCTAAAATCACCGATTTCCTGGCTTTAACTCTTCCGAGCCCAGCAGCAGGGCAGAGAGCCCCGTCGAGTGATACTTCGTGACCAGTTCCTGCTCCTCAAGCAGAAACTAGAGCCGATCAAGGACAATTAGAGTCACGGCCACAAAGAAAAGAAAGATTAAGCACAATCAAGCTCTTATCACAACTACCTAATATCAAATACATTGGCGTTATGCCTGTTAAGGACAAGAATAAGCAGGAGTATCATATCGAGCCAGCCAGCAGCCTTCTCTCCCTTCCCACCCGCTCCAGCCCCCTGTTGCTCTTTGAAGGTAGCCGGGAAGCAAGTCTAATCTACACCCCAGTTCACACCCTATCTAAAAGTCACCAGATCTCAGGCCTCTGCAGCCTTCCTTCTTGAGTAACCGTAACACAGCAAACCTTCAGTAGAAAAAAAAGAGTTCAAGACAGGGCCCAGTAAGCACAGTAGAGGATGAACAAAGAAGTAAAAGGTTTGATATATAAAAACAGTAATTTCCAATCTAAACTCCGTCAAGGCTAATGAAGTCTAGCTTAGATCGCCATATATCAACCAATCCTCCGAAAATGATATCCGATGCTACATTCTCTTTTTCTAATCTGCGAAATCCATCGGGAATTGCCTTTCCGTTTATCGCAATACCGGAGCAGGCGAAGGGGTTGGGTTAATCCGAATGCCTTGGTTCTATTCCGATCCCGTCGGGATGCACACCCCTCCGCTACTATAAAACTCCACTCTGCCGATTAGACTCTGTGTAGTCCAACTAACTAAAATATGTAGAAGCTCTCAAACTGCCACGCATTTTGGCTGTTTCCCGAAACTCAGTCTTCTACCCAGGATTGAGATAGTAGTCTTCTAGTTCAGAAAACCTATATCCACTTTAACTGCGACACAGTCTGGTGACAGTTGCTACTTCCGGTGTCATACTAGCATGAGGAAAAAAAATACTCTTGAGGGGCTGGGTTCTTCCGACAGCCAAGGGTTTGGGACAGCTGAATGATGTGTATGATTGGTCAAGGCACCAAATTTCAGTACAGTAAAATCTGGTCTTTAGTGAACGGGCCTAGGCAAGAAACAGTATGTGTGCAATCAACCAAGTTCCTGAAATTGACGATAGGCCAAATATCTCGTCTCTTCCAAAATTCTCAAAAGCTTAGTCTTAGTGCTAGATAATTCGAAAAGCTCTAGTCCAGGCCAGCCTCACCAAAGGAAGGCTTTTACGGTATTTGCGCTGTACCCTACGGTGGTCTTCGGAAGACCCCAATTTCCGTTTAATAAGATGGCGCTAATCCTGCAGGATTACCCTCATGCAAGAATAATTTCCTCACCAGAGATCGCTGTCTTGTATTATGCACTATCACTCAAATCCACCATTGGTTATTATATTAAGGCACAATCCAACAAACACCGGCTCACTCCCACCGGAAATTTCATTACTTCCTCAACGAAGAACTTAGATAGGGTCAGTGTAGTGAACTCCCTCTCCACAGGAGCGCACCCGACGTACAAATACCCCGCACCTCCCCCGCCGACCTAAACCCGAAATCAGCAATGACAGAAATCACCCAATTGATCACTTTCCGCACCCCTAACTCAGGAAAAACCGTACCCGTTCCGGATCCCAAGGACTTGGCTTCAGTTGGCGGTTTCGTCAGTGGAAACTCGGGGCTCCGCGTGAATGAGGACGAATCCATAGATTCTTCCAACGCATATTGAGTCCTAAGTATTATACTCACCCTCTCTCCTCCCAGCCTCTCTACTTTCTCCTAACCCAAAACCAACCACCACCGGCAGCCTGGTCTGCCGAGGACTCTCAAAAAGCCTTCACCCAAACCCCCTCCTTCAAAAACCTCTCCATCAGCTCCACCTTCCCTCCAAACTTCCCTCCAGCAACCACTCTCTCCCCGCCCGCCCACCACTCATACTCCAAGACCTTTTCTGCTCCAGTGGTCGAATGGGTACGCATAGTGCTATGCGCCGACACTGACAAACTTGCTTACCGCATCGCGTTTGGGAACTTCGAGGCGGAACTGGTCAAGGCTAGGGGCAAGTATGTTGCGCACTCAGTCGAGTTTGAAAGAGAGAGGAGCGAGGTCTTGGTTGTGTGTATTGGGTGGGAGAGCGTCGAGGCGCATAATAGTTGGATTGCGGGGGGTGGCAAGGAGGTTGTGGAGAGGTGGATTGTGCCTGGAACTGAGGCCCTTGAGGGGATGATCCATGTGAAGGGTGGGGGGGTTATTACGGCGGATTGATAAAGAGGCTACCTTCATACCAAAAGAGAGAGGGGAAAAAAATCAAAAAGAACAATTTATCCCGCCCTAAGAGTCCCCCAGGTGCGATACCAGCCGGTACCTGATGTCCCCACCCCCCTCGTCCGATAAAACACCCTTTACTAAATCCTGTACTCGAGTAATGGCCCAGGCCGCGAGCCACTCAGACACTCCCCCTCAGCCAGATAGCTAAACCCGAACAGGAAACTTTCTGCGATAAACTTGGCGAACCCGATAAAATGTCGCAGGTGGGGAAAACAAGCGAGTGATTTCCTCAGAGAAAATTAACCAATCAGCATCTCTCCCTTTGGAGGTGGGGTCCAAGTGGCTTTCCATTCAGTAGACTATACAGTGGCTTGTAAGTTAGTCTTCGTCCCCCATAAAAAACCTCAACGTCCCAGCAGCGGCCAGGAAAATCACACCATACGGTAATATCATCACCTCCAATCTATAGGTGAGACAACAAATCCTTAAAAAACGTAAATATTTCTTCGAAAACAAATCAGGCTTAGGCATATCTAAAGATTTCTTGATTTCCCCTCGAAAGTTCCTAGAGACATAGTCTACCGTATTCAGAAGAGAAAATGTGATTTGTGTGAAAAACAATTTCCTGCAGTTCTAAGCAAGATGATAAGCATGGTTCCAACGCATCTAGCAGGAACCCTACCCAGGCATTCTCTTAAAAAAGCGAGATCCGCAACTAGCCAGATATATCTTCCTATGACATGCCCCACATCTAACTTACCAGGCCCCGCCAAAAAGCAGACCAGTGAGTCCTTTTTGTTTATTCTTTTCTTATGATAGGAGAATTGACACCGATATGGCACGACCCCACGCCAAACAACAGGGAATGCCAGCACTATACTTGTACTGTACAACGCCCACGTTGATAGACGCCTACAACGGACATTCACGGAAGCTTAACATCCATGTAGATATCACGATATACGTCCACTACTAGTATGGCATACCGGTGCTTTAATAAAATAAAAAAAACTCCAGCCGCCATATCCGATCCATGAAGTTCACAAAGCAACATCCAATCGTCAGCATAATCCCAATTGACCCGATTGAAGAACCTCCAGGGTTATACGCACTCACCGGGGATTTCCACAATATTATGGTAAGACATATTTTTTTTATGATATGGTGCGGGCGCCTTAGAATCAACCTCATGACAACCAAATTTTCCCAACTTTTCAATGAACAACAACACCACAGGCTATTATTTTCCTTATTCCTTCTGTAAAATCCTTCTAAATCATCTAAAGAACACATTTACAGAGCAGATTTTATTCTGGGCAAGTGGTTCTTGCTATAATGGCTCTTAAAGGCAAGGCAAAATTTTGTATGCACCCGGGGGGTTGGCACTTGTATGGAGAAAAAAAGTTTTGGCTGAGTAATATGAAATATATTGCCTAAAGTAGTAAGGTCGCTTACTATATTGGGACTAGTGTTCCACTCGGGGTGGCACTCAAGGTCGATTATAAGGTGCCGGCACCATACCATAGCTAAAGCCCAGAAATTCGCAACTCACGCACGGACGGACGGGCCCGGGGAGTGTCAGACGGGGAAAGCGGGTCAGCTACCGTATCAAGTTGCCAAAAGTTGAAATCTATGATGCAGTAGAAATCTCCCAATTGGCGGGCAACAACAACAGTAGGAAGAGGAACTCCAGGAAAGAGTGGGAAGTTATACCTGAACGGGGGGGGGGGTGAGCGGTATATTCTAGATTTTCCCTTTTTCTTTTGAAATTCGGAAGCTTGATTTTGTCGAAAATTCCGTATGATGCAGTTGTGAGGAATTGGGCAAAATTCATATACTGTACTTGTACTGCACTGTATTGCACAAAGCGATTAACTTCCCCGCCTGACTACACCTCCGAGTCCAATACGTTGTAAGTTAACATAGTGCGTAGTAAGGTTTATCCAATCAACGTACGTGTAGCAAGGGGGGGACAACGAATTGAAAGATCAGCGATCAGTAAACCAAATCCAATATTTACCACGAGATTTGGCGTCTACCAGTATCATTCGTCGTCCCTGTCTGCTAGTCGTCCCACCTACTACAAATAGCGAAAATATATGGGACGGGTAATTGAGTCCGTCCTCTCACCGGGGCCGGACGTGCGGCAGTTCACAAGCTAGACTCGAGCAGGCCATATATATATATATATATATATCACACTCAAATGCCGGAATTGATCACCGTCTGACGATGCATGCAGTACTCTTTTACAGCTGCCCTAAGGGATAAACGGACGAGTTCCAGATATAAATTGTGATACGCGAAGTGGGGTATAAGAGGCTGCTGAATCCCCGTCTCTAACTCTGCGAAATAGTTCCTTGGGTAGGCTAAATATGGCGACTACTACATCAACGATCAAACCTACGCGCTACGATGTCGAATTCAAAACCCTTGATGGAACGACATTAAGAGGGTGGTTCTATCCGGCCGGTGAAAATGCCCCGGCTGTAGTCATTTCTCACGGCGTAACTCACCCTCCCCCTCCCGCCCCAGTCCTTGCTGCTCTCTTCCTCCCTCCTCCTACTCACCTCAAAACTAGCTTGCCTGCCTAAAATCCTGGTCCCTCCCGGAAATTTCCACAGCTCTCCAGTCCTCGGGCATCGCCTCCCTCCTCTACGACCAACGTTGCTTCGGCACATCGTCAGGCACGCCCCGCCACGACGTCGATCCCGCACTGCAGTACTCAGACGTCCACGATGCCGTCAGTCACCTACTCTCCCTCCCAAGCGTGAACCGCGACAAAATCGGCATAATCGGGTACAGTTACTCGGCAGCCCACGCCGTAAAGGTCGCTTCTCTGGACCGGCGCGTCAAAGCCGTCATATCAATCAACGGCTTTATCAGCGGTTCCTGGGTGATGGAATTGATGATCTCGGACAGACCTTCCCTTGACGCACTTATCTGGGAGGATAGGGAAAGGCGCCGTGTGGGTGGCGGGGAAGTGGGATACATCCCTGTCTGCAAAACCGCTGAAACGTCCGGTACCGTGCTTCTACCAACGGATGACGCGTCGGAGTTTTACCAGCGGATGCAAAAAATTGAGATTGCCAATGGCGGGGAGTGGAAGAATGGGGTCACGACCCAAAGTGTTTTGAAGCTAAGGGGTTATAACATTATGGAGGACCTGAAGGTCCTGGCCCCGACGAATTTGTTGATGATCGTGGATGAGGCTTACGTCGAGAGCGGGCTGCCCCAGAAGGCCTTTGAGGCGGCGGGAGAGGGGGGCGAAATGGTAAGGGAGCTTGCAACAGTGGAGGGTGGGCATTTTGATGCCTTGACGCCGGGTGGGGGGTTGGAGAAGGTTATCGAATATTCAACCAGTTTTCTGAGGAGGGTCTTTGAGGGGGAGGCCGAGGAAAAGATTGTGACACCATAGTGCTCATTCTTACACAACTTCCTGTCCGCGGATTTTCATTGTAACAAAATTCGCTCTGTCTGCCATGCATGTCGGGTTTTAGTTTTTAGGTTTTGAAACGGAATCATTTCCCAGGAAATTCTAGGGGTATCCCCCCACGTTGTGACGTTCCAAGTACAGTACCGCCGGGAATGTGGCGATCACGGGATTCCCGTGAAACAAAGCACTGCGCATTTAATTACACCTATCTCAGCACCGGCAATACCTTATTTACCGGTACTGGTATAATCCACCATTTCCGTATTTAGGGGTGCTGTAAATCCTCCTGGAAGGAAACGTGCCTAACGCGGTATAGCCTAAAGCATACCAGTAGGCATGTCGGATCTCATTCAGTGGTTGCCGTAACCCTATTAACTTCTCGAACTGAGCCTATTATGGGCGGATACATCGATAACCCGATAGTGAATTACAGTAGGCGAGTACTCGAGTAAGTGCGGTAGCGCTATTATGCTGATGCCCGTATTGGTACTCGAGTAGTGGGGAGTTGGTAGCTACTCAAAGATGCGAAGCTTTAAGTTAAATGTGGCTTCAACTTACTACGCTCTAGTAGACTAAAAGTCATTCTGGAAGCCAGAACTGCTCAACCTTGTGCGTAATCATCCACTCTCACTCGCTAGCTAGGTGCTCGGATCCGGGTAACTCTCTCCAGCACATCTACCCCACTCACCATTAGCAAGCCCCCCCACCCAATTTTTTTCATCTCACCTTCGTTCAATACAATACCATCAGCACCACCACCACCACTGAAAATCCCAATCAGCCCCACAATGCCATCCCGAAACAACCCCAACCTTCCCTCCCGCTATAAAACCCGCGCCCGTTCGCGTCCCTCCTCCTCCAACAAACTCCGCATTACCAGAACCCGTACAAACCCGCTAGACCCGGTGCTCAAGTCCTCTGGCCTCGGCGTGTCCCGTGGGAAAACCGTGGCGAGTAAAGCCCAACGTAAGAAGGATAGGAACAAGAGTTATGCAAAGGGGAGGGCTGAAATAGAGAAGGAGTTGGAGAGAGCGAGTAAGGCTGGGGAGGTCGTTATGAGAGGTATGCCTTGGGATAAGATCGTGGAGAGCAGGGAGGAGTAGAGGGGCTAACCGGTAGGATGTGCACGGTAGATGCTTCTGACTTACCGGTTTCGAAGAGACAGGCAAAGCTTGCGGCGAGGGCGGTGGCAGTTCGGGAGGCGAATTCTAAAAAGGATCACGAGGGAGTGGGGGATGCTGCGGACCCGGAGATGGAAGTTGATTAGATCCTTGCACCGGAACGGAAGGATTACTACCAGGATCGGTGCGGTGGAAGGAGGGCGGATCCTAATGACTAGAATCACCGCATAAACAAAAGTTCTTTTTTCTTCTTCCTTTCCCCAATTTCAACATGCAATGTTATCATAGACCTGTATAATAGCACAGTCAGTTGGTCTTCTGGTAGGTCAGTGCCGCATCGTAGAATACCACACTCTTGTACTTAATCTACCACTACAGTAGTACGGTATCAGAACAGTATCAAACCCCCTCCGGGGTGTGTTCGGACGACACATCTTCAGCCTTGATAGTGACAAAGCATGCCGCCTCGACCGGTGCATGCAAGGGGCACTGATGCTATAAAGTCCGACATTATGCAAGAACTGGAAGCTCGAACACAAGATTATAGTAACCCCGGGACCCTACAGCCATATTTTAAGGTAGCACCTAGCAGATATAGCCGTATCCCATAATAGATGTCAGTGCGGTACAGTAGCCTCCCCCGCATCTGCAGAAATAGGCATCGCTAAATTAGCCTCCCGTTGCTTCCGGCTCCCCGCTTGATAATCGGGGTGCGTTAAGGTACGACACCATACGCACTCCCGCGATGCTTAAACCGTTTCCTGCCACACAAATTTGCGGAACGGAATGGGATAAACTCAACTCAAGACACCTCTGCTGTAGGTTCAATCGAACCGGAGCAACATGTTGTGTTGAGGCGAACGCCGCTCGAGACAGAGAGCAAGTAAGCCTCCTGCATGTTTCAAGAAAAAAGCGGGCAACCACAAAATTTCGTTTCATTCATCGTTTTTTTTCCTACCGTATAACCTACCGTAGCCCCCCTCCTTCCCCATTGCTGGAGAGTGGATGGATTGAAGGGAAATTCGAGTTACGGTAGGCGCTGGAAGTGGTTCAATCTTTATCCGGTAATTTTCCGTACTGTGTTTGCGATGCGGTGAGGCTGGGATGGAGTGCACTGGTGCAGATCTTGAGCCAAAAGTGCCGTATCGGGGAAGAGGAGGGGGTACGTAATGAGCGGTTTGAGGTTTGGGCGCGAATGAGTGAACGGTTGGTAGGTTCGGCTTGGTTTGTTGAGTAAGGTGGGGCGAGGGAGAGATGAAAGGGGATTTGATATCTTGATACTGTGGTGCGGATAGAATGCCGTTTTTTTTTAAAGAAATACTGCTGCATAGTACTATTGGTTACTGTAGTGATGCTTAGTGTTTGAATGCTGTTGATCTGCAGTTGGACTATCAGGGCCTCCGCGGGAGAGTGATAAGATTGCTACGATGGCACGGCCCTGGGTTTTACTCGAGGACTAAAGTTAGTATGATATTACCGTAAGAACTATTGAAATCCGCCATCTCCGCTAGCCCTATAACTTCCGGACTCGGAAACAAAAGGTCCGGGGAATGATCAGCGTTTCCCCGGCACGGTATGGGATCGGCCCGCTGGGGCTTGTTGGATAGTATCATCAACTAGTTTTCAGAGTCCTGTCGACCTTTCGAACCTATTATAACATATCCCGGGCTCCGACACTGATACTGACAGGATTTCAGGAATCTCTGGGGTACCGGTATCATACAGCATCAAGTATCGGTTCGATTAGATCAGTCAGCATCCCTTGTCAAAGAAGGAATCTCAAATCTTCTATGGAATTTCGAACAAAGGAATGGAGAAACAAGTCATAGAGACCCGTGTCGGTTAGCCGCCCCTGTCAGCGATCCCACGACTCTTTGCTATTACTGTATAGCACTGTAGCTCCGCATTAGCGCTTCAGAATTTCATCTTCCATTGACATTGGGAAGTCGAGCCACATTCGTGACCGGCTCTAGCCACACCGTCCCCGGACAAACCTTAAGTTGGAATGAATTTCTTCACTCTTGACTTTGAGAATAGTATCATATAATACTGGCAGGCAGCATAAGCAAAGTGACAGAGTTCCCCCGCCAAAATCCAAACTTCGGCCAAGCACAGCGTTGCCGGACAACTGCGCACTCTATTGTGCTACAGTATACTTGCAAGTTACAGTAGATCAATCTCTAACCCCTCTCTGCTCGAGTAGCCTACCGTAAGGCACTCTGCCGTATCGCATCTCAATGGTCGTATAAAGGCTTGGTAAGAAGTGATGGAAGCGTTGCCTGAGGTTAAGCAGCCAAATGCATCCCAGTTTGTTCTAGTTAATCGGCCCCTCCCCTTTAAAGTTATAAAAGGAGAAGAATCCGATAAAAAAAATCTAGTCCATTCATCACACTCTACTCGAGTACCCACCCTCACTCGAAACGGAACGGGAAAAAAAAAGATGGACAGCATGTCGATCAACCTGGATGTACAAGTATACAAGTACAAATTCCAAAAAGCACAAAATAGCGCCTCAACCACCAAGGCGTTTCCAAGCAAATATGTACAGTCGCACCTCGTTATAACGAACGCCAAGAGTTCAGGATTTTTCTTTCGTTATAGCGAGGTTTTGGAAGAAAATTCAGGAAATTCCTTATAACGAGGTCTGTTTGTATGGGAGCAGGGGTATAAATTCCTAGAGGGTTCATTCGTAACAGCGAGGTTCCCTTATAAGAATTTCCATTATAGCGAGGTGCGACTGTAAATGATTAGTTTATCTCAATTCAGGGGCCTAGTACAAGGGTCAGGGATAGAACAGCAGTGCGGTGGGGTATACGTACTCGAGTAGCCAAAATTTCAGTGACAATGTCACAGGAGCAGGAACTTATTAACCGGTATAAACAGGGATATATTTGGATGGCTAACCTCAGCTAATTGTTCTATAACCTCCCGCCAGTCCTTGCGCTCGAGTATCCTGAAAAGATTGGCCCTTGAAGGACCTCCATTTCCGCCTGTCCCAGTTGGCCCTGAAAAATTATGGTGGATGAGATACCGGTGCGAGTGCCAGGGAGATGTTTGCCTACGAGACAAGGGCAGTTAACTAGCAAAATAACCCCGGCCTTGTACAAGCACGAAAGCACTTCCCTGGACACTTGTGCCGGCTCTTGGTCTCTATGAGTTTGTAGCAAAAATCCCTTTTTTGAGTCTCTTCTCGAAGGATGGAAGGTTTGCATTTCCAGGCGAGCAGGACGCAGTGTATGATACCAGCACAGTGTCACCGGTTTTGACCAAAATCAACATCAGCACCCCTACCCCATCAAGTACGAGTACTCGTACATCTACTAGTAGAATAATATATGAAATCAATTGCCCCCCTGGGCACTTTTTTTATACTCGTAATACCAGACCCTTGTGCTGCTAGTACTCGTACAGTACAAGGGCAGGAATCTATTAACCGGAAACAGACAGGGATGCTTCCTGTAGTTTTACGAATATATTGTATTAAAGGGATATATTTTGCTGGTTAACTGTTCCGTAACTTCTTACCGGTCCCTGTCCTATGCTCACACCGTTGGAAGCAAAAATGGTCGGGAAACCTTGGCGTTTGCTCCTATTTCTCTCACCTCTGCGCAAGGGAAATTTCAGAACGGTAAGCCTGAGACAACTTCCCCGCGCTTTGTCCTGGATACAGTTTATTCGTAGGGGATGGTGTCGCACAAGCACTCTTGGCAGTCTCTTCTCGCAGGGCTTGGGAAGGGAAACAGAAGGGTTGGGACTTGTCTCTCTCTTTTGGCCCGTTGAAGACTTTGGGAAGTTTTTGTATATCTGACCACTTAGCCGCGTGCTCTCCATGGGAGGGCAGGGAAGCCGCTATTTTCGGACCGTGTATTCGAGCACAGTACTCGAGTATGTGCGGTAGGGGACAGTGAAACGCAAAGGAGGGAGGGGAGTGATCGGAGACCACGGCGTGAGGAGGGGTTAACGATACGTGTAGGATGGTGGGAAAGTGCATTTAGGAGTAGCTCTGGTTGGGTGAGGAAGGGGCAGGTTACAGGATGCTGGGGATAATTAGAATTGGTGGGTGTTTGACGGTTGGTAGCAGAATACCGGTGGGTGAGTGAATGGTACTCGTACTGTAGAGCAGTGCATATCATCCACAGGGGGGCATTTGGCGGGGCTTGCATTGCTTGAATATGCTATCGGGAATAGCCCAATGGTCTCAGGGAGAGAGGAGTTAACACTGTTGGCGATGCGTTAACTTGCCCCTAGGAACGAAAGGGCGAAATAAGGGAGAGTACCGTACTTGTACTCTACTGGATATGCTTGATCCTATTGGACATGGGATTGAAAACGCCCCTCATCGATCGAGCGCGTTATATGCGGTATGATATGTACTCATCTCATGGCAATAGGAGCCCTACGATCTTCGTGTCCGTCCAAGCACCGTCAGTTAGATATCATACAACGGGTGGAATAGGCTTTAGTCATCATTTCTCGCCCATCAGAGCAAAGTGAGCAAGGGCCCGGGCGTGTTGCTTGCTGGCTCGCGGTCATTGCTGCTTCTGTCTTTCTGACTTCTGCCCCCTTCTTCTTTCCTTCTTCCATCCCTCTCGCCCGCCGTCTGCTGCGTCTTTCCTGCAGTGCCCGACTCCACAACTCAACCACAGCAGCAGCACCTCCACTAGCCTTAGCCCGAGAGAGAGGCCGCAGTAAAATAACGACCGACGTCCTGCAACGAAATAGACGAGTGCACAATAGCCATAGCTTCAAGCTCTTTTCCCAGTCTGCCCTACTTACCCCTTATGCTGTTTGAACCTCTCGTTCTGACAAACAAGAACTATTTAGAAAATTTCCTATTCCTCTTTGAGACGTCCATTGACTCCTTTACTTGCCCGTTCCTTCATGTAAGCTGCCGGCTCGGTCAAATTCGCTGTCAGCTTCGGTAACCCTCCTCCATCACCGTGCCCCCAGCCCTCGATCTCCCACCAACCAGCTCCCTCGCCGGTCAAGTCTTCTGTGAAAATATTGACAACAGGATAGCTTTTTTCCACCTCGAATCCGTTTCTTTCTTCCTCCTGATAGCTAGGAAAAAGAAAGGGAAAAAAAAGTAGAGCGGAAAAGTCCTCTTCGTCGCTTGCTACTTTGCTCTTTTTTTTTTTTTTTTTTTTTTTTTTTTTTCTGTTCAGCTAAAGTCGTTTAAGGGGCTTCTCGGTGGTCTCGTCTCTTTGGGTGACTTCGACAACCACTGTTCGGCGCGGGGAATCATCGCTTTCACTGACTCTTCGGTTTGGGAGGGGGGAGACTTTCCGCGCGTCTACTATTTTTCCCTTCTTTTTTTTTTTTTTTTGACAACTGATTACCGGATCGTGCGTTTTCATCTTATCGGTCACTTCATAGGGATATGTCGTCGTTCGCCTACAACGATAATTCTTTTCTAAATCCAGGGCCAGCCCCAAGGCCTCCAGGAGCTCGTTCGCCCCTTAGTGCAAACTCTAACTCTAACCAGGGCAACCAGCATCCACACTACTCCACCTCATCCACTCTCACCACCTCCACGATTGTTTCTCCTTCACCTTTCGGCTCAACAATCAGTTTGTCATCAAACTCAACCGGCATAATGAACGGCGGAGGCGGAGGCGGTTCGCCGTTTTCTCAAGACAGGAGAATCCGTGAAGGTTGGGCGACCATCAAGGAGGATGGACTCAAGTCTTTGTATTGGGCGAAAAAGTACATCATTTTGCGCGAGGTTTCTTTAGACTTCCTCAAGACCGAAACATCATCTTCCCCCACATTATCTGTTTCCCTTAAGGATATTGTGTCGGTTAATCGCACCGATTTGAAACCTTACTGCTTCGAGGTTATCAGAATGGCCTCCTCTCAGAACGGTGTCAACTCGATGGCTTCAGACGCTCCTAGGAGAACGGTATTTGTCTCTGTCAAGTCTGAACAGGAGTTATATGATTGGGTCGACGATGTTTACTCTAGATGCCCTTCTATGGGTGGGGTCAGTAATCCCACAAACTTTACCCATAAGGTCCATGTCGGGTTTGATCCCGTCAGTGGTGGATTTACGGGGCTTCCCGAAGAGTGGAGTAAGCTTCTGAACAATAGCGCCATCACTAAGGAGGATTACCAGAAGAACCCCCAGGCTGTTATTGAGGTGTTGGAGTTTTATACCGAGGGTCAGCGTGGTTTGAACAACCAGAATGGGTATGGTATGGGGGGGCCTGCTCCAGCTGCAGCGGTTGCTGCACAGCAGAGGCAGATGGCGCAGATGAGTCTCGGCCCTCATCCAGGCCCCACTCGCCAGGATACTCGGGATCGAGAGCAATGGGAGAGGGAGCGCGAGCGAGACGCTTACCGTGAACAAGAGTACGAAAAGGACAGAAGAGAACAGCAAGCTCAGCGTGAGAGACAGGAAAGAGATAGAAGGCAACGTGAGCTAGAGAAAGAGCAGGAGAGACGTGAGAGGGATCGGGAAGAGCGTCTTCGTGAGGAGGAGCTGTTCGATTCCCGACGTCAACAGGAACGGCATGATGATCTCGACGGCGATGACTATCCTCAAAAGAGCAGTACCGCACAAACACCAATTATGATGGGTGGCGGCGGCGGTGGTGGTCTCTCTTCTCAGGGAAGGTATAATCCTATGGCCCCTAAAACATCGACCAAAGCCTCTCAGAAGGCAGCACCTGGCCTCCGTGATATGGATCCCCGTCGTCCCGCGCCTTCCGCACCTTCTTCCACCCTCCCCAGACCGTCGCCAAGCCAACGGAGCCAGCAATCATCCCAACAACAAAAGAATTTGCACGCGCCCTCCCAGTCGAGCCAACAAAAATCGAGGGAGCCGTCTCCTGCGTCTGGAACTCGACAGCAGCAGCTAGCACAGCAACAGCAGGGGAGAGCACCCGCCGGTACTGCTAAGCAACAGCCACAGACCCAAGCGCAGAATTCTCGTATTCCAGCACCTACAACCCCTACTGTTAAGCCTCTTAATGTTCCCGTTAAAGCAGCACCAGCCAAGGAGGCTGTTATGAAGCAGGAACGTAAGGAAAACCAGAGGCGAATCTCCAACATGACCGAGGCCCAGGTAATGGATAAGTTGCGCTCGGTGGTCTCCCCTACGGATCCGAATCAGCTCTATACCAAGATTAAGAAGGTCGGACAGGGAGCTTCGGGATCCGTCTATGTTGCCAAGGTCAACGGCACGGCGTCTTCCTCAGTGTCTATGTCTATGCTGGCAAGCTCTGGTAAGGGTGTGACAAACAGGGTCGCAATTAAGCAAATGGATTTAGCACACCAACCAAGGAAAGAGCTTATTGTCAATGAGATTCTCGTGATGAAGGAGAGTCAGCATCCTAATATTGTAAACTTTTTAGATGCTTTCTTGAAGGGTCCAAGCGAGCTATGGGTTGTTATGGAGTACATGGAAGGCGGCGCCTTGACTGATGTTATTGACAACAATAGCTTGGAAGAGGATCAGATTGCCACAATTTGCTTTGAGGTGAGTTTCCTTGGGATGGAGATATTTCGATAATGTCACGTGCTAAGGCTGGCCGAAAATAGACTTGCAAAGGCTTGGAGCATCTGCATACCCAGAACATTATCCACAGAGATATTAAGAGTGATAATGTCCTTCTTGATGGCACTGGACACGTTAAAATTAGTAAGTCTTACACCCCCTTCGCCGGTTTCGGCGGTAAAAAAAACATCGGGACCAGATTTTCCGTTGGTCTTTCGGCCATTCTGGCCTATGTTCTTGATTGCAGGTCTAACTTAATTGCAGCTGATTTCGGGTTCTGCGCTAAATTAACGGAGCAGAAGTCGAAGCGTGCCACAATGGTTGGAACTCCATACTGGATGGCGCCTGAGGTTGTCAAGCAGAAGGAGTATGATGCTAAAGTCGACATCTGGTCCCTCGGAATTATGGCGATTGAAATGATCGAATCTGAGCCTCCGTACCTTAATGAGGAACCGTTAAAGGCTCTTTATCTCATTGCTACCCATGGAACCCCCACCCTCAAGAAGCCTGAGAAGTTGAGCAAAGAACTCAAAAATTTCTTGGCGGTGTGTCTCTGCGTCGATGTTAAGCACAGGGCTACAGCGGAAGAACTCCTCAAGCACGAATTCTTGAGAAAAGGATGTCCGTTGGCCAGTCTTGCAGCCCTCTTGGCTTTCAAGAACGGGAAATAAGCGATTTGGGACTTTAAATAGTTGCGAGGGTTAATGTAATTGTGTATAGTTTCCAAAGGGAGTGAGTGGATAAAGCGTGGGAGAAAAAAGTAAGGTTTGATTTGGGCCGGTTATGGGAATGATAAATGTCTTCTGCACAAGTTAGTCATGGTCATCTGCAATACGTTGGATGTCCCTTGCTCTGTTTTGTGTTTTCTGCTTTTATTTTTTACGTTATGGCTCAATACCTTTTTCATTTCCCAACCCTATTTCATTTTTTCTTCCTTTGTACGGGACACGATACAGACTAAAGGGCAATGTTCTATTTTCTCAATTGTTAACTAGGCGTGAAGCGTGACGTTGGTGTGGCGCCCTGCATTATTCAAATGGCGGGCCAAGGGAGCAAAGCGATGGTTATTCATTCATGAGCATTGTGTGGGAATGGTGTGTCATATCTCTTTTCTCTAATTACTTACCTACTTCTTTGGCTATTCTTCTACTTCCGTTTATGGTCCCACTTTTATTTTTACCTTTCCTCTACTTCCACTTCCACTTCTGTTGAAACTAGAATTACACTGTGTCATCCTATCATGAGCGTGGTGCTGGAATTTTTTTGATTTGCAGATAATGGGGGGTTTTTTTTTTGCTCTATTTTGTTAATTTGCTAGGGAGCGTTTTGGTAGGTTTATTTCCTTCTTTCCGAGATTCCCTGAGGCGGAGGCCGATTTTCTTCTTCTTTTGTTCTTTCTATCATATCATACTTATCTAACACTTTTCTGTGCGATATGGCTTTTGAAAGAAGGCACAAAACGAGTAAGTGAAGAAGCTATGATAGTAAAGTGGCGGAGCAGGCGTTCATTTTGTTTCAATTTATTTCTTCGGAGGTAGCTCTAGTTGTTTACTAACATAGTGGGGGAGGCAATGAACAGCGGGGGATGGCGGACAATACACATATCATACCAAAAAATCTAATCGCAGAAATCAAATTTGGTAGGGTTGTTCGCTGTACTCGTACGGTACCGTACCCCCCCCCTCCTGTTCATCATCCCCCTATCATTGATTGGTTTTTCCAGCTTGGTGTATTTTTGCAACAGGAGGCAATTGCTGGTCTGACTTGTCTTCTTTTTTTCTTAAAAAACAAAACAAAAACAAAAGCCATGTGTAGTAGTGTATTTACTGGTCTTTACTTTGGTTTTGTGAATTCTTAAATGATCTAAATATCTTTACAGTGCCTCGTGAGTTCTTGTGCGTGCCTATAAGATAATAAAAAAGCTAAAAAACACCCTAACACCGGAAGACGAGATAATGAAATAAGGTAAAGCCCTAACGCCATCAATGACATTGGGCACATGTGTCGTATCACACCGTGCAGTAACATGTCCTAACGAGCGACTGGAGAGGAAAGAAGAGAAAAAAAAGTAAACGATGTAGAAATACATCTATTAATGTCCTGATGTAGTTGCTCTACTAGCATGCCTCCTGCTGGCGAATAACCTCATTGGCGAATCTCCACCGGTGGCTTCCTGCGATTGGGGGGGAGGGGGAGGTGGTGGTGGTTGGTGATGGAAATACCCTTCGTGCTGGTGCTGCGCGGGGATATATGTTTGTGTCGAGTACTGGTGGTGGTGACGCTGCGGCTGCTGCTGCGATTGTGGTAGACCACTAGTGGCGGATGAGTTGCTTTGGAATAGCTCTGTCAAAGTAATACTCCTGCCACCTGCTAGATCCACACCTCCCCCTGTCGTCTGCTGCTGCTGCTGCTCCTGTCCCTTCCCAGTCCTGGCCATCCCCTCGACATACCTCGTGGCGCACACCTTCACCCACTCCGCAACTTTAGTCCTATCCCCTTCCGAGGACGTGCCGGGCTCAGCATACACCCATATCCCATAAACGATCTTCTCCTCCTCGCCCTGGAGCATAACATAGTCTCCACCTTCGGCGTACTCGATGTTCCCCGGATCGGTGAGGGCGTAGATGAAGTTTTGTAGACCCCGGCGGTTCAGTAGGATTATTATGTATTCTTCTTGCTGCTGCTGCTGGGTGGGCGAGAGGGAGCAGATAAATAGCGAGCCTTCAGTGTTGGACTTTTGCCATATTCCCGATTCGTGGTTGTAGGTGTAGAGCACCGCGTATGAGGCCAAGGAGAGGATCTTTTGTAGGCGGGGGAGGTAGCGGGATAGGACTGTGTGGTTTACGTCCGGGATTGTGCGGGATTGGGGGGGCATGGCTGGTTGTTATTATAAAGTTGGTGCTATGTGTGCTCTGAGATCGTGTAATGATAAGAGGTGGTGCAGCGGGATAATCGTTCGTGGTTGTGATGTTGGCTTAGGGTAACTTAGGGTAGGCTGTTGATTAGGCGTGGATGGTGGGGGAATGTTAGGGGATGATGAGGTGTTTGAGGTTCCGATGTGGATTAGTCAGCATTTGTTTTTCTTAAGCTTAAAGGTACCAAATACGTTGGGATTTGCCGCATTTCAGGGTGGTGTAGAGTATATTGGCGGATAGGATGAGAGTTACAATTAATTGAGTACATTGCCGTGCAGAGGGACTGCACAAGACGCCTCATTCCTTCCTTCCCTCCTCTACTTGCGTCTCTTCTAACCCACAGTCGACCGACCAAACCTATCGTGCCCTATCCACGTCTCATCCACTGTATTGTCTGCCTCTTCCGGCCATTCTAACGAAACCCTCACATTCTGTTCACAACCCCCATCGCCCCCCTCCACTCTCCCCCTCCAGATGACCTAGACGAGACAATGTACCTCAGCTCCTCTTCGTAACCCTTTTTTTCCCCTTATAATCCCCTTTACTTTAACTTCTGCCATTCTCACGGATCCAGTTTCCCTCCTTCCTTCTGCCATCTTTCCCTCACTTAACTCTCTGGCCTTCTTTTTCCTTAGAATTATCACCTCTCCCGCTAGACGATAGTCCTCATCGCAACACCCGTCCATACATACCCCGTCTACTACGGATACAAGGAAGAGGAGAATCACGGAAAACTGTGAATCCATAAAATAAAAAAATTTGAAAAAAAATTTGAAAAATCGCAATGCCTCCTACGCGGTCGAATCTCTACACCCCGACGCTCCATGGCCCGCCTCAACAGTTCGCGCCGCAACAACAAGGCGGACATCCGATGGGTGCTGGCGGGGGTGGGGGTGGTCATGTAGGTCATAATCCATTATTGGGTGGGGATAGGTTGGCTCCTACTTTCTTTCTTTCTTTCTGGGGGGGGGAGGATTCGTCGCTACTATTCACTTAGTTTTGAATGCCTTTTTTTTTCGTGCTACGACGATGAGGGTGAGCTCTCCTCAATATCTAACAGTTTTTATTTTTATTAGGTTCGGTCAACCCCCACATCTCCTGTTCAATAACCCCCAGCAACAATCTGCCGCTGCCGTTGTAAGAGCTCAACAACAGCAGCAGCAACAGCATCAACAGCAGCAGCAGGCTCAGGCTGCGCACATACAACAACAGCAGCAGACTATCATTGGACTTCTTGGACGCGGCGGTGGAGGGGTTAGCGCTGCAGGATTGGGTGGGGTTGTAGGGAGAACGGGGGTTGGCGTTGGATCTGGCAGTGGAATGGCTATTGATGTAAGGGGCCCAGTGACTACACCGCCGGAGCGTTCCATGATCAGGGACGTTTGGGCCCAGGATTTGGAAAAAGAGATGGCTGTATTGCGGGATTTGGTCGAGACATACCAGTATGTTGCTATGGTTGGTTGCCTCGCTTTGCTTTGGGAATATTGGATGATTGGGGGGGGGGTGCTTGCTGACGGGGGGGTTAGGATACTGAATTCCCTGGAATAGTTGCGCGTCCGATCGGGAACTTTAAGTCAAAGGCCGATTACCATTACCAGACCCTCCGTTGCAATGTGGACATGCTCAAGATTATCCAACTGGGAATCACCCTGGCCGATGAGAATGGAAACCTTGCTAAAATCGATGGATCAGTTTGCACCTGGCAATTCAATTTCAAGTTCTCTCTTAATGACGACATGTATGCAGAGGAATCTATCAACCTTCTAACAAAGTCTGGTATCGACTTTGCCAAACACGCGGAGCACGGGATTGACGTATATCAATTCGGCAATCTCCTCATTAGCTCCGGATTAGTCATGTACGACGACGTCAAGTGGATTTCTTTCCATTCCGGTTACGATTTTGGCTACCTTGTTAAGATTATGAGTTGCCTCCCTCTCCCTAAGGAGGAGAGCGAGTTTCGTAATCTTCTAAGCAAGTACTTCCCGGCGCTTTACGACATCAAATTCCTCATGAAGAGTTGTCGCACTCTCAAAGGTGGGTTGCAAGACATTGCGGAAGAAATGGGCGTTTCGCGGGTTGGGCCGCAGCACCAGGCCGGCAGCGACAGCCTTTTGACTGGGAATATATTTTTTGAGATGCGGGAAAAGTTTTTTGACGGGAAGATCGATGATGCTAAGTATCTGTATGTTATATGATCTGCATGCTTTGAATGGGTTAGTATCGTGTACTGACATCCATCCACAGCGGGCAAGTGTGGGGCCTTAATGGAACGGGAATTTCTCCACCGAATATCAATGGGGTCGGAACCGTGGTTTACAATAATGGCGTTCCCGTGCCATCAACTCCCACAACCGACCGAAACGGCCAGAACTCAGGCACCCCGGGAAACACCACCCCCAGTCAACAGCAGCAGCAGAATGGCCAGCCAGGGACCCCTAGCCAGTACAACTTGCAGTACGGGAAAATGGGGGGGGTGTAGCTTTTGCCACTGTTTGAATGAATAAACTGGGGAACCGGAACTCGAGAACGCGTGAACTAAAGGGCCGACGAAGGCCGTGAAATCCTTTCTTTTGTTCCTTTTCCTTTTTCTGAAAAATTATGGTTTCGGGGCTTGGGTTGCTTGGTTTGCTTGGCTGGTTGCAAGTTTTTCTCGTCTCCCTGTAAATCGGTGTTCTGTTTTCCTGCAAGTCTTTCAAATTCACGTACAATATTGCTTTGTCTCTCATGTTGCTGTTGGATCTTGTTTCGTTCTTTCTCTAACTGGTAGTGGTATGCTGGGTGCTGTGGTGTACTGTAATTATAAGGGTTTTAAAATATGGGATTTATTCTGGTTGCGATACCCTGTGCCATTGTAACGAGTGAGAGGCTATGACGAGGTTAGTCCAGCTGGTTCTGGAATGGGGCGGCGTGAATGGGTTTGGAAGCGAGGGTAATGTTTTGCGTGCCCTTGTTTTCTATTACAGAGGGCTATCGACATCGAAAACGTAAACGAGCTATGATATGTTCTCGTATTTTCCACCTTCTCTTCACACCACTGCCGCATTCCACCTTCTCACCTTACCTCCTCTCACTCTTCCAAACTTGTTCAAATAAATGGGACAAAATGCATCACCTACACCGCACCCCATCTATGTCTCACTCTACCAGCACTATGGCCCCAGCACGTTCCCACCGCCGCACCTTATCCACGTCAGTCCGCACTCCTGGCTCGACTATCCGCCCTCCACGGGCTTCACTCCCCTACCAACTCCCGCCAAATTTAACTAAATCCCGAGCTCATCCCACCGCATCGCCCTCACGGCCCCCGACCGCAATTTTGTCTTCGACCGTCCGCCGCCAGCCACCTAGAAGCTCCCTCCCCAACTCCTTCTCCCTCCCATTCATCCAAGCGCAGGAACGTGCCCAACAGCATCCCCGCCAGCCCAGCCGCTGGGACGCAGCTCCTATTCAGCCACCTCAACGCCTGCTCCCGCTATTGAAGATACTCCCGAGCGAAGAAGAGGCGCTTGAGGAGCTGTCGTGCAAGTATGTTAGTAAGCGTATGCCTATGGGGTATTGGGCCGGGAGGTTCGGATCTCTGATGGATAGGATGTGTGCTGAGCGCCCAGGTGATTGGGAAAAAGCGAGGGCCACACGGGCGTTCATTATTCTTGAGGGGTTTGCGATTGGTGGGGGGAGGTCGAGTTTGTTGGTTTGTTTCCTCCCCTTGTGCTCTTTTGACCCGTTTCTTCTCGTCGGTTTGATTTTTTTGGGGGGTGTGGCTTATAGTTGGGTAGGAGTTCAAGTGCCAGTATGAAGCTATGATGAGAAGCGCGAGAGGGTGGGAGTCGAGTGATGATGCGTGACGTTGGAACAGGGTTTTGGTTTTGTTTGCGGTGGGATTGACAGTGGCTTACTTGCGGGATGTTTATCCTGTTGGGTGTGTGGGTGTAGAAAGGGGGCTGCTGTGATTCATGATGCGTGTGATGGAAGCACTAAATTGTACTTTTTGTCGCTTGATGTGAATCAAGTATATCAAACCTGTCGTCGTCTACGTTCCAATTGGATTCCAGTATCGCAGAAGCCTCGCCATCAATTTCGAGATGGGAATAGAGAAACTGTTACTTAAACCAGGAATATGTAAATTTCATTTTTTCCCTCTCATTCCGTTATCTTGAGAGGTTTACACCTAACACAAAAACGGTTACTAATTGATGAAAGTCTGATCTGATCCTCCGGTAATCAATCAAACCAGATTTCCTTTATCCCTCTATCCGAGCAGCTACACACGGCAGCAAAATGCATCCCTAGTAAGCCTGACCGAAGAGAAGAAAGGAAATATCCAAGAGGAGAAAACGGAACCTGCAGGTGTCTGGAGCTGTGCATTATTGCGCTGAAGGTCTAACGTTAGGCAGAAGAGGAAGAAAAAACCAAAGACTAAGTTACTGGATAAGTATTAGTTCCGGTGGTGACAAGATGTGAAAATACCTAGCTGGCGCAGTTGGTTAAAATGTCAAGAAACTGATAGCCTCCCGTGCAATTTAGCAGGAGCTCAGGCGTTCGATTCCGCTCAAATTGTGAGTTGTTATTATTGAACAAATCCGTCACGTAGGGGATGTGGGCAGTCCTGCCCTGCAGGAACTGAGAGAGACTGAAGAAGCCCCTTCAATGGGAGTGTAGCGTAATTCAGATCTGCTGCGAGGTGGTAGAACCCGAATCTAGGCCCAACCTGTAAGAATGGTAGGGTTGGCTATCGGCGGGGTAGCAGAACAAAAGTGAAACGAGAGTTTTTTTGATTTTTTTTTGATTCTTTTCCATTTTAAAGAAGTTGATTTGCATCTTTCTGGCTGAGGCAGGGTGAGAGAGAAGCGATAGCAAATTCTGAATGTTATACGGATTCCCTATTTTAGTGTTATAGTGCATTACGCTTCTACTGCGTTTGACAGGAGTTCAATCCCCCTCTTTGCGAGTAAATTCTTGAGAAATCATGCAAGACAGGAGAATTAAGAAATCCGGCCCTATGGGGACTCGGAGACTGAATATTCCTTAGTCTTCCTCCATGGGGCTATAGCGCAGACCAGGCCTGCTGCTGCCAGGCGGTAGAATTCGACTCTACACTCCCCCCCCCCCTCTGACTGGGCTGATCCCAGCGATTTGCAGGGTAGGAGGGGGAGAAGCAGAAGGGAAAAGGTGGGGGAAGGAGAAAGACTTACTTTTCCTCCAATTCTTTCTTTCCTCTGCTAGTATGAACTTACCAAACAGAGCCTTGAGATCGGCCCCGCCACAAAGAGCTCCAGTGATGTCAACTCGTGGTAAATAAATGTAGATATATACCACCACCACGTCCCTAGATTTCTTATATACCCCTCCTTCCACCTTAGAACCAATCCCAATTAACAACAACAGGACAGCAGCCGTTTAGATATACAACCGCTTCGGATATGCCTTAGGGATATCTTAAGATTTTCTCACAATTCCGCCTTCACTGAATGGTATTATAGAAATGGACGGCTGGCGAAAATCTCCAAGGGCTAGTATAGTAGCGCTCGGGGGGGTCTTTAGACTCGGCAGACGTGGCTGTGGATGTTCCCGGGGGGTAGTAGCGTGAGATGGCGAGTGCGAAAAAAAAAAGATGGATGGGAGCATCTTTATGCGGCGGGGCCGGAGGAAATATGGTAATGTTAGCACTGGATTAAGGAGACAGGACCCGAAAGTCGAGAAAGTGCTTGAGAGCTCAGGATTTTAAAAAAGAAGACTTTATGATTAAAATTTTGAACGTGGCAAAGAAGCAATATACCAATCATCTGGTATCACTCGGGGGAAGGGGGGTTTTTTTGGATGTGGCATTGGGTTTATACTACCTGTAGCGTAGAACCCAGAGGGCTGTTTGGAGGAGAGGTAAACGATATATGGGCCTGTGGGATTGATTTGATAACGTTATGATAGATGAGTTGTGGGGGGTATGATACTTTTTTCCAGATCCCTTCTGGGAATAGGGAGATGATTTCTGAGACCTTGAAAACCTTGGTGAATTTCAAGCACTGGTATTATTAAATCTTTCTTTGAGCTCTGTATTCCCCGCTCGCTATAGCTTGGCTGACATCCAAGTTGAACCTAGTCGAAGCACTTGTCTATGTGCATCGTGGTAGTTTTGAAATATCATATTAGAATGGGTATATAACAATTATATTTAGCCCTAGCCAGCATCTGGGCAAGCATCGTTTCAATTTCATGATGAGGGTTGATAGTAGACTTGAATGCTAGAACAGAGCATAGTTGAGTCGGTCTTCGCAGCAAGCTTGCTGTATTAGAATCAATTGAGGACCCCTCCTTCCGCCGGCCACTCGGGGGGGGAAGTTTTGGAGTATGATATTGGAAGGTCTTAGGTATGACCTATGCTTCCTAGTCTTTATAAACAATACCCTAAATACCACACAAAAGCTCTGCTTTTTAAAAACACACCTCATCCTCCCCCAATCATCAAACCACCAGCCAGCCAAAAAAAACACAAAGCCAAACCCAAAGCCAAAAGGGAAAGAAAAGAAGAAAAGGAAAAAACCAACCAACAAAACCTACATATTCATGTCAAACAACAACAACAGCAAAGCCCCCCCCTCGGAACCTTACACTCATACAACAACAATAACAACCGACCACCAACCCCCTCACCCTCGGAGACCAACCGAACCCCCCTCGGCACCCTCCTCCTCCTCATCCGCCGAAATGATCGCTAAAAACGAGAAAGCGCGCTACAACTACCTCCGCAGCACAATCTTCTGCTTCACCTACGGCCTGGCGGAAACCCTGAATTCCTGGCACGGCGGGGTCAGGCCTCGACTCTTCCACGAAAAGCTACACACCATTCGTGTGGAGGTTGCGGATATTGCTCGCCTGGCGACGCTGGAGGGTGCCAGCTTCCGCGAGCTGTGCGGGAGGCTGGAGGAGTGCCTGAATAGGCTGGAGGCGTTGAACGATGTGGTTAGGGAGAATTTGCCGTGCGGGTGGGAGTGGGGGAGGTTGGTGTGAGGTTAGGTGGTGGGTAGTAGTCGAGATTGAGTTGGTTTATATGAGATTTCTTTGAAATGGGGAATTCTGTTGGTGTTTTTATTATTATTTTTATTTATCTTCTGAATTGCGGTTGGTGGTGGCGGTACTAACGAGCGGGTATCTAGCGTGGATAAGGGTTATGCTTTGGTGAGTGTGAGCTATTGATTGAATCCTGGGATTGATGGGAACTAATTCGATCTGTAGTTCCTAGGTTGTCATGGATTTGGAACGACGCTGTGGAGGGGGGTTCATGGTTTATCACTCTCTCACTTTAACCATGCGCAGGATCAAAGCGTTTCCTCCAAATGTGGTTCTTTTACGCCAAAGTTAGCGAAAAATCGACATTTTCAAATATCATAGATATTTTCCTAACTCGACAAGCACTTGAAGAAGAGGTCCAAGGGACCAAAGCTGTATTCATTGTTTTGTAATTGTGTAAGGTAGTGTGAAAGTAACTCAAACTTTTGGAACGGGGCTGTATTATACTGTACATGGAAGCAGATACCTCACTTAAATGGCATTTTGTCTACCCCCTTTATAATATTTAAAAATTCCGTAACATTCCCCAAGCTGTCTACAGGCTCACTGATGCGCTGCGAAATTTCGGCATATTCTCATAAGCATTGTATGCTATGAGAGAGGGTGGTGAAAATGGATACTTTTTGGTGCAAAAGAAGGTGCATCGGGCAAGATGTTTTTGATCGATACATTTAACTAGCAGTCCTGACACGCTGCTGCTGTAAATTATAATGTCGCGCGGTGCTTGAAGTCGGTCATTCTCAGTCAAAGATAGGTATAAGCATTTTGAACGGTAGCCGCGTTCCCGATCCGTCCATTGGAAACTAGCATTGAAAGTGCTGTGGATGGGCGGCATAGAGTGTTAAGGCTATGCCAATCGGCCCCCCCCACGTTCACCGTTTACCTCTGACCGAAGGCAAGATCAGAGCAACCAGGTTAATGTCTACCAACCGGTGCACATCTCAACCCCCCCTCTCTTCCTCCCCACCATTAATACCAAACCAAACTCTACCTGCGCTACCGGACAAACAAAACAAAACCCCAAAAAAAGAACAGCCTGGCCATGAATTCCCTTTTCCTCTCTCAACCCTTTCTCCATCGAAAATCTAGTGCAAACCGGCTATCAGATATTAATAAACTTAAGGTGATTATCGAGGTCTAGATAAAGACTGTGCCTGCGATAGAAGACTACACTAGTACCATGCACACCGGCTGGTAGTTAGTATACCAGGCGGTTCTTCTTTGAGAAACAATGATGGGCGAATTTTGATCTCTATTTGATAGGCCTCCCCTCCTCTCTCAAAAGACAAATACGAGTAGAAAAAAAGAAAAAGAAAAGTATTGCAAGGAGTTTTGATCTCTATTCCAAGACATGGGGAAGTTTGAAACCGATTTCTAATTTTAATTTTGGAAATAAATGTCTTCGAGTTCTGCTGCTGTAAAGTTTATTATACGATACACCAGAGTACTGTATGAAAGTAAAATTATAAAGTGGGCGCATAGTCAACCGGGTATCATACCTGCGGAGTATTATATCAATCTTCCATCTCCTCTACCCTCTTATCCACCACCAAAAACCTTTTGTCTTCCGAGATTCTTATAAAAATACAAATTAAATCAAGGCAATTATGCAATGGGCCTCAAATTCCATATGCCAACGCTAGAAACTCTCTCCCCAAAATAGATATTCTAGGAAATTCCAGCAATGTGCAAACACAATTCGCACCTTTTGCACATTTGGCTTTCAGAAGGTGGAGGAGATAGTCCCCTGTCCATTTCGATTCTTATCCTAAAACTGCTCCCTCCCGGCTTTGTATATAACCATAACACTCAACGGGGATCCAAAATAGCTCCCAACAGTGCACTTGTACGGTGCCGATCTTGAGCGGGGTTTTTTTTTTTAACCCTAATACTTCCTTGTTGAAAAAGTACCCCGAAAATTGAAAAAGTACCCCGAAATACGGAGCTGGCTTAGGACTCAACTGGGTCGGGTAGGGATAGGTGTGGTTAGTGTTGGCATAGTTGATATATCGGGGAACGGGGGTCGACGGGTGGGGTGGAAAGACTTCAAGCCGTGCGGGGCCGGAGGTGGAAGTCCGCGAGCGAATTATTTTCCGTATTTATCGTGCAGCATTTCCTTCTATAATATCATAACCAATCGGCAGGTTATTTCTGTAGACCTTCTGCAATCTCTAAACAAAACAATTTCCAGTATGGTATTATATGGATTTTATAATGAGGTCTGTTTGTACAGTATGGGAGCAGGTGTAAATTCCCAGGAGGTTCATTCGTAATAGCGAGGTGTCACTGCATTTCCCTAGACTTAGATTGCCGGGTAACTATGCCTGGGCAACAGGATAGCATTTAAGAATTTCACGATTAGTTAAAACTTATACCTCCTCTTTCAACTAGGCAACTACAGTCTCCCTCCAACCTCCTATTGTCATGCTTGCTTCGCTTCAAGCCAGAGGTTTCTTCCTCCAAGGCTCTCAGTTTGCTCTCTCTAGGTCTCACTTTACCCCTCACAGCCCTCCCTTTACCTCCCACAGCTCTAGAACTACCTTCTAATGCCCTCTGTCACAAATTGTGACTAAGCAAAATGGTTTTTTCATCACTAATGATTATTAGTGATAGGTATATTTACATTTTACACTATGAAGTTAGTTGAGTCACAGTTCTCATATAACTACATCAGCAAAAAAACTGCCCTGCGCCCTGTTGCATCCTGTTCGCCCCGTCCCCCGGACGTTCCAGGCGCTTATAACGTAAACTCCAGTTCTGGGTGCTTCCGTCCGGGCTCGTTTCGTCCGGGCGCTACCTTTTTCCGTCCGGACGCACCGGGTGCACCCTGGCGCAGTTTGCCTAGCAACCATACCCCCAGCGCAAAACCCCTCCCCCCTGCAGCGCCGGAAGCACCC
>Ga0307509_10001720_pt1 | contig 36508 bp, 34 predicted proteins | sample 10_EM_MG_FD_202245 | JGI IMG/M metagenome (GOLD analysis project Ga0307509, IMG submission 202245) | Populus trichocarpa ectomycorrhiza microbial communities from riparian zone in the Pacific Northwest, United States - 10_EM | ecosystem: Host-associated > Plants > Roots > Unclassified | place...
TTTGGCAAACTATACCTTACAAACTACGGCTTGGCACACCTTACAAAACGCAGTTTGGGAAACCTTACAAACCGCAAGCTGCAAGGTGTTACCTTACAAAAGTTGGCCTGCCAAACAGGGCCTTAGATCTGTAAACTGATGTCAGACCCATGCTCCTCTATTTAAGGCTCAAAGACTTCTTATACCGCGGTTAAACTGATACATATTAGTCCTTACATAGTTGCGCTTTAAACCCACAGATTCACGATGCATCTACCTGGGGCTTTGGTGGATGAATTTGATCGTGATAAAGGTACAGTGCCCCCGAACGATGACCTATGGCACAAGGCCAGTATGATACGCCCCTCAACTATCACCAAATCTTCTATAAATTGAGCCAAAGCTCCTCTCCTCCTCTCCTCCTCTCCTTCCTTCCTCACCCGCAAACATCAGCTCCACAGCTTCATCCAAACAACCATCTCAACCATCTCTTTCCTCCACTTCGTCAAACCACTTTCAAAAATCAAATATCAAAATCGTCAAACGCCTAAAGAAATGTTCATCTCAAAGATCACCTTCCTCCTTCTTTCCCTCTTGGCCTTTACATTGCCCGCTCTTGCCCTCCCCGTTGAAGACCAACCCGAATTTCAAACCATGGCCACTCCCGAAGACCTCGCAGCACTCGCAATCATCAACGACCCGACCCCAAAATTCTTTGCAAACATCACGGTCACGGACGGGGTCACCTCGCAGAACATCACAGCGCAAGTCAGCTACACCTGCGATACAACCGACGGATCCCCAAGCGTACACTGGCTCCGCGAGCTTTCCGGACGGCTTCGCGGCGAACGCAAGCATTGGGAATGCGTACAGGGAAACAACTGGCTCGGGGGAAGCCACTGCACCAAACTCATTGAGATGGGTGATGCAGCGGCTAGCATTTGCGGAAATTATCTCCGGTGGGTGTATTGCGACTATGTTGGAGAGGCAGGGTTTTGGATCACGGATCATTGTGCTTGGAAAGGACTGGCCGGCGGGAGATTCTTTTTAGAAGATGGAAAGGGGACTAAGCTTGCATTTCATAAGAGCTAAGAGGGGATACTGGAATAGGCAAAAATGAAAATGAAAAAAAAAAGTGGTGAAATTGGAGGTTTTCATGTAACTAGTGATTCAAAAAAAAAGACATAAATCAGCGATACCAAAAGGCAGGATCCCATGTTGCGCAGAGTGACTACAACCTGAATATTAGCGATGGACAAAAGGTGAGTTCGGCCGTGAGAAAGACAAGGATTAGGAGAGCTGCAGGTTATATACTTGCAGTACAGCTAAAGGCCGTCCCTTCCCCAATAGTTATGGTTAGCTTGACTCATATCAGGCCAATAAATTTATTTTGGAAAACTTTAATACAATCGACACACCACTATGATGTGTGCGCTTTCATCCATGGCATGAATTACTAACATCCTCATATTGAAATCCGATAGTAAATTCCAAGAAGGAATTGATAAGAGAAGAACCTAGTATTCTCTACTGAGTGATAATCTGTCACTGTTTGGGGAACCCCTCAGGAAAGATCGAGCACAGCTAGTAGATATCTACCCAGAATAGGCAGAATCCCAAGCACTCCAGGGGAGGATATGACAGCAGAGCCCCCTACCGTAGATCCCCCAGAGTCCTTGTTTATATTCAATAAAGATGCAGAACCAGCTCTCAGCGGGATATTCAACACCACCACCGCTTCAGACGCTCAGAAGGTTGTTCCCCTTAGGATCCACCACCACCACCACCTCCACCACCACCACCTCCACAGGCAGCCCCCCACCCGCTACTAGTAGCACATTCTTTTTCAACAAAGAGGAAGTAACCAGAAAGTCCGGTAAGAAATAATAGAGCAAGCCAAGTTGGGAGCACTAAATAAAAAGAAAGGAAGAAAAAGAAAAAAACAGAAAATACAGCTAACAATGCCAGGCGCCCTCCCAGGTGAAATATAAAAATCCAGGACTCAATCCGATTCTAGCGGCTACAAAGGGGAAAGTAGAAGAAAGAATACAAAAGGTTGGAAAAAAATTAAACCGAGTTTTCGCGATTTGTTTTTTTACTCTGAGGATTCCCTACCAAATCTACACACTCGCCTCCATTCCACGAGGCCTACAGTCACACCCAGTATGAACATCCCCAAGACAACCCAGCCTCCCTCCGCTAGCTCCGAACATTTGGACATAGATAATCCCCCCTCCCACAATCTCGACATCATACAGCGTGCTATTGCTCTTATATTGATACGGGTGCCAAATGTTCGAGTCTTTCATGCTAGGTCTCCCGGAACAAAATTATTGCCCTAGGTGCGTGTGCACCACTGCGAGTGCAAATCCCCCAAGCGTAACGGGCGCGAGCTTTGTAGCTAGTGGGAGGGTGGGGCAAAGGTTCCTCCCTCCCTGCAGTACTGTGCAGGTAAGCGCTACCATACCGTAGAAACCCGCTATACCTTATCCACTATCGAAGATCTCAACTGTACTACAGCACCAAACCACAATAGACCTAGCATAGCAAATCAACAAAATAACGAATACCAGTTAATGAGATCCAGCAAGCTCCGCCTGCCCAAGCTATACTTTGTGTGGAAAGCGCTACTCCTTCACAGGGTGTTGTCTCGGATTGCGAAAGTCAAGAGCCCGATCCCCGATAGTGGATACAGCGGGTTTTTACGGTACCACAGAGAATAGAGGAAGGATATTTGAGGGCTTTTTGGCGCTCTTTTCTCCGTGTTGTTGTTGTTGCGGGGTCTACTTATCGTGCGCGCGCAGTGAGGATAAGTAGTTTTTGTTTTTATTTTTCTCTACGTTATTTTGAGATTTTGGCTCTGGGTTGAGTAAAAAAAAGTCTTTGAAACCCCGTAGCTATCATGACCACTTCTATACAGATCGCGTTATGGTGGCACACTGGACGCACTGTAAGAACTGGAATAATTGAACCTCGCGCTAGGGCCCCTCTACTCTGTTTATTGATTGATAGTTTAAGGCTATAATATCATACTAGCATACATAAGCCCTTAAGAACATTCCGTAACCCGCGCGGCACCTTATTTCTTATTTGGTCTAACGTTTGTGGTCTTCGAGAGCCGCCGCCTAGAACATCAGATAAGTCTAACTTCCTTAACAAGTGTGGAGAGATGGTGGTCCACTAAAGTGCTCTCATACTCCTCACTCCCCCAGAGATCCTTGCACAAGGAAACGTAGGAAGGCACTCTCATGTATGTAGAAGCACTAGTACTACTCCCAACCCCCCAATGCGAGAATAACCAAGACCAAACTAACCGAGAATGTGGGCAAAAACACCAACCCCAATTCAACACTAATGAAAACTGGGTATAATGAGGATGTTCAGGCCAGGCAATTGTCGATCTCCGCGTTCCGAGTGAATCCCTCTCTTTATGGAGTGAGTAAAGGTAGATACAAAGTAGAACGCAGCTGGTGTCAATTGGTGGATGGATGGATGAACGGATAGAGATCAACTCGGGGGTAGTGGTAGATGTTGTTTATTGGCATCAAGGCATCATCATCACAGTATGTACAATATGGTTGTGGTGAAGGTGGAAATTGTTGTTGCCTGATAAGACAACAAAAGGGAGGGTGGTTGGTGGGGGAGGGAGCGGTGAGGCGGTGGTGGTTAGCATGGTAGTCCGTGTGGTGGGGGACTAGATAAATATTGGAGTTTGTTACCCGGATTTTACGCTGATTGGATGGAGTGAAGCTTGGCAAAGTGGAAAAGCGAGTGAGAGGTCATGTGTTGACGCGTCTGTTTCATGCCGGCGCTTTGCATTTTTTTAAATATTTTTTTTGATGAACCTCAAAGTGGTATCACGCCTCCTGCCTATCCTATTCCTTCCGTTCCATTTAAATTCATGGCAAACGTGAAGGGAAACCATTCCTCTCGCTCCTTCGCCCTCCTTCGGTTCCTTCAAGTTCCAGATACCCAATATGATAGAAATACACTTCCTTTACTTTTACTTCCAGCCCTAGTTTTCCGCACCCTAATCTATGGTTTAAGAAGGAATGCACTACAATTTTTAAAACAGAGGTGGCAAGAAGAAAGGATAACTTCCGTTCTTTTGCTTGAAGAGGTTCATGAGGAAGCTGAACCCGACCAAGAGGATAGCATTCCAGATTAGGATTGCGGCCTTCTGTCGGGCAGGGTCTTCGATGCGGGGAGTCTTCATTGCCAATGAGATAGTAGCGAATGCCAAGAGGGCATCTATACTAATTAGCCATCTAAACGGTGAGTGAAGGGTAGAAACGGGTAAACATACAAATAATAGCTACAATCTGAGTTTCCAAGCCATATTGATTGCTGTATCCAGAAGCGACATAGGAGACACCGCCGCGCCCGTCGTTAACAACGTATGGGACGTGGCGGATGTGGTTGAACATGTGGCCGCTGGTGAACAAGAGGACAGCGATAAGGGAGATGGCTGCCCAGAGATTGCGACTGTAAATGATGGGCTTGATAATGGAGAAGGCGATGCTGACAATTGTAATAGCGACCAACAGAGCGCCGGCCATGCCACCAAATTTTACGTAGTCGAACGGACGAGAAACCGGGGGTTTATGTGCGGTGTGTTGGCTGATGAAGTGGGCGACTGCCTCGGCGGGAACACCACTAATACAACGTTAGCTCGTTCAATCGTTGGTAAGGCAAGGCAAAGTGGTTGGTTACTGTTGAGTGAAGTCGAACTGATATGGTGTCTCAATATGTGCGACATCAACATTATCTCCAGTGGTCGGAGGGAACAGGTACAAGATGGGAGCAGTCGTCAATTGCAGCTAAACAAGCTCAGCGTAAGCCCAATCTACCACAACTAGACTAGAGTATAACCAACAAACCTTCTGGAAAGTAGCCTTAGCATCTGCAAAGTCCAGCTCTCCGAAAAACAACCCATCGCTAGACTTGTGCTTCGCGATCCAACTCTTCGCCAGTAATTCATACTCCGGCTGAAACTCTTGACACAGGTCACAGCTAAACCTCTGATCCAACGCCGTGAGTAACACTACCGCAGAGTAACTCCGTGGAGCGGTGGTTAATTCTGTGAAGAGAGCGTCGTTAAGCTTCACAATGCCCTTCAATTTCGATCCAGCCGTGAGCGAAGTGAACTTTGAGAGCTTGGGGTCTGCAAGCGCAGTTGAGAGAAGTAAAGAACTCAGAGACAATAGTCCCGCAATCAGTGCGAGGGAGCGCATATTTGGCGGTGGTGTTTGTGGAGAGAAAATCAACACGCCCTTTCCGTGTAAGGGCCGTGAATTGTATGAGGTTATGATGTTCCTAAGGTATTGGTGGATAGTGAAGGCACAAAAGATTCGCTTGCGGCTTTGTGGAAAGGTTCAGGCAATGTGTTCAGTAGAAATTGCCCCTAATCTTTCCATTCTCGGTTACATCAAGAAGTTAACCGTGGCTAAACTGCAAAGGTGTGGCTTGCTCGTAAGACATTTGCACTACGCTATTCTGCTGCCCGTTTGCTGACAGCCAGCCTCCCTTCGCGTTTCCCTGCCCAAAACCTCTATTTCTCTATTCCTTATTCTTCCTGCCCTGTCCCCACCATATATACCTACGGCACCCTCTCCCAACATCTACAATCCCTACCGAGATTGTAGCCCTCTCATTACCCTCGCATAATATTGTAAAACAATCACAATGTCCGACCCAGACACCCTTTTCGAACTCGAGGATGTAAGCCTATGTCCTACTTCCTCCCTTCTTCATCCAGTATTAAAACTGACCGCCGCCTCTAACAGGCTCGACGGAAGGTCGCGACCTCCAATGCTCTCCTTGCCTACCGTGAGGCGTGCGCCGAAACTCTCGTCATCGAGGCAGACGAAGGGCAACGGAAGGTCCGCGCGCAATTGATAATCCTGGAAGCTCGGTATGAGAAGCTGTATCAAGAGTATTCCGAGGACAAGGATTACTTTGAACAGGTAGAAACAGCACTGAAGGAGGCATACACGTCCTTGCGATGGCATGAGGACGCGGTCGCTAAGTATAAGGTCAAGAATAAAGAGTTGCAGGTTTGATTCTCTTGCTTCATTCCTCCTCATTGGTTTGTGGTTGACCATTTGTTATGATCTAGGAGAAATACCAACGGAGCCTTGTCGGCGAACAGAAACAGCAAGAGGCTGAGGTTGCAGCTCTGCGAGCATCGCTAGAGGAAGCGCTCGGTGCGAAGAAAACGCTGCAGGAGCGTATACTCCATTTGGAAGATGAGCTCTTGCAGGCTACCGCGAAGAAGTCCACTATAGATGGCGAGCTATCGAAGCGCAAAGAGGATCTTGAGGCTTACAAGAAGAGCACTAATGCCTTAAAAGCGCAGTTGACGGAGTGGGAAGAGAAGCACAGGGAAAACGTCGCGGAACGCCAATCCCTCCAACAAGAAGTTTCCACCCTCCGACTCGACTCGCAGAGCCAACGACAAACAACTGCTGCAGAAAACCAATCGCTTCAGCAAGAGATTGTCACCCTACGCTCAGAGCTGGAAAAAACGCAAGCAGCCCTTAAGAAGGCCAGTGAATCCGCCACTACCGAGGCAGAAGAAGACGGTAAACGCAGATCCCAGGAGATTGCGGACCTCAAAGCTGCGCTCCGCAAGGAAACAAAGGCCCGCGAAAAGGCCGAAAAAGACCTCGCCAAGTCTAAAGAAGACTGGGAAGCCAAGCATGAAGTCCTCGAGTCAAAGCTCGAAAGCACTCGAAACAAGCTCGCTGCTTCAAAAGCTTCCGCCGCCTCTGCGCCAGCGCCAGCACCTGCTGCTACTGCGGCAAAGACAAGCACATCCTCAGCAACAGCATCAACAGCCACAAAGAACCCCAAAAAGCGTGCTTCAACCTTAACCATGGAGGACCTCGAGCTCTCGGCCAAACGGCCGCGCAAGACTCCACCGAAGACTTCAGAGTTTAGCATAACCCCATTCTTGAAGCGCCAGACCGCCGCGGCGGATACCTCAGTTGCTAACACCACTACTATCTCAACCACGGCCACCACAACTGCAGCAGCTGTAACCAGCGAAGCAGATGCCCCAGAAGCCGGCGAAACAACCATGATCCCAGCCGTAATCGAATCCAAAGAACCCACCAAAATCCTCCTCGCCGGGGCAAGCCGAAAGCGCAAAGCTAAAAACCCCGCCGCCCAGCCCGACATTCCCGAAGTAATAACAGCGGAAAAGGTGGAAAAGCCAAAGCCGAAACCACGGAAGCGGAAACCCGCCGCTGCAAAGACCCTATTCACCGAAGATGATGGTAGCGGAAGACTTATGCTTGCACCTTTGACCGAGAGTCAGGAGCCGCCTGCTCCACAAGCGACGGCAGCGACAGCGGGGGGGAAGAAGAGAAAGAATGGGAAGAACGCTGGAGAAGGAGGCTTGGCCAGTGCATTAGCGGAGGGCACGAGTTTGTTAGTGCCTAGTGTATCAGCGTTCAATAATGAGTTCTCACCTACGAAGAAAAGACCCGAGGGTTTGAAGAAATTGTTTGGGAAATAGTAATAGCAGTATTAGTTTTTTTATTATTCTTCCTCTCCTTGCATTGTACTACGGCGTTTTGTTAAGGTCGGATTTCTTGCCCTTTTTTCCGCCTGTGCGTGTTTGCTAGGTAGTTTTTCAGTGTGGTTAGTCATGGGAAGATTTTATCTATATTAGTTTTAGTGGCAGCAGCGGTGGCTCCTTTGAATTTTACAGATTATGGAAGAGCTCAATGAATGTTTTTTTTTATATTTTTTTTTGGTTGCCGAGCTGAGGTTGGTGGCCATAAGATCTCACTCGGAAAAATGACCATCCACTGTTTTTTGTTTGTTCACTGGGCTTTCGCCACCAGTCGAAGGTGTGTAACAAGTATTCAATATCTCATTCTATAACACCATCTACAGTATATTCTAGATATCTATATGTTGCTCCACCCGTCCCCTTAGAATGTTAGGAACATGTTGGGAGCGGACGTGTTGAACGGGATGCCCGAGCCCATTACCGGTATCCATCCTCAGGCCACTATACCATCCCTCTCCGCACAAACACCCAATATCAATCCGCTTCCTAAACTCCTAAATAAATAAAAGACCAATATCACTATGCTCATCTCTGAACCCCAATCTCTGGCCATATGATCACGCCGAGATAGGTAAATTTTCACAAGCTCTGGGAAACAAGACACGATTGAATACTAGTAGTTCATATTTTCAAACAACTAGTTACATGAAAACCTCCAATTTCACCACTTTTTTTTTTTTCATTTTGCACATTCCAGTATCCCCTCTTAGCTCTTATGAAATGCAAGCCTAGTCCCCTTTCCATCTTCTAAAAAGAATCTCCCCCCGGCCAGTCCTTTCCAAGCACAATGATCCGTGATCCAAAACCCTGCCTCTCCAACATAGTCGCAAGACACCCACCGGAAATAATCTCCGCAAATGCTAGCCGCTGCGTCGCCCATCTCAATGAGCTTGGTACACTTGCTTCCCCACATGTTCTTCTGCATGCATTCCCGATGCTTGAATTCACCGCGAAGCCGTCCGGAAAGCTCGCGGAGCCAGTGTACGCTTGGGGATCCGTCGGTTGTATCGCAGGTGTAGCTGACTTGCGCTGTGATGTTCTGCGAGGTGATCCCGTCCGTGACCGTGACGTTTGCAAAGAATTTTGGGGTAGGGTCGTTGATGATAGCGAGCGCTGCGATGTCTTCGGGAGTGGCCATGGTTTGAAATTCGGGTTGGTCTTCAACGGGGAGGGAAAGAGCGGGCAATGTAAAGGCCAAGAGGGAAAGAAGGAGGAAGGTGATCTTTGAGATGAACATTTTGTTTAGGTGTTTGACGATTTTGATATTTGATTTTTGAAAGTGGTTTGACGAAGTGGAGGAAAGAGATGGTTGAGATGGTTGTTTGGATGAAGCCGTGGAGGTGATGTTCGCGGGTGGGGAAGAAAAGGAGAGGAGGAGAGGAGGAGAGGAGGAGAGGAGGAGCTTTGGCTCAATTTATAGAGGATTGGTGCTAGCTGAGGGGCGCAATAGCTTTGTGGCGGCATAGGTCATCCTTCGAGGGCACCGCACCCTTATCACAATCATCATCAAAAGCCCTTGGCAGATGCATTGTGAATCTGTAGGTTCAAAGTGCAGCTAGGCGAGGGCTAGCACTCATCATCTTTAGCCGCCGTGAGTCTTTAAGCTTTACACAGAGGAGTTCTAGGAAAGCTTTATGGATAGTAGTGAGGAGTTTAAAGCTTTAGCTAAACCCCTACCCCCGCATAGGAGCGAGGTGAACTTCCGCAATAGCAGTTAATCAGCCCTATATGCAAGCCAAGAGCCAACTTTGAACTGTAGTTCATTCAGTCCCGGTGAGGATACTCCCCTTAGCATTTAGTCCTCGTTAGGAGGAAGCCGGTGAATTGTGATCATGATATCTCACTCGGCATCCAATCATGGATTAGTGTAGCAATGCGCTCTCGTTCAGATAGAGAAGTGGTGATAGCTAATAGTCAAGATTATTGATAGAGAAAACTATCATCTGTATAGATAACAAGAAAGGTGTAGCCCAGCCCTGTAGCGAAGTAGTTCAGTCCCGCCATTACCACATGAATTCCTCTACTACAAGGAATCCAGAAAACAAAGACCTTCAAGAAAATCATATGAGAAGAATAACAAGAACAATAAAAGAGAGCACTAATTAGTCCAAACTGGTACCTGGTTTGAAAGATCATAGAGAGCTGAAAGAGGTATTTGAGAGGAGAGATAAACCGTTGAACGATAAGGATTAACTTAGAATGGTACGCTGAAGTAAAGTTAAAACGTTTCCCTATGATGCAGGCCCCCCCGCATAGCCAGAATTCACCGTTAATTAGCTCATATTTTATGGATTGTGGGATTTTAAACGATAGCTTAAACCCCTTTCGAGTCAGTGCTAATAGTGCCCGAGGCTCACTATACAAGGAAATATTGTACCATACAGTAACGTATGGTAGGGTTACCAGGTTCCTTTTTCAAACCGCCTTGAAGATTCAAATCATAATCTTGTATCTTACGAGCAGAATGATATCCATATCATTTCCAAGAACACCTACCCTAGCTGATATTTTGTAGGAGTTGTGTCTTTCTATCAGTTCTTCAACCTTCTCATTCCCTTCTCTTTTCCAAAGGCTAATTTCATAGAAGCATCCCTACAAGAAAAACCCTAGAAATGTTCCAGCACTGAAGTCCTTTGCAAAATCGATGATAAGGAAATTAGAGGAGAAGAGAAGTTATATCCAGTGTATTCCATCTTTGTATGAGCTTTTTTAAGTACATACCAAATATTCGTCACACTGGAGTAAGTATCAAATGCTAGAGTATAGACTACCTCAATTTGATGCGAACTTATAGGGTGGACGACAGGATCACCTAACATCAGAATTTAAAGTGGGATGCCGTTCTTCGGTATTTTACCTTCCCGGTATGATTCATGGTAATTTGCCGTATATAAGTTACAGGCATATAGAACCCGAACACTTGAGTCCGAATTTTGTACAGGCGGTCAGATACTCAGAGATAATTTACCGTACAAAAGTTTTATCCATGCCCTTTCCTATGCCAACGAATAGTTACAACGAGGATACTAACCATGGAATTCGGAGAATATGCGTCCCCCGAGAAAGAGAGCGTGTTCCGGAGGCAGATCACAGGTATAAACTGGAACCCCCCGTTCCTCGTCCTATCGATATCATGAGAGAGTACTATGATTTTATACCGATGCCTCTTTTTTACTAAAGATAAAGTATCAGGCGCCTGAACTGTCTATTTTCTGAAGAAGCAGTCAAAAGATCAAGAAGAAAGAGTATTGTCGGCCAGTTCCTATGGTCTAATGGCTTAGGAGACTGGTCGGCTAATTTGAAACAGGGACCATCATAAGTTCGAATCCGGGGGGCAGTGGAGTAGTCGAGCATTAAAAAATGCTCGGCGAACCACTTTTTTGCTAGGGGGTAGGTCTAGGGTTAGTAATGCCCTTGGGTCAATCCCTGCCAAATGTTACGGTGGGACTGCTGGCTAGTGTTCGGGTACTATATGCCCGTAACTTGTAGTATAATACCAACGGTGTAACGCACTCGGGCCCAGAAACGTATCTTATTATCCGAACACTAGCAGAAATAATACCTGTGTTGGAGTAAGCTCAGATATCCATGAGAAGGACAGTGCTGTTTTTGGTAGTTTCACCTCAAACAACTTCAATAACTTACGATAAACAAAAAGAATGTGCCACGGCCAAACACACACCAGTGACCTAATATCTCATGAGAAGACTGCTTCCCCTTCAGCCCAAAAGGCATCACCAGCCCCAGGCCGATATACCACCCCAAACCTGATAGTAGAAAGATATCCAACTTGTAAGAGATAACCGCCGAATAGTCCATGCCCAACCAAAACAATCCTATCACATAAAGAAATGCAATCAAATATACAGGAATTATATGGAAAGCAGAGATATTGTTTAAGGACAATGGAAGATAATATACCCAACACCCTGTCTGTTAAATATTTTATTTTTTGACCTTGCCTCCGTGATAGGTTGAGGTTTTAGACAAGGTCTGTGCAGTATGCGTCCGGTCTCTCGGACCATAATATACTTTAAAATTCGGAATATGGGTTCAGCGGCAAAGGGTCGGTCAATGGTAGAGCACAGCACTGGTAATAGAGTTGGCGAAAGATCCCTGATATCATATATCTAAAATTAAAGTATATCAGACAAACTTAAGCAATTATTGAGTGGGGACTATGGGATAGGATCGGATCACGAAAGTGATGCTTCTGAAGAGTAAAGTGTACCAGTCGGAGTGTGGATGAAGACAACTCGACCGCGACAAGACCCAGACAAGATGCTAGCAGTGTCAGCAGCGCAAGAACATTTTCCAGATCCAGATCCACAGATCCTATCTTCACCGCAAAGGCATGACAGAACTCCTATGCTCGTAATGGCCATTCCAAAAACAACACGCCACTGGCAGGACCTTCAGCCCGAGTACTAATCTACGCCCCTTCTGCGCTTTTAGCCACTTTGTAATTGCCGTGTAGGCATCGCTCAATCCATTGCTAAGTGTCATCTATTCATGTTTCTTCTCTGGCGAATTGTTACCTCTCCTACAATGGCGCCGATGTTGGGAAAAATAAAGAGGAATCTACAAAGAATTGATGGTAAGGATACATCATTAATAGAGTGGAAATGCAAAACTGTCCCATCCACATATCAGATTATCTTTTCCAGGCTATCTCTCACAATATCTGCCTGTAAATTATTGCCTATCACCTCTGGCTTGGGGTCCATGTCTAATCTCATCTCTAGATAATTCTAAATATCATCCGTGTCAGGGCTGACTGGTATCACAACCTCCTTGGTGAAATATATCTGAATATCTTCCATGACATGGAGACTCCCGGTGAGGGATATTCTTGTGGTAGGAGACTCTCGAACAATATCCCTCAGGGATTCGAGAAGCTCTGGCAGGTGCAAGGGTAAATATTATTCCAAGGCATCGACAAAGATGAAAATCCGGGACAGCAAAGCAATAGCAATCCTCAATATTCCCATGAGATCTAGAATTCATTGCCTTCTACGGCCAAACTCCATCTTCCCTTCTCGAAATGCTAAGCGTAGGTCATTACGGATGTCCCCGTGGGTTACCTAATGACTTCAGTATAGCGCTCATTGCGTTGGTGAGGGTCTGCTCTTGTTGAGAAAGGAAGTCGCTGCACAAGCCTCCAACAGCTATAGTTTCCTCCTTTGCCTAATCACACAGGCTGTTGATCACTAAGGAACTAGTTTTTCTAGTAGTCAGTGGTATTTCCTTCTTTCAAAGAATCCCGCCTTTTACCCCAAACTTGTCTTCCCACTCCCGGGTTCCCAAGCATAGTAACAAGACAGCCTTATCAACTCTGCTCTCACTGCCCTTCTATTCCCGAAGCTGGCTCGTTTCCAAAAACCAATCCCCTACACTGCTGGTTAACCGCCTAACCAGCAGATCGCACTCCTTGATGTCTGTTATTTGTCTCTAGTTGCAAAAGCCAATACATAATCCGTAATTCCGTATCGGACCTATAGAAGGTGGTGCTGGAACCCCTATCATGTTGCTGCTGTGAGCATTGCCATCGCCGATGCCGGTCGATTGGATATGCGAAGTTTGTGGAATGGAATTCTATCCAAAATATTGGCTGGATGTAGAAATAGTGCAGCGATTGGTAGGGGGCTAGGGAGCTTTATATTCCCAGCGGATCCTAATTTGAGAGAGGGGTAAAGATATGAATGGGAATTAGACTAGCTTGGAGCTTTCTAAGGCTGGATCTTATGCGAAGGCGTCCCCTATTACGTCCATTGTGCTATGAATGGACAACCGTAACCATAATATTATGATACCAACTTGAAGACTCTTTCATGAACCCTACCAGAGACCTAAACCTCATATCCCCCACGGAATCCCAGCATGAGAAACTTCCCGGCACCCCCTCTGATTCTCTATAAATACTGCCACCTCCCCCTTAAATCTCCTTCTTTCCTCTCCATGGAATTTGCATCACTGTTGCGGAGGAGCTTTGCGACTGCTGGGAGTGTCCCGGCTCCCACGCGCAGTATTTACTGTTGCTCAAGAGCACGGTAACACGCCTCCTACGGAGGGTGCCTGACAGGAAGGATACTTTAGGCCATGGTATAAAAGCCTGTTTGGAAAGAAATGGGACCATTCTGTTGGGTGACTTCTCCGGGTGGGAAAATGACCTTCTCTCCGTTTTGAAACAGAAGGGGGGGGTCATTTGTATGGGATAACGGAACGGAACAGTTATATCTATATCCAAACAGGCTCTACCATGGTTCGGCTATCATCCGTCCAACTCGGGTTGGCTAATCAGCGGATGGCTCATGGGACCCCAGTGTGGTTGACACCTTGACGTGGTGCTGGGGCTTTCAAACTAAGATCAACCGTCGTAGATTTGCTGAGATGTTTTTTGTTTGTTTTTTTAGAGGCAATTGGGGGCTGCTCGAATTCTCTAGGAGTATGTTACGATGGTTGGAGAGCACTTCTGGGAAATTAAAAATATATTCGACGGTATATTTCCACTGATTTCCCAAGAAAACTCGCCAAGGCTATATCTCCCCCATTATTACCTAGTGTTCTCATCGCAATGTACTGTATCTTCTCCATACAAAACCCTTTTCTTAACAGGGGCCTTAGGGAGAGAGTACTCTGTGCCTCCGTTGTAGAATGAAAGCAAAAACCCTCAGAAACTCCTGTATGGACTGGATTCCACTGGGGGGGTCTCCCTCGGTTTTCTGTAACAACGATAGTCAGGATGGCTCGAAGACCTCCATCTTTGGTATGTTTTGTCCTTGGTCAAATTACCAAACTACCTTTATTACAAGTTATTGCGGAGTGATATCTGGTGAACCCACTCCGCTGTTTGGTATCCATCACCCATTTGCAATACCCTAACCTACACAAAAGAGAAAATATTTCAACCTTCCAGCAATAATGTCAATTCCTTAAGCACAGATTATATGACCATTAGCGTGTCGAGTAACTTTGCTATTGCCAATGACCGACCTAATACCCCAGCCTAGCTACCCCCATTATATCCCAAGTTAAGGCACCAGGACATCCAAGACTACCTTGTTGAAAATATGGGGAATGGCTCTTACAAGCCGACTAATTTGGGAACTGTTACAGCCGCAGCAGGGTTAAGAAGACTTATATTAGGTAACAAAGTCCAACCTCGAGGAATAGAAGAAAAAAGGCAAGCGCTGACAAGTCACAATGTTAGATCATTGGTGATAGACAAGCTGTGTAATCAGCCCAGAGGACAGAGGACAGAATGTCGTTGTTGTTGCATTCTCCTATTTGACTTCGCAGTGTAAAAGGGGCAGACCACAAGCAGGCCGAAAGTCCTACCAAAACAGCTAGCTTGTGGACTATATGGGATATCACCAGCAGATCAGACTCAAACAAGAATGCTATTGGAGGGCGGGTGCCACTTCCCGATATTCTAAAAATTCTATAGACTATGATACCTCCTCCAAAAATATGGCCAGTCAACTGTACCGTATGCAACTGGCAGAAAATCTTTGGCTGCTATGGGGGGGCACACGAGGCGCGAACGAATCCTCATTACAAAAAAACAGTAAAAATACAGGAATAATTTCGCTTTGTTAGCAAAAAATACTAAACAATATTATACATACTGTATTAATTAATCAATTTTATTGTGAGAAAATATCTGCTCTTAGGGTGGTTCAATAATTGAGTAAAATCCAGGGGTCAGTGTTCACTGAGGGTGGGTGGATGGGTTGTGGTAGGGGGGGGGTAAATTGTTGGATGGTCATGTTTGTAGTGGTTGATAACATACCATTACCCCCCCCGTACCTGCCCATCTTCTTTAATCTACCGTATTAACTTGAATAAGAGAGAGGGGTCCTAGGACGTCCGAGTTTCCTCTCTAAGTAACGCGTTGTTTTATTTTGCTGGTATTTTCTCCCGTCCCCACCAGAATAGGAAACTCAGACGTCCTGGGACCCCTCTCTCTTATTCAAGTTAATACGGTATTTTGTCTCTAATTCATCAATGCCTAAAGGAATTACCTACCTGGACATGAAAAGAATGCTCATTGCTCAAATCCCACCCGGGCTTTACAGAATTGAGTCACAGAATTCCACAGGGAAAAAAAGGAATCGAAATCAAGACTTGGGGTACTAGTGCAGTTCCCTTCAGGGAGGAGTGAGTGACTTCCAGGAAATCGATTCCACCCGCGAAACCCTCCACGCAACTCAAGCCTGTAAAACCAACTCGCAGCAGGTGGGATTTGAGCAACGAGCACCCCCCCCCCCCATATCCTGGTAGGTAATTCTCTCAGGCTTTATAAACTTCAAGATAAATAGATTAAAGAAGATAGGTACGTGAGTGGATAGATTGGATAAGGCAGGGGGTCGTAGGTACTATGATACGTCGCAGGTTATACCTCGTATTGATAGTCACTGATAGCATACCCTCAGCGAAACACTGCCCCCTGCATTTTAATCATTTATCAAACCACCACAAGAGCATCTCTTTCCTCACAATAAATTCAATTAATTAATATAGTATATCTAGCGTTTTTTTTTAGTATTTTTCGCTAACAAAGAGAAATTATCCTTGTATTTTTAATATTTCTTTGCAACAAAGATTCATTCATACCTTCCGCGTGCTACCACCTTGCATGCAGGCGGTTACCCTACCGAACTGGCACTTGACCACTACCGACCTCCGCCTCATGGTAACAACCGTCTCCCCCCCCCCTCCCCCGAGTAAGTCTACCTACTGTATGATATATTATACCACAGAACCCCGTCTTAAATATCTCCCCCCCGGTCGAAAAAAATAAATCATATCCGATGGGAAAGCACATACTGCTTACGTTATCTATCACTCACACACCCGCCCAAACCTCTACAGAAACGCTTCCCCTGACCGCGGTTCATCAACAGTGTCAAACATCTCATGAGAACCTTTCAAGGGTAATATTATGATACCTCATAATGGGACCGGTGATTGCTACTATTTAAGGGTGCCTAGATTCAATCCGGCCGCGCCAGTCTCCTCCTGATCGTGAAATTAACTCCCATCCTACGAGTACTATCTAACTTAAGCTCCAAAACCCGCTATGCATAAGGCTAGATGCAGATCTCCTGCGCCGACTATGGCTTTGAAGAGTAATGTTGGAGAGGAGGAGAAGCCAAGTTGGGTTCCATAATATTCTTACTCGCAATGCCGGGGGTTGATTGCGTATTTAAAAACCTAAATTCAGTTTCTCTTTCCTCCTTTCCAGGCCATGTCCAAACCCCTGCCCCCCCTCTTGCGTCTCCATTGAGACCTAAAGTATCTCTGCATCTGCCCGGCTAATAGTGTCTGGTAAGATTACGATAAGTTACCGTGCTGCATCGCACGGCGTCGTGTCGCACGCGAGGCAAACTTACCGCCCGAACTTTAACCGTCACCGAATGATATCTCATGATGCAGCCGACCACAGCCATTTACCAATCTATCCAGCGAACCTGCATAAATACAACCCATTACTTCTCTTCCTCTTCCTCCCCTCTTTCCACCTTGCCCTCATCCCCTTCCCTCTTCCCAGTAGGCAAATTTGCCAAATCCGCCTCCACCTGCCGCCGCTTCTCCTCCGCCTCTCTAACCCCCTCTTCGAAATCCCTATATACAACATCAACCTGCTTCCCCGGCAGGGCCTTCAACCGCTCCTCAACGCGGGCCCAGGTGTCCGGATACCAATTCTGGGCCCAGGCAGCGACTTCGTCCTTCCGCTTCTTGATCATGGTGGTGTACAGGGCGCCCAATCTTCCCTCCTTCAGTTAGCACTGCCATCATACAAATATCACCAAGGGGGGAGGAGAGATGGGGGACAAATAATTTACAATCGGACATCAGGCTCCACACCCTCCCCCTTCATCTCCTTCGCAATCTTCCACCCCTCATCCCACATACCGTTCCGGCCCAGCGCCTCCACGTACGCTGCGTAATCCCCCGCAGTGAATTTGTACCCCGCCGCGCGCAGCTGGCCCCAGAGCACCTGCGCCTGGTAGATCCCTTCCGGGACGCGGGAGCACGCATCCAGGGCTATGGCTATGCTCTCGTGATCCGGGCCCTGAACCGAACGGCGGATGTTTTCCCATATCTCCATTGCCCGCGCGGACAGCCCGCAGGCGACGTATGCTGTCATTAGCGAATTGAGTAGTCGGGTGTCCGGGTCGAATTGGTAGTCAAGCTTTAAGGCGTTGTGTACCACTCGTAGCGCTTCCAGGTCACGGTTAATTGCCACGCCCAGGAGCGCGGCGCGGTAGGTGTACTTTAATGGTTTGCGTTTTCGCGTCAGGCGCATGTGCTGGAATACCATTACACCCATGTCGCTGCGGCCCAGATCGAAGAACAGCGACATCAAGTCCGTTCGTTGGCTTACGGTGGTTTCGGGGAAGACTTGGTAGAGAATTTGGTAAGTGTCCCAGGCTGCCTCGATGCTCGTGCTTGAGCTCGAGATGTAGCTCATCATTTGCGCAACAATTCGGGATTTTTCGTGGTTGTTTGGGTTCTCGTGGGTGAGGAGGTCGATGACCTCCTTGAAGGAGCAGTCTTCCAGGAGTGTGCGTAGGAGTGGGCAGAGTGTTTCGACGTCGATGCGGACGCCCCAGTCTAAGAGGTCGGTGTAGATTGTTTGGATGATCTCTTTGTCGAGGGTAGGCTGGGAGCAGAGGTGACGGAGGAGGTGCTTGACTTCTGTTCCATGGTACCCCCGTGGGATTGATTCGGTTTTGAGGTCTTCGTAGGCGCCCAAGGCCCCCCCGGTGTCGCCTTGGCTAAGTTTGTGCTCCAGCTTAAGCTCGAAGGTTGTTCTATCGTGATTGAATCCCCGGCTATCTGCTATGGACAAGAAGTCTTCGAATGGGAAGTTTGGCCCTACTACCGCCATCCCCGAGCGGAGAATGTCGTTTATTGTGGTCATGTCAGGCGAAGGTAATATCTCTACCTCTTCTGCTCTCTGTACCATCATATCCAATAATTCGATCACCTTCTTAGGATCCGCGCCGAGAGCCAAGTGCCATCTAAAGACCACACCCCATGCCTCCTTCCCCATGTGCAAATTCACCCTCTCTCTCAGCAACGTATCCATAATCTCAGCCCCCCAAGCATAATTCCTCGTGCTCAAACAAGCCTTGATTATCTCAACATATGCAGAAGCAGTAGGCCCAGCCCCGGACTCCACAATCTTCCGGTACCACATCTTCGCCCCATCCAGCTCCCCCCTCTCGCAATACAACGCGACCAGTGGTGTATACAACCTTGGATCCATCTCAAACTTCGACCTATCCAACCTCTCCCATGTCCTCAGCAAAACTTCCTCATTCCCCTCAGACGAGAAGCCCTCGAGAACCTTCCCCCAAACAACCCTCTCGCTTTCCAAACTTTCAAACTTCCCAGAAAACTCTTCCGCAACCTCCAACGCCTCCGCGGAATTTCCCGTCCGGGAAAACATGTGCACAATCATGACAATATCCCCATCAATCAGCGTCCCCTCTCCCGACGAGCCCCTCAACGCAGAGAACATTGCCCGGGCGAGGAGGACCTGGTTCTCCGTAGCCCCTCTATACACTACCGACAGGGCCTTGCGTATCGACTCGATCGGAAGACTACCCACATGCTCGTACACCTTCAATAGCCCATATGCGTAATCATCAACTATAATGGACCCCTCGTGCGCCTCCACAATCCCACAGAACGCATCCACCAGTTCCTCATTTTCTGGCGGTCGTCCGATCTGGTCGTTCAGGTAGCGTGATAGCTGTCCGATAATAATGATGTCCCGACGGATAGACTTCCATGTCCGTGGGTGGGCGCGGCGACGCCAATTCCATAGATGGGACACGGGTTGGTGCAGGTATTTCGGGGATGGTGGGGAAGTTGGGTGGGTTTTCCTTGGCGGGGGCAAGGGGGTGAAAGGTGTTGTGTGGTAGAAGAAACATTGGAGGTGGAATCGGGATCCCCGACGGGGTAGACGGAAGGCGTACGGGCGCATAATGCGCGGGGTGGTGACCGCGGTGCGCCGAATGGAGAGATGAATGTGAAGTAACGGTAGTGGGGGGAGAGTGAAAGGAGGGGCAGGCGGCTCTGTTGTTATGATAGGTAGCAGATGTTTAATGTCGGGAGTTGCCGTAGCGGTAATATGCCCCTTTCAAAGGTCAATTGTGATGCTGGATGGCGAAAACCGGTGCCGGTTTAAGATGGAGGAGGGCGTTGGCCAATTCTTATCATAGACGATCTTGTAACATTTCTAGTTTAAAGCTCCAGCCAACGCCCGTCTATGTTGTCTAGGTAAATCAAATCTAGCACCTCCGTCCTAGCCCTTTCTACCACTGGGTTCCAGTTATGATACCAGTAATTCCATATCATACAACACCACAAAACAAACCACAAATAAACCTTATACCACCCCTAATCTAGGCCATTGACCCAAGATATTCCCATTCCCATTCCCCAAACACAAACGATGTGGGAAAATTACAATTTCCCCGCAGTGAAAAGGTATTCAAGCGATTGCAATTTCAGGTTCATAAATCCCCTATACCAATATACCACTCCCGGCTTACCACATTCCAGTCTAATAACCCCCTTCAGGAAAAACTTCCTTCTTTGTAACGTGCGTCCTGATCCGTTTAGCAACGTAGTAGACTTCCTTCGATTCCTAAGAATCCAAACCATCAGCCAAACAAATCCCACCTACCAGAGCATTAAATAAACCAGAAAACAAACTCACATTCCTAGAAGCCTCCGGCTTTTCGCATCTAACTGCCCCAAACAGCAGCTTCAATTTTTCCTTCAAACGCTCCTCCTGATCCCCTCTATAAACTTTGCAAACAAAGACCCCTTTTTGTCTCTTAAGCACGTCCATGGCGAATGACAATGCGGTATAACACAAATCCTACCCCTTCATCAGCAATCCTTCCGCCCAGTCAGATACCAGGAGGATGGTGAACATACAATACTATACGCATGATCCCTAATCGGAATCCCACTAACATTCATCAACCTAAGAAACACGTTATCGAAACTCTTCCTATATGTAAGCGCAGGAAGTGGCCAGGGATCCGACATGTCAGAAAGCACAACGTCAACCGTCCTCCCCTTATCACTCCCGTCAGGCTCGGCCATCCCCCCAAACTCCTCCTCGCGCTCAGCCTCCCTCTCACGATCCAGGTAGCTCTTGCACAGGTACAGATGCTCCTGCACCCTGCCGCGCTCCGGGTCCATGAGAAAATTCTTCAGCAGCTCGCGCAAGCCTGCAGACTTCATCGAGCCCTGGAACGTGGATACCCCGGGAGGCGGTTGCGCTGGTAGGATGTCCACGCCTATCACTCGCCCGGTTGGTGAGACCCTGTCGATCGCGACTTGGCTCCATGCGCCGGGGGCAAAGCCCAGGTCTACGACTGTCTGCCCGGGCTGGAAAATTCCGTTCTTTGCATGCAGTTCCATTAGTTTGAAGGCGGCACGGGACTTCATTTCATCGAGCCTTGCGGCTTTCACGAAGACGTCGCGGAACTGTCGATATTTCCATCGGTTTGAAGAGGAAGAGTTATAGCGGATGCTTGGGGCGCACAACGATCTTGGGAGGCTCGCGTATGCAGCCCGGGGAGAGAATAGCAGGGGCGTTGCTATACGGTGTAGGACGGTTACTACAGCCATGATTTTGGTTTGGCTCCACAGCATGTGGGTGGGGCGGCGGGGTTGTTGCATTTGATCTTGCTGAGTGGTGGTTCCAAATTATGAGCCGAGCCGCATTCAGGGGCTGTCACTCGGATCCGTGGCTCGAGGCTCTGCATGAGTAAAACTCAAATAGTAATTAAACCGTGTGCTGTGAAGTCCGGAATTTCCTTCTCTGGAACGGGGGCAAAAAACACGGCAGAAACACAACCCTTTCCCCCTTCCGAGACAAAAAAAAATTTCTTGACCTTACTGCGAGAGGAAAGTCCAACGACATAGCACACGGTTCAATCATTCAAGTTTCTACGGTACAAGTACCTCTAGTATGAAAATATATATACTATGATAGTAAAGTATCCAAGTACAGCACTTGCGTGCCAAAAAGTTCTGGCATCTAGGCCGGTGCTATAACACAAAAGGGCAATACATCCGCTATAAAATCTCGCCACGATGCTGGCAGAGATGCCAGAACTTTTGGCACGCCGCTGTAAAGTACAAGGAAACTCATACAAATCAGAGGTACCTTTTGCCCACCATAATTATTCCTAGTATTGCACAACGGGCATTAACTACATACAAATGATAATATCCAGATGGGTCTAAAGACTCTGAGGTATTTTAATATTTTTTTTGCAGAGCAATTGGCAGATTTTGAGGTGAAAATGCCCATTTCGGGGGTGAGACGGGGGGGGGCCACGAATTGTCAACAATATCGTATTCTCCAAGATAGCTTCGGGCACCAAGTAGGATCTTGTCGCACCCCCCTTAAGCAGGACAGGACCACCACAGCGAGATGGACTTCATCTCCAAACTCCCCGTTAACCGCATCATCTCTATCACAGATCAACTTCACCTTTTTTTGTCCTCTCTTATCTACAATTTAGCAATCACTTCAAGCAACCTTCATATCCCCATAGACTAGCTCTCCAAACACTCCCCCAAGCACGCAAATTCATAAAAAGTCATAGAGTAACATCACATCCCCTCACTTGCCCCCAATACCTTTCCCCCCCTAGGCAAAGCCAACTTTTAAGTCTAGGGAGCTAAACCAAACGAAACAAACCAACCGCAAAACCCCATCAGAAGCTCCATAAAAATGCCGCGGAAAGAAGTACCGGTATTACACCAATCACGAAAAAAGAAAAAGAAAACCAAACAAATGTCCAGAAAAACTGCTGGTTCAGGTAGACACGGGTCCGAAGGAGAAACCCACGCCTCTCTACACTCCAATACGCTAATTATATACAGGCAGAAGCTATAGCCACCTAGTCATGCCCCACACAAAAGGAAAAACGACAAAGGCGGTGGGGTAGGGAGAAAAATGTAAAACAGGAGAAAAAAAGAAACGACCCAGTTGGAAGAGAAAAAAAGCGGCAACGGTGGAAGAACCTACAGCAAAATTATGAATGCTGAACGGAGAAGAAAAGCAAAGAAAAACAGCACAAACCGACCGATCCCAGAAATAAACACAAGAAAAAGAAGAAGAAAACAATGAAAGACAGTAGACGAAGGGATATCCTAGCAAATGCACCAGTACCAGTACGTAAAAAAGGCGAAACCAGAGAAAGCTATGAAAGAAAACATGCTCCTAACCAAAGAGAATGAAACATGGAACAAAGCGAGAATATTTGCGCCCATCAGTGAGAAAATATGTGGAGAAAGTGGGCGCCAAAAGAACAAGAATCCCCAAATCCAGTGCTTTTGCTGACAAAATCATCTCACAAGGAACCATTCGCTATACCAAAAGAATCCCAATATACCACAAATCTCAGACCATTGACCCATCGCCCAAAGGAAACTAAAAGAGAGGCTATTCAGAACAGGTGTAAAAGTGCAACTCCACCCCCCATCCACCTCTCATCTTCTGCACTCTCCCGTTGCCTCTAGATCTTCAGCCCCATGGAGAACTGTCTTCGGGCTTCTCCCACACCATCACATCGTCCTCCTCCTCCTCAGCAATACGGGCTGAGGAAACGTCTGGCCCCCAAAGCCCCTCGAAGATTGTCGCCGGAAACCTTCTTCTCGATTCGACCCACCTTACTGAATCCGTTTCCAGCAATTGTGAGACAGTAGGCCGATGGTCCGGGTTTGCAGATATCATCCAGGTAACCAGTTCCTCTAACCCGCCCTCCAACATGAAATCCGGAGGGTTGACCAAATCACCAGCTCGAGGCTTATGAAGCAACGCGGGGTCTGTTCTAGTACGTAAAGCACGTCGACTGATATGGCGTGGTTGCAATGAGTCCGATATCCGACTATCCAGACTAGAAGATGATGGGCTACTAAGTACAACTGTCGAGATGGGATTGCCATCCTCATCACGAACGACCAACTCGCCAGAAGAACTAGTACTGAGAATAGGGGCCACACTGAGGTCGCCACTACGCAGACTTTGCCATTCAGGTCCATTGGGGGGAAGTGCCTCGTTACCGGCAGCTTCAATCAGCGTCAGCCCAAGGGCAAAGATATCGACAGGTTTGTCGTATCTGTGTGACTCCAAGACTTCCGGGGCGATGTATTCTCGGTCACCTTCACGCTCTAATTCCCGTGAGGCTGGCCATCGCGTCGCCATCCCAAAGTCACTAATCTTTAGCGCTCCGTCAAACGTAATCAGGACATTTGCAGGCTTAAGATCTAAATGGATAAAACCCAAGTCATGAATGTGTTGAAGTCCCTAATGCACCACAAATGAGTCAGAAGAATGTTGGATCGTAAGGAGAATGGCGGAGGCTTACCAAGCACAATTCGAGTAGAACTTTCCACACACGGAACTCATCTAGCCTGCCCTTGTCCCCATGCTGCTCTAGAAACTTGTCTAAGCTTCCGTTGTCGCAGAACTCTGTCTGAATGTAGAGGTATCCATCTTCATCCCAGCTATCCACAAACTCGAGAACGTGTTCACTTCGCCCAAGCGACTTGAGAATTTGAACCTCCTCCTGCCGGCGACCCTTCTCACGGGCACCAAAACATCTTGATTTTGACTTCTTTACGGCGTACGTTTTCAGTAATGGTTCGCTATTCCCAACCGGCGAGCTCCCAAACGGTGAAGAATGCTTTGGTGTGGCGAGTTGATGAGGGGTAGATGGATTGAGTGACGCAATGAAAGCGTTTCTACGTGGACGGCCTTCCGTGACTTGATAGACTTCCGAAAATTCCCCAGATCCTATGTGCTTGATTTCCGAAAATCTTGATAAGAAGCTGTCAGTAACCTCAACTGATCGCCCGTCAAGTGATTGCACTGTTCGAGGTGGGCGCGGCTTGGTGGTGCTAGCAAAATCGGGATGGGTTGAAAAGAAATCTCTGGCAGGTGTTGCTGGCAAGCTCATCCGATGGGCATGATTCGCCCGGCCAGAAATGGAAAGACTACTTGGATCCGGTGGCTGGATATTATCCCTTGGGGTTTGCGGTTCAAACCTTTCACTATACCGAACTCTCAAATCGTCCGCTGGGTTGATACACATTAGTAGCAAGAACAAATAGAATCAAGGAATACAGTTGACTCACAGCTCTGTTCCGTACGTGCTCGCTTAGCAGAATTGAATATACCTCCAATATTTGTGTAGACCTTCTTGGTTGGTGTAGGGGGCAAGTCATAATCGCCACTTGATTGAGACTGGCCGAGATCCAACTCGTCGTCGGTACTCAGTGTGCTGGCTTTTCTATCGAGGGTACCAAATCCAAGCTTCACACCTCCACCGTTATTACCGAATGGTGTTGACGTATTTGCGAAATCGGTCATAGAGACCCTATTTCCCCCCATCCCACTCTGGAAGGCGGAAGACCCAAATGCATTGTTTGGTTTCTTGCAAGGTGTGTCTGGTTGAGGGCCGTGATCCTTATCTGTGTGCATAAGGCGGCCACGTTTTGGGACAAACCCCGTAGAGTGAAAGGCCGCAGGGTTAGGCCTTGCAAATCGAAAGTTCTGAGGGGTGCGCCATTCGTTGGAGCCCTCGCTGCCATCTTTTCCCGACTCTAGCCCAGGGGATTGCGACGAAAAAGTATTCTGTGACAAAGGATGGGGATGATGACTTGCCGATTGCAATGCAGGACCAGCCCCATGATGCGGGTGAACAGAGGCGCTGGGTAACGACGAGCCGCTACTTAAAGATCCACGTCGTAGGCTATGAAAGTTATCCACCGAAGTCACACGGCGAATCTTGGATGCTGGGTCGGAAGGAGTGATAAAATCGTGCTGGCGAATCTGGGGTCGAGATCGCGCAAAAGAAGGTTTCTCAATACTGAATCCATGACCAGCCGATTTTTTTATGCCATTATGTCTCTTGGGGGTTGTATTGTGGTGAACAGGCGTTGGTGATTGGCCAAACGAAGGTGATCCAAAGGTATGCTGCTGTTTGTGTCCTGAACTAAACAAGCCAAATTGAGACCGTCGCTTAGCGACAGGTGACCCACGGCTCGCCTGATCCAAATTCATTATACCATCGCTTCTCTTGAGCGGACTTCCTGTGGATGGTGGGCTCTGAGCCCCGTTTTCCATACCCAATCCAGCACGAGCCTGACGCTGTAGAGCAATTTTTTCGCGAGGACTCGCTCGGGGGCTCGAGGAACCGGACCGAAGAGTCATGCCACTCGAATTCATGTGGCTCGTGGTCGTAAGCGAGAGCGGAAACTTTACTGGGCTGACGGGAGCCGTCGATGATCCTCTTGATTTTAGTGGCGTTAGCCGTCTTGTACTCGATCGTGTTTTAACAGAGGATGGAATTGGAATCGCAAAAGGTGATGAGCAAGAAGTTGGTGAGCGAAGCATGTGATGCCGCGAGGGCGACGTTGTGTGTGGTGCAGAAAAGAGGGTGGCAGTTTCGCCGTGATGGCGATGAGGTGAATACGACGCGACCATATTATGTCGGAAGCGACACTTTCCAGCTGGTCGCAAAGGTGACTGTTGGGTTTTGGGAGCTAGGGCTGGCACTGCTGGGCTCTGCAGATGGTGATGCAAAGTTTTGTTTTTGTCGAGGAAAAAGGATCGATGAGGAAACGGGATTCGAAGGCACCGGCACGGGTATGGGTGATATGCCCGATAATATTTGAGAAGTGGGTGGGCGGGTGGCAAGTGTGCTGTGTTGCTGGGGGTTGACGCGTTAGTATTGCTCAGGGGAGTGTCGCGAGGGTAATTTAGGGTGTGTTGCCGTCCACAGACACCAACCAACAACACCACAACAAACGAAGGCGGGAGAACTTTAGGGATGATGGCTGACTCACCCAAACCAATGCTGATATCCACCTAACCACGTGAAAACCCGCAAAAAAAAACAATGATAATAATAATGGTCTTGGACAGACTCAACCACCAGAGAAACGCTCCTCGGGGCGAGAAGAAGAGTAAAAAAGGAAAACGAATGAATCAAGAATTTAACAGAGAAAACGCAAAGGAGAAAAAAAAAAGAGAATTATTAATACCAACAAGATCTATGCGATTATAATCTCTCCCCGGAGTTTGTTTGTTTTGTTTAATCTATCGAGAAATTACTGAAGGCTGCCCGGGATATATATATATATATATACCGGTATCTGTTGCTGGCCGGCTGCCCAAAGAGCAGGTACTGGGTCGTTCTTCTATGTAGTCGGAGTATCGAGGCCGTTGTCGTTGAGGAATCGTGGTAAAAAAGTGATCTCGTCAAAAGAGAATCCAAAGCGATATCGTAACGCCCAGAATAACTCAAAAAAAAAAGGGTTCGAAGAATTGAATCAAAAAAAATAATTAAAAAGAATCGAAATCAAACGATTGTGATGAGATGCGTTCCACGCTACTTTGCCTATCAAAGGGCTTGAGTTTCGGGGTGAGGATATCGGGTCCTGGTGCAATGAATTTGGTCGGTTTTAAATGGGTTGGATGGAGCGGGGCACAAGGACAAACCTTCTGCCAGGCAACAACAAAAGTGAGTGTAGAGAAATAGAAGGTGAAAGGAGATAATCAGAGGTCACGAAGACAGTGACAGCCGAGGGGAGGAGGCGGAGAGGATGGGGAGAGGATGCAGCGTATGTGTGATGAGGATGAGGAGCAGCAAGAGTGGTGAGTAGCAGAAGTATTAGGGAGTGAACCAAAGTGGTAACAGGTTCTCACGCAATCTCTCACTCTTCCTCTCGCTCTCCCTCACAGTGGAGCGGGAGTTGCAGTAGGGAATGGCACGAAGCAAGGACTCCGCTTGTGATAAGAGGGGCAACGCAGGATGTAGGAGCGAGGGGATGAAAGAGGGAAGGGGGGGGGACAGTGGAATCCCCGCAGCTGGTACAGCAACGCTCCTATACGCGCTTGTCGTTAGGCGAAGGAGGGCGAACGAAGTCTTGCTATGCTCGATGAGACTTCCTTTCCCTTCGACTCCGCTCGCTTGGGGAAATTGTGCGGGTTTCTCGTGTTTGTTCTATTGTCGTCGCCGGCTTGTTGATGTTGATTAGGCAGGAAACGGTGGCAGCTGCAGCACCCCTCGTCTCAACTGGCGCGAACAAACAAACGAAAGAAATCTGAATTGAACAGGCGGTGGAAGACAAAGGAGTTCTGGTAGACAAGTTCTCTGTTTTTTTCTCTTTGTTTTTTCACCAGAAGGAGGCGTCTCTTCCTTTTCAGACTTCTCAGGTTCCGTTATTCCCGGGCCATCGATCACAGCTTGCCTCCCTTTCGCCGTCGCTCAGGGCTCCAAGGCAGGAAAAGGGTGGAGAAGACCTGAAGACTTCCTGGTGTTGTCTCTCAGAATAGGAAGTGTAGGATGTTCAGAACGCAGGGCGATTGGTCCGTGTTTGCAAAAAATGATGGAAGTACTCGCAGGCGCAGAGTGCAGCAATTGTTACGGCCTCAGGATGGCTATGCGGGTGATGGGGTATGCATATTACAATTCGGGAAGTGGGATGAAAATTGCCTTTTTTAAAATCAAAACAAACAATATTGGTGCGGGAGAAAATCAAAACAAACACCTGGCCGCTGGTATGGCAAGGGGAACTCGAGTACGGTACCGCACTGTGCACCATGATGACTAAACCTACTCAATTTTCTGAAGAAAAGAAAGAAAACAGAGAGAACAAAACCACTGCGTCGTTTGTGTAAAGACTCCAAACAGAGAGGCATGCCGGAAAACAAGCTGTTTGTGCTATCTCTGGCACACAACTACGCTGCCCCCATCGCGCTACTCACAAAAATAACCCCCGTACTGCGGCCATGATACTCCACTGATACGGCAGCGGTAGGTCAGGGAGATACAAGTATTTCCATAAACTTATAATAATTACCCATTATAGCTTCTGTTTAGAAGTTGCATGTCCCCGGGATAGTCGAGTTCGAAACCAATTGATACCCAGAATTGTTGGTTGCTATTTAAATTTACAAGTATCATACTACCGATCCCAGAAGCCCACGATAAGAAACCAGACGTAGCGCTGAATCCTCCCCTGGTTTCACCCTACCGGTAGGTAGTTGACTTAATGACGGGTAGTACGGTAATAGTAGCTCCGAAAACATCGGTGCTCAGCCATGTGGCAGAGAGGATCAGTTTAAGTGAACTCTGTCGTTATCAGCACTTTGTTGTTAAGAACTATGTATTGTCCTAATTGTGCCTGCTGCGTAGTGCTCCAGTAAAGGAAAAAGGAGAAACTGGAATCGGGGCATTCAACCCTCACCTATCCTTGTGAACGATCCATTCCCGACAGACTGGGCTATAAGGTGAAGTTTGGTAAGCTCATGTGCGCCAGTTTGGTATAAGGTAGAATACCTGTATCCACTCCTGTGGCCTTGTGTCTTGCAAAGCCTCGCAACTAAAAAAACACGAGTGATATGTTGTGATGATAATCGATGGCCCAGCAAAACTAGGAGAATACCGGTGTGCCCTGCCTCACTGTCTTGAGTGCAGGGTGTGGGAAAAGTTTATCCGTGAGAGGGGGAAATTGGGAAGTATTCCTCCCCTTAAAGCAATAATATTACGAGTATTAAATAAAGAAGCTCTTGGTAACAAGCCAAACTGAGTTCTACGAACGGTGCCGGGGGACTGGGGACACTTCCGGTAGCAAGTGGGGCGAAGCGATGCTCACGTAGCACACAACAACTAACCACCGCCGTACGAGCAAATCTCTACTACCCGGCATGCCCCATTCTCCCTGGACGGCAAACCCTCAAGCTCGGATCCATCTCCAACTCACCCCCCTAGAGGAGCCCGACACATTGAGCCCCAAGCGAATCCAGCTAACCTATCATACTGGAAATCGCATAATATCTAAACCGCCCTCCCTTATGCTGCACCACTCATCAAATCACTACCTCCCAGTCCCTAGTAACCCTCGAACCAGTCCCCAGAAATCGCGGCCAGGATGTCCGGGACTTGGTGTAGGAGCGCCCTGCGGTGAGCGAACGAGGCGGGGGCCGCGGGGCGTGATCAATGGTAGACAGATAGGGCTCAACATGAAAGACGCCTGGGTTGGGCTGCATCAGGGCTGCAATGGCAGCGTGCTTCGGCGGAACCGGCAACTGACTGATACTTTTACCCGGGCGAGTGAGGGTGAGGGGTTAGGCTTTCACGGATAGAGTACCGGCACTGTTGGGCGATCTGGGGTACTGTACTGTATCGATTAGTGCTTTTAGGGTACGGTAGTGCAGGGCGCCGTGGAGAATGTATGGTATATTTTTTGACATATCCGGTAGTTTCGAGTGGTGTAAAAATATTGTTTCTTGGACTTTGGATTTGGATTTGGATTTGGCTTACCTCGGGGTTGGAAGAGTTGAAGAATGTGGGATGAAGGGAGTGATATCGCAATATATGAATTTTTGTCAATAGAAGAGACTTTGCTGAGGAGTTTGTCCTGGGCCAACCAGATGGCCAGGGGTTGACCCTGGATGAGAAGCCGCAAAGTTCCCAGAGTGGGGATCACTGTTCGTAAGGAAAGGTGCGATAACTCCTTCGTTTTTTCTTTTCGGAATAAATCGGTATCAAATTGCCGATACCCTATTAGAGTCATTTGGCACCTATTTTTTGTAGTTGTTGAAATACCTGTAGTCTATTTCCAGTTTCCTAGTGTGCACGGACACAGGTTGTATTGGGTGGCGACTCGAAATTTGTGTAAAGAAATAAGTGCCAAATGACTCCATTAACCTGGATAAGAGAAATTTGTCTCAGGACGTCAAAGTTTCCTATTTGACAAGGACGGGAGGAAATTCCAGCAAAACATAACAGCGCGTTACTTAAAGGGGAAACTTAGACGTCCCGAGGCAAATTTCTTTTATTTAAGCTACCATGATGCTAACGGTAGTGCAGTGCTCACCTAACCAATGAGCTTTGGGGGACGGGCATCTTCAGCAAAAAGAGGATCCCCATCCCTAACTGCGGAGCTAAGCCGGAGCAGCCTCACCCTGTGGTATGGCACGGTATCATGATCCGTTTCTTCCTCCTCACGGTTCTCTCTCTCACCCTCGCACAGGCATTGCGATGAAGGCAGAGGGGTGACAGCAAAATAGACCGTCCATACCCAGTAAGCCCGGGTCATGCGGCAGTGATGTGCCAGCAATGCATCCAAGGCGCAAAGTGGTACATGCCGTGCTGGAGTATGATACTCTATGCACGATTGTCCAACGAGAGACGACGACTGTGCAGAAAGCATCCTGGAAGCGAATGCCAGCAAAATAGCGTAGTGCAGAAGGAAAGAAGGGCAAAAAAAACAAATTGACCAAAGTTATCAGAGTGTGTGCCGGAATGTGGTATCTACGGCAACTGGTTGGTTTATGGGGTATCTGTAGGCGAACAGGTGAGGGGAAGAGGTTTGCCAGTCAAGAGGTTGGCAGTCAAGAGGGGTTATCATACAACATGGAGCGGAAGAGTTTTGGTGATAAAAACTATGATTGAGGGTGCACATTTGGGCTGGGTTGTTGCACCATTTTTGGTACCGGTAAGTTACGGGACCGGCATCGGTGTGGCCACAACAAAATTAATTGAATAATGCCGTACCGGTACCGGTAGGTTGTTTGGGGGGGAACTTAAGCTATCACGTGCCTGAGGCAAGTTTCGGTAGCCGATATTGGTACTGGGAACTACTGACGCTGCGTACTTGTGATATCGCGCTGGGCATTTCTCTTGAGGTCAAGGTATCATAGAGGAAAAAGACGGCAGCTGGATATGCTTCCTTGTTATTTGAGTATTGTACGATGCATGTGAATAAGGCCAGAATTGAAAGATGCGAGGTACCGTGTCGACTGTGACATAATACCACCTTCATCTCCATCATCCAAATCTTACACTTTTTCTTGCTTGCTTGCTTTCTTTCTTTCTTTCTTTTTTTAAGGGAGAAGAAAGGATGGGGAAAAGATGAGCAAAAGGGCGGCAGGGCGTTTGAATCTGGAGTTGACAGCTTTTATTCGAGCTGATTTCTCCGACATCCCCTTCCCTCATCGTTTTTTCCCCTCATTTCACCTCACCCCAGTCGTCCCCCAGTGCTTCCACTCGCAGCAGGCAAGAAGTACCCGAGAGCAGGGATTCACGAAATCTATTGCAAAGGGTCAGTTCCTTTCTGAGCCCCCCCGTACAAACCCACAAGCCCTGTTTTCGGATACTTTCTTGCCTGCCACAAGCCCTGTGCCCCAATCCCCAATCAATCACCCCTCCTCCCCCAACTTCATCACTCCCCAGTCAGTAAGCCGGAGATTAGCTATTCTCCCGGAGGCCCATCACTAAGAGCCAACGAAGGGGAGTGTAAAAAGAACTGTCAGCGTCTTTCGAGAACACGACTCCTTCCGTTCGATCTGTCCCCCCATCACGACTTGCTGCCCATTACACAACCTTCTGTCACTGCAACGTGCCGTCCCAAGAGGAGAGACCAGAAGAGTGAAGGAAGGAAGGAAGGAAGGAAGGAAGGAAGGGAGAGAACAAAAAAAAAAGCCTCCACCCCACGCATTCCTTTCCCCTTCATCCTTTCTCTATCTATCGGTCCACTTGTTCATCTCTAACTCGACAGTTTCCAATACGCAATACCTCATTGTCTACGGGTATATCCTTAAAAAAAAGAAAAAGAAAGAAAGAAAAGGAACGCCCCCCCCAGAAACAGAATCTAGAGACATAGCTTTGGGAGAGGCGAGGGGAGAGGGCTGAAGAAGAAAGGAAAACGGGAAAAAAAAAGAAAAAAATCTAGAGGGGGTAGTGAGGAGGACGCAAGAAGAAAAAAAAAGCGTGAGGAAAACGAAAATTGGTCGTTGGACCTTGGACCTTGGGGGCTCGAACCACCAAAGCGTTCCAGTTTGATCAGAGGGCACGCAACCTCCTTTTCTCATTTTTGGCCTCTCTCCTGCCAACGAAGTTCACACCCCCACGCTACATAGCTTTCTGATCCAACCTCTGCTGGCCTTCCTTCCTTTCGCACGGCCAGCCCCAAGTAAACTCTAGCATTCCGAAGGTTGCTCCCACCTGCATCTGCCACGCTGACGTTCGCTCCTTTGGGTTCTACAACCGACTCAGAGTGGTTGGAGCCCTCCCCCGGTTTCGAGCACGAAAGAGACTAGACCCCGATTCTGATTCATCTACTCACGGATCATGTCGACCTTGAGGGCAGCAGTAAACAATAGAGGTCCCGGGGGCGTAGCAGGAACTGGTAATGGTATTCCTGCTGCGGGTAGTGGTGGTGGTGCAGATTTAGGAGGGGGTGAGGGGGGCGGTAGTGGCGGAGAGCTCGATGGGAATTCGCACGACAGAATTCGCGGCGAGCTAGCAGGCACGGAGAAACATTCGAGGGACTCTTCACCCATGCGCAGGAACACATCATCTGCTGGCCTTTCTGACAGCAATACATCCACTTCTACCCTCAAAAAGAAGAGGAAGCCCAATGTCGTGAGATCAGCCGCGCCGTCACGAGAAACCTCACCTACACGCTCCGGCACTCCTGCGGCTGGTTCGTCTAGAAACGCCCAACCGCAATCTCAGCCGGATTTCCATCAACCACGACCGCACCGCCCTTTAGCGAACGCTCCTCATTGGCCCCCGTCGACCCGGTTGGCTGCAACGAGGACTCCTCCCCCAGACTCTCGATCACCCGCCCTCTCCCCACAGAAGAAGGGCGACCATACTAATTCCAACACTTCACCCGGCGTTCCCCAGTCTGTTTATCTTCTACGGGACAGGGAAGGAAACCCGGAGGATCTTGAGGAATCTGGTTTGGCGTCAGGTATGAGGACCCCAAGGAGTAACAACAGCCCGGCACTGGAGACAGTTGTCGAAAGCAGCTTGCCGGCGACACCAGCAATCAGCACCAGCAAAACCTTGACGGAACAAGTGGCAGCTTTGGTTAATCGACAACAGCACAATACAATTCCCGAGGAGCCGGAAGGGGGAAAGCCGGGCGGTGGGGGGGCAAGGAAACATAGAACCGGTTCGATAGCGTCTTCGATAGCGCCACGATCGCAAGCGGAATCCGAATCAGAGTCGGGCTACAAGAGCGAGGAAAAAGCAGCTTATGCCAACAACAGCAGTAGAGCTCCACCTCCATCGAAAACGTTTGCAAGGAGACCTGCAGTCATGGGATCGGATAACTTTTCAAGGAATATGACGGTGGAAACAGAAACAGTGAGCTCAGTTCCGCAGGTTGCTGTGGGGGCTGCTGGAGTGCCTGGAGGGGCAAGCATTAGGAGCAAGAAGAGCAACGATACAATACGAGCACCTAAAAAGGACAAGAAGAAACCAACGAAACGTGCTGGAGGCGGAGGGCCTGCTAACCGTGAGTTACTGATAAGATCTATCTTACTTTTGAGTCTGTTTGACTGATGTTATATCCCTGTAGCGTCGAGCAAAGCGGACCTGTTTGCAAGGAAGGTCGCCGAGGCAGTTGACGAGGCAAATTCATCAGATTCCGAGGAAACCTTTGTCTACGAATCGAACCCCCCTGAAGCGCCACAGAGACCCACCAGCAGATTCCATTCACGAACTCCGAGCGCAACATCAATACAAGGGGGACCAGATCATCGGGGATTGCGGTTACCACTGCTTAGTTCGATGGATGGAAATCAGAGCGCTGGGAGAAATAGGATGAAATTCGCCAACACTTCTGGGGGTAGCAATACGAATGCGGCAAGTGATGGGGCAACGGGAGAAGCAAGCGGTGACAGAGGGGGAGGAGGGGTGTCGGGGTCATCGGCGGCCGTTGGGGGAGCTGGTGGCTCAAGGCCGGAGGGACAGCCAGGTTCTGGACAGAAGGAAAAGGGCGGGAATTCCAAGGGTCAGAATGGGCATCGAGGTCTGCTCCCAGAGTCTCCGTTTTCATCGTCACACAAATCATCGGCACACTCTCTACGAACTAGTTCAACTCTATCTTCCCGACAGTCAACATCAGGTCGCCATGGTTCTAGTTTACGGAATGGGGCGAATGGATATGGGTCGAAGAAGTCACCACGGGCATGGGCGCCGTACGAGGCTGATGGGGAAGGTGCCGGTGATGAGAGAGTTCCTCTGATTAATCGAGCGAACCGGACTCATCGCCACAATCGCAGACCTGGCAGCGGAACCCTTCGTCAATTGGAGCACAGTCAACTTCAACGCCGTGGATGGTTCCGGACTTATATATGTTGTATCGTTGCAGTGTTTGCTGTCCTTCTGATTATGACTGGTGTAGGAGGATTCTTGTTCGCCACCACCAAAGCCTTACAAGAAGTCAAAGTTTTGGAAATTACGGGAGTTCTAGTGAGCAAACAGGAGCTGATGCTGGATCTCGTTGTCTCAGCAGTCAACCCTAACGCCATCCCGGTGGTGGTGGGTAACATGGATGTCAACCTCTTTGCCAAGAGTGCTCATGTGGGTGATGGCAAGGGGAAAGATGGAGATGATGATCGTGATGGGGACGGAAGTGTAGGAGATGATGACCCGGAAGGAGACCCCTGGTGGAGACTACTTAGCCGGAGGAAGAAGCAAGCAAGACGCCGCCAGGTGATAGAGTTCACCCTCGGCAAAGGCCGAGTCACTATCCCTTTGGCTACCACCGCACCTGACGGTGTAGACGAAGGCACCGACCCACCGGAAGACCTCCCGGAGCAGGACCGCCAAACAATGCTCCTGGGCCGAATCTTCTCATTCGACTCAGCCCTCTCCTTTGACGGCTCTCCCCTCCGCCACAGACATGCGACCTCTGTTGGCGAGCTGCGCCTAGCGAAGCCAGGTAACAAGACCGAGGAAGGAGGGACGGAGCGCTGGGAACGAGTCCTCCAGCACCCCTTCGAGCTCATCGTTCGAGGGGTATTAAAGTACCAATTACCTCTGAGCGGCCGTGTTAGAACCGCGCCCATTGGCGCATCGGTATTGGTTCACCCTGATGGTGCTACGTCGGCCGTTGGCCCTGGGGCAGTTCTGTAGCCAACTGGCTTTATGGGCGATTGAAACAAAGCTTAATCTTGAACCTACACACATACACAAAGCAGAGTATTTTTTTAGTTGGAGCATGGAGTAGGAAATGGTGTCTTTTTGTAGTCCTTTTTAAACTTGTCGTCCTCTTCCCTTTTGTCCCCTTTTTCTAGATTGGTGGTGCGTTGGCTTGTTCTTTGGGATATCATTGCGATTGGTTGGTTCGTTGTTGAGGGAGTGGTGCCTTTTTTCTTCTTTTTTTTTTTTGCTTCCTCTTCCCTTCTTCTTCCCTTTCTCATTACCTATTTTCTTAGGCGCCCACGCCTTAACTTACTTTGCCTCACCCTATGGGTTTTCATTTGTTCAATGTGTTTTTATTGCATGACTGCTGGATGGGTGAATGGATTTTTTTTGATTTCTTTTCTTTCCATAAATCGATTGATTGGCTTGACTCGTGCTGAAATGCGGATAAAATGGTGGGGGGAGCTGGTATGGTAGTTCCCTGTCGCTGACAGAGGGGGAAGTGTATCTTATGTAGCTGTTAATGGGCGCGGACTGGTGGGCGAGGCTGTGTAGAGAGGGGGGATGAGATGAAATGAGGGAGGACGGGGATCTGGATGCTTGATGAACGGAGGGAATGAAATCTCTAGCTATCAGGCTACTATTATTTCCACCTATCTCGTATTCGTGTTGGGAAAGTGCCTGGTGGGTGGTAATGCTTGCGGCATGTGATATCACTCGGTTTTTGGCTCCCGGCTCCTTACCCGGCGGTGCTTTGGCTGTACTGTACTCTACTAACACAGAAGGTCGGGAATGGATGTATGGGAGTCTATTTATGTCCGTGGGCTGAAGCCCGTAGTGGCACTCTATGCTACCGTAGTATGTATGATAGGCTAGTATTAATATGATATTTGCACTGTGGTTCAGACTTCGTATTCGAGCCATAGGGATGGTGAAGGGGGGG